>Ga0307509_10007701_pt1 | contig 13986 bp, 21 predicted proteins | sample 10_EM_MG_FD_202245 | JGI IMG/M metagenome (GOLD analysis project Ga0307509, IMG submission 202245) | Populus trichocarpa ectomycorrhiza microbial communities from riparian zone in the Pacific Northwest, United States - 10_EM | ecosystem: Host-associated > Plants > Roots > Unclassified | place...
AAAGGCTTAGCAAAGCAGGTTAACAGAATTGCGAATACCAGTTAACGATAGCTACCAAGTTCATCTCTCCCAAGCTATACCGCCTCCGGAAAGCACTATTCTTTGTTGGGGTGTTTTGTCTCTGGTTGCTGAGATCAACGATAGTGGATCTAGCGGGTAAATACGGTACATCTTGTCATGATATACCGGTATTTGGTCTTGGCGAGCTACCAAGCACTTGCAGCGAGAAGCACGGGCAGAATGATGATTGGGGAAAAAAAAGTGAAGAAATAATAGAATAACTTATTGCAGATAATCGGTTGATCCTTGATTGCTTTTATTATTGTTGCCAAAAACCCCGGAGAATATGAATACCAGGAACGACAACAAGGCAAGCAAGGAAGGAAGAAATGGGATGGGGTGAGTAACAAAAAGTGAAGTCAAGTGCAAGATTACGAAGTAAGCAACAAAATGCTCCGCGAATATCATACTAAAAAAAAAGTTGTATCGCCGTCATTCGCATCATTACCACTGCCACCATTATGGTCATCGGGATTAGGATTGTCATAGCAGCCGACTGCGATGCCGGTAGGATAAGAGAAGTCGTGAAAAACAAGCATCGGAATACAAAAGAGCAAGAACGAAAAAGTCAAGACAACAAGACAATACAGATATTACGGGATCAGGCCACCCCAACATACATACACATACATTCTCATACATAATACATGCCTACATACACGTACATACATACATACCTACATACATAACATACTTACATAGACCAAACACATGACAGCTCTCTCTTTTTTTCTTTTCTCTTTTTTTTTTACCTTTCCTTCCTTTCTTTTCCTTTCGGCAACCACCCGCAACCAAACGTTGCAGGGGGGAACTGGAAATGCGTGAACCCTGAGAAAAAAGGAAGAATAAAGAAAAAAAGAAAAAAAGATGCATGCACGCATGGGGGACTTAAGCGACCGGTCAAGTGGATCTGAGGAAGGGAAGAAAGGGAAAGGAAAGATACTGTAGAGTACGAGGCCCCCCACCCGCCGCAGTGGATACATCGTTCGTTAAATACCGGTAGGTTACGTATCTCTTCCCGCCCGCCTTGGTTTCTCGCGAACGAGGGAACGAGGGAGGCTCACGGCGTGTGATGTACAATTTTGGAAGGGTGGGGTGAGAGTAAAAATAAAAGTGAATGGACGGAATTATTGATGAATACCTGATGGATTCCGTTGATTATTATTATTATTATTATTGCGATTGGAGGGGCAACAGTATCTTCGGAGCCCTTGTGGTAGACTATAACACCAGTAGTATCAGCCCAGTACAAGTTGAGTAGCGGGTGATGTCGCATGCTGGGAATTGTCTGTCCAACAAGCCGAATAGAGAGGATATACAAAAATAAACCGTGACAACCAGCGTGATTGTCACGGTTATCGAGAAGGCTATCATACTGGAAGTAAGCAATGAATGCGGGATCTGGAAAGCGAGCGAGTGAGATAAAGCTGCTCGTATCATAATAATAATTATTATCATAGACAAGCAAAATAAAATTAAAAAACCTGTCCAAACAACCCTGCCCCCCCCCCCCCGTTCCCAAAGAGTGCGGCGGCGTAAGAATCTTTCCTTCAAGGGGTGAGCGGGTAAACACCCCTCACAGCGAATTTTCCTTCAATTGGCCATCATTGGCCCCGGTCGAGACAGAGAGAGAGAGAGAGGCTCTACAGGCTGCAACAGCAAGCCCCCCCCCCATTTGGGCACATTCACACATACTGTATTCACCACCCTCCCCTTCCAAAATTTCTTGCACCACCTACCTACCTACCTACCTTACCTTACCTTACCGTCCGGTATTACCAGTAAGTAAGCATCATAAGGAAGTGGTATAATATTTGCTTTTCTTTTCTTTTCTTTTCTTTTCTTTTTTACCCCACAGGAGCTCGGGTAGCGAGAGCGAGAAGGGGAGAAAAGAGAGAAAGAGAGAAAGAAAGTGTAGACTAAGTGCACAGCCTTCTTCTTCTTCTTCTTCTTCATCATCCTTCGAATTGGGGGAAAAGAATTGTCACCACCACCACATAAATTTATTTCATCGCCACAAAATTTTGTAAAACTATTTTTATAACATTTCAACTCTTCGCTACCTTGGGGTATGATATTCTCGTTCAACGTTTTTTTTCTTTTCTTTTTTTCACTTCTTCCCTTCTACACCCCTTCCTCCGTTTCGTTGCGTGCTGGTGATTCGCTCATTTGGAAGGAGGAAGGGAGAATCCGAACTGTTAGGTTACTCGAGTGAGTGAGTGAGTGAGTGAGTGAGTGAGTGAGTGAGTGCTAATGCTGTGGTCTAAAGTTGGATCGCAAATCTTGATCAACTACGAGTATTTGTCTGTCCGTGCCCGTGAAGGAAGGAAGGTAGGGAGGAAGGGTGTGTGTGTGTGTGTGTACGAGTATGGTGGGTGGCGATGGCGGCAAATAAGGAGGGGGTGTGGAGGTAGATGTGGAGAACGCCTGTCAAAGTCAAGGCTCAAGGCCCCCCCCCCCCCCCCCCCACAGATGCTGGGCTACGCAACAACTGCCTAATCACCTACCCCAAGTTGAACTTTGTTTTTGCCCCCGATTGGGGGGGGGGAGGGGGGTATATAAATAATACCATGAATAAAAGTTCCCGTACGATAGGAAGGAAGGAAATTTCCATACTACAGTTACAATTACCATAATGATTAACTAAAGGGAAGGAATTTTTTCTCCTCTGAGGTTGTTAAAATCCACCGGTGTCATCAGGAATGTCTCTCACTCCCTCCCTCACTCCCTCCCTCCCTACGAGTTCTGGTTGACTACGGCACTTGTACCACCCTGACCTACCCTCCCTATCCCACGATGTGTCTCTCTCTCTCTGTGTGTGTGTGTGTGTGTGTGTGTGTGTATGTGTGTGTATGTGTGTGTATGTGGAGGGGGAGGGGATGGAATAGATAATAGATAGTCTATCGTGGATGGATGGATTAAAACACTGTGTTTTACCTTGCCACGAGTCCTGTATCATACCGGTGGGGGGGGGCTCCACAATAATAACAATACCGGAGTAGCCCTCCCCCCGCGCCTCCCTGCCGATCTAGAAGTTCACTACTGAGACAGAACGAACCGAGAATCATCACCACCACCATTAGCAACCTCTGTCCTGGCTCGCTCGTGGTAAACAGGCATTGACTGGGGGGGAGGGGATATTTGAGGTACCGGAGCGGACGAGACAGGAAAACTGAAAAACAACCGTAACTGTGGGTAAAAGGAAAGCATTTTTATATACATACTCGACGATGGAAGGAGAGGAGAAGGGAGCTGGAATTTAAACTGAAGCTTTTGTTTGTTTGATGAATTAACTACTCCTAAGCTTTCCATCATAATTGGCATCAAGAAGCCTCACTCCACTATTCCTTCCTTCCTTCCTTCCTTCCTTCCCTCCTTCCTCCATCCATTCGTCCATCGGTCCATCCATCCGCCCAAGCGCAAAAGCAGAGCGAAAAAAGCAACCATACAAATTATGCAGAGAGGATGTAGAGGATAGACGTATCGTATCGTATCGTACCCTTATCGTATCGTATCGTATCGCATCGGAGCATACTGCACATAATTATCATTACCGAGCGCATCTGGCTGCTGTCCAAAGTTGGTTCTTCTCGTACGATAACCGGTAATCTAATTTTTTATATGGCGCGGCTATAACCATTGTCATAATATCATTGTGCAGTGGCAGTACTAAGTATACTTGGGGTGGTGGTGGGGAGGCGAATGGTTATCAAAGTGATCACCGGGGTGGGGGGGGGGGACCAATTTTTAATTTTTTAATTTTTTTTAATATTTTTATGAAGGGAATTTTAGGTTCGCGGTGCGGCGCTCCTTTGCGGGAGAGAAAACAAGATTTTGTAAGTTGTATCATACCGGCACGATAAAAACGATGTGCGTAATTAGGTATGCACTTCCTAGGAGCTCCTTTCTCCGGCCTCTGGTAACTATCATGGTATGGCGTGGTCTACTTCCTTCCTTCCCTTTTTTCCTCCACGGCTTTTCAAGCACACGGAGCAGCACATCCACGTCAGTAAAGGTCCTCATGCCATACCCATAAGGAGACGAAATACCGTGCACAGTATGATACCTATTAACGATGGCGTGAGGGCGGGGGGGGGGCCTTTCGGGCTAAATGGTTCCCTTCCTTCCTTCCTTCCTTCCTTCCTTGAGATGCGCCTTCAGGCGCATTACATAAACCCCCACCACACAGCCTATCCCCACTAGATAATGATAGAGAGAAATAGCGTTTCCAAGGGCAATTAGCATTTTACTGGGACTTTGCGGATATAGCCATACTAGTACGGTATAGTGCTAGTACTATGCAAGGAAGGAAGGATTCTCAGATCAGCAATTGCGCGAGAGAGAGAGAAAGAAATATCGTAACACGTCACGAGCAACGGTACAAGCGAAGAAGAAAAAGAAGAAGAAAAGTTTTGATTTTGCGACTTCCGAGGAGTTGGTTGAAGGGATTCCACCTTTTTTTTCTCGGGTGTAACGCTCTCTCAAGCTAAATGCCGTAACACAAGACCGGGAAATCCAAAGAAGGGATGGATAGTAATCAATTGCCGTATCATATGCACTTGGGAGTTTTACTTCTGTGTTGGGTTGGGTTGGGTTGGGGTTGGCGGGCGGGCAGGCAGGCAGGCAGGCAGGCAGGCAGGGAGGCAGGGAGGCAGGGAGTGGCAAGGCATGGCAGCAGTGAGAACCCGAACCCCCCTTCCCCCCAATCGGGCGATCTCTACTCTCCTCTACTATCTATACCATCGTCCTGTACTCGAGTATGGTGATGGTGATGACGATGATGTGACGATGATGAGGGGGCTATTGTCCTCGGGTGTAACTATAAGTTCGCGAGGGAGAAGGAGGAATGTTTGATATCTTACTTATAAAGATGAAATCGTAGAGTCTTTGGACAGGGAGAAAGAGGCTGCAGTAATAAAAAAAGATGAGGAGAAAATAGATCAAGAAGAAAAAGCAGTTTGCTATGCCAACGAAAGAAAAGAAAAACCCTCCGGACAGAAACAAAAAACCAGAACGCCGGATTAGCACAACAAATAGACAGAATAACCCTCGACAACACAACCTCCTTCTTTCCAACAACACATTATCGCATGCCCATTTCTTCGGTGCCGCCCATACTCTGTACAGTACATCTGCCTTACCCCCGCTTCATCCTAAGGACGTGAAAAACGCATGCATTCACCACCATGACTGCTCTGCACAACCTTTCCTCACTCCCTCCACCCTCTTTCTCACCCAGTCGCACAGACACACACACTTTCCCTCCCCCCTCTCTTTCTCCACATAACGGCCATGTATGATATGATATTTTCACTCCACTTTTAGAAAGGGGAGAAAAGAAAAGAAAAGAGGAAGAAAAAGTCAAACCTCAGCCCACTTTCCCTTCCTCCCAACCCCCGCCCATCCCATTTATTGTACCGTACTTGCATCGCCATTTACCGATCCATCCGGGAGAGAGATCTGAGGACTTCCTGTATTGGCAGTGCCTCTGTGCCGGAAGCTTGCCGCAGCGTTGCTTCCCTGACCGCTAACGTTGACTCAGCGTCTTCCAAGATTCGCCCACCCAACCGATCCGCCGCCTCACCATACTGATTAAGTTTATGGATCCCATCGATTAGCTGATCGACCTGGAACTCGATCTCGCCATACTGCTGCTTGACGAGCCGTTTCGCTGATCCCAGTAGATCCTGCGATTTCGCAAGCGAGTTTGCAAACTCCGACTCCTCTGGCCTTAGCAGTGACTTCTCGAAAAGCCGCACGTCCGACTTTGCTCCGGAGATCGATAGCGTCGACTGCGTCTCTGGTCGGAGAAGCGAACCCCATGCCTCTCTCTCTTCACGAAGTCTGCGGGAAGCAACAACAACCACACCAGGTCGGCCAGCCAGCCAGTCAGTCCTAATACCTAAATAGGGGGGGAGGAAGGCACCACATGGCGGGGCTCAAGGAAAATGGGGGGAAAATGAATATCCAGACCCCCCACCCCGACAAATAAAATCCAAAGATGGAAACTCCACACTTACTTTTTGAGATTGGCTTCGCATTCTTCCACCTTGGCGAGATTATCCAAATTGCGGGGATTTGGTTTTTTTGCCACAGTCGGCGCTTGGGAATCGTCCTATATGACGGAATCCTCAATTGTCAGCCTATCGATCGATTTTCCCACAAACCGGGATGGTATGCGCAGATGCAGACTCACCCTATTGAACCAGTTCGATAGCTGGGCATTCGATAAAAGGTCTTTTGAGACCTCCTCCTCGATTATCCGTGCTTTATGCATTTGTCAACACTTAGGCCAATTTTATGAAGTACTCGAGCAATGATCGTGCATATCTAGCCGTGTGAATGAAAAAAATATGAAAAAAAGTCGACACCTACCTACAACTCGGGCATTCCCGTCCACTCCGGCAGTGGGTGGTGAAGACTGGTGACTTTGTGCCCTTTTACCGCACCATGACAGTAGTTGCTTCATTCGCTGGGGCTCTAATAACTCATCCGCGATGTGTTTGTAGAACTCTTCGGTTTCCACCTCAGCATGCGGCTCCGCTGTTATTTTTAGGCAGGAATACGTCAGATCAGGCGGCCAAACTTGGAAGGATTATCCGTAGTATCATACCAACTACCCCATTATCCATTAAAGAGCTTGCTCTCCTTCCTCGCATTCCAACACTACTCCGTCGATTACTTTGTCCCTTCCGTCGCAGTTGCTGGTTCCTCCGTATTATTGGGGTATCAGAGACGGGTAGTACCACTTTCGTCCCGTCGTTAGGGCCATGACCCCCGCCAACCGCAGTCGGAATTTGCGATTTTGGCAACCGAGGTGTAGAGGACGCTGTAACTTTGGGCCGTCTTTCCTCAGGTGCAGGTTTTCTTTCTTTTGACGCCTTGGGTGCCTTGGAGGCTGCCTCCTTCTTCCCCTTGTCCCCCTCCTCCTCCTCCGCCTCCTCCTCCATCTCCTCCGCGTCTTCTGCACCATTCTGACTAAGTGGAATTGCGTTGCTTTTGGTGGCTTTTGCAACCTTTGGCTTGGATCCCACTTCGCCGGGTGGAGGCGATACCATCACGCGCTTTTTCTTTGCACGTTGACGTGGAGGATCTGGAGGAGCTATTGGTGCAGCGTCATGCGACGAGGAAGCTATGCTCTGTGTTGACTCCTGTCCCGCTGCTGCTGCCGCCGCTGTGCTCGATCGTGTTGTGCGCACGCGATAAGCAAATCCATCATCTAACCTCATCTCAGTTGCAGCTGCCTTTTTTTTCTTCTGTAAAACGCAATTAGCCCATATCCACAATAACAATTCCTCCCTCTCCCAATCAGCCTTGAAAGCAAAGAAAGCAATCACAACAGCCCCCCGATAGCCGCAGCCCCCCCTCCTCCCTCCGCCAATTGCCAAAGGAGACTATAAAAGAATGAATGGATTATATAAGAAAAGGGAACCCACTTTGGGCTTTGTGACAGTAGCAGTACTCCCCGTCGCAGGCGCACTCGCCGTCGTAGTAGTGGCAGTAGACTTTGAACTTTGTTTATCCTCTTCGCGTCGCTTTTTCGCCGCCGGCGCACTATTCTCCTTCTCCTTCCTGCCGCCCCCTCCTCCCCCCATTCCTATTCCATTATCCTCCAAGTACGCATCACCTCTGCTCTTCCGCTTTGGTCGCGAGCTGCTGGCCGGCATCATCAAAGTCTGCAGCGGCCGCTGAGCGTAAATTGGCATATAGTTGGTTCCCCGCGAAAATACTTCCTCTTCAACCAGAAAGAAAAGAAAAGAAGGAAAAAACCGAAGTCAGTCTGCGCTGTTCCCCTCTTGTCCCTCCCTTTCCCGCCCCCCAAGCAAGTAGCGAATAAATAGATTGTCGAATTAAATTATATCAAGCCGGAAGTAAGCGACAAGCGGTAGCTTTATAATGTTGAGCCCCGAATTGATTGATCGATAGGGCACCGGAGGTGCAGTGCAGGTCCGGGTTCTGTCCGGGCAGCGAAATGAGCGAGAGCGCGAGCGCGGGGATGGCAAGCGGCAAGCGAGACCCCTTCCTTCCTTCCTTCCTTCCTTCCCAAGAACAATGAATCTCCTTCACCAAACAATGAACAAGGAGGAAAGAATGACGATGAGGCTCGTGTTGCGATGGCGGTTGTTGCTGTTGGCGGGGGGGGGGTGAGTGGCAGGGCAGTTACGGTCGTTGTGTTGTGTGGGTTGTCGCGTTGCTCCTTGTTTTGATTCATACTGTTTTGGTGTTGCGATGGATTGGTATGGATTGACGGATGGGCATGCAGTTTGGCGTTTCCGTGGCTTGGCGTTTCTGCGGGAAAAGGTTCTTCGCTGCTTGAGTTGGCGAATGGCTTGGCGCATGGAGCGTCACTCGATACACCACTGGGGATTTGGGGGGGAGCTTTCTCCCCGGCGGCATGGGAGGCCGCTCGGCATCCGCTAGCGCGGTGCGGAGGGGGAAGGAAGGTGTACGGAGAGGGTGATAGGGTAAGGAGAGGTGGAGGAAGTTATCATATTATCATACTTGCTGCTTATTGGCAATATGATAGAAAACGACGACCGCACAACCAGAAGGGAAAAGCCAAGGCGAAATCCAGATTGTTTGCGGGGAACAGTTACAGTCCCATAACTCATTTCACTAAGTTAAAGATGTGTTCCTTTGGCCTCTATTTTTTATTTTTTTTATTTTTTTTGCTTATTCCTATCGCATATCTATGCTGTGGCACATCGAACATGCGGTGTGGTATTCGACAGACAAGTCAAAGCAGCAGCAGCATCCAAGAACGAGCGGAAACTCCGAGAAGTATTCTAAAAGAAAGGAGGAGGGAATGGAAAAAAGTAATATTATTCGGATTGGATTATTCCGTGACGGGAGGTATAGTCCGGTGCATTATGGGCCCCCTCCTCCTCCTCCTCCGTCTGAACGGCTGTCACTCTTTTTCTTCTTTTTTACTTTTTTTCTTATAGACCCACTTTCTTTTCTTCTTTTCTCCTCTCCACTCTTTCGAGTACCGTACTATCCAAACCACTTGTGGTTTTTTCCTATTTTTTTGGTCCTCCTTCCCAAGGCGGGGAGGAGAGGGCGGAAAGTCGCTCAAGATGTTTATTGGTGGGGGATATAACAAATAATAGGAATAAGAATGAAATGCCGAGGAGGCAGGAGATGTAGTAAAATGTAAATCTGGGAAAAGCCCCGACTGACTTACTGGCTGGCCTCTTAAGAGTGAGTAAGTAGACGCATATAATATATAGCATAGCATGGCGGCCTTGGTTCCTCCTCCCACGAATGGCTGGAGTGAGTGCGTGTTGCAGCGGGAAATAAGCCGTGTTTCCTGTAAGGGTTTGATCGATATGGGATCGTGATGATCGTTCGTTCGACAAAATGGGTGGGGCGGACGGACGGACGGACGAACCAACGAAGATAGGTATGTGGATAGGCTGAGAGTTATGTATATTGGTTTGGTATGATACTCGAACCCCACGGGATCTGGGAATCTCGCCCATTGGGATAAAAGAGAGGCATCCTTCACCTTGCCCTTCTAATTTCCTGCTAATTGATGATTGAATATTCCTCCCCTCCTCCCGAATGTGGGGATGAGGACGGAAGGGAGGGAGGAAGGAAAGGAGGAGAGGAGGAACGAAGGGAGTACGAATGCATGTATGATACATATATACATAGTACCTGAAACTAAACTAGAATGGCCTCACATATCACATCGCGACTCTCCCACTCAGGCATAAATGGTTGAACGAAGAGAGGATCAACAGGAAAAAAAAGAAGAAAGAAACAAAGCTGCATTTCTATTCTATTATATTCCACTTCGCTATCCCCGCCTTGCCCCCCATCTATCAATCCATCCGCATCGCCCTGGCAATCAAGAATTATCGAAAGGCCGTGGTTCGGCGTTTAGCTTCCAAGCTATTCCCCGGCAATTGGCAAACAGGCCCCCCGTTCTCTGATATCATATCATATCAGAAGAAGAAAAAAATAGAAAAATAAAAAATCGTGACGTATAACAACCCCGGAGACTGACTACGATTGCAACCTAGTATCCTATTTCGCAGGATGTAACTGGCCCTGTTGCGATACTCGAGCAGTTCTTTCCTTCTTCAGATTGTTTTGTGTTGGAGTGTCATGCATTGATTTGGCTCTTGATCCTATCGTGAACATACACGGCATTTTCATTTTTTTTTCATGTGACTGACAAGTAATGGGGGGAGATCGGGGGTTGGGTTTGGTTGGGTTCTGGAGGGTAATAATAATGGCGATAATAATAGTGGTGGCAGTAATGATAATGCGCAGATCGGGGGAGGGGAGGGGAGGAAATCGAGGTGACGTTTGGAACCTATTCGGACCCTGATGGTTGTGCGAAACCTGGTAAGAAAGTAGAGACACATGTTGTCGATATTGGCCTGCCTCGATCTTATTATCCCGAGACCTTGCTCCTTGCCATACCATATGGGATTGGGGAGTTGGGGTGATGTGAATGCACCGAGGGTGATTGGGGTTGCGTCTTGATATTAATACGTATGTAGCCTGGGGTTTTTTATCTCTCCCCTGCGCCTCCACAAAAGTAAAAACGAGAAAAAGAAAACAGATCATTGCTACAGGTAAGTACGAGTACTATCTTTCACTCGGGTGTCTCACATAGAGCCTTTGAGGATCACCTCACTGAATCATGTTGAATGTTCCCCCATCGCCAAACTGACCTGGTGCGGTTGCTACTTGGATATATCCAAACCAAAAAGAAAAGAGGAGAAAAAGAAAACAAGAACAATCACAACCCTCGCCCAATAAATGCGCCTCTAGTCAATCAAATATCCACATAATTTTTATCCATTCCCAGGGCATCACTTTTATTTTGGTCTAAAAGTAAATCAGAATGGCTTGTCCAGCTACAGAGAGGCATACAGACCACATACCTAATTAGCAGGTGGCGCTAAGCTGCCTTCAATACGTCTTCTGGCTTCCATCTTATCTTCATTCGTAACGTTCTCCTTTCTCTCAGACACCATGGCTGTGCCCGGGCTATGCCCGATGGACATCCCAACGCGGATTAGTGTCTCGAGGGCTGTGTTCGAGTTATCGACTAGGTCGTCGTCGAAGACCATCCTTCCAGATTCAAACAATAGGACAATGGTACTTCCACCTATCAAATCTGTCAGTCACATTTCTGGTTTCGAAGGGCCCGAGTGATATTTACCAAACTGGAAATATCCTAATTCGTCGGTTCTTTTGACCTGCTGCCCCGCCTTTGCCGTAATGACTGTGCTTCCGACCATCATAGCCCCAACACAGATGATCATAACCCTGCCGAATTCTGGGGAATCGACGGGAACACATATGCGGACATTTTCCCCATAAACGTCCAAGCTGAGGATTAAAGTTAGTCGAGTTCTGGATGTGGGTAGGTTTGGGGCCACCTACGCTGAACGAATGGCCATAGGATTGACAGTATAATACTCCCCCTTGATAAGCTTAGGTTCTCCCATGAGACCGTCAACCGGGTGATGGAACCGATGATAATCTTGAGGTGCAAGTCTGAAAATCCCTAAAGCACCCTTCTCATATCGCTTAACATCATCCGGATATGCATTCCCGAGCAGCCTTGCAATCGTAAACTCCCGACCCTTGACCCATATCTTGGTTGCGTCATCGATCTTGTTAAACACAACACTCCGGCAATCTGCAGGTGAAACAATGACTTTCGGGTTGTCCGGTGCTGAGCACGGACGGGCACCTGGCTTTAGGGCTCGATAGAAGAATTCATTGAATCTATCACATGTCAAGATAAAAGCGGCAGAACACAGAGAGGGGATCTCACGTCTTGAACTGATCGAGCGGTAGTAGAACCTCAGACAAATCTAGCTGATGGAAAGCGATAAAGCCTTTAATGTCACGAGCGGAGGCCGGGTTGTCAAACTTCTTTCCTTGTTTAAAGCTAAGGGAAGAGAGCAATTTTTTAACTGAAAAAGTAACAAGTTAGCATCCTCTTCATTATGCAAGAGCTAATGTTTGGGGTTCTCATACTCTTCTTATTTTCCATGCTACTACTACTAAGACCCTTGTAGAGCAGTCTGATGCCAAGTCGGACATAGACGCTCATACGCTCTTCCTGGATTTGCCCAGTTATTCTGTCTTGGACAAGAATGTTGGCCGAATTGGCACCTAGTTTGTAACCTCCGTATGAGATTTTTGATATAACCTGCAGAGCCTCAGTCCGTGTCATTGAAAAACTATAGGCCCAGTACAAACCTTAGAGTACCATTTGCGCTGTGCCTGGCTTGATGTGACAAACCCTCCCATCACAAGTTTGTCGACCTGCCGCCAATCTTGTGATGCACACGTCGCCAGATGGGTAACAATGTCGACCTCGGAACGTTTGTGGAGCCTTGGCTGGTGACAGAGTGGGCATTCCTTCAGCTGGATCACATGCTCCTCCGCCTTCTCGTCGACAAGATCATTCTCCCCAAGTAATAGCCCCTCTTCGCCCGCAGAGCCAAGAACCGGTTGGGTTTGTATCTTGGGCAAAGATACAGCAGAACTGCTGCGGGGGTCAGGAGTGTCTGAACCAGTGCTTGTATCTAATGACTTCTGCGATGCATCGTCTCGCTCATTGTCGCGATCCTTCAATCCAGGGACTAACAGTCGGGGTAGGTGCGGTGTGAGATGCGATGGTGTCTTTGGTGTGGATGTGGAAAGCTGATCCTCAAGACATATAACTGCTTGGTCTACTGTTAACTCAGTGTTTTCTAAGCTGTCGTATCCTCTAAATCTTTCAAAGTAGCTATCAATGGTATGAGCCGACAGAGTTGACCCGAGCGTATCAAGCATAGTTGTAAGTTCGACACGGCTAATCATACCACTATCATCGGCATCATACTGACGTAGCATAACCCTCCAAAACTGCTGCCTTAGGGCGGGATACGGAACATATTTGGCCTTGATGAAAAGTTCAGGGTTATGCTTGTCTTCCCATCTGTCCTTGTTCTTCAATGGGAGCGGCAGTTTGAATTGCTTCAGATCATACCCAGTTATATCATTTACAGGCATGATCTTATTCCCGGATGGTGGTGCAGCTGTCTCCTCTGCGCCTAGGGGTAGAGTATCAAGCGTATCCCCCAAAGAAGTGGAAGAACCCTTACGACTAAGCTCAGCTCGGCCATTGCCCTTAGCAGACAGACTGGTACCTGATGTAGACCTGGGTAGAGGGAGACGGAACCGCGACTTGCTTCCATTGCCCGGCTTCAACCCAGGGGAAACTGGGCTTACTGAGTTCTCGTCCTTGAGCGGTTCCCGCAGATTGTACAATCCGGTTTCTGGGTCTGCTGATGGCTGGGTTTCAATGATTTCCTTTAGTGCGAAGTTGGTTTGGGCTACGAAGTCGTTTGATGAAAATTTATCCCGATCCACGACGGCGAAGTTCAAGCTATAATTCTGCTCTTGCCGAAGAACTTGGAACACCATTTTTTCATCAAATACGGGATTCAGTGAATGCCGGATATGCCGAGTACGGAAGGTCGATTTTCCGAGAGAGACGACAACAAAGGGATCCATGTCAAACCCAGTACGTGTCACTATATTGGTCAGAATTGATCTCTTTGGTAAGAAATTGGGCCAACTAACTGTTTCTTTCTGGGGGCAAATCTGTGATATAATTGATCTCCAGAAAGATAACGCCAACAACATCAGTTCCGCTGAAGAGCTCGTAGTGACCACCTTTCTTAATTCTCTTATCCTTCTTCTTCTCCTTCTTTGGCTTCTTCCCTGGCGTTATGCTCTCTGTATCACCAACTTCGTCATCGTCTTCCGATGGGAGTTCATCTCCAAGATCCCGGGAAAGAGGGTCCTGGTCATCCCCACTAGGATTCGGAGTTGTCACAAAGTTGCCTTGCCATGCCTGCCATTTTGCCGCAATTTCTTCGGGTGGAGCAGCTTCATTCGAGC
>Ga0307509_10007702_pt1 | contig 13985 bp, 5 predicted proteins | sample 10_EM_MG_FD_202245 | JGI IMG/M metagenome (GOLD analysis project Ga0307509, IMG submission 202245) | Populus trichocarpa ectomycorrhiza microbial communities from riparian zone in the Pacific Northwest, United States - 10_EM | ecosystem: Host-associated > Plants > Roots > Unclassified | place...
AAATCCAAAAAAATTGTTCGTCTCAAATTGAATTTCACCTTGCTCGCTGCTTCTTGAATCGTATAGTTGAATGTTTTTTCCGGGTGTAGATAGAAAGGTGCTAACACCAGGTATCGGATTTCCGGATTCGTCTCTAATTCTTCCATTAATAATATGACCTCTATATTCCGGGACATATGCAGGCGTTGATTTTTTTCCTTCCATAATATTTTTCCATGAAAACCTTCGCCAGCCATGAGTCATCAATAGGTTATCAAGTGCTTCGTTATCCTGTGCTTGAAAATAATATTCTGGTGATTCAATCCGGCCCTTTAATTCAGAAGTGAAAAGCAAATAGGTTAGAATATTGTCGTGACCAATACTTGACAAAGAATCATTTCGGTTAATAGCAATCGAAACATTTGCTGATTCTGGCTGGTGAAAATTGTTTTCAGAAGCTATGTCGAGCTTAATTTTTTTTCGTTTTCCATATAGAAGCTGGTCCGTTAGCGCTTTTATCTCCAATTTTTTCTCTGGTCGTTTAAAATACAATCGCTCTGCCACAGGTTGGAGTTTGTCATCGAACATGGTTAACTGAGAAATGCCTTCTCTTAAATCTTTCTTATTAATCTGAAAAGCAGCCCTGCCGTTTTGAATAATTCGAGCCTCAGCATTCGTAATCATTTGCCGCGTGTTCACAATCAAGTAGACAAATGGGACCGTGGAGTCATTTGCTTTTCCATTCTTTTGAACTGTTACAGTGATCTGACTCTCAAGACTATCTTGTACATTCATCACATAACCATCTTCGTTGACTACCGGCAACTTATAGGTGCTTGTATTTCCATGAGCATCGGTAATAACAGCAGTATAGGTTTGGCTTGCCGAAGGAATGAAGGAGAAATTTCCAATTCCAAATTTATAGGGTTTAAAAGAAGCGACTATATTCCTATTCTGATCGAGAACCTCTCCTTTAAATTCGACTCCAATTCCCTGGCTATTGATGACACGAAATGCTACACGGTTTTTCAGACCACTTACCAGATTCCCACCTTCAGGAAAAAACTGGGCATCAAAGCGTTCAACTGTTGTTGAGAGTGATTCAGGTTCCTTAAAAGTATTTACGATGGTGATTGAGCTACGGAAATAACCTTCTGGTTCGAAGTTCTTCATCCAATTAGTGTATGCTCTCACCTGATAATTTCCAGAGCTGATTGATGCAGGCAAAAAGATCGATCCGTCACCGTAGCCATTTATCAAAGATACTTTTGCTTGCAGAACTGGATGGTTCTCCGGGCTCAGAATTTCTAGGTAAGCAACCTTACTTATATCCAGTGGCTTATGAAAGGTTCCGTCAACATCATAAATCTTAAACCAAAGTATTTCACCCGTTAGGTAGTAAGACCGATCTATGTGAACATATAACTTTTCCTGAAGAGAATTTTTTCGATGGCTGTCAAATCTTTTCAGGAGTGTATCAATCCCGGTTTTTTGGGCGCCAACATTTGTCGATACACAAAGGCACAACGGCAATAGTAAAATACACTTATAAATGTTCTTGAAAATTAAAGAGATGAAATTCATGGTTGTGCTAAACATTATTAATTACCAAAAATCAGGCTTGGTGGTTGTTCCTCCGGCTGTCCGGCAATCCCCACAAGTAGCGGAAGTATAGGAATATCCATAAGGATTTAAGTCGCTACCCCTGTACAATCCGCCAATCAAAATATCTGATAAGTGCCGCCCCAAGTCAGCGTTTAAGACCGTATCTGCCTGACATGGGGTATCTCTAAAGTACCAACCATGAGGCAGCTCAGAAATCGAAACAAAAATTCTCTTTTCCGTTGTTATGCCGGCATTAAAATAGCCCAATACTGGTTCATCTTCATTATCAACATTTTGAAAGTTGCTCAGTACTTGTGAGGGTTGTGGATCGAAAAGGGTTCCAATCTTCTCCGTATTTTTCTGTAACTGTTGCCAGTAGTTGTAAGCCTCAACAGTTAGTGCGTTTTGTTTTACCAAAATACTATATCGAATCAAATACTTCGCCGAAGGCCTCGAGATCATGTAGAAGGGAAAATTACTAATGACATCTTCGCTCAATTTTACTGACGTAGCAATAGAAATTTTAGAAGAGGGTGAAGTTGCCCAGCAATGATAAATATCAGTGGAACGAGGAACAGGTATTCCATTTTGAAATTCATAATTGGATGGAAAAGGAGCCACATACGCCCATGTTTCAACAAACCTGTATTGATAGTAAATTGATTTCTTTTCATCATCATGCGTACTGACATAAAACTGGATTCCCTGGTCAGTTGCTTGCCATGTTACATTGTCGATGGGAGGTGTATTTTTTATTTCAACATAGTCAGATTGGTAGCTTTTGCCAGCTTCTGTTTTTATACTCAACTGGTATTTCATTTGTGTGTCAATGGTGACATTTGAAACACTATAGTTACCATCACTCACTTCCTTCAGTATGTAAACATTTCCTTCGCTATCCTCCAATTGAACATTGGCTTTCTTTTCCATGGGAGGTGCTTTGGAATCAGATACATCTTGAGATCTGGACAACACCACGGTGCAAGACTTATCGCTACCATCCAGGAAAGCATCTACCACCAGTAGATTGCTTTGTGCTAAAATAGTTGGAGGTTGATAAGGTTCACGACAACTACTCAATAAAATCAAGCAAAATATTAATGTAATTCCTGGTTTCATCTATTTTAAAATCTGAAGTTATACGTGATGGTCGGAATTGCCTGCGCAAAAATGGACAGCTTGTATCCTTTTATAATACCATTTTCAGAAGTATAATAAACTGAATAGGCATTCTTGCGTCCGGTTAAATTGTAAACTGCGAATGTCCATGAACTGTGCGCCAGCTTCTTTATTTTATGATTGCCCTCCACGTTTATCGAAATATCCGTTCTAAAATAATCTGGTATCCGTTCCTCATTTCGATCAGAATAGTAAAGTCTCGGAGTTCCACCAACCTCATATTTCTGCAAAGGCAAAGTAATGGGTCTACCCGTACTGTACGTTACATTAAGAGAAAAATTAAACCTCCGGTTGATTTTATAATTGCTGATAAAATTAAAGGCATGAGGTTTATCGTAATTGCTCGGATAGTATGCTCCTTTATTAATGGCCTCTGATGGATAGTCGCCCGTACTTCTTAAAAATGAGCGCGAATAGGTATAGCTTATCCAGCCATTCAATTTGCCTTCTGATTTTTTTATTAAAAACTCAACTCCATATGCTTTTCCATTGCCACTTACAATGTCAGTTTCAATGTTATGGTTCAAAACCAAAGTAGCCCCTCCTTTATAATCAATTGTGTTTTGCGTGATCTTGTAGTAACCTTCGATTGACATCTCAATAAGCCCGCCCGCGAGATTCTTATAATAACCTAAAGATACTTGGTCTCCAATCTGTGGTTTGATATAAGTGTCACTAAGTTTCCATATGTCTGTTGGAGCAATGGCTGTTGTATTTGAAAGTGTCTGAATATACTGACGCATTCTGTTATAACTCAATTTGATTGAGGCGTTCTTAGAAACTGAGTAACGCATGGAGATTCTGGGCTCTGGTCCACTATAACTTGCAATCGTTGAACCACCACCGTAGTGAATGGTTTGCTGAATAGTTGATGTATCTCTTGGGACTCCTGGTGCATACACGTTCACATCTTTTGGACCTTGATATTGATATAGGGAATAACGGAGACCCAAGTAGAGAGAGAGATGTGGATTGACTTCGATATTATCGCCTGCATAAATAGAGGTCTCCAATCCTTGTTCATTTTGCAAAACATTAGGCACGACTTTAGACTCTGCTCCGAGTGGTTGCTGATTACCTGGAGCAAGTCCATAGTGAACTCCATTGATGCCTGCGTTCAAGGTATGTTTGGGGTTCAAAAAATAAGTAAAATCAGCTTTAGCACTAAGTTGTTTAATATTAAAATCCAAATTGAATGCTTCTACCGGATTCTTATCGCTGGAAACAGAATAGGTGTAATTACTGTAACCGCCAGTAAAAACTCCATAAAGTTTGGCGTTAAAATTATGCTTCCATCGTATCGATGCATTTCGATCACTGTAACTATATGCGGTGTCGCTATTCAGTTTGAAATGATCTCGGCTAGCATAGGCTGCCAAAAAAAGCTGGTTCCTGTCATTGATTTTATGGCTGAGGTTCGCATTAAGGTCATAAAAAGATGCCTGGCTATTTTGAAGAGAATAAGAATTAAGTTGATGCAAAAGCCAGTCAGAATATGTCGACCTAGCTCCAATTAAAAAAGAAGTTCTTTCTTTAATGATAGGACCTTCCAACACAAGTCTTCCTGTTACAGGACTTATGCCACCTGAGCCAGAGAATTTTTTAAGGTTTCCTTCCCGTGAAGTTACATCAAGAACAGATGAAAGGCGGCCGCCATAATCTGCGGTGATGCCACTCTTATAAAGTTCTACGCTTTTTAAAACGTCTGGGTTGAAGGTTGAAAAGAAACCAAAAAGATGAGAGGGATTATATACTGTAGCATTGTTAAATAATATCAGGTTTTGATTAGTGGCACCACCACGCACATTCATGCCAATGGTTCCTTCTCCCACTGTTTGAACTCCGGGCAACGTTAATATTACTTTCATAATATCAGTTTCTCCTAACACGGAAGGCATATTCTTGATAGTTTTAATATCCAACTTCTGTACGCCCATTTGTAACCCTGTTACATTCACGTCCCTATCCGACTCAATAACAACTTCCTTCAACGATGTAATGGTCTCTTCCATTTCGATATTCAATTTTCCATCTGAATACAACATGATCTGTCGAACCGTCTTTTTCATACCAACGCTTTGTATTTTTAACTCATTCTTGCCTTTCGGAAGATTAATAGAATAGTTGCCCAATTGATCAGAAACTACTCCAGACCCTGGCGCTGTAGAAATGGTGGCACCAATTATTGGTTCTCCAGAACTTATATCTCTTATAATACCCGATACAGTGGCCCTTCCTTGAAGGTTAGTTGATTTTATGCCGATTATATAAACTTTATTCTCAGCTTGTCTACTCTGCAATTCTCTTTTCTCATAAGCGGAATAATCAAATTTTGTAGTCTCCTTCCCAACAGTAGTGTCGCTTCCAAAAAAACCAGTTGGAAGACGCGTAAAAATTTCACGTACATGAGTGATGAAAATATTGTTGTTTTGATCAATGGCATAACGAAAATTGGTTCCAACCAATACCCCATCTAAAACCCTATTAATTGCTTTATTTTCTACGACAATGTTTATGGTTAGGCTGTCTGTGTATAAAGGATCGTAATAAAAATGGTAATCCGTTTGAGATTCAATCGCTTCAACAAACTTCGCAAAAGTATTGTTGGAAAAATTTCCGTTGATGAGGTTTCTCTGCTGCGCTAAAGCGGTGCTACTGATAAGGATGAAGAAGAATAAACCGTATAGCCAGACTGAGCGCATAATTAATCTTTTAATGTATCGTAATATCCGGCCAGCATAACTAACCATTTTTCTTTTTCCTTCTTATATCGAATCCGCGACTTACTTACATACTGCTTCAGCATTTTTCTTTTGTCACTGAGTGCATCCAAAGCAGTCGCCTTACTATTTACTGGAAAGTATTTACCATCCTTTAAAAGAAAGTATTTGTTCTTTTCAGTGAATGAAGGTATAAGAACATTTGCTTCAATTCTCTCCTCGTATTGTTTTGTGCGTCTTGCATAAACGCTGAGGTTGCCCTTGTACAATTGATCATAAAATCCTTCCTGAATTTGTGTATTTGCGCTATCAGGTTTTAAGACCACGAAAGTGTGGCCCTGCAAGTTGAATGTTGAAACCTTTTTTGAAACAAGTTCTATCTTATTCCTGCTTGAAAAATGATCAATCACCACTTTATCATACCTGATGTCGTACATCATGGCCACGTTCTCATTTAACTCATTGTCATAAACAATTGAACCCTCTATCCAGTCATTCGATATAAAATAAGGATGTTCCTCATTCACCGATTGATAAATTTTATGCTCTGTACCATTGTATAAATGAGCATTCCCCCGAATGAACCCCAGATAAACATTCTTTGCATTTGCAATTGATGCTGCAAGAAAAGATGTATCCGCCAATGATTGCGAAAAGGCTGGAGATGATAATAGAACAAAGAAAAAAATGGATGCTACGCGGCTTCTTTTCATTATTGATTCAGGCATAAATACACTTCCATTTTTTAAAAAATAAAGTTGCATAATGTACTTCATTATTCGTGAAGTCTATTCACCGCTAATGGAAAAAGTGATTTTAAATAAAGAACCTGCTACCATGTGTTAGGAGATTTTGTCTATCAATTTAGCAGGGATAAAATAATCTGTGGCATTTCTAATTTAACGGATGTTGGACTTTTCATAAAACTAAATCCCAGGACTTATTTTCCTTGATTGACCTTTAATGTCATGCACTGATATCTCTTTAACATCTTTTGGAAACCTGAATCTTCGAGTGGATTGCGAAAGGTATCCACTTCCATAGTAAAATTCGAAGCGTTGTTTCTTGCCATTGTTATAAATTAACTCCACCCAGGTATCAAGGGCTTCGGGCTGAAATTCAGATGCATTCTTATTTTCAATTGCTTTCGTAAAAACTTTCAAGCTATCGCGATTTTGAGTTGCGATATAAACGTCACCCTTCACACCTGAAAGTCTGGCTAGACTTTTAGCATCACCATTGACAAGGAATCCACTTTTTGCTGAAGGTACTACTTCAAAAGAACCTTTACCGTCACCCAACAAGATCAATCCCGTGAAGGCATCATAACGGCCAAAAAAAACTTCATTACCGAAATCATTGCCCACCATGATCACGTCTAAATTACCGTCTGCATTAACATCATCAGTGATCATTCCATTAACTGGAGAAACTTGAACTAATTTTGGCAATGCCGTCAACTTAAATTTACCATTCCCTATGTTTTCAATATAGCTTGTCTCAAAATGATTGGCCTGAAGTTTATAAGCGCCTTTTACTTCTTCCATAGTCAGTAAGCCATTCAAAGTTGCCTTTCCATAATGCTTATACCTATTGAACTGCTGTCTAAACCGAGGGCTTTGAGAATTTATTTCATCCCAGAAATGAACCGGGTAAAGTTTCTTCTCATCATTCTTTAAAGACTCTTTTATATAGCATGCGAGTATCGCGTCAACACTTCCGTTTTTGTCAAAGTCGCTTGCGTAAACATTCAACGGAAACTCTTTGTTTGCCTGGTATCCATTGTTCAATCCCAGGTTACCAGCTACATAATCAACATCACCATCATTATCAAAGTCGCCTCCCACTATGCTATTCCACCAGCCCGAAAATTCTTCCAGTCCTGTGCTCGACATCTTTGTAAATTTACCAGCGCTATTCTTGAACAAAGTAACTGGCATAAATTCGCCTACAACAGCTAAGTCGATATTGCCATCGTTGTCAAAATCGGTAAACAAAGCATCAGTTACCATTCCCAAATTGATTAGGTCAGGACAACTGGAAGAGGTTATGTTAATAAATTTTCCACTCTCATTCTTTAATAAATAACTCTCCGCCGCTAATGGGTAGCTTCCTGGCACAACTCTACCACCAACAAAAAGATCAAGATCACCATCGCTATCAAAATCAGCCGCACGTACACAGGAGCCACTCGCACTAATGGGAGGTAGTGCAGGGATATCCAGCACAAAATTTCCCTTTCCATCATTCTTGTATAATCTATCTTGATAATACTTAGATGGTGGTTGAACTTCCATGCTTCCGCTCACTACATACAGATCAAGGTCATTATCGCCATCAGCATCAAACAATAGCAAGCCTTCATCTTCTTCCATTTTTGCTTCACTGCCTGGAATAACCTTCTGGCTTGAAAAACTGCCATCTGATTTTTGTGTGCAAAATATAGTAGGGTATCCGGACGATCCACCTATTACAACATCCTCTAATCGATCACCATTTATATCTCCTACACAAATACCAGGACCCAATTGCGAAAACTTATGTGGTAGCGTTCGCTGAATATTGAAATCAATTTTATCTTCTTCCTGGTGTTTGAAAATAAGTTTTGTTTTAGTTGAAGCTTCCTGAAACATCAGGAATTTTTTGGTTCCTGCTTTGCCTGGCTGTTTCACGATTGATGGATCGTACGCAACAGACAACACTTGATTTACTTTTACGTTTTCAAGTTTTTGCTCTTTTCCGTCTGGCCATCGTATTATAATTGAATCAGCCTGCTGGCTTTTGCCCATCCCTATGTGAATTGTATTTTCCACTGAGGAAAGAAATCCACGAGCCACTTCTTCTTCGAAATATTGCTTTCCATGATCATAATAAAGAGCAATCGTAGTTCCTATGGCTCCTTTATTAGAAGGTGGACCGGCTAACTTAACTCTGAGAAAATTGACTTCGGGCTTATTATCCTTCGAGTACAACGTGTTCTTATAAAGAAATGCTTTATCATTTATGTTGTTTACTACATAATCTAAATCACCATCATTATCGAAGTCGGCAAAGGCCGCTCCATTTGAAAATGAAGGTTGCACAATTCCCCATTCTTTTGAAACATCTTTAAAAGTGAGATCACCATTATTCTTATAAGCATAATTTGGAATTTTTACGACTGGAACTGAATCCAGAAGTTTGGAATTTGAAATATAACTACCAACATCTTCACGATACGCCACAAAATCTTTGTCTGTAATATCTTTAGGAAACCCATTGGTGATAAGTAAATCTTTTAATCCATCATTATCAAAATCTGCAAACAAGGGTGACCAACTCCACTCGGTTTGAAAAACTCCTGCTAGCTCTCCAACCTCGCTAAATCCAACATTATCATTAAGCCCATTATTCAACTGAAGCATGTTACGCATGTACTGAGGCTCATAATGAAATGTTTCGTTGTTGATAACCGTCAAGTAACTCTTGTTATTGATGGATGTTTTTTTTCTTTCGTTTGTTTCCGGAAGCATGTCCATCGTAATAATATCTGGAAGGCCATCATTGTTGTAATCAGCCACATCATTCCCCATTGAAGACTGACTTTGGTGACCTATCTTCTGTGCAATCTTATTACTGAAAGTACCGTCTTGATTATTAATGTAAAGCAGGTCGTTAGTGATAAAATCGTTGGAAACATAAATGTCAGGCCAGCCATCAAGATTTAAATCGGCGATAGCTAATCCCAATCCGAAGCCCTCATATACAATTCCTGCTTCTTTGGTTACATTGGTAAAGGTTCCGTTTCCATTGTTTCGATAAAGTCTGTCATTAGTAACTGCTGACCCATCATTGATTTTAGGGCGATAATTAGATGATACTGTTACAGCGTGCATATTCGTAAGCACATACAAATCAAGATCGCCATCACGATCGTAATCAAAGAAAGCCGCCATTAAACTATGCCCTTTATCGGCAATGCCATATTGTTCAGCCACCTCTTCAAATACTGGAACATTATCTTTACCTATTCCTTTATTCAAGAATAGCATATTCGCTCGATTTACAGAATCCTTTAGCTTCGTAGCGCAAACATAAATATCTTGCCACCCATCATTATTAATATCAACCACAACCACGCCTGTATTCCATCGGCCTTTTACGTTGACACCAGCTTCGTCAGAAACATCCTCAAACTCCATTTCTCCTTTGTTGACATAGAGCTTGTTGGGAATCATGTTACCTGTGAAAAAAACATCCTGCAAGCCATCATTGTTAAAATCAGCTACCGCCACTCCTCCGCCATTGTAGATATAATCGTAATCGAAAATATTAAAAGAGTCTGACTCCAAGATTGTATTTGAGAATTCTATTCCGGTTTTATCAGAAGGCAGGAGTTCAAACAGAGTTTTGGGAGAGGGATTACAACTTGCTAAGGCTAGCCCTATAAAGCCCAATTGAAAAAAAGTATTAAGAAAATTGAGATGGTTTACACGTTTCATTCTAATCGCGATTTAAAAAATATATTATTTAATAAAATCTATTTCGTCCTTTGCTGTAAAAGCATTGCAGACATATTGTTTCTGCTGATCAATATTGTTTTTTCTTTACCAGGGGTTTCCAGTACTTTCATATCACGTACTTCTCCACTTACATCTAATCCTGTAATAGAAGATGGTAAATATTCAAACTTACCTTTATCATTTCCCTTTAAAAAAATTCCGCGATTAGAGTTTTGTCTGCCTACTTCAGGTTTCAGACCATAAAAGTTTCCACATAAAAACAAATCTATAAGATTGTCATTGTCCAGATCTTCAGTAACAATTGAAAAAACAGGAGAGACCTGAGCTTGTACCGGTAGCGGTTCAATTCTATAGTTATTGTTTCCCAGATTCCACAAAATACTACTCTGCAAAGTTGAGGTGATATATTCAATGGCATCTTTTCTTTGTTCAGCTGATAAAAGGTCCTCATACGATTTGCTTGCATATTCCCCATAATGAAGCACATTCTTTTTCAATTGAGGAAGCTGAGAGGTAAGATCACTCTTGGCTGCAAACGGGTAGTCTTTGTTCTCCATGGGCGGATACCATGTGATAATAAACTCACTCTTTCCATTGCGATCAAAGTCTTTCACGTGCATTTTCAGTGGCTTATCTTTCGAAGCCTGGAATTTCGAGTTCAGTCCCCAATTGCCCAACACAAAATCATCAATTCCATCTCGATTTAAATCAGCCTTTTGAATTGCAGTCCACCAACCCTCTGTACCCTCCAGTGCTTTGGCTGGGCCAAGGCCTGAACCTTCGTTTGAAAATATTTTTACAGGCATCCACTCACCCACTACAACCAGATCATTCTTTGAGTCTTTGTCAACATCGGCCCAGACGGCGCCAGTAACCATGCCTGCATCGCGCAATGATTCTGGAGTTATATCTGCCCAACTATTCTTGTCATTTCGTAGTAAATAACTTTTTGGCACAAGTCCATAACTTCCTGCAACAATACGTCCACCGATAAACAGATCGTCATCGCCATCTTTATCAAAATCTTCTGCAAGAATGCAGGAGAAGTCTCCAATAATTTTAGAAAGCCCAATATCAATCTTTAGGAATTTGCCATGTCCATCATTCTGATAATAACGCAATGCATTCTTCGAACTATTGGCAATTTGGTTTCCACCTGAGCCAATGAGAATATCCAAGTCATGATCACTGTCAGGATCAAAAAAAACTCCACATGTGCTTTCAGAAATGGAGTCGATAATAAATGGTTTTTGTAATTGCTCTGTGAACTGTCCGTTTTTTGTTTGATAGAATAATTTATCGGGATCACCAGCAGCACCCAGTAACATGAAATCTTCGAGCTCATCGCCATTAAGGTCACCATTTAAAATTTTTGGTCCTTCGGTTGAAATTTTTCGTGGCAAGAGTCTTTCCTGATCGAAGTCATTAAATGAATTCTCTTCGTGATTATAATTTCCTTTTAACGTTACAGATGTCACATCTTTAAATAAAGGGTCAACTTGTCTTTGCTTAAAATTGAATTTAAGATTTGCCGACTTGTGATCTAAAACTAAAACCTTGTTAGCACTTACATTTTTGATAACCTGTTTTTTCTGATCAGGCCAAATTACAATAAGAGAATCTACTGTGTTCTTTTTTTCAAGGCCAAACAAAAGTTGAGGTTCTATTGAACTTTCGAAACCTCTTGTCATAAAATTTTGGAGTACCTGAACTTCTCCTTTCGAATAAATAGACACCTTAGCACCAATGCCAAAAGAATTACCTTGAGCTCCACGGAATTTTATCTTCAAAAAATTATTGGAGAGGTGGCTGTCTGAATTATTGCGATAAACAAAACACGGCATGTTTACATTGTTAACCACGAGGTCAAGGTCTCCATCGTTGTCGAGATCACCATAGGCAGCTCCATTGCTAAACGAACGAGTGCCTAGCCCAAGCGAGTCTGCCAAGTTTTTGAATGTCCAATTCTTCTGATTGACAAAAGAGTAATTCGATAGTTTCGTAGAGGGTATCAAATCAAGAAGATCATTAAAATCAAATTTTCCTTTTTCAAGGACAATCTTTTTTATGTTCTCCCGATCGGCAACGAAATCGGAGAAATCCATCGATGTGATATCGCGATAAATTCCATTTGAAACGAAAATATCCTTCCATCCATCATTATTCATGTCAAACATGAGCGCACCCCAACTCCAATCCGTGGCTGCTACCTTCGATAGAAAAGCAGTCTCTTGGAAACGCCCTGTGCCATCATTCATTTGAAGGCAATTTTGAAGCTGTTGATAATGATAGCTCGACCTTACCTTCAATTCCTTGATATTCGATTCATCAAACTTGGTCATTGATTTAAGTCGGTAATTATCCGCAGGAAGCATGTCTGTTGTGAAAATTTCCGGGTCGCCATCATTATCCAAATCCGCAATATCTGAGCCCATACTCGATGCAGATATCACCGATGTACGCGATGTTATTTCTTCAGAAAAAGTGCCATCACCTTTATTGATGTATAAATAGTCGCGCTCCCAAAAATCATTGCTGATGTAGATATCTGGGAGCATATCGTTATTCAAATCGCTAACTGAAACTCCCAATCCAAATCCGATTGAACTTCCATAGATACCAGCCTTTTCACTGACATCAGTAAAATGACCATTGTCATTCCTTAGTAACTTATCGCCGCCTTCTTCGTCTCGCTCATCGCGTTTTATTAGAAATTGCTCAACCCGGTCTATCGATTTAAAACTATTATTCAAAACATAACAATCCAAATCACCATCAAGATCATAGTCGAAGAAGGAGGCATGGGTCGAATAACCCTTATCATTTAATCCAAATTCTTTTGCTCTCTCTGTAAAAGTTAAATTTCCATTGTTAATGAATAACTCATTCTCCTTGTTCCCGCCTTTCACATCTCCGGAGTTACATACATAAATATCCAGAAGTCCATCCGCATTGACATCAGCCATAGTAACACCGGTGCTCCAACTTTTAGCACCGGCCACACCCGCTTTTTCAGTAATGTCCTCAAACTGCCAGTGACCTTTGTTGAGGTAAAGCTTATTCTCGCCCATGTTTGAAGTGAAATAAATATCGGCAAGACTATCGTTGTTTATATCACCAATGGCAACACCGCCACCATTGTAAAAATTTCTGTAAGTAAAAATATTGAAGTCCTTACTGTCTTTCACTTCATTAATAAATGAGATACCTGTCTGCTCAGTAGGTAACAACGTGAAAAGATAATCCTTCTCTTTAGGTTCATTGGTTTTGTTGCACGATAATAGAAAAAGAAGCGGCACTACAAGGAAGCCAACTAGACGATTGCGGAATACCATTATAAAAAGTTGTGCGCCAAACTTACGAGGTTTTTCAACAAAAAATAAAAAAACAAAGGGGACAGTAAACTGCCCCCTTTGAAGTAAAATCTAAAAGAATAGCACTAGCTATTAGAAGCCAGCATTCTGCTTTAACGTTGGCACTCCTTTATCATAGCTAAGTTGAACTTCTATGAAAGGGAATGGATACCATCTGTGCTGAGGACCAACAGGCACCGCATCCACATAGTATCCTCCAGTTTTACCTCTCAATTTCTCTATAGCCACAGCAGTGTCAATTATCTTCTTAAAATAGCCGGGCTCCTGGTCATCCCATCTTCTTATGTCAAATAAACGATGGCCTTCCATGGCAAGCTCAAGTCTTCTCTCCATTCGAACGGCTTTTCTAGCGAACACAGCTCCACCAGTAGTAAATGCACCGGCCGCATATTGACCAACCTTATACTTAGCCCATGTAATGGCAGGGTCATTGAGGTTGGTAGTCATTACAGCACCCGCACCACCTTTAATAAAACCACCCTGAGCACAATTTCCTGCGCGTGCTCTCACCTGGTTGACCAATGCTTGAGCCGCATCAAGTTTGCCCAACTCAACTTTAGCTTCTGCCAGTAACAATATGGCATCGGCCAATCTGATCACAGGAACATTCACCCCGTTATTTGCCG
>Ga0307509_10007703_pt1 | contig 13980 bp, 15 predicted proteins | sample 10_EM_MG_FD_202245 | JGI IMG/M metagenome (GOLD analysis project Ga0307509, IMG submission 202245) | Populus trichocarpa ectomycorrhiza microbial communities from riparian zone in the Pacific Northwest, United States - 10_EM | ecosystem: Host-associated > Plants > Roots > Unclassified | place...
CCCCCTGCCTTCAATTTCGCGCAAGCGGGCACCTGTGGACTCAGAAGGGAGTGACTCGGAGAGTGGGGCAGAGTCCGATCAGGGTGTGGTGGGTGATGATCAGAGGGACAATAATGACAGTGATAGCGAGGTTGAAATCACTTCGGAGGGCGAGGAAGATATGATTGACAACCTCCTTGATGCAGGAGGTGCTGAGCCAAAGCCGAGCGAAGACATCCGGGAGTGGTGTGAGCTGCGAGAGCAGATCAAATCAGATCTGGAGCTGGCAGAGAAAAAGAACAAACCGTCCAGAAAAATCACCCCATTGTTGGTCCTTCGAAACTTTGCAACGCTCCGGATCAAAGGGGATGGTCACATGGCCGCAAGTGAAAATATTGCACGGCAGTGGAAGGAGGGCAAAGGTGTCTACTTTGCTCGTCAAATTCGTGTCCTGGCACGCCACTACCAGCTGTTTGAACAGCTGCCAGCTGAAAAACGAGGGGGGGATCGTGGTCATTCACTACTCAATAATGAACAAGTTCAGATGGCATCGCGGACTTACTTGACAGGCCTGAAGACGGGTGAGGTCACCCCAAAGAAGTTCCAACGTGCCCTTAATGGATGCATCCTCCCATCCCTCGGAATCGAGCCCAGGACTGCCAGTGGGCTGTCAGAGCGTACGGCACAGAGATGGCTTGTGAAGTTGGGCTGGCAGAATACAAGGATGAAGAAGGGTGTGTACATGGATGGGCATGAGAGGGAAGATGTGAAGAAATACCGGATGGAAAAGTTCCTGCCTAAGATGGCTGAATATGAGGAAGCCATGGTCAAATGGATAGCTGTTGGGTCGGAACTCAAGCGCGAGGATCCAATCTTGGGTCCTGGAGAAAGGAGAATCGTTCCCATCTTTCAAGATGAGAGTTCATTCCATGCAAATGAATACAAGCAAAGCATTTGGTGCGCACCAGAAACTTTGCTTCCCAGTAAATGACCCTTACACTTCTGGAAAGGGCCCAACATGGAGAAATAAAGCTTATGAGGAAAGGCCGGGGGCGCATCATACACGTCTCTGATTTTGTTGAAGAGGAGTTTGGGCGACTGGTCATCCGTGATCGTGATGGTGTGATACTGAAGGATGCACGGTGCATCACATACCCAGGTGCAAGTGGTGACCCATGGTGGGACCATGTCCAGCTGCTTGCACAGATGGACAACGCATTATCAATTTTCGAGGAGTTGCACCCTGGGTGTGCTGCACTGTTCATCTTTGATCAATCATCTGCACATGCATCACTTGGACCAGATGCTCTTCGTGCATCTGGGATGAACAAGACGAATGGAGGGAGTCAAAGAAAGCAAAAGGACACCATCATCCCGATGAATAACCCCCACCCTGCATACCGTGGCAAGCTCCAGAAGATGAAAACAGACTCTGGTGAGGCAAAAGGTCTGAAACAGACCCTTGAGGAGCGAGGGTTCATTCTGGGGAATATGCGCATGCGTTGCTCCCCAGTTTGCTCCACAGACAATCATAACTGTTGCATGACTCGGCTTCTTAGCAATCAGGATGACTTCCGTCAGCAAGAGTCTCTCCTTGAGCAAAAGATCAAGGCTAGAGGGCATTTCTGTATCTTCCTTCCAAAATTTCATTGTGAGCTCAATCCCATTGAAATGGTCAGTCAATTTTTTATTTTATTTCCATAAGATCAACTAACTATTTTACAGTACTGGGGATGGTGCAAGTACAGGTATAGGGATGTGTACAAAGTGAGATTTGAGGATGCGAAGGCCACTGCACGGCATTGCCTTGATGCGTGCCCAATTGAGGTTATCCAGCGATTTTTCAATCGCACCTGGAGGTTCATGGATGCCTACCGGGGAGGACTCACTGGAAAGGCAGCAGAGTGGGCAGTACGCAAACAGAAATCACATCGAAAAGCAGCACCAGATGGAATAATGACTATAGATGCTGTACTCAATTGACCAGACCGCCAGAAAGTGGCACTAAAAATATTATTTCTTGACCCTGAGAATGTCCTATCCAAAAACCCCTGGGAAAGTCCCAAAGAGTGTGTTTTCGAACGCTTTCAGCCCCTCCAAGTTCAAATCTGAAATCCATTTATCCTCAAAATTTCTGGTTCCTGAGCTAGCCAATTTGTTGACTTTGGCTGTCGTGCACTGTACCTTTGGGCCTCGGTAATGCTAGCGCGCTGGACACCCTTGCGCCCCTCTTGCGCTGGAACGATACCGGGGCTCGACGCCACGACGCCGCTGTTCACGCAAGTCTCTGCCGAATAGTAAATGCGTATATGCTGCATCGGTTGGTGGTTAACATGAGCCTGAGGCGTTCCATCTGCTACCCGCTGTCCCTCGCCCCGATGAGATGGCGGATCAATGTCCAGAAAGGACGGATGAAGACCACCGGGGTCAGTACCCCCGATCTAACCTTTCTAACCTTCACGACGTCCTACTCCCATTTCGGCACTCACCCCCATTTCTTCAGTCACAATTTGTCACGACTTATCACGCAATTTGGCAGTGAGGGAGAGCAAGCCCCCTGGTACCACTCCAGCGGTGTCTAAAGTCCGCTGCAGTACAGGAACCGCCGTTCGGCTTGCCGTCGCAGAGCCGGTATATCCGGTTACATGAAACGTTTCCACGCTGCTATCTTTCATCTCATCGATGGGTACATACTAATACTGTTACAGTACCAGGCTGAGTTACGGCATTAACAACTTCATATAACCCGAGTTCCACGACCCAAACCATTCTATCGCCCCATGGGTTCCTGCGGCAGCACTGCTAATGCCCCTCCCTCTCCCCTACCAGTCGCTGCAGAGAGCGCGTCCGTGCCAGCGGAACCCGTCAGGGTGCCGACAGCAACCCCACATGTCTCGGAGCCCTCTTCTGCGACGTTGTCCCGAACTCGCAGTCGGACACAGTCCTTACACCAAGCAACACGCCATAGTGCAGAGGGATCTGGTGCAACACGTCGCACTCGGACACAGTCTGCACCCAAGAATGCGCAACCTATGAGGTCGTTTTCATCCCGAGACCGCAGGATTAGGGCCCAAACGTTAGTCACGCCTGGTATGGGGAGTCATTCCTTTCCTGGGCCGTCTAACCCAGGTGAGTGCGATTCCCGGTCGATATATGGAACTTTCATGACCTCCCCATAAGCGCACCCGAAAGTGGGAACTCGGTCACTCATTTCAACGATGCAGCAAGTTCTCACAAATCATCCCAAGTGTGTGACCCCATTCTGGCACACAAACTTCGTTAGTCTCACGCCTCCCGTAGATTTAGGATTCTTGTTGTGGGGATGGTACGATCTTGTAACACTCAGCCAAACCCAGGTTAAATCATTACCGCTCTTCATCACAGACAGGCTCGGGAAAAACCTCGCTCATCAATGCCGTTTTCAAAGTGAACATACCGGTCTGTATTCTGTCTTACTTCGCATTCCTTCTGGTCGAATGACTATATTCCGGAAACCAGGCTTCGCCAGGAAAACCAGATATTAACCACGAATCCCATCCAGACGATAATCGTTATCTCGTTGTCCACGAGAGCCTTGGATTTGGGCCCGGAGATGGACAGAGCTTCCAGGCTATCCGAGATTTTATCTCATATAGGACTGATCCAAGCCGTTCAAGTGCTGAAAGACTCCATGCTATATGGTAGAGAGTTGATACCCAAAATTCCTTGATTTCTATTAAGTTGGGGTGTTTGATCCAGGATATGTGTCCCCACATCCGACGCCATCACTGGAATTGTTGGAGGAGTTGAACAGATTCTGAGAATGAGACAAGGTAAGTGCGTCCTAATGCAAGGCTTACACATTCAGCTCACTCGAGACCCAGTGCCTGTCGTTGTCGCATTTACTAAATTCGACCATATCGTGGAAATTGAAGGTGGTACTTCTGCGAGGAACAAGGCACGCACACGGTTTGAACAGTCATGCCGTTCCCTGTTTCGCAAGGAACCCAGCGATGTCCCAGCAGAGATCGTCTCAGGTACTTGCTGTCGTATTTATCTGTGGAATGTCCCTCTGACGACTCGATGTATTCGTAGTTGAACCACAATTCATTGATCTCATCAATAGTCTAGTTGTCACTACAGACAGATTGATTACAGACTCACATACTGCCTTTACCCATTCCACGCGGTTGGGCGTACAAGGAACAAGGCCACGGGTTGCCCCCGTCCCTCTCGTGTGGTCTGCCGCACTGAGAGCGCAGCAGGACATTTTCATCCAAGCATCCATCGAGTACGTTACTTCTCTTCCGAAATGCCGTCTCGTTCATATGTTTGGTTCCCAGAGTCGGGCGAAGCCGTGACTACTTCCGCCCCCGCGGACTTGAGTTAATTCTGACAGGTTCATTTTCCGATAGGATATTGGCGTGGCCTGTGGCCTAGTCTCGATTTCGCTGATCAACTCCTCAAGGACTGCGTCGACGTCATTCACACCGATATCGTCGAAATATGGAACCTAAATGATAGGGACAATGTTAGCTCTTCCTAGTCTCTGTGCTGGTTCCGGTCGCTCACGAAGATCAGTATCTGTCGGGGAGGATATTCAAGGATAAGATGTCTCATATCGTCAAGGAATTGGCTGGCTCGATTGGCGGAGCACCATCGAAGTGAGTGTCTCACATACATCAGAGAAGAAACTCTCGGCAATTTTGAATTACCAAAAGTGATGACCCTGCGCAGTGGGTTTACGATGTGTATCGAGGCAGGTGAGTGATCACCGAGAAGTATCGTCAATTGCCTCAGTCCCTTGTATGTCAGTCAGGAGAACATTCGATGTTTGATGGGCTACATTGTAGACCTTACCGTCATCCTGGATGACCTGTTTAGGACCACTGGAGGCAATGTGTCAGCGAATGACGCAGAGTTGGCCATAGATAGGGTCGTGAAATCTCACCGGAGGGATAGGATTCATCGGGACATTTTCAAATTTGTTACAGAAGCATCTGTCATCCGACTTGCGGTGCCACAGAGAGACCTGGTGTTAGAGAAGATCATTGACTTGATCCGACAATATGGTGTACCCCTTTGTGTTGGGGTTTAAAGTTGATATTGATCGATCCAGCTGTGCACATCATGCATCATGTACTGTATTGTATTATTCATTGCATACGGCCTACAGAACAGGAAGCTTTTACCGGAGTCCCGAAGCGAGACGTAAAACAATTGCAGGTACAGGGAGTACAGGAACGCTGTGGGCGCGTAGCGCAGCAGGGGCGAGTGTCGGGTGAGATCAACGCCGCGCGGGATGTCAAAAACGTCACGTTCTTGTAATTTGACACACTCTCTGTGTCTTGACCATCCACGACTGTTGCCGATGTTTGGGCGCACCAACAAGGGAGCGTTGTCGGCTGCAGACATCCCACCTGTCCCGATCGGTGTATCACCAGCCTCGAACTCGCTGGCGCAACTAAGGGAGCTGCTGCAGGGGCCGAGGCGTTTGAGCCATGGCTGGAGAGAGAGGCTGAGTGTGGGTTTGTCCTGTCACAGCTAGAGGAAGCGAGCCAGTGTCGGTGTTGTGATGGGGGGACCGAAGAGACAAAATCAAGTACGCACCTTTGGAAAGTCCCCATCGCCCCAAATCACCGAAATTGCCACTTCTGCGGGCGAATTGTCCTCATCTTGAGCCAGAACGAAAGGGCACCAGATACCACACTGACTGCACATATCGGATGACTCTCGAGTCTCGAGACGTTGTCTATGCCCAGTACTGTCACTTCCGTGGGTTAAGAGCCGTTCACGAAGGACGCGGATGCACGGGGTCCGTCGAACGCGCTCCTCCTTGGTGAGCGAGCCGTATGACGATGACTTCGTGGCACTTTGGCGTGTCTTGGGTGCGGATACGGGGGTGTGTGCCGTGCTGGAAACGTGGCAGGATGAGGGTGGGATTGGCTCATGCGTGTTCAAGAAATGGGTGCATGTGAGAAATCCGGAGCGCCGAACTCCGCCAGGCAATTTGCGGTGGTGTCGCATAATGTGGGAGACTGAGACGGAGGTCAAACCCGGTTGGGTGTTGGGCGCCTGAAGGAGGTGTGCTGTGCAGTTCGTCAGGGAGTGACGGGGGGTAGAATAGCGCAAGGTCGAGTACAGTAGGAGTGTGGAGTGCGAGACGAGTTCACTGCATGTAGCGTCGAGGTGGACATGGAGACGGAATTGTTTAGGACACCAGGATGGTGAGGGCCGCTAGCAATGATGCATAGTGATGAGCGGCCCGCCTGGGCTGCGTTACCACGGAGACAGGCGGTGTGGATGTCAGTCACTTTTCATACCAGGCACAAAGGTAGCACTTGTGTTTCTTGACGACAAGGATCATCACGGGAAGCTTGGTTTGCCAATGTAAATCGCTGCGGGAAGTCTAGTGTTGCCGGAAAGTTGAGTTAACTCTAACTCACCTGAGTTGAGTTGCCTGAGTTGCGACAAAAGTTGCACCAGGTGCAACTATTGTGGTTACCACATTTGGACGGTGGTTACCGCATTTGGATCGGGACTATACTGAACCAAACAATTGGTGACGGTGATCGTTGATTGTGCCGCGTTCACGATACAACACCATGATCAAAGCCCAATGAACACTGACTTTTCTTACTTCTTTGTCTGTCCAATGCACGCCATTTTCCATTGTGATGAGTCTCTCATCTGCTGAACCTTTTTTGGTGCATGTTTATCCTGTCCTTTTCCACCTTGCGATGGACATACTGCCAGCTCAAGCAACCGTGGTTCCTTGTAAGAGGGTCTTCTCATCGAGCAAGGAAACCTGTACGCTGCGTCGCAGCCAGCTTGGTCCCACCACACTTGAGATCCTCCAAGTCTTAAAGCACTTATACCAGCAAGAGCGACTTGACTTTACAACAGGTATACTTGTGGAGGAGGACTACACAACAGAGGGTCCAGTGACAGAGTCAGCGGTTCTTGAACTGCTGAAGGCCGGAAAGGAGGAAGAATTGCATGAACTATATACAAATTGGAGCATACGGATACAGTCAGATTAGTAGATAAGATGGGGAAATTGGTAGGCCTTTAGACAAAACGTTGTGTTGCACCATAAAGTGGAATGGCCATGGGCCGGAACAGTACACAGCCCACAAATACACCATTCATTTACAGAGGTCTTTCCGACTTTCTGATTATGACACCTTGTCAAAATCCTGAAAGCTGATTGGTGGATTCCTGGGCCGCTAGCCCGCCAACTCATTCCTGCCCAGGTGTGCACCAGGTGCAACTCAGATGCACCGAATTTAGCATGAGTTCAACTCAACTCAACTCAACTCAACTCAACTTTCCGGCAACACCAGCGGGAAGGACGGCGACAGGCCGAGTCAGATAGGTAACTACCCGTAACCCGGGCCCTAACACTAGCCTGTGATTTGTGAATTCAGTGGTCATCTAATCGATCTAATCACCCATCCGCGTGATATAATCTCCTGTTTATCAGGCGTTTCTGACGTGTTCCCATTTGGCTGACAGAATTGACAGCTTCGAAAGGGGACAAGACTCTGTAGCAGATCAAAATACTCGCTCCCGCCGTGAATGCAATTCGGCGTAATCGGCCCGCAACATACCCTCAAATTGATGACAAATTGAGGCAAGCTCCTAAATTTCGAAACTATTAATTTAATTCTCATGCATGCGCTGTACACAGGGCACTACACGAACTTTGTTCACGGCGGCAGGTCCCGAATCATTTACATCATCAGCCTGGCATCAGGGTTCTGCTTCTCTTTGAAATTTTCTGTATGCTGCTTCTAGTGCTATCAGTGCATTTGGCGAGGGCGAGGCAGATCACAAGGTGAAACGACGCATTCGGGATGCTGATTTTGGGGTTCATGCAATGGAAACAAGGGCAGGGCAGATAGGTTATGGCAGTGTGGATGTCATTCAAGACAAGGCTCCCCTGAGATTAATTCCCGCTGTGAATAAGAGCTGTCTGTGGGATGTGTATTTATCTCCAACAGGGGAGGACAGCGGATCAATCGTGTCCTCTAGGTGTGACAGGATAAGACCATGCTCAACCTCTCCCTCCACTCGTGGCTCAAACGCCTCGGCCCCTGTGTGGCAGCAGCTCCCTTAGCTGCGCTGGCGAGTTCGAGGCTCTCAATCAGGACAGATGGAATGTCTTCAGCCGACAAAGCTCCCTTGTTGGTGAGCGCCAACATTGGCAGATTCAGCTGCCTTGGCGTTGACCGTCCGCGACTATTGCCAGTTGCAAGATGATCAAGGCTGACTCAGAGAGGGCGCATCAAATTACAAGATCATGTACGTGTTTGACATCCTTCCCGCGGCGCTGATCTCACCAGACATTTGCCAACATTCGCCATCCCCCTACTGTGTCACGCCCCCATAACGATACAATCCCCTGCACCTCCCTCTACAATAGTTTTACGTCTCGCTCTGGGACTCCGGTCAAAGATTCACATAGGGTATATCTACCTTTAAATAGACATGGCGCGAACTCAGGAAGAGAAGGGTAAGTGATGCCATCATGGTGAGAGATTAGTGCCGTCATTCTGGGATGTGGGAAATAGAGCAGGGACAGGGCCAGGCTCCTAACCAGCCAACTGGGCAGGTTACGCCTAATCCTAGTAGTGTAGCGTACAAATTCTTGTAGATGTGTATAGCCAATCAGAGTGATTTCGGGTCATGCCGAATATGATTATGTCAACCATGAACTTTAGTTTTGCGCAACCTGCCCAGTAGGCTGGCACAAAACGTCAGCCACAAGCGTGGGATACCTTAGTCAACAGCGGGAGAATGCAAACCAGTTCGCAAAATTCAGTCACATGACCTGGATGCATTGTAGATACTTCCCTCCACCAGAAACATAAAATTTTACTTTTTACACATGTGGGGTTGCTATGATACTGGCATGAAAGAGGTGTTGGGACATCAATGACACATAGTAGCCTTTGTGCTGTTGGTCATATATGATTAAAAGGACATTTTAATAGTAAAGCTAAGTGGTGTAGTGGTTTTTACATTTTAGTCAGCATTTATGGGTGGGACAGGTCGTTGGTTCAATTCCCCAATAGTGTAGAATATTTGTTCTCATCTGGATCGTCCCGCTGTCATTGGATATGCTTATTTTTTAGTGCCTTACTTGTGGCATGTATTAAGACTCTTATACCATTTTTTTGCAGCTTCTACTCTCCATTTTAGAGGTTGGGTACAAAGGTCCATCCATTGAGCACTGATTTTGGGTGTTCACCCACCAGCCCGGTTTCAGCTATGTGTGCGTCATGTGACTGAATTTTGCGAACTGGTTTGCATTCTCCCGCTGTTGACTAAGGTATCCCACACTTGTGGCTGACGTTTTGTGCCAGCCTACTGGGCAGGTTGCGCAAAACTAAAGTTCATGGTTGACATAATCATATTCGGCATGACCCGAAATCACTCTGATTGGCTATACACATCTACAAGAATTTGTACGCTACACTACTAGGATTAGGCGTAACCTGCCCAGTTGGCTGGTTAGGAGCCTGGGACAGGGCATCATGCACGTTCGCGCGCCGGTCTACTTTTAACATAGAGCCACACAACCACTTTATAATTATGGCGAACACACGAGGATGAATGTAGCCAGACGGAGAATCCACAAATGACAGTCGAAGAGAACAGGAAAGAATACAGTACAGAACTATCCTCGCATACCTCTGGTGATATTGTAGCATACCGTGGCATGGCCGGTCCCTCAAGGCACCCACGCACGCTACAGCAACCTCACTGTCTCATCGTTGATCGCCTCGCGCCAAACGGCATGTCACTACTATTGTACGACGTGGTTTCACAAGTTCAACGCATGAGGAATCATCACCGCTCGATTACCACTTAGCATTTACCAGGGCGTTGATAGAGATTGAGGAGAGAGTAGTAAGCGGCCCGAACTTTGGGGAAACTGAGGGAGACACGTGATCTGAACCCTAGGGTTAGGAGCTTACGTAGTGGCGCGTGGCATTCCGTCCGTTCCGTTGTTTTATTCCACATTCGGACTGACTCAGGAGTGGAAGAGCTCATCGGTCCATGCCTACAGTCTCCCTCGTGAGCACATCCCGACCTCTGCAAACACCTAGCCAAGCCTGTGATCGAGGTACTACATCACAGTCAACACGCTCCACCCATGGTACCATATCACAATTCTCAGCTCTCACTCTTGTCCTCTCCAGGGCGTCGCCATTCCTCTATGTGAGTCGACACGGGAATCCGCTAACGATTTTGTGTAGGACCAACATGATGTGACGCTGGAAGACCGGATTGACAACAGGCCTACGACCGCGTTGGCTGCGGTAGACTGCCGGTAGTAACTTTTCCGATTAGGTTTGTAACAGCTTGTTCGAGTCTAGCCTAAGGGAGGACAAGAGCGCTGCGCTACCATATGACGTCTCATTGCGGTATAGTGCGTAGAGATCTCCCTCGAGATCTCAAGCACCTAACGATGGGTGTAAATGGTTGGTGCATTTTGATTTGCGGGGATGGGCTCATGTAAGTGGAACAACTCCGTGCCATCACTAACAGCAGCGCCACGCAATAGAGATTATGAGCCGCGTGGGTGAAAAAGAGAGAGAAGAGCCTTACCAAGTAATCGTCTACCGAGTTCGGAGCAAGACTTGCTCCCAGGGCTCAACAACTACAGGGTGATCGAAGAGCTGGCGTGCAGCAACGAATGGCTCCATGGCTTTCTCCACAGACCCATATGGCTTGAGCCCCCCCAAGGAGAGTTTACGTAGTGAAGGTAACACCTCTGTCGCTCTTCTCCCTTCGAGGCCTTGCAACGCATGTGCGACGTGTGGCCCTAATTCATTTGATATGTATAGACCCCGCACAGTGGTAAATGGGCGAAAAAGGTCCAGCCATCGCATTGACACCATGCTGTCTTGTAGTTCTACCTGAGAATCTGCATCTCCTGTGATCTCGAGGCATTCAACGTGAGAAAGGTGAAGCGAAAGTGCTTTGCATAGCCGGACCATCCACGAAACCCGCTCCTCTAACCTATCACATCTAGTTCCCATCTCGAGACTTGTCGGTAATCCAAGAGCAATCCTGACGGTCCAAGGATACAGTTCCAAGTGAGCCCGTTTGGGTCGTTTGAGCCTTTCCGCGCTACTGATGACGTTGTACAGCTTTGGAATGTCGAAAATGAAGTCCATGAAGAACCATATATCGAGGCTGTCGAGATTAGGGGCCCTAATCTGGGCTATTAGATCCTCCAAGTACGTGCTATCGCCTCTGAACACAAAATACGTGAGAGCGAGGAGGTTCGTGCGCGTCGGAAGGGGTGGACGTATGCGGAGGGGGAGTGATCGAGGGGATTGGAACCTAATATGAAGCTCTTCAAGTTTGGGTAAGGTAGTGAGGCAAGTGGCCATAACTTCAGGTTCGATGTACCCAGTATCTGGTATGCGCTGAAGTCGGAGTTTGGTAAGGTGCGTGGCAGACGCAACAAGTCTGGGTAGTGCTGGAAATGTAATGCCCTCTAGGAAGATGTTTTTTAGCTCAGGTGCTGACCCACCCAAGAACGCATCGGGGACGACAGGAGCCCTTTCATCGAATGACTGAAGATGAAGGCCAGTTAGCGCCGGCAAGGGCTTCTGCATCACATGTACGAATTGTTCCAATGCGGGGCTTGTCAGTTTGTTGAAAACGATCCAGGATATTCGACTATGGTGTTCAAATGCCGCGATGACGTTCTCCGCGCCCTCCTTGTCCTGGGGCGAATATAATATGGCGATGGGTAAGGATGGCCAGGTGTCCAGTGACTTCCTCACGGGCATTCTGATATCATAGATGAGTAGCAGACGCAGATGCTGGGGCGATGCAAGGACGATATGGCGCCACCTTCGGCATACGTGCACGAGTGGTCTCCACACCCTCTGTGTGCAGTACTCATTACTCCCTCGGCAGAGATCAAATATCCCGAGGAGGACATCATCGGGAAGCTTGTGGATTGTCAACTCGGTGCGTTTCATGGCTAAAGGGGGCATGGATGGTGTAGCTGAAGGGTGTGCATAAATTTTCTCTTCGAGATACGCGTTGACGTTGGCTTCATCCGTTGGGTGTGGTAATTCGGACAGAGCTCCTCCAGACAATGCGCGGTCTTCACCTTGCGGTACACGAGATGTGGGCACAGGGGATCGGTCAGCGGTTGTGCGGACACTGTAGTGGGGACTCACGTTGGCGTCGCTTCCCAGGCCTGATGACGAAGCAAAGCAGGGAGCCCAGAATGCGAATTCGGGTGTGACTACGTGAGATCTGACTGGTTACTTCGGAATTGAGGGCAGTGGGTTTCCGGGACGTACTTGTAAGAGCTCATAGGTGAGGATTCAGTGTCGAATGGCGAGGTGGACCTGATACACGTGGAACGCACTACATATTAATACGACAGCAGTTGCCTGCCAGCTGCCGCAAAAAGGTTCACTGGATCTTAGTAAGCGTTGGTCATGCTGCATCTGCAGTTTCGTGTCGGGCCTAGGCCCGCTCAGGCTCAATCCCAGCGCGACAACTACTTGCGACCTCATGCCCGGGATACGGTCACGATCACGAGAGATGGGCACTCATACCCGCAGCCAGAAAGAGGCGCCAGCGTCTTTCCCTAGAAATGCTGTTTAACGACCCAGACATGGTGACACCCCTAGCCAAATATATCGTGGCAACGCACAGATCCGGTTGCAACTCTCAGAATAGGTGAGTAAACCACCCTCAGAATACCCATGCTACGCGAGGCTTTGACAGAGTGACATCTTCCATGCCATCACCGCGTCCCCCTTGTAATATTTCACACGCGCGCATGTTCAGCGCTGCGGCAGCCTCAATACTCGGGCGAGGACGACACACGGTCGATAACGATAGGCACCACGCCAACCTCCTCCGGCCCAGGCCCTCCCCCTTTCGTAGTCTCCTGGCGCATATATTTCCCCCCGCTTATATTGCCGTTGTTGTGTAACATTTTTCTGTGATGAGTGACGAGTGCGAGTAATATATTCTACTATGCTATGGTAACACACCGGATGGGCACTGAAATCGATTTCAAAAGAACAAAAAACTGGTTGCGACCGGTCTTATTGGTCATAACTCATAACCGACGGCGTACCACTTCCTTGATGTACTGACAGCACCATGACAGCACGCTGCGACCCATGCCTCATCTCCCCCCGGCTTCGGGTTTCATGTGCCTCGTATTTACACACACAACAATGGGATTAGGGTCTTATGTCCTCTGCAAGCAGCGTACCGTTTCCGTTTGATGGCTCGATATGCCTCATGTTGTTTCCGTTCGACTCTCGCTTCTTCCTTGAGTATCACCTACTTTTGACTCCCTTCGTTCACTATCGTCAGTTCGGACGGACAATCGCTTGTATCTGTCGCATGCCCGCATATACAATGACATACTACTCAATCTACACGAGAAATAAAGCTCGCTTTGTAACAGTCAGACATGTGACACTACCACCGGAGATGGGCGCGTGGGGGTCGGGGGGAGGAGGGGGGGGGGGGGGACAAGAGGGCGGATGCACACGAGGACCTTCAACGAATATTTACAAGGAGTTAGCAGGGTGAGAGACAATAGGACAGACACGTAAAGGAGCGTACAGTCGTCGCACGGTGATGGCCAAGGTCATACGATGTCATCCAAAATCGAGAGGAGACGAAGGGAACCCGAGGGAGATGGGGATGAGATGGCCGCGCGTTGTGTCAGGTCGAGGTGCCTTGTGTGAAGGCGATTAAGAGATGACTGCAACATACATGAACACGGCTAGCAATACCATCAGTGAATGTCTTGTTTTTATTCTTCCTTTCTTTGAAGCAGCAGCAGTCACAACCGAGGGGAATGGGATGAGTCGTGGAGTATGAAAGATGGTGGTTTCTGAATGAGCAAAGGGCGGGGGATAGCCGAAGGGGGGGTGAGGGTGGGGGGGGGGGAAGTGGCGGCGACACAAGAAGGCGGCTGGGTGTGGATCATATCCTCGCCGGTGAGTGCCG
>Ga0307509_10007704_pt1 | contig 13980 bp, 16 predicted proteins | sample 10_EM_MG_FD_202245 | JGI IMG/M metagenome (GOLD analysis project Ga0307509, IMG submission 202245) | Populus trichocarpa ectomycorrhiza microbial communities from riparian zone in the Pacific Northwest, United States - 10_EM | ecosystem: Host-associated > Plants > Roots > Unclassified | place...
GTCGTGCCACCGCGCGAGCGATTGGATTTTTACGGCGCCGCCTTGACATCGGCGCTCGTGATGCCGACGCGCATGTTGGTGGAGAGCCCGAAGGGTGCCGACTTCCATTCCAGCATGGCGGTTGCCGACCTCGGCTCCATCTGGATCGTTCGCCAACACGGAAGCGCGCACCGTTCCTACCGGCGCTTGCAGGACGCGAAACGCAACTCGGCACGATTGTTCAGTATCGTCGTCAGTCTGAAGACACGCTGGAACATCAATCACCGAGATCCGCTTCGACTCGATGCCGGCGAGGGAATCATGATCGACTCGGAGCTGAGCAATGAAATGATGTTCTCAAGCGAGTACGAAGTGTCCCATCTTCGCTTCTCCGAGCCCTGGCTGCGAACCTGGCTGCCGTCTGCAGGAACGATGGTCGGCCGCAGAATCGCTTCAGATCGGGGTTGGGGCGGGGCCCTGACAACTTTCATCGCGCAACTGTCGCCAGAGATCGTCGACGCGCCACCGCTACCTCTGCATCTGATTGCCGATCATGTCGGCGCGCTCTTGGCGCTGGCCGCCTCCGAATTCGAGACCCCGATCCGGCGCACTTCCGCGGCGGATCGCGATCTCCGACTGCGCGTCGAGGATCTTGTCACTCAGCGCTGCACCGAAAGCGCGCTGACGGCCGCCGATCTGGCTGCGACATTGGCTATATCCACGCGCACGCTGCATCGGGCATTGGCTCGCTTCGGTCAAACCTTCGGGGAACTTCTGATTGCGGCGCGTTCTGCCACCGCCATGAGAATGCTGGAGTCTCCGCTCTATCGCCGCGTCACCAGCGCGGAAATCGGCCGACGTGCGGGATTTCCAGACGCGTCGCATTTCGCGCGCACGATACGCGCTCGATTCGGAAGGTCGCCGACGGAAATTAGACTGTCTCGCGCTATCAAGTTGGAATGATCGCGCCCGCAGCACGCTGCAAGCGACGTCGGTTCTTCGCGGCCCGTCTTTGCTAAGCAATGCAGTCGGTGATCCGACGCGGCATCGCACTGCCGAGTCTGGACTTGCCGGGCATCGGCGACAGCCGAGAGTACAACCTTGGCTCCGAATCGGACATGCTTCACGTCGCGGCGGTACCTGCATGATATCGCCCCAAAGCTCGCCTGTGTCTTTAGCAGCACTGCTAAGACACTGACGGTTCACAGGTACGGAACTCCGATTCCCGAGGCCTGGCTACCTCCTTTGTAAGAGCAACGTTTCCGGCGTGAGCTTGAGGCGGCAGACGGTTTCAAAGACAAGACTTCTCTGACCATGACCTCTCTGGAGAAACCAATGACCAAGGCCGTCGCAGTCCCAGGAAAATTGCTTCTGACACCGACCGATCACACGCTCGTGATGATCGACTATCAGTCGCAAATGGCATTCGCCACTCAATCGATAGATGCCATCACGCTGCGCAACAATGCGGCGCTCGTCGGCCGGTCAGCCAAAGAATTCCGCGTGCCGACGATCGTGACCAGCGTCGCTGCGAAAACATTTTCCGGTCCGGTGTTCGACGAGGTGCTCGACACGTTCCGCGATACGGAAATCATTGATCGTTCAACCATGAACACATGGGAGGATGAGCGGATTGCGGTCCAGATCAACGCGATCGGCAAGACGCGCATCGTCTTCTGCGGGCTTTGGACATCGGTGTGCATAGTCGGCCCAGTGCTCTCTGCACTGGATCAAGGCTTCGAGGCTTACGTTATCGCTGATGCGTGCGGCGACGTTTCGACGGAGGCTCACGAGTGCGCGATGGATCGAATGGTGCAAGCCGGCGCACGTCCGATGACCTCGTTGCAGTACCTACTTGAATTGCAGCGTGATTGGGCGAGATCCGAGACCTATGACGCGACGATGGATGTCGCGCGCAAATGGGGCGGCGCCTACGGCGTTGGCATCGCCTACGCTGGATCGATGTTCGGCGGACACGGGGGCTGAAGCTTCCCGCACTGTTTGGCGCTTGCTCGCGGTTCAGGAAAATGGCGATGAATGACTTCGTAGATACCGTATTCATCCACGGCCAGGTCAGCACCCTGGACTCATCTCAGCCAAAAGCTGAAGCGATTGCCGTTCGAGCGGGGTTGATTGCTAACGTCGGCGCCACACACGAAATGTTGAAGCTCGCCAGTGATCGGACCCGTGTCATCGACCTTCATGGACGACGCGTCGTGCCGGGATTGAACGACAGCCATACGCACCTCATTCGCGCCGGTCTCAACTACAACATGGAGCTTCGGTGGGACGGTGTGCCCACGCTCGTCGACGCGATGGCAATGTTGCGCAAACAGGCGCAGCGCACGCCCGCACCGCAGTGGGTGCGTGTGGTCGGCGGCTTCAGCGAATACCAGTTCGCAGAGAAGCGCCTCCCGACCTTGGAAGAGATCAATTCGGTCGCTCCAGAGACGCCGGTGTTCATCCTGCATTTGTACGACCGCGCCTTGCTGAATGCCGCGGCGCTACGAGTCGTCGGGTACACGCGCGACACGCAGAATCCACCTGGCGGAGAGATCCAAAGGGACTCACGGGGCGAGCCTACCGGACTCCTCATTGCTCGCCCCAACGCGATGTTGCTTTACGCAACGCTAGACCGGGGTCCTAAGCTCGAGCCAGAGGATCAGATCAATTCGACCCGCCTCTACATGCGAGAGCTCAATCGTCTTGGGCTTACATCTGTGATCGATGCTGGCGGAGGGTTTCAGAACTATCCCGACGACTATCGAATTGTCCAAAGGCTGGCTGCATCCGGCGAACTGACTGTTCGTATCGCCTACAACCTCTTCACACAACGTCCAAAGCACGAGCAAGAGGACTTCATGCAATGGGCCAAGCTCGTCAAGCCTGGCGATGGGAGCGATTTCCTCAGGCATAACGGTGCCGGCGAAATGTTGGTCTTCTCGGCCGCTGACTTCGAGGACTTCCGTGAACCGCGCCCAGAGCTTCCGGCGTCAATGGAGCAGGAACTGCTCGATGTGACACGCACCCTGGCGAACAATCGCTGGCCGTTCCGGATCCATGCAACCTATGACGAATCGATCACTCGCGTGCTGGACGTCTTTGAGCGAGTGCATGGAGAGATTCCGCTGACGGGTCTGCACTGGATCATCGACCACGCAGAGACGATCAGCGACCGCAACATCGAACGTATCAAGACTCTTGGTGGTGGGATCGCGATTCAACATCGCATGGCGTACCAGGGAGAACAGTTCATTGAGCGCTACGGCGCCCGCGTCGCCGAACAGACTCCGCCAGTAAAAAAGATTTTGGATGCCGGGATTCCGGTCGGGATGGGGACCGATGCCACTCGGGTAGCAAGCTACAACCCCTGGGTCGGTCTGCACTGGCTGGTGAGCGGGGAAACGGTCGGAGGCACTCGACTCTACCCACAACGCAATCTGCTCGATCGCGAGACGGCACTTCGGCTCTACACGGAGGGTAGCGCCTGGTTTTCCACTGAGGACGGTCGAAAGGGCGCGATCAAGGTCGGCCAGTACGCCGATTTCATCGCGTTGTCGGAAGACTACTTCCGGATCCCCGAGGCTCGCATCAAGGACCTTCACTCGGTGTTGACGATCGTTGGCGGCCGCGTGGTTCACGGGGAGGCGGAATTCACGGACCTTGCACCTCAGATGCCCGCTGCGAGTCCCGATTGGTCCCCGGTCGGCCGGTATCGGCGATTGTCTTCAGTCTCGCAGCGGTCAGCCAGTGACTGCTGTGCCGTGCCCTGCGCAGTGCACGGCCACCGCCACTTGTTCGCTGCGGCCTCGCCACCGCCCGTCGCTAACCGTGGAGCGTTCTGGGCGGGCCTTGGTTGCGCCTGCGCGTTTTGATCTGACTCTCTGCAGGAGCTCGCATGTCTTCAACCATCTACGTCGGTACACAGTATCGGAATGTCTCAAAATCGACTGCGGGTCTCTGGCCAGGTTTGTGCATCGTGGGGATCTGCATTCCGTTCCTCGTCAGCGGGTTCTTAAAGGCGGCTCATCCCTCAGCGGCCGCCGCCGAGGTCGCGGGCCTCGGACTACCCGCCGCGACGCTTCTCGCATGGCTCACCGTCATCGTCCAATTGGTCGGATCGTTCGCGACGATCTGGGGCGGGCGACCAATTGCGACGCTTGGTGCACTTAGCCTCGCGGGCTTCACTTTTCTTGTCACGTTCGCTGCACATGCCTTCTGGAAGATGCCACCGGCGCTTCAGACCGCAGAGTTCAACGTGTTCCTCGAGCATTTGTCGGTCGCAGGTGGCCTGCTATTCGTGGCTTGGTGGAAGTGGACTGCGGGAGACCGTGATGCGTGACTGGCCAATTGCGATCGCGCTAGGACTCGCCATCGGAGTGGGCTGCCGGTGGTTCGACCTTCCTCTACCCGCGCCGCCCAAGCTCGTCGGCGCCTTGCTCGTGGTAGCCATCACGTTGGGATTTCTTGGCGCGGATTGGCTCGCACAGGGGGCACTATGACTCTTGCCTGGACGAATCGAATCAAGGTCGGTCTTGGGCTACTTTTGGGGCTCGCTATCGGCTTCTTCTGCCGGATTTTGGACATTCCATCGCCGGCGCCGCCAGTGCTCTCGGGGTCCATACTGGTCGTCTCGATGACGCTTGGCTATATCGGCGCCGACCGGTGGGCAACTCGTGAAGCTCGACAAAAGTCCCGTTGCGGAGGACCAGACGGATCGACGAAGGGTCGAGCATGACCACGAGAAATCCGGAGGCTTTCGACGGCTCACAAAAGGAGGTCGAGGCTCTCGCGATTGGGCTGGCCTTTGTTGCGGGCTACGTGGACACCGTGGGCTTCGTTGCACTGTTCGGCTTGTTCACCGCTCATGTGACCGGGAACTTTGTCTTGATAGGTGCAGCCCTAGCCCAATCGACGGGGAACGTATTGCTCAAGCTCTTAGTCTTCCCGGCGTTCGTCCTAGCAGTCGGCATCACGCGATTCGTCGTGGTTTGGATGGACCAGCGTGGCCAACAGGCGTTGCGACCGTTGCTGTTCGGGCAGTTGCTACTACTGATTGGATTCGGCTGTTTTGGGTGGGCGGCGTCGCCCGTCATTCACTCGAATGCGCCCCTCGTGCTTTGGACTGGAGTTCTGGGCGGTGCAGCCATGGGCGTCCAGAACGCTGCAGTGCGATTGGTGCTCTCCTCAGTCGCTCCAACGACGGTGATGACTGGCAACGTCACACAGCTCGTGATCGACTGCGTAGATCTCGCGCTGGGTGTGGGCAACAGTAAGGTGCGGCGTCGCGCGATCAAATTCTTCTGGTCGATCGCCGCATTTGCGATTGGAGCAGTCGCAGGTGGATTCGGTACCATCGCCATTAACTTCGCTTCGTTGATCATTCCAGTAACAGTGATCGCTTGGCTCGCGATTAGTCAGACTCGATCAGATCTGCAGACCCAGATGAGCTGAAGCGCATGAGCGACTCGATCGGAGTCTCTCTCACGATCCCCGTCGGAGTTCATTCTCCGTGGCCCGCGCTCGCAATCACTGCAGTCTCAGCGATGCTCTGCTCTGCAAATGCAAGCGATGGCGCCATCGTCTGCCGCGAGCTGGATGTACCGTTGCACATCCTTGTGTCGCCTGGCGACGCCGAGTTCGGCGCGGCAGTCGCTAGGGGTAAGCACTGCTGCTGGTGTTGCCCGGGGAAACTGTGTTGTCTAAGGCGCCGGGTAGGTTACCACCGCAAATGCGCGCTTTGGCGACATGAACCGCCTGAGGTTGGGCGGCTGCCGTCCGACCGCCGTTCACAGCTTTGAGGCGTCCGAACTGGGTGGGCCTACAGCCGCTTGGGGTCGATCTGCGACGGTCGCCTGCCGGCCAAACCGTGCCATTCGCGATGGCGCGCGGATACCCGTGTCGGTCAACGGCGTTCAGTGCCCATGCGCGACCAGTGTCCTTGCCGCTAGGCCTGGATCGGGAAGCATCCGGCCAAAAATTCGATTTCCGCGCCTTTCCAACCGCCTCCTACGGAGAGATCGTTTCGAATGCGCTGAAGCTTTGCCATCGTGGATTCCCAATTGTTGAAGGTCCGCTCGATCGCTTCCACCCAGTTCTCGATAACAAGCTTTTCATCCGGCGTGGAGCTGGACAAGTCGCGCGTGCTGACGACGAAATGCTTTGCGTCATCGGGGCAGATCGCCTTCAAGTATTCAGCTACGCCAGATTCGGCTGAGATGAGGACTGGACGGTTGTGGCCAATCGCTTCAAGCGCCACAAGCCCGAACCCTTCCTCCAGCGACGGCATCACGATCAACGATGCTCGAGCAATGATGTCTTCGATCACTTTGGGATCGGGGGTGTATCCCTCGGAAAGCCCAAAGTTCGGATATCTCTCGATGAACGCTGGAAGTTCCTTGTCGGGCACTCCCCGGATTGTCCATTCGTAGGTATTGCTAAATCTTGCCTCCAGTGTTCTCGCGACGTCATGTGCGAGATCGACTCCCTTCAGCGCTGCGTCTTCTGCTCTGCCAAACAGAAGGATAAAGCGCTGCTTGCCAGAAGGGGCCGGCTTGTCCAGGATGGTGGCGCCTGGAGTCAGAACGTTGATCGTGCATGAGGAGCCAGTCACCTGCAACAACTTGCGCTTGAGTCTCGGGCCGACCGCAAAGGCGTGATCAGCCCGCCGGAGAATGCGGCTGAGCTTGTCGGCTCTCTGCTTCGCCTCCGCGGCGCGCTCGTTGGTTGACTTTCGATCAGTCTTGAGTCGCTCGATCGCGTGGGGAGCCGTATGCGCGATGACACATGACCTTGCCTCGGGGAAGTGACGATCGCAAAGCTCGATAGCAATTCCGCCAGTTCTCCGATCATGACCAACCACAAGCTCCGGACTGAAGTCTTTCAGCGCCTGCGGAACTTGAACCAAGAGTTGGGCGCTCAAGTCGTCAAGGAACTCAGACGGTTCGCTCGTAAATAGTGTGACGCCGGCTGCGGCGGCAGCTTGCAGGTCGTCATCAGAAGCGGAAGGAAGATAAGACGCAACCTGATGCGTCTGCGCGAGGACGCCGGCCAACGCCACGTTGAAGGTGCTGATGCCTCCATTTCTGGGCAACCACTCTCCCACCACGAACAGAATTCGGCGTTTCCGTGTGGCGCTCAGTCCATCTGCGTCGACGAGCGAGATCTCCTCATCGCGAAGGTGTGGCGAGTCCTCCTTCGCAGCGGTAATTACCTCCCACATGACAAGTGCAGTCGCTAGCGAGCGCGCATGATCTGGCGACAGCTTGTAGTACTTGAGCAGTACCTCTCGATGTGCCGACTCAAGAGCCGCTGCAGTCTTGCTGCGGCCAGGCGCTCCCCAACCTCTGGCTGGGTCGATGTTGAGAAGCAGGCCTGCGACGACGTCTTGCACCTCCTCGCGGTTGCCCCCAAGGCCCCAGTGCACCAGCTGGTCCGTAAAGACTTCTTGAAGCTTCTCGCTGCGATTCGGTGCCGCCATCAATGGTCTCCCGCTTGTACAAAGTGGTCTGATGTGTGCTCGGTTGTCGTCTGCTGACCGCCCGGAGCCACACGACTGGCATCCTATCGTCTAACTGCACTCGATCGAGGGCAATTGGCTCTGCTAACCTCGCCCAGGTTGGTAGGAGAGGATGTGAGTCAGATCCACAAAGACAACAAGTCAAAAATCGAGAACGCTGAGCGCCAGTCAGAGAGATCGCACCCTGTTGCGACTTTGGTGCTCGGTGGCGTCGCGCTCACAGGAATGCTTGTCGCCGCTGCATTCGCCATCAGTCAGCCACCGTGGATCCTCGTGGTGCTGGTCGTCTCTGCGTGCTGCCTCGCGGGCATCTGCGTCGTCTGGGTCTATTCGCATTCAATGCGGCGTCCGGAGCGATCCTTTGAACTTCGAGGGGCGGAGGAGCATTCAACAGCGGCGAGCCATGAACTCGAGAGGAAGGTCGACGACCTTTCTAAGAGGCTCGAAGAGGAGAGGGAACTCGCGAACCAGCGCCTTCGTGCCGCGCAGCACTACATCCAGAACCTCGCCAAGAGTCTAGGCCTGCCACCCAAAGACAGAGAACGGTTCGAACGTGCCGCGCGAGAGTCTCTGCGTGCTGGTCGGGATCTGGCGACGCACGAGTCGGCCAGCGAACTCGTTCGTACCGCGGAGTCCATGTTGGGGACCGAAGCGGCAGTCCCACTTGAGCAACTCGACGAATTGATCAGCAGCGTCGAGGTCGATCGATACAGCAAGCTATTCAAGATTCATGATGAGCTAACAGCGAAGGACTTCAGACCTGTCGAACTGCACGGAGCGATCTCGAAGGCTGCTATTGCGCTGCGTTTGGAAGAACGTCTCAGACTGACCATGCCAGTCGGTGAGATTTTCGCGCTCGCGCCGACCGCAGTGGTGGATGCTGTTCTTGCAGAGTCAATGCGCAACGCACGAGACTACTCTGTGCCGGAAACGACAATTGAAGTCGTGGTGCGCCGAGCAGGCGAGGATGTCGTCGTCGCATTCACGAACGAGCTTCCGCTTGGCGCGATGGTCTCTCAAGATTGGTTCGGCTTTGGGAGGCGCGGGCCGGACAGCAAACGACTGTATCCCTCAGGGTCTGGACAAGGACTTTCGCTCATTCTCAACCTGATGAGTGGGCTGAAGGGAAGCGCGGTCTTGGAGGGGGTGACGCAGCATTGCCGACTCGTGCTGACGTTCAAGAGCGGTGCCCCGTTGTCATAGCGCGGCACCGTTGACGCGCTCGAAGGCTGCTTTCGGGCTTCGGTTGAGATGACCGCTCCCAGCCGAGGGTGGGGTCTCATCAAACTTGATGATGGCGCATCCGTGCTGATCGGCTGCCCACTGCTCAAGACTGGGTGTGGACAGTCGGCCTTCGTCGACGAACGTCCGCTGCCTGTTGCTCGCCGACATTGAGGTTCGCTCCCGCTTCGGCATCCGAACGGGTCGCGCGCGTTGGACGACCGACCGAACGTATCGCTACTGAAACAAGCGTCCGAGCCAATTCAATCTTGACTTCGGCTTCTCCTTCGATTGAGCAGCGTCTCCGGCAATCTTGGAAGGCGAGCTTTCCGGCGGCTTGCTTGGTATCTCGGACCTACTGGCGAAATGCGCTTCCTTGGCTGCGCGGTCCCGCGACCTCCCGCGCTGGATCGCCGCTTCCGTCATGCTCGCCGCCCATTGCACTCTTCCTTCCCGGATGAAGTAGTGAGATCTGCAAGGGAACGACCAGTTGCCTATTGACGGGTCCAAGGACACGCTTTCCCCATTGAAAATCAGTCTCCAGTCCGTTGGTGACAAGGGCGTAACCACTTCTCGACCACATCCGCATGCACATCGATGCGTGGCTACCGCATAGGACATCGAGACGTAGAGAACCCCATCGTCCATGGCGTCAGGCACGAACTCGACGAACTGATGCGAGAGCCGGTGCTGCTTCATAGCTTCGTGTCGTTGTTGATTACCTTGTTGAGGCTGCTGGTGAACGTGCAATCGTGATCGCCGCTGTCGTCCAGGTAATAGCCGCAAAATCTCTTCCAACGAAGCACAGCGAGCACCGCGTTCATCGCGTTCAGTTCTGCAACCTGAATGTTGCTGCGATAGAGGTCATCGCCATCGCGGTCGGTCATCGACACTCGGGTCGCGATGTGATCGCGCATGGCCGGCGTACTGGTCGTCACTCTGCATGTGCCCCAAAGCAGGCCAGCACCATCGACGACTTGAACGTCCATGCCAACGTCGATGAAGGGCACATTGGTCGAACTGAGAGACTCAAGGATGATCCGCCGTGGCGAGCCGCTATCAACGCAGACGAACACAAAGTCGAATTCAGCCAGAGCGGCGACGTTATCCTTCGTGACGTAAGCATCGTGGCTCACGATCCCCCGGCGCATCGGTGCATATCGTTGAAGGAGATACTCGACCTTCGATAGTCCTTGTTCAAGATCGGCTCGAGAGGCAGCACCCGGCGAACGAAACGCGTTGTGCTGCCTGAACTTGTCGCCATCGAACAGATGGATCTCGGCGACGTGGGTCTTGGCTACAAGATCCAAGATGTACGCACCGGTGCCGCCGAGGCCTACGATGGCAATTTTCTGAGACTGCAGCTGTTTGGCGAGCATCTGTATGCCAGCTCGACTCGATGCTGTGTCCTCATACTCAAAGACCGAATCCGCTTCGGAAGACTCCACCACCTTAAAGGTCCTCGGATCGCAATCCGCGTGTAGGGCTCGCGCCTGGTGCCAGATCACGTTGATATAGCTGGCCATCTTCTCGAAATAGTCCGTAAAGCCACCCGAGCGTGGCTTGTTCGAGAACGAGAAGTTGGGCGCAAGACCTTCGGCCCATTGAAACGGGCCAACGCCGTGCTCCAGTGCTGTGATCCTGGTCCCGTCCGAGTTATGTGGGTAGGAGCCGATGAAGTGGGCGACATGAGTTGCCGGCGCGGCAGTCTGCGACGGAGACGCAAGCGTCAGTTCGCTCGCCAACGTGCCCAGGTTCAATTTCCCATCAGCGTCAAGATAGGGCACTGCGTGAACCAACAGGTAGTTGGATCGAACTTCGACTTCGTAGCCGGCGTCGCGCAGCCGCTTCAGATCCGAACTACGACTTATCAGTAACTGTGACATAGAAAGTCATCCCGTCTTTAGCCCAGACTTGCTGTCCGCCAACCATCGAGCCTTCAGGATTCTGATGAGGCCCTCGCGCGTAGGTGATCGAATACACCGTGTTGGGTGCCGCGACTGCATCCGGAAACGCCAGCTTCACAACGTCCCAATAGGTCAGTACACGCTTGTGAACTTCGCGCGGTCTCGCGTTGACGATCACGCGGATCGAGATCGGCTTGATTACGAATCGCTCCACGCCCGGCGCAGTGAGATCAACGAAATCCTCGTCGGCCACAACGTGGTCTGCACCGGCGGGTAGTACCTGCCAGACATCATGCGTCGACGCCTTAGCGCCAACTAGCCGCTTGATTGTTCCGCCAGTGATTCGGCCGACGCCCCAGTCGAGCGTCCTGTCATCGACCAGGATGCGGAAGATTCTGTCGCTGCGAAAGACTACGAATCGTTCGACGCCCGCCGATCGAAGGTCTACGCTTTCCTCCGGGCGAAGACTCTCCAGTTGCCCTCCCTTCAGGACCTGGAATGAGACATGCTCGACAGGGTGCTCAACCCCAGCCGCCGACAAAATCTGCGCTCCCGTTACCGTCGCAGATCGCACGATCGCAGGTCGAAAGTTGAGCGCTTCGTCGCCGATCAAGATGCCGTATGGGCCGTCACTCCGAATTGCGCGACCGCTAGCGATCGCCGCAGCGACGTTCTCAATGCCTTCTTCAAACTCGTGTTGCATGTACCACCTCTTCGCTCGAACGGCCGATCCGCGGCTCTGTCGGTTCCCGTCAACGCGCTGGGACGGGGTACGTGAAATGTAGTCAATAGTGCTAAGAATGTCAAGCATGCTTCGTGAAAGCTATCTGCATCGATTGATTCGGCGTCTAGTTTCGTCGGTGAATGGCGCGGACGACCGGCACTTCCGACGACTCATGGGTGGCGTGCGGAGGCAATCTGACAATGAAAGCGCGCCTGACTCGCTTAGCAGAGCAGATTTATGCTTGATAAACTTAGCGACCTGGCGCATACTACGCATATGGCAGATCTACACGCAACCACGACCCGCGCATCGAGCCTGCTGGGTACCCATCTCGCGGCAGTTCGCAAGGATCGGGGGTACTCGCTCCGTCAAGTCGAAGACCTAACCAAGAAGGCGGTCTCAAACGCGTACCTTAGTCAGGTAGAGAGCGGGAAGATCCAGCAGCCGTCCCCGAACATCCTTCACGCGCTTTCTGCGGCCTACAAGATCAACTATGAGCAGTTGATGGAGATGGCTGGGTACATCGCGTCGAGCAGGAAGCGCGGAGGGGCCGCGCCAAAGGCGAGCATGTTGGCGGGGCTGAACCTCACGTCCGAAGAGGAAGTGGAACTGCTCGAGTACCTTCAGTTTCGGCGTGCGCAGAAGGAAAAGTCCAGCAAGTAGAACTGCTTGTCTATGGTGATAGATGGAGAAGAAGATGAGTGCCGTCCCCGCGCCGAGCGAAAACCCTGCGTTTGATTTGGTAGGCCAAACCATCGCCGATGGATGGCTGGTTACGACGCGCCTTCCCCGAAAGGACGAGCCCGGCGGCGAGCATCAAACTGGGGGCAACTTCTCAGTGGGCTACATCGCGACCAATGCAGGCAAGAAAGCCTTCGTCAAGGCGATTGACGTGCAAGGCGTACTCGAGGACCGATCCAGCGGGCTCAAGTTGGTGGAGCGCCTGAAGCTGATGACGGATAGCCACACCTTCGAAAGCACAATCCTGGATATCTGCAAGAAGGCCAAGCTTGATCGTATTGTGCGGGTCATCGCCAGCGATGAAGTCGACGTGCCGAGTTCGCTCCATGGAATTCCGGTGCCTTTTATCATGTTCGAACTGGCGGATGGCGACATCCGCAAGGCGATCGATGCAAGCGAGAAGATCGACGCCGCGTGGAAGCTAAAGGTTCTACATCACGTAGCAGTCGGCATCCAGCAGCTTCACAGGAACGACATATCCCACCAGGACCTAAAGCCGTCGAACGTGCTTCTGTTCGGGAAAGAAACCGTCGACGCCAAGATCGGGGATATGGGGCGCTCATCTCGGCGAGGCCTCATGGCGGAGCACGACGGCTACGACGTTCCTGGCGCGGTCGCATATGCGCCGCCGGAGCAGATTTTTGGTATCAAGCCCGAACGTTGGGAAGACCGGCGAGAAGGTTGCGACGTGTATCACCTGGGTGCTCTCGCCGCGTTCTTGTTCACGGGTGTGGTCCTATCTGCCAGGCTGTCGCAGGCATTGCCTGCTGACATGCGGCCCCATCTTTGGGGAGGCAAGTCGGGTTGCGACTACGAAACCGCATTGCCAATCTTGAAGAGGGCGTTGACGGAGTTTGTCGCTGACAGCCAGGAGTCCTTCCCGGTATGGGCGGCGGAAGAATTCAGCCAGATCATCCTGACGGCTTGTGAGCCAGACTGGCGGGTTCGAGGGGATGCAAGAGCTCGCCAGCGCGTAGGCAATACCGTCGGAATTGATGCGTACGTTTCCCGCTTCGACCGACTGTCCAAGAACGCAGCGGTCAAGACGAGAAACTAGCGTGCTTCGCGACAACTCCCAGCCCCGACGAATCGTTCCTCGGTGGCGAGCCTCGGCGTTGGCCGCGTCCTTTGCAGATTTTGGGTCATTGAAGAAGCCGAGTGCGTCGAATGCGCGCGCCGCGGATTCAAGCGGTGTTGCCTTTCGGGCCTTCACTGCAGAGCGAAGTCTCGGCTCTGCTTCAGATGCCCTCGCGGAGGCGCTCCTTGAGCGCAACGCAGATGCAGCCAAAGGTGCCGCCACATACGTTGTCCAGTACGGCTCAAACGCTCCCACGCCGCTACTTCGACTGGCCAGCGAAACGCTGGCGAGCGATGTATCGCCGTCCGGCTACCTGCCTGCGCCAAGTGAAGGAGACGTTGCTCAATGGCGATCGCTTCTTAGGCTTTCCCCGAGGAATGCCGCGGTGTGGGCAGACATGGCGCGACACTACTCGAGTCAAGGCGACAAGAAGCAAGCGCTCAGATGCATGCAGACGGCGTTGCAACTTGCACCAGACCATCGCTGGATGCTCCGGACGGCGTCACGGTTCCTGGTGCATCAACAGGACTACAGTGCCGCGCATAGACTACTCGCGAATCATCCCCGCACGAAAACGGATCCATGGCTGATGGCCGCCGAGTTGGCATGTGCGCACATAGCCGGCGAAGTTCCGAAGTCTTGGAAGGTTGCCAACGACGCGTTGCGCTTTGACAGGTTCAGCGCGAAGCACATCGTAAGCGGCTCGGCGCCCCATCTTGATTTCGGCCATGGCGATAGGATGCTCCTGTCCACTTAACTTCTCCGTGGACACGTGGACACTACTGCTTCCTCATTCCTCGACGGCCGACGT
>Ga0307509_10007705_pt1 | contig 13978 bp, 16 predicted proteins | sample 10_EM_MG_FD_202245 | JGI IMG/M metagenome (GOLD analysis project Ga0307509, IMG submission 202245) | Populus trichocarpa ectomycorrhiza microbial communities from riparian zone in the Pacific Northwest, United States - 10_EM | ecosystem: Host-associated > Plants > Roots > Unclassified | place...
GCAGGTGGCCCAGTGAACAGGAGACATAAGGACATAGGAGATGGAATCAGGGACAAGTTGTGAGAGGAACTACAATGATGTACTTTTTCAGCTTCATAGCCTTTGGCTCCATAAGCTTAATGAACAATAATAATAAGAATAATAATAATAATGTACTGGCTCTTAGATGTTCATAGGCCCACACACATTTGCGCAGTGAGGTCCGACGCCTAAGTATGGGTGGCCTGAACATACTATTGAACTTGGGTGGGTTTAGCTAACACCGCCCTCTGGCCCCAGACCTGGGACGGCGCATCATTGGCAGACGGCTGCACAGTTGCTTGTTTGCTAGTATCAAGAGCTCATTGGAGCAGCTGACGTAATAACGTATAGGTCGTCGCCGTCCATCCAACCAAATGTTGTTTGCAGGATATATAAGTTGATTGTGCGTAAATGCCAAATATGGGGTTGCACATAAATGGTCCCTCGGGCATCTAGGACTTTATCTAGCCTACCTGTAGTAGGGTAGTCTTCCTAGTGGTACTTAGGTAGTCCAAGGAGGCCAGGGTGCTTTCGGGACAAATACCTTAGTAACCAACCCTGACCTTCTCCCCTTGATTTGTAGCATTACTATGGGTTGTCAATGGACTCTTGAGGTATGAGTCTTATAACTGTAGAGTATGTCCCGAGAGGCCGGCTATGGGTAGCGTCCATCTAACCTACCATCGACTACACCTCACCGGGGCATCTTGCCTGTCAAATTATCACTTTGAGTTGTCATGTAGATTCAATGATGGACTGCCTAGCTTGAATAGACGAAACCACCACAGGGCCAGTGAATCCACCACCTAGGTATTGACCCTGGTTGTTGTCATAACTCTTAGCCACTAGTATTACTTCCATACAATGAGTTTTTCCACCTGCGGTTATGTTGGAGATGCATTCCAGAAACTCATATCTGATTGACTGAGTTAAGTGTACCCGAGCTGGTCCCATACTTCCGGTAGGTTAATCCCTGATGGAGGCTAGACCTCAGACAGCCCTAAGCCTGACTGGGTGCTCGCACATGTTCGGAGTACTGGTCAATGTCAAAGGCTTAAATCTGATATCTACTTAAGTTTAAGCGTTTGGCCCTCTACTTCGACAACCACTTTTCCTCGAGAAAACTAATTGAGTGAAGCTTTGAGCTTAACTATATTAGGTTTTACCATTTGATTCTTTTGAATTATTTACTTTATCTTTATCTTCTACTTCAACTGTTTGGTGTGCTCACAACCTTTGAGTTCACCTCTCTATATGGTGCCCCCGTTACAGTGTGGAACCAACCACCCATCTCACCCCCAACAAGAAACCCTTGACTAACTAGGAAGATGGACGAAAGGAATCAAATCAAAGAACTAGCAGGAAGAGTTAGGAAAACTCATGGTACAATCATCTGAACAAAGGAATAATAAAAAACAGACGTACCCGGTAACCACTTGAAAATTCCTGTATATCTAATCCGGGTGCGGAGCAGCTCAACAGACTTACTGGGGGGCAGCTAGGCCCTCTGCTTGGCAATGCCCTCAACAGGAAGAAGGAGATAGTGCAATAGCATCCAGCCAGAGGCAAGGTGGAATGGACTGTCGTTTGAGTCCGAATTGTGAAGAGGGAGTTCTGGGTACCAGCCAGGACGGTGAGGAAGCACTAGGGTGTTAGCCAATCGCACCTTGAAGAGAGGATAACTAGAAGGGGTAGACCCAATGTGGTTCCTCAGAAATTATCGGTAATTGGGTTCGTGTCTTGACTAGTGAGCATCTAAAAAAGAGAGAGAATAGCGAAATCAACCGTTGCCTGTTGAAATGTTTTCTCTTTCTGCAAACTGTGTACCTGGCTGTCTGTAACATGGGCGTTGAGGCCAGTGTTGCCGACTGTCCAAATGCTCTAAGCGCGGCACAGCAAATGCGTAGTTGGAAGAGGAAATATCATCAAAAAATACAACCTCCATCAACCTAGAGTGAAGGCCTAATGGGATAAGCCAAAGGGCAGGAAAAGTATAGGGGAGATGCACTCCACCCTCTAGGACGAATTCAGGGTGGCGGGTGGAGTTTGCAACAGTGGTAATAACCCTGCAGTCTTGAGATTTCACTCGCCAGGGGTGTAGAGGAGACAGATGATGGGGAGCCTCATACATTTTCTTTTTTCTCTTTTTTGGAATCATGTGATTATTGATTTAGGTACAAAATCCTGCATGCAGCTCGTGCTACGGCATATACAAAACCTTAATTCCAAAAACTTAACAAAGGAAATAACAAACATCAAACAACACGTGCAATTGTTCTCCAAGCGGGATCATTGGAGCCCTGTCGCATCACCAACGATGACTAACAAATAAAAGTAAAGTAAATCCTTCTTGTAGCACACAAGAAAAACAATCATAAGTAGCAGAAAACATCACCCAACCCCTGCCTGTCTACTGCCACAGATACACAAGAACAAAGGAGACAAATACCATAAGTGCGCTGTACCCTGAAGGACAACCAAGGAGGGGAGATTGAGTAGTGGTACCTAGAAGGCCGTAGCTGAGCTAGGGAGTTTTGAATCATGTTGAACAGTCTAAGTGTGACTCAGCCTCAGGAGTAATAGGACTGGCCCGAACAAGCAGCATGGCTAGAAGGAACCCTGTGCGAGTGGCGTAGAGATACTTGGCTAACCCTCTGAGGAGAGAGACCGAAGACCAGAGGGTGGCATCAGGGTCAATGTCTTCTACACCTGAGAGATGGGTGAGGCAAGGTTCGACCTTAGCAGAGCAGTGGAGAATAGCATCACTGAAGGTGTCATCGTCTTGCTCACAGCAGGGGCAGAGAGTACTAGCGACTCTGTTCCTCCAGGAACCATGGGCAGCAAGGTGGCTGGCACCTGTGCGCATCTGGTTGATATGACCACATATGAACCGTGGGAGGCCAGTAAAGGGGTGAGGAGTAAAACAACCATCGTACATGTATGCTGCTGGTATAATGGGGCTCATATCGAGCCAGTCGGTGAGGAGTAGTGGTTTGAGAGGAGCTGAGGGCTTTGTAGGTCACTGAAGACTCCCTTAGTAGGGGCAATGTTACAAGATCATTTGAGATGAGTTGGTGGATCAGGATTCCTGCAAACAGGTTGGAAATCTCGTAACAGAAGGAGTCAAGAGGCAGGTGTTTTGCAGAATTAACTGCAGGGTAGACCCAGGATGTAAGGTGGATTGCCTTCAAGGAGCCGCGAAGAAGGAAGCGATGATCCTCTGCAGACCGGCCCTGGTCTCATGTAGGAACCGAATCAGGTAAGCGGGCGGCAGCAGGGTTGAATTTAGAAGGGGCGTAGACCAGGCGGAGGACAGCTGACTGGCGGCGATGTTTGTATATTGAGGCGATGGCAGGTAGTCAGGCTTCCTGGTAAAGGGCACCAATGGCTGTGGTGCGGAAGCAGTTGGTTGTCTACCAGACCACTTCATGCCAGAATGTATTGAGGTTCTTCACCATGGTGGAGTCTGAGATAAACAGATCACACCCATAGGAAAGAATAGGAAGAATAGTACCAAAAACCAATTTTCTATTGTACCAGGAGGAGAGAGACATTTGCCAGCTTCACTGAGCCGGCAGATTGTGGTGAAAGATGACTGGGCAAGGGCCAGGCATCTCCGAAAGTGGATGCAAGTTTGGAGGGAAGGGGTGAGCCAGTAGCACAGCCCCCTAACTGCCTGGGAGGGTGGAAAGAGCAAGTCATTGATAACTATAGGGGCAGAGGAAACATCAGACCGGTCTTTAGGGGTTCTCCAGTGGATGAGTTCAGTTTTTGGGACTGAGAAGGCGACCCTAAGGCTGGCACCTCGTCTTTGGATGACGTTGAAGTAGTATTGAAGGGCGTGGGCAGTCGAATGCTCAGAATCCGAGCCGACTGTTAGCATGAGGTCGTAGGCCGATGAGATGGCCCGACCTTGAGGGATAGTGAGGTGTAAATTGGCAATGTACAAAACAAAAAGAAGAGGGGAGATTGGTGAATCCTGAGGGGTACCCACCGCAACGGTGCAGCAGACCATAGGGGCGCCTTAGAACATCAGCCAGCATTGGTGTCTAGAGAGAATAGACTTCCATGCTACCAAGTAGGTGGAGACCCCGCTCTCTGGCAAGGATTCTGGCCAGCTTGTTTTTGCAGACATTATTGAAACCCCTTTAAAGTCCAGGAAAAGAGTTGATACTTAGAGACAGGCAGCTTGTAGTAGGCGGACTTGATTTGTGAGGGTGGAGACAGCTTGAAAACAGCTGAGGCCAGCGAGGGAGCTACACCGATTGGGGTGCAATAGGCCAAGGGAGTGGGCAGCCGAGGCGAGGTGGAGGGCAGAGAGGCTCTTCAGGATTTTGGAGAAAGTTTCAAGTCGAACAATGATGCGGAAAGAACAGGGGGTGTGCTAGGCTGGTTTGCCTGGTTTTTCCAGGACGATGCCATTGGCCCTCTTCAGGGCTTGGGGGTGATATCCATGGACAAAGAGAGGAGTGAAAAGAGATCGAAGGAGCCATTCATTAGACTTATGGACACGCTTCCAGACAGGGTAGGGGATACCCCTTGGCCTAGGGACGGAAGTGCTTCATGACTTACGGAGTGCCGAAGACACTTCAGATGACATTCCAGGTGGTATGTTCTTCAACACAGGAAGGATAGGGGGTGTTGAGAGCGAGGGCAATCGAGGGAACAAATGTTGCAGTAGGGTGTTGTTAATTTCGGCGAGGGTGGTAGTGTTTTCGAGTAACGGGAAACGGTCAGGGGGCTTTCCCACCACAATCTTCCTGGTATTCCATACTGATTGTGAGTTGACGTCAGCAAGGAACTGTGTCCAGTGTACCCTTTTGGCGACTTGAATGGCTTTGAAATATGAGTTGTGTGCCGCGCGAGCCTGGGTGGGAGAAGATTGATTTTTCCTCATGAGCTGGGTGAGATGGTGGTGGATGCTTTGTAGCTGTGTGAGTTCTGGTATGCACCAGGGTTTTGAGTAGGAGGAAGGGCATCAAGATGGGCTGTTGGAAGTAATAAGGTGCATGATTTTGGCAAGGCTGCCATCGAACCAGAGGTCAAGAGTATGTGGAGTGGGGAAGGATGGGGGGGCAGCAAGTGTTCGGTCGGCGAGGAGGGGAGAGATGTGATCCCCGTCTGGGTTTTTCCAATTCAGACCCTTGGGGGGTCAGGAGTGGGGTAGACAGGGCAATTGAGAGGGCAGAGTGGTCTGAGCCTGTGGGAGGAAGAAATGGGTTCCAGGAGGAAAAATATGGAACAAAAGCATTGTTGGCAAACGAAAGATCAAGAACAGCCGGGCGATGGGTGGTGGTGAAGGGGAACATAGTGTATACCCCTGGTGTATTGAGGAGAGAAAAGGCCAAATCTGAGGCTCTGTCGCAATGGGGCAAGCTTATAAATTGTTCCTAGTTGGAAAGGTAGCAGGTAGGACCTGAGGAGGGATGATGGATGTTGAGGTCCCCAAGAACAAGTGTGGGAAAATCATGGGGAAATAAAGCAAGAGGAGAAACTGACCTAGGGTGGCAATCGACAATAGAGTATGCATTGTATAAGCGAAACAAAGTATGACAAGCATCAAAAAGACCCTCAGGGGGGTTAAAATTCACTGCCATGAGGTCCCTATCAAAAAACAAAGGAAGTACAGAAACAACATTTAGTACCTATTCATGAGCATAAACAACAACTCAAGGCTTAACAACATCTGTTGAAGCGGGAAAAAAACATTTATAATTGCAAAAAAAAGGAGGAGTGTGCTTTCAGAGTGGAATATCTTGAAGAGCAACAATATGAGAAGAACTTTCTACCGAAATAAAAAAAGTAAAAAGAGTTTGAAAAACATTACTGCTACCGAGACAATCATGATGAACAATAGAAAGATTTAAACAACCAGGGCATTGGAAGGAGTGGGAGGGTGGAGGGCTCTGTGTTGTGGCTGGCCTTGCCAACATTAAAGTTCCATGTTGGCGTCGGTTGGCGTAGGCTCACTCCAGTCGGCACTGGTGTTAGCCAGGAAGAGGGTGCTACCAGGACCAAAGAGGTTCCGGCAAGGGAGGGGGGCAGTGAGGGAAGGTTGTGCAGAAGCACTACGCATAAGTTTGACTGTCTCGGGCTGAGTGGACTTGCTCGAGGATTGGAAGCGAGGGCCATGCCTGGCTGGGGTAGCCGGTACAGCCGGATGAGTGTGTCAACCCTGAGGGGTAGTCTGGGGAGGGTTCACATCAGTGGCATCGGGGGCATCTGGTATGTGTTGGTCCCTAGAGGAGGGTAGAGAGGTAAGCATTTGTCAGTGGACTGGACAGGAACCATCAAACGAGGCGTGCTGGCCACCACATTTGATGCAGAGGGGAGGTAAGGCATTAGAGCACCCTACAACACACTTCTCAAAAGCCCCTTTGGGGCCGCTTTGGTTAGCACACCTGTGAGCAAACGGGTGGTGGAGGAGGGTGCAGATGGGGCAAGGTTGAGCCTAATCTTTGCATAATGGAGCAGAATGACCAAAGCGCCAGTACTTCCTGCACTTCCTGTACTTGGAGCCAAAGTAGGCGGGTCTGACTGAGCGGGTACGAGAAAAAAGCCGAACTGATTTGCCAAACAGGGATACATGAATTGGGTCAACAGCCACAACCACCGAGGTTGTCAGCTTCAGAGCCCTCTTCACCGGATCTGACCGGAGGAATCTAGCCCCCAAAGATGGGGACATCAATAGCATTGCTGATAGATTCGAGAAGTGAGGGAAAGAGGTCAGCAGGATGGCTCAGGAGAATTGAAAGAGGAAGGTTATGGATGAGGAGTTTGACACTTGTGTGTGCCTCTCTGAAGACCTGAAAAGAATTGTCTCCAACCAGGAAGCTCTGATTGAGCTTCTTTGTCATTGCATCAAAAAATGGAGAGTAAGCAGAGAAGGAGGTATATGGGTTGGCGGTCAGAGTGACAGCACCATTGCAGTTGACGGAAGTGGTGAGGGATAGGGGAAGTGAGCAATTGGCTTCTTTGAGAACAGCGGCCATGATGTCGAGGAGGGTGGCAGACACAACAAATGAATCATTGGGGGGGGGGTCAGGGAAGTTCGCAGAGCAAAGAAATGATGCTGTGCGGCTGGAAGCAGTGGCGGTCCTTCAGGGAAACAATTCTTGCTGGACACAGCGACTTGTGCTGCAGTGGCGTTTTTCTTGCCCTTATTGTCCCTGCTGGTGACCTGTGCCCAGGTGGCTTCTTGAGGCTGCGGGGGATCAGAGATGGTGAACCCTGGTGAAGGGTCAGTATGGAAGAGTGAGGTGGCTGGGTAGTGTGTGGAGCAGAGTTTGGCTTCCTGTGATTGGGGGTGGTGTGAGGCAAAGAGGATGGTGGCTTGTGGAGACTCTGGGAGGTGCTTGGCTTACGTGTAAGAGTTGCCATACTACTTTCCTTCAAGAAGGAGAGGAAAGTCCGGGGCAGTAACAGTCCACGAGGCATGGCGGGTAATCAGTTTCATTTTCTGCTGAGCTGGTTTAGCTGGGGCAGTAGGAGCAGGGGGTGGTGGCACCTGGAGAGCAGGATGAGCCGCATGGGTGGTGCAATGGAAGGAGAGAGCAGCCTCTCTGGAGGGGAGGTCCTTGAGGGATGCCTCGAGGTTGGAAGTAGCTGGTGGTGAGGTGGTGGCTGAGCATACCTCCTGGGCAGAGGTGAGAATCTCAACCTGGGCTGTAAGAAAGGTTACTGAGGCGCCTAGGTTGTTTACCATGGCTATCAGCTGGGCAAGAAGAAGAGCCAGTGCTAGTTGACTGTCGGGGATATTTTTGTTGGGAGTGTTGTACACTGTGGGGAAAGAAGCTGGGTCAAGACGGGCAAGCCTGGCAGCGTACCCAAGGATGTTAGCAACATTACTATCCTCCCCAGCAAGGGAGGCAGAACTGGACTAGGAAGAGGAGGAGTGAGAAATTGGGTCGACCCTACTGTCCTGGCCGGAGGATGACGAACAGGCTGGGCCTTCACTCTTTGAAGTGAGGGGTGTAGAAGACATCAGGACAAGGCCAGTTGGGCCTGGCCAGTGGACTGGGAACAAGTAGTGAGAGAAAGCAAAGTCAAACTACCAGTCTGAACTTTTCTATGAGTAAAAAATCCTCTCAGGAAAGGTGAAATATATATTTCACTTGAAAATAAAGCCCAAGTGAAAAGCCAAAATAGGTCTATTGTGAAGAAATAAAGACTAGACCCTGGTGTTTAACTTGGCTGAATGTAGTAAGAATTTTAAGTGAGAGGTGAAGAGAGGGTGCAGAGCATGGGGGAGCCTTGTACATTTTCTTTTTTCTTTTTTTGGAATTATGTGATTATTGTTTTAAGGTACAAAATCCTGCATGCAGCTCACGCTATTGCATATAAAAAACCTCCAACTACCCCTGGGAAAAAGCCAAACCCAAAGTCCCTCTGGTATGGAACCAACGGCACATCTCGCCGCCAACAAGAAACCCTACACTTGATAAGAAGATAGATGAAAGGAATCAAATCAAAGAACTGGTTGGAAGAATCAGGCAAACCCAAGGTACGATCATCTGAACAACAGAAAAACAAAATGCAAACGTAACCTGTAAGCACTTGGAAATTCCGGTATATGTAATCCAGTGGTGGCCAGGCACAACAGAGATACTGGGGGGCAGCTAGGCCATCTGCTTTGGCAATGCACTCAAAAGGAAGAAGGAGATAGTGCAATACCATCCTCACAGAGGCAAGGCGGAATGGACTGTGGTTTGAGTCTGACTGGTGAAGAGGTGGTTCTGGGTACCAGCCAGGAAGGTGTAAAAGTAGTAGAGTGCCAGCTGATCCGACCGTGAAAAGAGGAGAAGGAGGAGGGGCAAACCCAACTCTGTGCGGCTGAAACTATCAGTAATTGTGTTCGTGTCTTGACTAGCCAGCCTCTTAAAGAGAAAGAGAATAGTGAAATCGACTGTAGCTTGTTGAAGTGTTTCCTCTTACTGGAAACCATGTACCCAGCAGTCTGTAACATGGGCGGTGAAGGGAGTGTTGCTGACCATGTGAATGATCTAAGTGAGGTTCAAAGCAAAAGCTGCATGGGAAGGGAAAACATTATCATAATGAAGACGAAATCCATCAACCCAGGGAGAAGAAAGCCCAAAGGGATAAACCTAAAGCCAGGAAAAGTATAGGGGAGATGTAGTCCACCCCCTAGAGTGAGCCCATGGAGGGTGGTGGAGTTTGGAAAAGTGGTGATAATCTCGTAGTGTTGAGATTTCAATTGCCAGGTGTGTAGAGGAGACAGAGGATGGGGAGCCTTGTACATTTTTCTTTTTTTTTTTGGAATCATTTTAGTATTGTTTAAGGTACAAACTCCCGTATGCAGATCGCTCTAAGACAGGAAACACCTCCACCTACTGTCCATCCCGCATCCCTTGTGCAAAAGCCCTCTGACCCTGCCCGACACCAAGATGCCCGGTACTATGGGTAGAAACTACAGAAGAGCGTACAGGCCTGAATACCACAAACCAAAAAACCTCGATAGTCGTGCAGCCTAAAGGAAAAACACACAACCCCAACAGTGAACAATCATATGAAAGTAAGGAAACCTCAACACCCAACAAGATAGAAAAACACCCATCAACTGCCACACCCAAGGCGGTAAATGTACTGGGAGGGACTGTCGTGGTATTCCCTGGGCATGGAAGACAAGCGAAATTCCCAAGCGGGAAATCGGAAACCATAACCAACACAAGCGGAACTGTGTGGCAGGGCAAAGAGAAAACTATGGGCCCACAGGAAACCAGTCCAGGAGGGGTTGCATGTTGTTCGGGCACATCAGAGGCGGCAGGCATGAAACCCCTATCCCAGACACAAGCAACTGCCATGCACGCAGCCATGACAATCACCCAAGCCCAGAGATCAGAAGGGAACAGAGGCCCAGGGTGTAGAAGCAGTAGGATGCCAGCCAACGAAGTGGTAGGGTGCCAGCCGATCGGACTGTGAGGAGAAGAAAAGAAGGAGGGGTAGACCCAACTCTATGCTATTGCAACTATCATTAACCGTGTTCGTGTCTGGATTAGGCAGCCTCTCAAAGAAATGAGAGAACAGAGAAATTGACAGTGGCTTGTTGAAGTGTTTTCTCTAACTGCAAACTGGGATCCTGGCCATCTGTAATATGGGCGTTGAGGAGAATGTTACCGACTGTGTAAATGCTCTAAGCGAGGCAGAGCAAAAGCGGGGTAGAAAGAGGAAACATGATCAAAAGAAGACGAAATCCATCAACCCAGAGAGAAGAAAGCCCAAAGGAATAAACCTAAGGGTAGTGGAAGTGTAGATGTATGCCTCCACAGACTAGAGCAAGCTCAACTAGAGCAAGCTCATGAAGGGGGATGGAGTTTCAAAAGTGGTGATAATCTCGTGGTGTTGAGAGTTCAATCGCCGGGTGTGTAGAGGAGACGGAGGAGGGGGGAGCCTTGTAGATATTTTTTTCTTTTTTTTGAATAATGTGATTATTGTTTAAGGTACAAAATCCTGCTTGCAGCTCGCGCTATGGCATAAAAAAAAATCTCCAACTACCCCTGGGAAAAGGCCAACCCCCCAAGTCCCTCTAGTATGGAACCAACCGCACATCTCGCCCCCAAAGAGAAACCTTTGACTAGCTAAGAAGATAGACGAAAGGAATCAAATCAAAGAACAAGCAGGAAGAATCATGAAAACCCATAGTACGATCATCTGAACAACAGAACAACAAAATTCAAATAACGAGTAAGACCACTTAGATTTCCAGTACATATAAGCGTGGGGGTACCAAGCTCCAGAGAGAGACACTGGGGGACAATAAGCTCTCTTATACGACGCCACCCAGAACAGATGAAGGAGATAGTGCAATACCATCACCCTTGGGGCGTGTCAGATAGACCGTGGCCACAATAGTCCGACTAGTGAAGAGGAAGTAGTTCTGGATACCAGTCAGGTAGTTGTGAGTACCAGCCAGGAAGGTGTGGGAGCAGAAGGGTGCTAGCCAATCCGACCGTGAGGAGAGGAGAAGGAGGAGGGGTAGACCCAACTCTGTGCCGTGGAAACTATCAGAGAACGCGTTCGTGTCTTGACTAGGCTGCCTCTTAAAGAGAAAGAGAGTAGAGATATCGACCGTGGCCTGTTGAAAGGTTTTCTCCTACTGCAAACTGTGTACCCGGCCATTTGTAACATGGGCGGTGAGAAGATTGTCACCCACCATGCAAATGCTCTAAGAGTGGCCTAAAGCAGAAGCTGCATTGGAAGAGGAAACATCATCAAAAGAAGATAAAATACATCAACCCAGGGAGAAGAAAGCACAAAGGGATAAGCCTAAGGGCAAGAGAAGTTGAGGGGAGCTGCACTCCACCCCCTAGGGCGAACCCATAGTGGGGGGTGGAGTTTGGTAAACTGGTGATAATCTCGTGGTGTTGAGATTTCAATTGCTGGGTGTGTAGAGGAGACAGAGGATGGAGGAGCCTTGTACATAACAGAGAATATATGGGTTAAACAAAAAAAACAAAACAAGAAAAAAAAAATTCCATGCTTTAGCAAAAATCATCAAGTATTAGAGAAGAGATCTTATCCATATAATAAGTTTTACATTACAAAAATCTTTTATCATTCTCTCTACTTTTATACGCACACTTCACTAAACACTTCCTAGACAATCTCCGCCTACTATAATGATTATTGGCCTTATTTATCTTGCAAAGTCTTAGTCATAGGCTACAGCCTAACACCAATGTCCCAAATCAAAAACTAAGCAGGTAAAGAAGTGACTGGATTGGACCTTAGAGAGAAAAGCATTGACTGCAGAGGATTACCAGTGTGTTATCTTGAGCCATGAGTGATCTGTGAAACACTGTTCTGACCTCCAGCAGATTTGTGTCTTTGGAGAGCCACCACATAATTGGCTTGAAGAATGCATCCACCCAAAGGCCAACAGTAAAGACATATCTGTCATGGTATGGGGCTCCTTTTTGGGGAAACACAAAGGCCCATTAGTTTTTTTGGACCATTCAATTATGAAGATTCCCTATTTAAAGCTCCTCAAGCGCCATCTTCCCCCAGTACTGCGGCACATCTGGGAACCTCTCAGAAATCCTATCTTCCAGCAACATTATACTCAGGTGCATAAGGCACATGCGGTTCTTGACAGATTTCAGCACAACAATATTACCCTGGATAATTATTCTCCATCCTCACCTGACCTAAACCATCTTGAACAAGTCTTGTTGGAATTACAATGCGGGCTGAGTCTCCATTACCCCTTTCATATTGACACCAAAGGTGGTCACAAAGCTGTATGAAGGAGACTGTGAGAGGTGCTGCCACTGGTATGGGAGACTATGCATCTGGAGCCTTTTGAAAGATTGTTGCTCTTGATGCCGTGAAGGGTTTCTGCTGTGAGTGAAGCAAAAGGATGGTATACCAAGTATTAGATTTTTATTTTTATTTTTAATTACATTTCCTAGCTTTTCTTTTATTTTTGTATGTTACTTGAGTATATTGACTTTTTTGTTTTTTGCTAAGTCCATAGTTTATTTGTAACCAAGGACCAGAAAATCCATGGCATAGGCCCTGAGGTATGGCTCAAAAACCTAATATAACAAAAAAATCATAAACCCAGTTCCTTCAAACAACCAGTGAAATTTGTCGACCACAAAATAAGGGCTTATGCAAACCCATAACCACAAAAATTACAGGGATCAAGTATCAGTTATTTGCTCCTCATTCTCCTCCTTCTCAGACACCCTTTCAGGGTAGGAGGGATTTGACATCACATTGGCTTCATGTGGGCCACAACAGTTTACAGACTTAAGAGTGGTATGGCTGCAGGGGTGGCCACAAATACAACAGGTAGCGGTGGGCCACCTTACATCCCAATTGGGTGAATAATTGTGGACCAACTACAGGAGGCTGGGTTAATACGCGTATTGCTATAATGTGTAATGCAGTGGCAATTTGAGCACTGGTTAAGGGAGTTGAAGAGTAGTTGAGCTGTTCTATCAGTAGTTGAAAAGGCAGCTGTGTGTTTGCTGACAAAGTCATGAGCCCTGGGGCCAGTTATAGTGATAACTATCATAGAGGCAGTTTTACTCATACTAGATTTGTCCTTGGTGAGCCACCTGGGTAGCCCTGTAAGAGCAAGTCGACTGTTGAAAGTGGTTAGCTCAGTTGCAATCACATCTAGAGAAGTAGAAGTCAGGAGCCAATGCACTAAGAGTTGCATCACCAGGTTGTCCAAGTGGACACTAACACAGGGGATGGGGTGGAGGAAGGCACCCCCCCTGCTATTAAGTGAGATAGTCCTGATCGATTCCAGAGTGGAAATCATGCTTTTATTCCCCTTTAGGGAGATAGTTTGAACATTGATACCGGCTAGCATAGTGTTGATCTCATTCTTGAGGTCTAGCCAGGTCTTGTTTAGGGGGCTACCCTCCTGTTTGATGATAAGATGGCATTCTCTGACTGTAATCCCCCTCTTTTGCTGTCAGGGCTTCATAGTGGTAGAAGGCTTGGGTAATGCTGGTGTCGCACTAGCTTGATTGGTGTTAGGCTCTATACCCAGTCTTCTGGCTACTATAGCACAAGAGGTTTTCGGGCCAACTATCTAGAGATTTGTGGGAGGTTGGGCATTATGGCTGGCAGTTGTGCCTGCGGCGTTAGTATCTGTAAGGGGAAATGGTAGCAGTATAGGAGTATTAGAGCAGGGGGCAGCCGCCTGTGGGCTGGCTACCTTGTGTGTGAGCAGATTGATACTTTCAAACAGTGTATTGACAGGCGATTTATAGTCTTTGTAGATAGATACGAGCATATCAATCAATATTCTTCAATCAACTCCATTGCCATTACAACCACAGCGAATGAAAAACCCACCGCTTACCCCTCATCCTTTATCCAATCACAACGCTTTATTCTCCTCACGATATTCTTCATTTTATCTCGCTGAGACTTTTGCTTTACTTTTCATCCTGTTTATCAGGTGGATTGTGCTCTATTT
>Ga0307509_10007706_pt1 | contig 13977 bp, 21 predicted proteins | sample 10_EM_MG_FD_202245 | JGI IMG/M metagenome (GOLD analysis project Ga0307509, IMG submission 202245) | Populus trichocarpa ectomycorrhiza microbial communities from riparian zone in the Pacific Northwest, United States - 10_EM | ecosystem: Host-associated > Plants > Roots > Unclassified | place...
TTGGATTCATTTTTTTATGGCCGTCGTTCAACGGCCGTTACGGCCGTCATACGGGTGACGGGTCTGGCTTACAAATTTGTACGAAATCCATAGGATTTTGGAGTGGATCGTGTTGCATACAAGGTGGTGGCAGGCTGGAATACATTTTGTCAAAGTAAGTGAGGTATATTGACTGAAAATCCCGCCTCATTTGGGTTCACGACATTTCAGACTCCCTGCTGCCCCGGCCCGGCCAATATCTTTCAGTCAATAAACATTTAAACAATGGTTGTTTCACGCTTTTCAGTCTTGCAAGATTGTTAAAACTTTAGGAAATTGCTCTTAGGGCTCTAATATTGTTTTTTTCCCTGTTCCTCACAGCTAGTTAGGGTCATGACACGAAAACGGCCGTAATACCCGTTTACGGCCGTTTTTGTACCCGGCCGTACCGTCAAAAACTTGGACGAGATTTCTACGGCCGTAATTTGACGGCCGTACCCGTAAAACGGACGGTGCGCAGCCCTACTTATAGCAAACTCACACCGCATATCACACCTCATACCGGATTTTAGGTACTCATATTCACTTACAGGATTCTCCACAATTTAGTGATGAGGCTAAAACAGCTGCTGCCTTCACATCGATATCCTTTACATAACCCAACAAGCTCCATGTAAGGGGAACTCCTCCCTTACCTTTTTCTCCTTTGGCTTCTCCATTCTACTTTTTCTGCACTATTTGACCCGGATTAAATTTTATGTGTATTGTCAACTTGTCAACAAGGTCCAAAAAGAAAGCTGCCCCAGTGAGTTTCGAACTCACGACCTTCCGATGTCGCGCTAGAACAGGTTCTAAGCTAACAGTCGGACGCTGTAACCAACTCAGCCATGGGGCACATGGAAACCCTTGAATCAAGCACACCATGAGTTGAAAAGATGTTCAAGTGGCTCATCATTGGAGGACAACACTCAAAAACTTGTTCAATTTTCTGACCGTTACATAGATATTGGCACAAATATATTGAAAAGGAGGTATGTTCAATTACGAAGGGTTTGTGAGTCGGCCGGCGATGTCGTCTTCGACCGAGAATCCCTAGAGTATCCAGATGGATACTATCCCTGGGGTTGGCGACGTAGTTGAGCAGGCAGCAGCTTGCAAAGGGTAGAGCGGGCTCCACAAATGATGATAGTGACCAATCCATCCAGGCTCATCAACCTGGCCCCATGCCGACAACGAATGTGCTTCGACCCCCTCGCGGTAGCACCAACACTTTTTCCGCCCCATGAACCTGATACGTTTCGATGCTAGGAATGGCCATGGAACCCATGGTAACCGCACCAGCCATGGGCAGAGCCGTGAGGGTAATTTTTGGGAGGGCAAATTCTCCGTGATGAAGTGCTATGAGGGTGATTGGTGCTGTGTGTGTTTCCCCATCCTGGATTACAATTTTGTGAGCAAAATAGGAGACCAAATTTTTGAAAACAGATATACCTTTGCAATAAAATCCCCCCTTTTGGGACCACTGACTAGCCATTCGCGGGACATTTCCTCGATATTGAAGCGGAGGAGGTAACGCCGGTTCGTATCGCTGGGGCTCGAACCCCAATGGAAAGATGTATGAATTGCGAGGTTGGCCGAGATCGGCTGACCAGCATACAACGACGGAGGTGGGCCTTGATTTTCCGTGGTCTGTTTGGCGAATGGGGTGGAAAGTAAGCGAATGGAAGCAGCAGCGACAATCTTTTTCAACGTTAGTGAGAGTAACGGCTGGAACCAGCGTGAAAGCTCACATTCATGAAAGGGACATCCACTGGAATCTTGATTTCACGCCAATTTCCTTCAACAGGGTCAGGATGCCTATGCTCGGCCAAACGCTAATACCATGGTTATGAGCTGGCCACAGAGAGTGTGTATGCACCTCACCTTTGTTGCCTCCCTTAGAAGCTCGCCTATTTTGCCTTCTTCCTTCAAGGTACTGGGCACTGCGAGTTCGCCTGTGATACCATACATATCGACCCATGCGGCATCACTTTCTAGAGCATCGATGAGCTTGCTCACAAGAGTGATTCGATGGTGTGAATCCGATGGAGATTCATCGATGATCGAGCGTACTTGTGTTTCAACGATAGATTCCACTTCTACTGAAAAACTGAATTCCGGAGAAGCTGAAGGGTAAGAAAAAGGACCGACCTTCACGCAGCATTCTGTACTTGATGCGCAGAGTGAGTGATTCGCGGACTGACGACAAAGCTTAGCGAAAACACAAGAAACGAGATCGCCGAGACATCCAAACCTGGGCCATTTGCAGAATCAAGGGCAAAGAGGAAATTGGCAGGTTGTGCGGGCGTCACAGTCTGAGAGGCTAGTCAGAAACAAAAATTGGTGGGCCAGGTAAGGCTCACCACAACTCGACGTTTCGTCAACGAGGGTCGGATTTGAACTCCTTTCAAACCTTCAGCGGGAAGGTCGAGGCTAGCATCTGCAATTCGCACATGCTGGTGGCTTGTGCTCGAAACTGTAAACTTTGAAATAAGCCTACAGATTTAAGGTAAATTGCTGAATACGACCGAGACAAAATATAATCAACCTTGTTCCGCGAAAAAAGTCCTCAACATTCACAGAGATCGGTAAAGTGGTGATGAGGACTCTTGTGAAATATGAGACTCGGACTATTGAAGGTTCTTCGACAGTAATATATTCTATCTCTAGGTTGACTTTCTGATAAAAGCCGAAAATGGTTAATACATAACAGATGCCATGAGAATTGAACACACCATTGCAGTCATTGCAGAAGCATCGGAATGAGGGACGAGAAGAGTGACTTCGGAATCATCATCCACATCTCGTAACTCGATCCCATCGTTGGTAGCATCGAAGGACTCATCTAGAAACCTTCTTTCAGCCGAGGATACAATTAGCCGCCAAAAATAAATTTGCCTTCCAATAATATGGCCTCTTGGCAGCGAAATGTTACAGACGGCGAAACCAATCGGACTGTAAGCTTATCAACGTGATTTCGCCCGGTGGATATAACAACCATGAGTGATTGTGGTTTCCCAAGTTGAACTGAAAGGGGGGGGGTTAGATACACCATCGGTAAAAACCTTTGAACACACTTCGATTGGATTGCGATATTCGGACATCGAGTGCGAGCGGGTCACTGGGAATGCGAACGAGGAGAGTCGACGGAGAGGATGGTCCCTTGATCGCAGGTTTGCGATAATTGGACTGCAGTAGAAGGTGGGCGGAACGAATTTCACTGGATTCAAGAATGAATGTGCCAGATGCTGAAGTCTTGGTAGTAGTTGATAAGTCAATGGGCTCAGTACAAAAATATATGCACCTTACAGGACAGAACAGGATATAAGTTGACTTCCCTGGGACACATTCACCGTTAATTGAAGCAATGTATCGAAACTTCTCCGAATCCCTCCCTGTGACGAGAACACTGATCTCATCGATCGGAAAGACCTTTCAGAGATGTCAAAAAAAATCTCATAAGGATTTAAGGCGACTTACACATGGCAGGTGATTTGTGACAACAACATCGACATATGAGCCGTCGCGAATCTCTGCCAACTTGGCAGCGTTTGCCACTCGAATTGTTAACGCGGGGTGATCGGGGTGTGCAAGGTCTTTAAGGGAAGGTTACCAAAAGTGTGTTACCATGGAAAAATATGCTCGCCTGTTTCTAGATTTTCAACAGCAAGTCGGAGAGAATTAACCAGCTTTGATACATAGTCAACCTTGTCAACGCTGTGTATCAACATCTCGGGGTCTTGATGTTCCGCAAAGGTCTTCAGGAATGATAACACGATATGTATCCATTCTGTATCCTGAGGCATTTCCTCCAACTTGGCGTATGTATCCAACGCCCGTGATAGCATGAAAGATTCGAGCGACGTCCACATATGGGGTGCATAATGCGCAGGTAGAGAAGTATAAGTGTTAAGAGCAGCTGAAAGATTTCCGCGGTGACTAAAGCAAAATGTCAGCAAAATAAGACATAACCAGAATGATATCATACAATTCCAGAGCGGCCAAATTTCCGTGTAACTTAAGAGCAAACTTTCGTCGCCCGGATTTTGCGTACAAGTCAATGGCCCGATTGGTTACAGCAATATAAAGCTTGTAAAAGGCTTCTCGGTCATTGACCGCTGTATTAAGAGTTTCATTTTCAAAGGTGATCTTCGTTCCTGGTGAAAGGGGTTTCATTGACGTTAATGTTAATGCGAATGGGGGTGATTGGGGAAGGTGGCCGGTTTCTATGCCAATAATATCTAGCTGGAAGACCAAGGAGATATCAGGTCAGGAAGAGAAAGCAAGGAAGATATCGCGTACCTGGCTTCGGGCAAGATCTAGGAGTTCGCCTTTGCCAGCACTGGCAGGAGCTGTCTTGGAAGGATCGACCTTGAACATTGTTGCCCATGTATTACACTGTTCTACAACGCTGAGTGCAGATGAATATATCCATGCTTCAACAAAAAGAGGTTTTAGAACCTTGTGGGGGGGTCATTGTCGATTTTTTCGGAATGAGGAAGACAAACCTACTTCAGTCTCCCGTAAACGTTTTCCAAAAGCGCCTAGGAAGAAGCCCACTTTACTCGTTATTTCATTTATTTTGCCCATCTTCGCGAGCAATTGGCATTGTCTCGCAAGCAAATACACCCGGAAGTCGAAGACGGAGATTGTATTGGCGAGGATGAGTTTTCGATATGGTTTCTTGATGATGGACAGCAATGGCAGGAGGTCGTCTTTGGGATCTGGATGCATGAAAGGTCCAAACCACGACATACTTCTCTCCTTCGATACGTGGTAAAAAGAGGCTTCAAGCTCATCGTATTGGATCAAGGCCTCTTCAAAAATGTTCATGCCCTCAAACGAAGAAGCTAAACTCTCCTGTGAGTAGGTGAGCATAGAAAGCGTGTTTTAGACATACTGAACACACCTTCAAAATAAAGAAAGTGCAAAAATTCCAACCAGGCATGGCTTGCTGATTCTCAGAACGCTTGACTTCCTCTTGCCGGAGGTCAATTGAGGAGTCAAATGCATGCAACAAACCCTCTTTCATTTTGTTGGCGAATTCGGCCCAAGCTGTAGGATTATCGTTGCCAGTAACCCAGTTGACTTGCATGCACCTTAATTATCATAAGCATCCGCCTCCACCCGACTTGGAAAGAAACTTGCCGGTCGCGCTTGTCCGAATTAAAGTCCGTCTTCAATTTGTCCAGGACCGAGCCTTTAATTTGAAAGAAGTTCCCTGTATTTTGGCGCATCGGGTCGGGTCTGATAATTTGCAAAATCATCCATTCTTGATTCCTTCGCGAAGTAACTGCTAAGTGCCACTCTTTGATTTGCTTTTTTAGAGAATTTCGGTATGTTTCCAAATCGTTATCCTAACATATTTCGAGTTAGATCAAAACAAATCCTTGCTACGGATAACTCACCTCGCAATGAACGATGTAGACATGTAGGAGAGGCTTCTCTAGCAGCGTTACCGGGATCTGGGACGCGTGTTCATCACGCAGCGACTCAAATGGTACCAGAGTTACGTCCAACTCCTGTATGGTCTTTACAGTTCCCCTTGAAGCAGACTTCCAGTGTATATTTCGCAATGGTAGTAGTCCAAGAAGCGTTGCATGGACTTTCTTCCAATTAGGTGATGCGAGAAATATCGGAGGTGCCGTAAAAGAAACCAGCACACGCTGAGCGGATGAATTGGATGTCTCGGCCATGAAATTAGAGGGATCCAAACCCCTTTCCTGTCCCTTACGGAGCCGTCGTTTGGTGAGATCTGGATCTGAATGAGGCGTATGGGTAGGATATAACAGTCGTCGTGGGAAAACGAACTTCGCACTTACGTTCAGACAAAACTTTTCTGAGGCTTTCCCTTAGATCATAGCGCACTTCAACATGCCAGATCCCAAAGATGACGCTGACTCGAAAGATGATAATTCTTTGACGCCTCCAGCTACCTTCAAATCATTAGGACTTATCGACCCTCTGCTCGAGGCACTCCACCAGGTGGGCTACAAGAAGCCAACAGATATTCAGATAGAAGCTCTACCCCATGCACTCGAAGGACGCGATATCATTGGCATTGCTTCAACAGGATCAGGAAAAACTGCGGCCTTTGCTTTGCCCATTCTTCAGAAACTATGGGAAGAGCCCAAAGGATTGTTTGCTTGCGTACTTGCCCCAACCCGTGAACTGGCATATCAAATATCGGAACAGTTTGAGGCCATGGGGTCTGCTATGGGAGTACGTTGCGCGGTTGTCATTGGAGGAATGGACATGCCAACACAACAAATAATGCTCGCCAAGCGACCGCATGTTATCATTGGAACCCCTGGGCGACTGCTTGATCATCTGGAGAGTACGAAGGGCTTCAGTTTGAGGACGCTTAAGTTCCTTGTGTGTTCCTCCTTTTTTCCCCTTGTGCATTGTACTCATTGAATAAAAGGTACTAGACGAAGCCGACCGGTTACTGAACCTAGAGTTCAGCGAAGCCATTGACAAAATTCTCAAACTAATACCGAAGGAACGAACAACCTACTTATATTCTGCGACGATGACAACAAAAGTCGCCAAGTTACAAAGAGCAAGCTTAACAAACCCCGTAAGGGTAGAAGTATCATCGAAGTGAGCCCCTTTCGCACATTAAATTTACGGAATTGACTTTCACTCAGATACCAGACTGTGTCGACCCTACTGCAATACTATATCTTAATGCCATTCACCGAAAAGCAGGCTTATTTCATTTATCTTGTGCATTCACTCGCCCAAAATTCCATCATTGTTTTCACTCGAACAAAGTCGGAAGCACAAACGTAAATTCTTCCTTTCCCACTTGCGAAAAATTCCTAATATTAGAAATTCCTAGACTTTCAGTAATCCTCCGTTTACTCAGTTTCGCCGCGGTGCCAATACATGGTGATATGAGCCAAAGTCAACGTCTAGGCGCTCTCGCAAAATTCAAAAGTGGCAGTCGAAAAATTCTGGTAGCAACCGACATTGCCAGTCGGTAGGTTTATTCCCTTCATTCATGGGTAACTGGCTGACTGACACGAAACCAGGGGTCTTGATATCCCCTCCGTTGATGTGGTTATCAACTACGATGTACCACAGCACTCCAAAGATTACATCCACAGAGTTGGGCGAACAGCTCGTGCAGGGAGGGCAGGAAAGGCGATTACACTCGTATCCCAATATGATGTTGAACTCCTGCAGCGCATCGAAGAGGTTACCGGAAAGAAAATGGATCTGTATGAAACAGAGGCAGAGGATATTGCCGCACTGAAGGAAAGGGTGGGCGAGGCAGCAGGGGCAGCGAAGACGGAGATGAAGGACTCAGAGCAGAACGGCAAAGGAAAAGGCCGTAAGCGTCAGCGAGAGGATGTCGGAGGACGCGATGACCGAGATCGGGATGATGATATTGTTGAGGCTGGTATGCCGACGTCGAGGAAAAAGTCGAAGAATGGCAGACGATGAAATTGTCCATTTTGTGTGATGAAAATTCTCTTCATTCATCCAAAGAAAGACCCCTCATGGAGTGAACATTAAGTCTGATCTCAGCACATATTTGGTTCCCTTTTGGACTGGAGACCCCTCGTGCAACATGCATTCCCGGCCATGCCTGTATAACGGATCAGAAACAAAACGACATGCACTTTTGGGTGCCTTGCCTATGAAGAAGAGCCGTTCCTCGTCTGAGAGTCGGACATATAACTTCACGACGTTTGCCTCTTTCCTCCTTATAGAAGAGTGTCTAGAGGTAAAGAAAATCAATTACTTTTTCCAAAACGCCGGTAATTTTTTTTCCTTACCTCTCCACCTTCAACACCATCCTCGACACCTGTCAGGTAGATAAGGAGAGTCCACTCAGACTTCGCCCCAGTGATAACGTCATGGACAGAATCATCATAATGTGGTCTAGAAAATGGCAGGTAAAAAGAATAAGCCTCTATCTTCAAAAACTGTCATAATTTGTACCCAAAGTACTGAGAAGGTGCATATTTATACACTCTTATGTTTGAATTGCACGAATGAGGCATTCGTGGGTCGTTTAGTGTGGAGGATCGCCTCATAGACATTGGATAAGGGAACGATGGGAGATGGGGCAACAGTAAGGAGTGCAGTTTCTGAGCGAAGTCCACAGAAGCAACTGAAAGGCGTTCTACATGAAGGTCAAAGGGGATTCATAATGGGGTTGACGAAAATATGAGACCCAAACTTACGATTGACGCGCTCAGCCTCTCCACGCTTCTTCGGTGGGGTCAATTCGAGCGGTAGTTTGTCAATGAACTGTGCGAACGCCTTACATTCGGCTGCAGAGAAAAAGTCCTTGATGGCAGAAATAGGTCAACATGCAATCCAAAGTACAGAGAGCATACGCGTACGTCGATAACGAGTATTTGATTGTCAAGGATAGCCCTGCATTCCAGGTCGTTTTTCTGGGAAAGTTCCGGGAAAACAAGGTCGGTGGAAACGAAAAGTGACGAATTTGAGGCTACTGTAGCAAAGGAAGGCGATGGCGTTACCGGTTTCCTGCTCTCTGATTTCTTCTTGACCATCTGTGAAGGTTGGATATTATTTACCTGCCGTTTCGGAAATTCTTGTCCAGCGGTGAATTCCGGTGTTTTGAAATAAACAAATAAAATTAATTCAGGAAATGTTATAAAATCCCCAGTGTCCTCATTTCTGGTTCGTTTCGAATGAAAAATCCACCATTGGATTCGCGTTGAGAAGCCGCACCGATGGATGTAAAAATTGTGCAAAAGGGAGCTTTGATAAACAAGTCGAGTTGGCTTTGCTTTCATGACCGCGGGACTGCTTGTCGAGCGATATAGCACAAATATCGAGAAATTTGGCACCTAAAAACCCACTTATAGGTGCAGTTGGTTGAAGTAGTTGTTCCCAAGTGAGTTTATTGAAATTGAACAAAGATTGGTGAAGGTATGACAGCCTTGTCGAACCCGGCCACAACGTGTTTACTACTGTTACTCTTTACTCGAAAAAGTACTATTGTTCAATAGGGGACCTTTATTCGAATCGTACGAGACAAAAATTGGGAATTTTGAATAAGAAATGAGTGAGTAATCCTGCTCAGACGATGCCACATCACTGGAACCCATCACAATTCACGTTGGGTCCCAGTCTTCACTTCTCTGCGACATTTTTGCACCTGCAGATGCGGATTTTCAACGCAAGTTCACTGGTGAAATTTTCATTCGAAACGGACCAGAACTGAGGACACTGGGGATTTTATAAAGTTTCCTGAATTAATTCTATTTGTTTATTTCAAAACACCGGAATTCACCGATGGACAAGAATTTCCGAAACGGCTGTAAGGGAAAATTCCGGACCGGTTTCAAGTCCTTCACTCTTGCTCCTCTACTTCCTTACGCTTCTATTCCCTTTCTTTAACAACCAAGACCGCTCATGTGCCTAACGCAAAATGTTCACAATTCCATAAGGCTAGTGCTCGAATTCGTTGGACATCATTTGTACACCATCGCTGTTGCGTCGTCCGAGTCATCCATACACACGGGTTGTCCGTGAACTTCTGGCTACATTTTCTAAAATTCTCTCATTGGAAAGACCCTGAACTCTTCGCAGAGCTTTACCATGCAAATGCACCTCCTTGCCTCCAACAGAGGTGTACTGACACGACACTGATGTCGGCCTTCGGCGGACATGCCGGCATGATAGTGGATACCCCTTGCACTGGGACTAACATACGTCTCAAATCGCTATATACCCCTGTGACAATCCCTGATGTGTGGAGTTGCCACCGTCTCTCATTCTGAAATTTGCAGCTGCTCCTTGCCTGCTTCTACCTCATCCTATACTACCTGCGCAAATCACCGTTCCACTTGCGTTTCGGTACAATTTAACCTGTCTCCTTCAAAACACTCATCCCACAGTTCCATCTTCAAGGAGCCTGGAGGGTGGAAGGAGCCCGGAGGGTGATAAGGATGTCACGGTCAATCTACATCGACGACAACGACACACGAATACAATATACAGGTTCATGGGATATTAACATAGGGAGCCATGATGCCATGGGGAGTTTTGGGGCTCCGTACTTGAGGACAATGCATGGGACACAATCTTGGGGCAACCTTTCTTATGCCTTCAATGGTACTTCTCTCTTTACTCATGAAATTCTGCCGATCTTAAGGGATGCACAGGTAGCTATGTGGCTGTCTTCGGTTCGAACACAATGCCCACGGATTCTCCCCATCGTTGTTTTGTCGATGGTAAATCTATTTCCGCCTTCGACGGAGGTCCCATGAACAACAGGCAGATACACTGCGAGAACGCTGGGATGGCGGAGGGACCACATGTGGTTACCTTGAACACCACAAACAATAATCCTTATTGGTTCGACTTCATCGAGATTATTCCATCGATGACTGCGCCTGTGGGTAGCGCGGAGGCCGTTTTTATAAACTCGACAGACCCTTTGATGCAGTTCGGAGTGGGATGGACGAAATATTCCCTTGGATACATAACAACACAACCAAACTCAACGTTTGAATTCAGCTTCTACGGTGCGTCCAGGACCTATGCTGACGAACTTTGTCTTATATATGTATCGATTAGGTTCTTCCCTCGACTGGTACGGATTTTATGACAAAGCACTCCCTTTTGCAACTACAACGTCAACATACTCGAGCGACGGCCAGCCTCCGATAACATTTGGTATCAATGGCGTTTCCTCCGGAGACTTCGGCGTTATGCTTAATCAAATCCTTTTTCAAACTGGACCAATCTCTCTCGGCCAACACACGCTTCAGGTGATCTACAACGGGAATTCCAAGACCACGCCTTTGTCAATAAACGGTGTTCTTGTTCAAAATAATACGGTGACTTCAGGAAGTGGTATCACATCTGCAATTCCAACTGCCTCTGGCTTATCGACGCCACTTCCAACCCTCAGTTCGGGGGCGGTTCATAAACACGCCAAACACACAGGCATCATCATCGGGTGTGTTCTTGGAGGGTTGCTTCTCGTCCTTTCCGGAGTGTTCATATTTTGAATGCGAAAGAGGCGGGTGAAAGAGCTACTGCCCAAAGAAACCGACATTGTTGAGCCATTCCAAGGGGCTCCATCAGTCTCACAAAGCCATCCGCCCTCATCTCCTCAAATCATAACCCCATATCCAAACACGATGTGGGCAGAGGAAGCAAGTCTCACAGCCTCACCAGTACCAAGTAGCCCAAGGAAATTACTGAGTCAAGAATCTATGAGGGCTTTTGCAAGTCCACGAACGCAAGAACAAATACCCCTTCCAACTGAGGATGATAGCCAACCATCCGAGGTGCTTCTTGTGCACGAAGATAGTGGACTAAGGCTGCCTATTCCAGCTGTAGGATCAAGTAGAACCCTCGTTGAACTGCCCTCGACCTACTCCCCTCGCTAAGTCCCTAGCGAATAATATTCGACTGCCTTCTCATCTTCACCAAGGCGCATCAACTGTCTCGTTAAATTTCCTCTTTCAGGTGAATACAAATTTTCTCAGATGATTCTCTTTGCCCAAAATCAAATGGAAGTCGTTTCTTCGGAAATATCCAATCATGACTTGCACTCAAAATCTCCTAGACAATGTACTGTTATAGTGACAGAAAAAGTCATATTTACCATTGTCATGAAAGGATGTTTACACATTTGATGAAGTCAGAAAGGTATACGTGAAGAAGTGAGAGAGTAAGTATAAGACAGTCTGGTCAATCAATCATAGGATCGACTTTAACAACAACCTTTCCTGTCGCCCTACCGGTAAGGAGGCGGTTGTAAGCTTCAATTGCATCCTCAAAGGCGAAAACCGAATCGACATTCGGTTTCAAGGAACCTAAAATCAACAGAATCAAAATGTACTTCATTAGATTTTTTAGATTTTTAAAAGCCACACCATCTGCTAGAAGCTTCTGAATCTCCTTCAGGTCCTCATCATTGTGTTTTACCAAGACGATGCTGTCAGTAGCATCAGAAAGAGCGAGTGGTGGACAGTACAATACAATGTATTACCTATATCGTCTGTTCACATTGCCCAGCCAGGAAGGCATCACAATAGCTCCCATAGTCCTGAATACATTCCAGATCTCGGAAAAGCCAAAATTCTTTGGCAATGGGCCTGTTGAGATAAATATGCCTTTGGGTGCAAGATATTTGGCGCTGTGGGTAAAGAGGGAGGGATCAATCAATCCAACTGCATCGTAAATAACGTGGTATTTAGTTGCAGGAGGGTTCTCCGACAGGTACTGGACAAGCGGTTGTTTTGTGTAGTCGATGAACTAATTCTGTCTTTGTAAAACTTGTAGAAATCCGACATGAAGGAACAACACACCTCATCGGCGCCCTGTTTTCTAACGAATTCCTCATTCCTGCCTGACGCCGTTGCGACGACTTTGGCGCCTACAGCCTTGGCCAGTTGAATGGCAAATGTGCCAGCGGAAGTACTTCCTCCATTGACGAGGATTGTTTGCTCAGGCTCAAGCTTAGCGATCTTGTATAGTGCTTGATAAGAGGTCATAGCTGTCAACGTAAATCCTGCCGCTTGCACGGGCGTGACATTGTCAGGTCGCAACGCGACGAATCCTGCAGGAACACGGGCATATTCTGCCAGTACCCCCTGACGAGTTTTCTGCTGTAAGTCTACAAGTCGAAGCATTTTTTAAAATAAAAAAAAAAGAAACGGGAAAGGGGTGTGGATGAAGCTCACCACTTGGTATCCAACCGAAGACATTATCACCATTGGAATAACTCGTACCATTGGCATCGACAATTACACCACTGAAATCATGCTCGGCAACATGTGGCCTGTTGGCGAATAGATTTGGCAACACCCTCATGAGCTTCCATCCCCTGATATGGCATATGTTAAAGGGAACGCATGACGCGTGCAAGGGCGTACAGTGGATTCAGCGCTCCTGCCTGGATACGCACGAGTACCTCGCCTCTCTCCAGTTTCTTTGGCACCGGCCAGTTCGTTTTGAGCTGCAGCGCGTTCGCCGGTTTACCACGACGGACGACTGTCCACGCTCGTTGGATGTCAGGAGTTTCAGTCATCGCCACAGGTAGCTGAGGTGATTGCTTGGATTTATGAAGTGGTTATGATTTTGGTTGACAAGAACGACCCGGAGTGGCCTCTGCATTCGTCATCATCACCCATGCCACGACTACACATGCCAGTGAGAATATCAGCAGAAGAACCAAGGTCTGCTGCATTTGGACTCAGCCCCATATACAGGCACACAGCCTAAGTATGTAAAATTTACGTACTATTTACATAGTATCGACGGCATTATTTATTTAATGTATTCATCATGGCCCTAAAATTAGGTACATATTGTGGCGCACATCCAAAAGAAGGCAAGAAAAATCTTGAATAAACTAAAGGTGGGCGCCAAAGGTGTTTCCTTGCTTGAAAACAAAGTACCGCAGAATCTATTGACCGCAGAGAACATTTGCCCTCAGAGTAACTTAACAAGCTGGATAATTCCAACAGTAGTACCCTCAGGCTCCTAGTCATTTAAAAAATATTCAAGTTTTTGCCAGTGAGCGAGCGGTTGTTTAAATCTCACAATACCTAGTTGTACTGTGTAAGTGCAGTGACAAATCACAACAGCCAATAGCCTTGGATGTTCAGAAGAGACAGAATGCACCTTAGCATACTATGTCGGCCCCCATTTTTCAGATGAAAATTTCCCAGCTTCAATGACATTAGGGTTTCGGGCTTACGCAATTTGAAAATTGTCAGGAGGAGACTCACGGAGGGTCTGGATGACGGGAGAAAAGGGGAAAGACGAAGGAGATGAGTGGAATGACCAGGTACAAAGTACAATACAGGAGGGCGAGTACTGACTTATGGTGCCGGCCACCTATAGGCCGCTACTTTTGTACAGCCGAAATAACTTGCCAAAAAAAGGGTATTTTTCTTATCCCTCTAACAAAACACTTCCTTTTCACAATAGGAACAAAATTGTTAGAGG
>Ga0307509_10007708_pt1 | contig 13976 bp, 9 predicted proteins | sample 10_EM_MG_FD_202245 | JGI IMG/M metagenome (GOLD analysis project Ga0307509, IMG submission 202245) | Populus trichocarpa ectomycorrhiza microbial communities from riparian zone in the Pacific Northwest, United States - 10_EM | ecosystem: Host-associated > Plants > Roots > Unclassified | place...
CGCCCCCGTCGCGGAAGGGACGTTGAAGATCCCGCCCGGCAAACCCGCGCGCTGGCCCTTCCAGTGCGTCTTCACGCTCGACACCTCCGGGCTCCTCACCGTCGTCGCCACCGAGCGGGAGTCCGGCGAGGGGATCGAGATCTCCATCCAGATCGGCGGGCTGTCCCAGGAGGCGGTGGACGAGGCGCGGGTCGCGATGAGCCGCCAGCGGATCGGCTGAGCTCGGGCGGGACGGGAGAACAGGGCGGGACGGCAGAGCAGGGCAGGACGGGGGAACAAGGACCGTGGTCTTCGACGAACCGCGCTACCGGCGCGAAGTACTGGACGCCGGGCTGCCCGTGACCGAGGATCTGCGCACGCGCTACCAGCTGCCGCCGCACCTCGACGGGCCCGCGGTCGCCGAGGCGGTCGTCGCGGTCCGCGCCTGCTGGCGCCGTAGCCGGGCCCGGCTCAAGTACCGCCCGGTCGTCGAGCAGTTGGAGGCCGGGTACCTCGTCCACCGGCCGCTGCTCGACGCGGCGGCGGCCGGGGATCCGGGACGGCTGCGCACCGCCCTCGAAGCCCACGGCCGACGCGCGGACGCCGACCGGGCTCGCCTGCGCACCGCTCTGCGGGAGGCGACGAGCGGGCTCTGCATGCTCGCCGAAAGCACGCTCGCGGAGCTCGCCACCGCCCACCAGGTCCCCGAGGAACTGGTCAGAAGCCTGCTGCCCGGCCTCGGCCTGCGTATCGCCGAGCCCGACCCGTTGCCGCGGACCGTGCCGCACCCCTCGTACGCGCGCTGCGCCCGCCAGTTGGAGGTGCTGGGGCTCAGGCATCTCGGCGACTTCCTCGCGACCGGCACGCCCGGCGGGCGCACCGCGCGGCCCGTGCGCGTGTTCGACATGTCCCCGGTCGGCCCGCCGGACGTCGAGGCGGCGGCGCGTCGCTGGGGCCGGCTGCCGCACGGTGCCGCGCACACCGCGGCCCAGGCCGTGATCGCCGCCGTCCGTGGCGTACTGGCGGACCAGGGACCCGAGGGGCTCACCCGTGTCCTGCTCCATGAACTCGCGACCCCGCTGCGGACCCGGCACACCGCCCGCGCGACTCCGGCCACCCTCCTCCGGTACGCGGTGGACGAGCTGTCCGTCGCCGAGGAGGACGCGCGGCGACTGGTGTTCGCGGTGCTGCACGAGGCGGCCGGGGATCCGGTGGCGGAGCGGCTGCGCCGTATGGCGGCGGACGGGCGGCTCGCCGAGGCGGCGGCCATGGCGGACCGGCTGCCGCCGGGATCGCTCGCCGAGGACGCGCGGGCACTGGTCGCGCATGTGCGCGCGAAACTCGCCGAGGCACGTGCCGTCGTGGAGACGGCCCGCCGACTGCCGCCGGCCGACGCGGACCGGGCCTGGGACCTGCTGGAACAGGCGGAGGCCGCCGTCCGCGACCTGCCGGAGACCGACGCCGTGCGCCGCGGCCTGACGGTCCGCCCGGTGTCCGGCCTCACCGCCGTCCCGGACGGCGCGGGCATCACCCTCCAATGGCGGCCCTCGCCGTCCACGCGCGGCGAGCCCGAGTACGTACTGCTGCGCGGCGAGCGGCACCCACCGCGCGACGCGGACGACGGCACCGTGCTCCCGCTGACGCGGGCGCGTGCCACCTCGTACCTCGACGGCAGCCCCCCTGCCTGCGTCCCGCTGTACTACGCGGTCACCGTGCGCCGGGCCGCCGAACCCGGCAGCGCCCCTTCACCGCTCACGGTGACCGGGCCCGTCGTGCACCGGCCCGAGGTCACCGACGCCCAACTGCGCCCCGGAGACCGCCGGATCGTCGCCGACTGGACCTGCCCGGACCGCGCGCACTCCGTCGAGGTCGTCCGCACCGCGCCGGGCGGTGAGACCGTGCCGGTCCCCTGCCGCCGTGACGGCTTCACCGACGACGGGGTCGCGAACGCGACGACATACGCGTACCGCATTTGTGTCGTCTACGGCACCGACGACGGACCGCCCGTGCGCACGGAGGGCGTCCGGCGCACCGCCACGCCGCTCGCGCCGCCCGAGCCCGTCGCCGACCTGGACATCCGCTCCGTCGACGGCCGTCTCCTGGCTCGCCCCGACCCGCTGCCGGACGGCGAGGTGCGTCTGTACGGCTTCGACGACGCGCCCCCGTGGCCGGCCGGCACCCGGCTGCGCACGACGGAACTGCCGGAGCGGCCGATCCTCGCGCAACTCGCCCCGGAAGGACTGTGGTTCGCGCCGCCGAGCCGCCTCACCCTGGTGGTCGCGGTCACGGTCGCCGGGGAACACGCAGTCATCGGCGCGCATGCGGCGGCAGCGGCGCCCGCGCTGGGCACTCTCACGCTCACCCGGTACGGCGGCACGGGCGTGACCGTCGTCTTCGACTGGCCGCCGGACAGCGGCGACGAGGTCGAGGTCACCTGGCGCAGTACCGACGTCGCGGGCGAGCAGCGACGTACGGTCACCCGCGCCGCCTACCTGCACGAGGCGGGCGTACGGCTGCCGGTCGCGGACGGCGCCGGGGTGGACGTCGAGGTGCGGACGATCGCCCTGCTCGGCGGGCTGCCCGCCCACGGCGAGCCGAGCATCGCGGCGCTGCCGGCCCGCGTCGACGTCGACTACCGACTGGAGCGGCACGGCCTGCCCGGACGGCGCACAGTCACCGCCGTGTTCACGGCGCCCGCCACCGTACGGGCCGAGCGACTGCTGCTGGTCCGCTCCAGCGGCCCGGTCCGGCCGCTGGAACCCGGCGACGGGGACGTCCTGGCGGCGGCCACCGACGTGACGCTCGGCCCGGGACAGGACGTCAGACTGTCGGCGCGGCTGGCCCGCGGCCCGAGCGGCGGGCTGCGCTGCTTCGCCGTGGGCGGGTCGCTCGTCCTGCGCGACCCGCCGCCGCACACGCTCAAGGTCGGCTAGGGGGAGGGGACGTGCGCATGCCGTGGCGTCGCAGGTGGGTGTGCCCGCACTGCTTCCGGAGCATCTCCCGGGCACAGATCACGTATGTCTGCGCGAGCGGCGCCGACTGCGCCGAGGACCGGGCCCTGAAGTCCGCCGACCCCCTGAGCGGTTCGGCGGTGTGCGGCACCTGCGGCCGTACCACCACCCGGCTGTGCTGCTCCGTCTGCGCGGGCCGGCTGCCGGAGGGCTACCTGCGCGTCCCCGGGAAGCTGGTGGCGCTCGCCGGACCGGTCAGCTCCGGCAAGAGCACCTACATCGGCGTTCTCGTGCACGAACTGCTCCACCGCCTGGGCGCCGAACTCGACGCCGCGCTGCTGCCCTGCGACGACGACACCATGGCCGACTACCACGAGCGCTACGAACGGCACCTCTACGAGGGGCGGCACACCGTCCCCAAGACCGCCGAGCACGACGCAGGCCGCCCCCTCGTGCACCGGCTCAGCCGCACCCGGCGGGGCCGGTTCGGGCGCACCCGCCGGCAGGTGCTGACCCTCGTCTTCCTCGACACGGCGGGCGAGCACTTCGCCTCACGCGACCGTATGGAGAGCCAGCTGCGCTACTTCGCCGCGGCCGACGCCGTCGTCGTCCTCGTCGACCCGCAGGACCTGGCCGGCGCCCCGGTGCCGGGCGGCGACGCGGTGCCTGGCCGGTCGGGCGACGTACTGGCCCGGGTGCTGGGCCACCTGGGCGGCGGCAAGGTGACCGTGCCGGTCGCCGTCGCCCTCACCAAGGCCGACCTCCTGTGGCCGCATCTGCCGGACAACTCCCCGCTGCACCGCACCCGCCGCCCCGGCCCCGTCTTCGACGCCGACGACCGGGCCGCCGTACACGCCGAGTTGCAGGCCCTGCTCAGGCGCTGGCAGGAACACCAACTCGACGCGCGGCTCCAGCAGTTCTGCGCCGACTACCAGCTGTTCGCGCTGTCCATGCTGGGTACCGCTCCCCGGCAGGGCGGGGACCTCGGACTCGGCGGCGTCGTACGCCCACACCGTGTGGAGGACCCCCTGATGTGGCTGCTGCACCGCTTCGGCGCCCTCGACCGGGGACGGAGGTGACACCCATGGCCGGACAGGCGCACTACACCTCCGCCCCGCCCGCCGCCGACGCCCCCCACGGCGGATTCCGCTTCACCGCGGCCTCCCCGACCGCTCGCCCCGTACTCGACGTCCTGCGCCCGCTGACCGGGTACGCGCGACCGCCGGGCGCGGACCGGGAGCACCACTTCCCGGTGGCGTTCGCCTACGACCGGCCGGCCGACGACGTGGCCGTGCTGACCCGGACCTGTTTCACGGGCGAGGACTACACCGGCCGTTGGGGCAACCACTTCTGCCACGTCCTGTGGGCCGACCCCGGCGAACTCGCGGGCCTGCGACCCGTCGAACTGTGGGACACCCCGCAGTGGGCCCCGGCGCCCGGCGACGGACCCGCCCTGCCCGACCTCACCGAACTCGTCCCCGGCAGCGCCGTCGGCCCCGACCGCGTGGGCCGCCTGCTGACCGGCACCGGCGAGTGCGGCGTCCGCCTCCTGGAGCGAGTGCTCACGGCGACTCTGCGGGCGCTGACCGGCGAGGGCCCCGGCGCCACCCTGGTCTCCGCGGACGCGGACCGTGTCGTCGACTGGATCGCCGCCGTCTCCTACACCCTCCCCGCAGGCCTCGCGACCGAGCTCACGTTCACGACGTACACCGGGCGGCCACAGGACGACCACCGGCATCTGACCGGGACCCGGCCGGAGACCGGCGAGCGGGCGCCGGGACCGGTGTTCCACCTCGACCGACTGACCGCGCACGGCTGTCCGGAGCCGAGCCCGATGGCACGGTTCCTCGCGGACGCGTGGGGGAGCGGGCGCCTCGACCTCCTGGACTCCGTGGCGGACGTGTGGGACGCGGGCTCCGCGGGCCCCACGGGTGGCGTCGAGGCGGACGTACGGCGGTTGCGGACCGGGTGCGCGCTGCTCGCGCCGGACGGTGACCCGGGGGCCTTCGGCTCCGGCGAAGAGGGCTCCGGGCTCGCGGGTTTCGTCCGCGCCGTCGTGGAGTTGCAGCCCTGGGATGTGGGTCTGTCGTCCGAGCGGCATAGGGAGGCGGGCCTTTCGCCCGAGCGGCTCAGGGACGGTGTCGCGCGTCATCTCGCCCACGGGACGGCACCGCTCGGCGATGTACGGGCCGTGCTCGCTCCGTTGCCCGATGCCTTCCGGTCGGCCGTCCTCGCCGGGCTGCTCGCCGCACTCGAAGCCTCCGCCGAGCTGCGGACCGCAGCCCTGGACGCGCAGGCATACGCCTTCCTCGCCTCCCTCGCGGACGAAGCGCCGGACCTGCTCGCCGCCGCCCCCGACACCGCCCTGCACGTGCTGCGTCGGGCCCCCGGTGAACCGTCATGGGCCGCGCTGCGGATCCTGCGGCTGTTCCGCCAGGGGCTCTGGGCGGACGAGGAGACCTACGCGGCCCTGCGTGATCTGGTGCGGGCCGAGCAGCCCGAGCCGGAGCGCGCGCCGCTGCTGCCGTGGCGCCGCGGTGCGGCCCGGCCCAAGGAGTGAACCGTGTCCAACCCTGTGATCCTGCTGCTGGCGGTCACCCTGATGGTCGCCGTGATCGTCGGCCACGGCTTCCTGGTCACCCTGCCCAAACTGCTGTGGGCCCAACTGCACGCCGTCTGGCGGATCTTCGGCCGGGCGGCACCGCACACCGCACCCGACCCGCACGGCGAACCGGCCACGCCCGCCTACGTCCGCGTCCTCGCCGCCCGCGACCTGCGTGAGACCTGGTGGGACGGACTCGAACGGCACGAAGAGCTGGTGAGCGGGGCCGACCGGCTCATGGCCGACCTGGTCGGCGACGCGTTCCGCCGGTCGCGAGGGAGCGGCGGACAGGGCTGCGTGATGCTCCTCCTGCGCCCGCCCTTCCTGCTCACGACCGTCGGCGTCGTGCTGACCGCGACGACGTTCAGCCTCCTCCCCCTCCTGCTCACGCTGCTCGTGTGGGCGCTGTGCTACGCGCTGTGGGCCCTGTGGTGGGCGGTGTGCGCGACGGTCGCGCGGGCCGGGCGCGCGCTGCGCGGCGGGCCGGCGCCCTGCCCTTACCCGGGCTGCGGACGCGTCATCCACCGTCCGGTCAGACAGTGCGCGACCTGCCGCGCCGGACACCGGCAGCTGCTGCCCAACCGCTACGGCGCCTTCCGCCACCGCTGCCGGTGCGGCACCCGACTGCCCGCCGTCCTCGGCGTGCGCCGCCTGGACGCGTGCTGTCCGCACTGCGGAAAGGCGCTGCCCGCCGGATACGAACGGGCCCGGGTCGTCGTCCTCGTCGGGGGCTCCGGCACCGGGCGCGCCGCGGTGCACCGGCAGGGACTGGCCGAACTGGGCGCCACCTCCGGGGCCGAGCCACCGCTCGTGCGCACGGCCGGCACACCCCTGCTGTGGTACGACCCGCCCGGCGACGCGTACGGCAGCCAGGAGTCGGCGGCCGGACTGGACGTGCTGCGCCGGGCCCGCGGACTGCTGCTGATGGTGGACGACCCCGCCGCGAACAGCCCCGACGTACAGGCCGTGACCCGGGTCCTGCACATCGTCGCGGGGCTGCCCGCGCGCAGCCGTCCGCGCCGGCTGGCCCTGCTGTACACCCGGGTTCCGCAGGGCGACGACACCGAGGTGCGCGAGCGACTGGACGCGGCCGGCGGCGGTCACCTGCTGCGCGCCCTCGACGCCACGGGCATCCCGGTGCGCCGCGTTCCGGCCGGGCAGCTCGCGGGGACGCTGCGGTGGCTCGCCGGTACGGCCGGCAGCGCGGGCCCGGGGGAGGCCATGGCGCCGCCGCCCGTGCGCCCGGAGAACACCGCGCTCCGCCCGGCCCGGCACCGCGCCGCTCGCGGCACCCTGCTCCTCACCCAGTTCGCCGGGTACCTGGTCCTGCCGGTCGCCCTGGCCCTCCTGGCGGCGGGCGTCCTGCCCTCGGGCGCTCTCTTCGGAGTGCCCGCGAAGTACGACAAGTGGCGGCATCCGCTGGCCGACTCGGTCCACCAGGTCGACCTCACCGCGGTCGCCACCCGCAACTGGCCGAAACTCAGCGAGAGTTACTCGGCGCCGGGCCACCCGGCCTCCGCCGCCCTGCCGGGACGCGCGGGCTACTGGTCGGTCAAGGGGTCCCCGGAGAAGGACAACTGGCTGCGGCTCGACTTCGGGATACCGCTGCCGCTGAGCGAGGTCTCGGTGGACTTCGACCCGGACAGCGTGGCCTCGTCGGCCCCGGGAGTCGACCTGGAGGGCCAGACCGGAGCCCGGACGCTCTGGCTCCGGACCACGAACCCCCGCCAGGAGAAGCAGGGCGCCTTCAGTACGAAGACGTACGGCTACGACGCTCCCGTCACCCGGGCCGTCGACTCCATCCGTATCGGCCTGAACTCCGACCTCGACGGAAAGACCGGCGACGAACAGCGGCTCCGCCTGCGCGAGTTCAACGTCCGCTGGCGCAGCTCCGACGCCCTGCGCCTGCACCCGGCGGCCGACGGCCGGCTCGCCGTGGAGAACGCCACCACACGCGCCCTCGCCATCACCGTACGGCCGCCCCTGCTGCCCGCGGGCTGGCGGGCGACCCTGACCGGACGGCCGCCCCGGACCCTCGCGGCGCACGCCACCTACCAGGCACGCTGGCGGATCACGGCACCCCCGGGGACCACGGGCCGTTCCCCCATCGCCTACGCCGTCGACGCCATCGAGAGCGGCCAGACCGTGACGGCACGCTGCCTGGCCCTCCTCACCGCCTCCATGGACGCCGAGCCGCTCTGCTGAGGGCTTCAGCGACCACCGGACGGCGGTGTCCAGCGGGCGCCCGCGAAGTCGACCAGGGCCGCGCCGAGTCGGGGATCCACCTGCGGCGAGCGGCCGAGCGGCAGGACGAAGTACCAGCCCTCGCCCATCCGGGAGCGGCGCGGCGGGCGCGGGGCGCCGGCGAGCAGCCGGACCTGGAGCGCGTAGAAGCGCGCGTCCCGGCCCCGGAAGACCGCACGGCGCACGGTGATCTCCTCGACGTGCCGCCACGCGTAGGAGCGTCGCCCGCGCCCGATCACCGAGGTGACGCCGCCCCGGGTCAGCTCCAGTTCCAGCCGTCGCCGCGGCAGCAACAGCCCCACCACGGTGACCACGGCGCCGAGGAAGGGCCAGACGAGCAGCCCCACCCAGGCGATTCCGTCCTGCCACTGTCCGGACACGCTCATCCGGACGGCGTAGACGCCCATGAGCGGACCCAGCGCGGCCCAGTGGGCCAGCGGCAGCCGGCGCGACCGGCCGCGGAGGCGGAAGTGTTCCTTGGTGTGCTCCACCGTGAAGTGGCCGGCGTCCGAGAGCGCGGCGACGGGGACCGGCTCGCGGCCGGGTGGAGCCGTACCCCGTTCCCCGGTCAGCCGCTTCGCGAGATGGTCCTGGAGCCGGCGGTTGCGGAAGCGGTAGGTCCCGCCCGAGAACTGCAGCAGGCCCGCCGCGCGGGCGTCCCTGAGGAACGTCATCAGTGACCAGGGCACCCGGCCGGTCGCCGCGAGGGAGCACTTGGCGAGCATCCAGCGGCTCCACGGACTGAGCAGCACCAGCATCGCCGAGGCGCCCGCCCAGGCCGCGATCGCCGTGCCCCGAGCCAGAGTCGAGTCATTGAGCCAGGAGAACGCGCCCACACCGGCGCCGATGAGCGGAGCCACCAGCGTCAGCGTCGTGACGAGCGCGCTCTGCTCGCCGCGCAGCAGTTCGTCGGGGGTGGCGGCGTCCACGGTGTCGGCGGGGGCCGCGTACACGATCATCAGCAGGACGGGCAGTACGCCGCCGATCGAGAACCAGACCAGGGCGGGCTCCGGTGTCACGAAGGCGTACAGCGCGAGCAGGAGGACGACGAGGGCGGGCCCGCCCACGAGAGTCGCCGAGCGGACCAGCGGGCCCACGCGTGAGTTCCGGTCGAGTGAGCGCAGCGCCTGGATGAACAGCAGCGGGTTCGCGCTGCGGCGCGGCTCGGTGAGCCGCTGGCCGAACCAGGAGGCGGTCACCGATCGCGCGACGGCGGCGAAGACGACCCCGACGGCCACGTCGGTCGACAGCGTCATGCCGCCCAGCGGGCTGCTCTCCGTGTAGCCGGACAGGCCCGCCTTGATGACGAGGGAGAGCAGAATGCCGGTCGCGAGCAGCGCCGGCACCGCGAGCAGCCGGGGCAGCGGTGCCGTGTACAGCCGCCACCAGGCGAGCTCCGACTCCTCGCGACGGTTCAGCAGCAGCGCCAGGTACGACAGCCAGGCACCGGCCCGGTCGGCGTCCCAGGCGCGGGGCGGGTGCAGCCGGCCGGGGTCCGGCGGCAGCGCCGGAAACGCGGCGGGCACGATCCGGTCGAGCAGCTGCGCCTCGACGGCGCCCCGGTCCGGAAACCGCTGCCGGTCCGTCAACTCACCGGGATCGGCGGGATGTCGCTCGTACGCGCGACGCACCAGCCACACCATCAGCGGATTGGTCAGGGCCCGCGCGACCGGGGCGGAGGGGTCGGTCCTGAGGGTCTTCAGCAGGCGGGCCCAGTCGGCGGCACGGGACGGGGGCCGGGCCTGTCGCAGGTACTCCGCCACCTCGTCGGGGCGCAGCGGCAGCGACTCGATCACCGTGGCGTGCCGCAGCCCCCGGCCCTTCCGGTCGAGGTCGGCGTATTCCGTCGTACGGGAGACCAGCACGACGTCCCCCTCACCGCCGAGGCCGGTGTGGAGGGCGTCGAGGACCTCGGCGCGGCGGTGCTCGGGCAGTTCGTCGAGGCCGTCGAGGACGGGCAGCACCCGTCTGTCCTGCACGAGCCGGAGTGCGGGGTGGACACCGTCGACGGTCGGCAGACCCGGGTGGTCCTGCCGCAGCCGGTCCACCAGCCACTCGGTCAGCGACTGCCGCCGGGTGTTCCAGGACTCCAGCGACAGCACGAGCGGGATCGGCACGTCGTCCTCGCCCTGGGTCAGCCGGCGGGCGAGGAGTTCCAGGGTGAGCAGGACGGACAGCGTGGTCTTGCCGGACCCGGCGGTGCCGAGCACGACCAGCCGCCGCCGGGGCCGGAGCCTGAGGAAGGTCCCGGCGATGGTGTCGGCCCCGGAGCCCGCGGGCACGAACTCCCCGGCGGACGCCACCTGTCGGCTGGGTGTCCAGCGCACGCGCAGCGGTTCGGGATCGGTCATGTGCCAGGCATCGGCCTCGGCCCGCCACCGGCGCAGCAGACTGCGGGCGAGCCTCCGCTCGGCCGCGGCCAGCGGAGCGTCGTCGTCGGGCGGCGCGGGCGGTGCGCGGAGGATCAGATTGAGATCACCTTTGAGGATCCCGATCTGGATCAGGTACTCGGCCGTGCAGTCGACGGCCGTGTTGGTGATGTGCGGCCCGCCGCCGGAGTCCGCCTGTCCCGCCATGTACGCCCGCCCCCGTCGTCGCCTTTTCCACTCTACTCATCGGTGTCCGGCGGCAGTTCAGGACTCCGTCGGCTTCCCGTGGAGGCGTACCGTGCTCAGGATCTTCATGATCGTCGAGTCCGGCAGCTCGCCCTTGACGCCGGTGGCGCCGACGAGGCTCCACCCGACGAAGCCGCCCGCGGAGTTCTTGAAGCCGAACGTGATGGCCTTGCCGTCGCTGTCGCACTTGTTGTCCCGGGGCGTGTTCCTGGACCGGGCCCACGCGATGCTGCCCTTGACACCTGACCTGGTCGTGTACGGCCGCGCCGCCTCACGGACGATGTTCTTCCGGTCCGGCTGCGTGTAACCGCCGTACACCCACAAGTCGGCCAGTCCCACGGCGACTTCAGCGGTGCTCTTGGAGCCCTGGGAGCCCTTGGTGCCCACGATCGCCAGGCTGGTGTCGTCCATCCGCCCGTCCTTGTCACCGTCGGACAGGCACCAGTTCGCCTTGAAGATCGCGGGGCCGCTCATGACGACGATGGCCTTGCCCCAGTTGCCGGGTTTGCTGTAGTCGACCGTGCTGTCCTCGAAACCGATCAGCGCGCTCGACGACTCGACGTCCCAGCCCGGCGGCACGTCGAACGCCGTGCCCCACTTGGGGTTGACGACGACCTTCCACCCCGGGACGGTCGGCCGCTCGGTCCCGCTGCTGTGCGGCTCGGGGGACGCCGACGCGGAGGCCTTCGCGCTCTTCGAGGGACTCGCCGCCGCCGTGGTGTCTCCACTGCCGCCACCGGCGTGGTCGTCCTCGGCACCCCGGAGCAGAAACCCACCCAGACCGACACCTGCGACTACGGCCGCGACCGCGACGACCGCGACCACCTTCGCCCTGTTTCCGCCCCCTGGCGGCTGCGGTCCTGACCACATGACCGACAACCATAGTCCGAATGGAGCAGAGCGGGCCCTCCTGACGAACGACGTCGGCCTACGGCACCTGCCACTCCCCGACGTCGTCGGAGAACCCGCTGTCCATGGCGAACTGGACGGTGGCGACACGCGATGCCTTGGGTACTTCGAAAGTGATGAAGCCGAGCGCCGTCTTCCCGGGGCGGATCGTGACGATGCCGGGGAAGCGCGGACCGGCCGTGGAATCGTTGAACGAATCGGAGAACCGCTGGCCCTCCTTGTCGATCACCGTCGCTCCGTTGGACGGGGCGTCGTTGTAGACGGCGGTACCCGTGTTCTTGAGTTTGAACTGCACGGATACGAAACGGTCCCCGGCGGACGGGTTCTCGTACTGCCTGGCACCCGCCGGATCCACGACCTTGACGACTGTCACGTCGAGCTTCTCGCCGGAGTTGGTGCCGGTGAGGCCCAGCGTGTCTCCCACCTTGCTGTCGGACATCGGCGCCAGAGCCAGCGCCGGAACTGCCAGCAGACAAGTCAACAGCGGTGCCGTACGACGAAGCATCGCTCCTCCAGGTGTGCGGAGCGGCTGATGACCCCCATGATCCGCCCGCACCACACCGGAGGCGACCCGAGGGGCTACCGCGGTCCCTGGATCACCGAGAACATCGCGCCCTCGGGGTCGGTGACCGTGGCCACGCGGCCGTGGGGGCTGTCGTGGGGTGGTTCGAGGGTGTGGCCGCCGAGGTCCGTGACGCGGCGCAGCGCCTCGTCCGCGTCGGCGACCTCGAAGTACGTCATCCAGTGCGGGCCCCGGTCGCGGGGCAGGGCCGTGCCGACGCCGTGGATGCCGGCGACCGGGTGGCCGTCCAGGTGCAAGGTGACGTAGTCGAAGTCGGCGGCGGCCACCGGTACTTCCTCGTAGCCGAACACGGCCTCGTAGAACTTGGCGACGCTCGCGGTCTCGGAGGTCACCAGTTCGTTCCAGGCGGGTGTGCCGGGGACGCCGGTGAGGATCGTGCCGAGGTGCTCGGAGGCCTGCCAGATGCCGAAGACCGCTCCCACCGGGTCGGAGCCGATCGCCAGCCGGCCGGCCTCGGCCGCGTCCAGCGGGCCCACCCCGACCGTGCCGCCGCACATCCGTACCGTCTCGGCCGTCTGGTCGACGTCGTCCGAGGCGAGGTAGGGCGTCCAGGCGATGGGCAGGTGCAGGTCCGGCGGCAACTGGCCGATGCCGGCCACCTCCTGCCCGTCGAGCAGGGCCCGCGCGTAGGGGCCGAGCTGCTGGGGACCGGGTTGGAACTCCCAGCCGAACAACTCCCCGTAGAACTCCTGAGTCGTGGCCATCCCGTGCACCATCAGACTCACCCAGCAGGGCGCGCCCTGCGTACGCCGAGTGTGCGTGTCGCCGTTCAGGCCGGCCGACCCCCGTGCCTCGGTCATCGTCACCTTCTCCTAGGCCCCTCGCGGTGGCCGTATCGCTTCCGCAGTGCGGATCCGCGTGCCGCAGCAGCCGCGTGCACGCCCCGTGCCGATGCTCGCACCCCCTGTGACGCACCGCGCCCCGGCCGCGCCGTCGACGGGCGGCTCACGTGGAGAGGATGACCGATCTGCGGTCACTCGTCCGTTTCCGGATGATTGCCGAGGGGTGTCCATCAGCTGTACAGCATGTGCTCGTTCCCGTACGCCTCGTGATCGAGGCTGTCCGGCCGAGGAGAGTAGTCGGACCTGGACGTGACGGCCACCCCTTGCGCGAGGATGGTGGCCATGAACGCCATCATCTCCGCATCCGAACTGGCGAGCGATATCGCCGGGACGAACCCGCCGGTCCTGCTCGACGTCCGCTGGCAGCTCAGCGTCGCGAAGGCCGCAGGTGAGCCGCCCTTCGACGGACGCGCCGAGTACGCGGCCGGGCACATCCCAAGTGCCGTCTACGTAGACCTCGATCAGGAACTGGCCTCGGCCCCGGGTGCCCATGGCAGGCACCCCCTCCCCGACACCGCGCGCTTCGGCGCCGCGATGCGCCACGCGGGCGTGTCGGCCGGCCGGCCGGTCGTCGTGTACGACGGCGGCCAGGGCTGGGCGGCGGCCCGCGCGTGGTGGCTGCTGCGCTGGACGGGTCACCCGGACGTGCGCGTCCTCGACGGCGGCCTTCCCTCCTGGGAGGGGTCTCTGGAGACGACCGCGCCGACACCGACCGAGGGCGACTTCGCCCCGGAGCCGGGCGCCGCGGAACTCCTGGACGCCGACGGAGCCGCCGCCCTCGCCCGCACCGGGGTCCTGTTCGACGCCCGCGCGGGGGAGCGTTACCGGGGCGAGGTGGAGCCGATCGACCGTGTGGGCGGCCACATCCCGGGCGCCCTGTCCGCACCGACCACCGAGAACGTGGGCCCGGACGGCCGCTTCCGCCCGGCGGACGAACTGGCCGCCCGCTTCAAGTCCCTTGGCGCTACGGAGGGTTCGGGCGTCGGCGTGTACTGCGGCTCGGGCGTCTCGGGCGCCCACGAGGTGCTGGCCCTGGCGGTCGCGGGGATTCCGGCCGCGCTCTACGTGGGCTCCTGGTCGGAGTGGTCCTCGGACCCGGAGCGACCGGTGGCCGTGGGGCCCGATCCCCAGTAGCGCCCGCATGACGAGAGGACCCGCATAACGAGCGGGCCCGCAGCCGAACCGGCCGCGGGCCCGCTCGTACGAGCAACTGTCCTGCTACTCCTGCTTCTTCCTGCGCGTCCCGAAGAC
>Ga0307509_10007709_pt1 | contig 13971 bp, 12 predicted proteins | sample 10_EM_MG_FD_202245 | JGI IMG/M metagenome (GOLD analysis project Ga0307509, IMG submission 202245) | Populus trichocarpa ectomycorrhiza microbial communities from riparian zone in the Pacific Northwest, United States - 10_EM | ecosystem: Host-associated > Plants > Roots > Unclassified | place...
CGTAATGTCCTGACGTTTGTGAACACGACCACTATTGCATGATGCCAAGATCCGGGCAAAAAAGCTGAATTTTGGGTGTATGCAATAGCAGTTGTGTTCACAAACGTCAGGACATTACGAGTATACGGACGAGCCTTGCTGTGTCATGGCGTCAACAGCCACTAGAATAACAATACCGGCGCGCTCTATCGGACTCGGACAAGAGCGTCCCTTGGCATTTAAATTGGATTGCGTTGGATTGTGCGGCACGAGTAATCGTCATGTTATCTGCTTCCTACAGCAAGGCGTTTCTCACTGCCGTATCTCCCTCCCTCCCTCCCTCCCCATCCCCATCCCCATCCCCACCCCCCACCCTCCCTCCCTCTTTCCCCCTCTTCCCCCCTCTCTCTCGACAGCGTGGCAGATATTCCATTCTGGCAACGATCCCACGGATTGTGTAACAAGGCCCTGCTGACAAAGGGAAGCTTCAGGTTATGATAACACCCAGGGATGTTCCGTCACCCATTCACTCAGTCATTCGCCTACGGCAGAGCGTTGGATGGTGATGATGGATGGGTCTCTCGGCAAGAGTAAGCAACCCGCACCTTCCTGCCTTAAGGTATTGGACAGTACTCTACTATTGTACAGTACCATTGTACCGTACAGTATCGGCACTCTCCTCGTCCTATCCTGTCTGTTCCACTGGATTACATATACCTTAGTCCCGTGCCGCTGGCTCAGTAAGGATTTAAGCAAGAGGCTCTACGAGGTGGTATGTTGAGGTAATAATACTTTATCCGCTTGTCCCCCTTCTCCTCCTACCCCCTTCTTCTCCCCCTTCTTAATTATCCTCGTGCTTCCTCCACGGCAGAGGATCTGGCTTGAAAGATACGCCGCACACCGTGAGAGATTACCGGTATCGGACCAGTAGACGGCTTAATTATATGCCAGTCGGGAGCTGAACATACCGTACCAAGCAGGTTCACCACTTGCTTTTTCGTCCGGATTCCCCGGATCTTACCATATCACATCTCCTTAATAATCTGTCCTTCACTTCTCCCTCACCCCCGTCACCGTTCATTCATAGCGACACCGTCAAATACCCCCGATCCCCCCACACCCAGGCAGAGAAACATTAGGGAAGAACTTAATCCGCTATAGTAAAAAAATTAAAATTCACAAGATACTATTGCCTGTCCACAACTCAACCTTTCTCCTTATTAGTCAATATTCGGTTTTTCCCCCTTCACACCTCACAACACCAACAAACACCTCACAGCACACTGGCATCCAAAACGATTTCTCGGTCCCCCTCCTCCTCCCTCCTATACTCCCACCACCACCACCACCATTCGGGCGCCCCGACAACAAACCGGCTCCCGTCACCACTGACTCTAACCATGACCGCACCACCTCCGCCTTCGTCATCCTACCGTCCATGGGAAGATACAGCAACGACTGCTTCTCCGAAGCTTTCGTCTATGCAAACGACATCCACAACCCAAACAAGCTACCTAAATGGCCGACCACCGTTGCCGCCGCTACCGATGACGACTTCACTGGTTACGGATCGGAGACCGGTTTCTGAGGCTCCTGCACAGGGGTACTCGGGTCAGAATTCGAGAAAGAGACGGAGGTTGTCGGATGAGGGGTTTACGTTGCCTTCGCTATCGCCGAGTCCGCGGTTACCGCAGAGGGATGCAACGGCAATGGCGGCGAGTCAGAGGAGAAATGATGAGGGTGGGGGTGGGAGTGGGAGTTTTCGAGAAGGTAGGGCCGAGGAGAGGGATTGTGAGAGAGAAATGGGGGCGCTGAGGGATAGGGAAAGGGAAGAACAAGGAAGCGCTTATGCAAGTCGAAATCAGAATCAATTCCATCTGCAGAGTTCGACGGATTCCCGGCCGGGAACACCCGCGAGAGGACAGCGGCATCTACAATTGCAGGCTCCTCCAGCGCCATCACCGTCAAACACGTTATCAGTCCTGGTCTCTTCAATACACAATCTAGTCCTAGACCTGACTGCATCATCCCAGTCCCCAACCCACACTGTCCCCGCACAAATAACCCCCCACCAAATCCCCACCATTGAGACTTTAACAACATGTCTAGAAACTGTCTTCTCTCTTCTCCTGCGGTTGAAATCACCCACTTCCCAGTCTCCGTCACTGCCACCACCACTACCGCCGCTACGCCAACCCCAACACCCCCAAGCAACAGCACTCTCACAATCCTACCCTCCTAACCAAAACCTACCGCAAACCCTCTCAACCCTCCAGCAAACACACAACGCCCTCCTGAAAACACACAAATCACTGCAAGCAGCGCACTCCCGCTCCCAAACCCGCGCTACAACCCTCGAGAAAAAACTCCTTGTGTGCACGGACGAGAATGAGAATTTGACGAACGAGCGTGAGCGACTACAGGGCGTGGTTGAAGGCCTTGAAGAGTCGCTTGCAGAAGTGCGTGAAGAGCGGGACGAGATTCGCCTGGAATTGAGAAAGTCGGGCGCGCAGTGGGGGAGAATATTAACGAATGCGGGACGGCTAGCGGAGGGCGCTTCTAAGATTGAGAGGGATTTGCGAGGGGAAGTAGGGGATTTGAGAGAGGAGGTGGGGTTACTGAGGGGTAGAGGTGGTGATGAGGGTTCATTGATGGGTGGGATGGAAAGTGGGGGATTTATCGGTGGAACTGGAAGTGGAGGGGGTGATAGGGAAGTGAGGGAATTGAAACTTAGGGTCAGGGAGCTAGAGAGGAATATCGAGGAAGCAAGACGAGATGGCAGAGGCGTAGTCGAAATGGCGGAAAGGTTGGCAAAGCTAGGAAGAGGGATTATAGAGCGATGACATTCATCCATTTCTTCTACTTCTCACATTTCCTTTTTTCCTCCTTTATACACTTTTTCTTCCCTCTGTTCTTTTCTACATTCCCCTTCATTCATATTCGTGATTTCTCGTATACATAAGTTAGGGCTTGGTTCTGGTTTCGGGGTTTTTTCCTTTGTTCCCTTTTCCCTAACTTTCCCCCTTTCCCTTTCCTTTTATGCCTGGTTTATTTAATCCAGTACACTGGTAGAAGCATCGTTTGCATTGGGAGGAAAAAGATATAGTCGGATTTCTGGAGTATACTATGCTTGATAATCCAGTCCGGGGCGCTTTATAGTGCGGTTACCTTTTTTTCCTCCTGTTAAACCCTTCAATTATTTCAGGGCGCAGTACTGCACGGTACAATTCCCTTATACAACCACCAAGTTACGACACAGAAATCCAAATCACACAGCAAACATGCAGTGCATAGTGAGAGTCATGAGCGACCAATGGCGAGCCAGCAAATACCATCTTTCAGCGCTTGGGGCGGGGCAAAAAAAATCCCTTAGATCTCACCCTCTTTTGCAACGCTGTGTGCAGCGGGTATACTCACGAGTGTACCATCGCAGGTATCATATTCACGAGGTGTTGACGGGTCGTGTCAGCGGGGCGGATACATAACTGACTGCTTACGTTAGAGCAGTCACTATCACTCACTCGCTCTAGATAGCCCGGATTAGGAGTTCTATGCGGGCATGGGGGAGGAAGAAGGGAAGGGAAACGCGGAGGGTATCCGGCCGAGGGGGGGGGGCGCTGATGATGATGATGATGGGCTGAATACATGTACTATGCGCTTCGGCGAGCGAGTCGGCCCGTAACGCGCCAGCTTGCTGGACTGGAGGAGACTCACTACATCCGGTTTGAACAGCGGTGAGAGGGAGAGAAAGGGCAAAAACCGCGGCTGGCTGGCTTGCTACAAGTGAGTAACTTAAAGATTAGAAGTGCTATACGGTACTTGGGCAAAAAAAAAAGCTAGGTCTGGTAGGTAGGTAATACTATCCTCCGCTCGGCAGTATGGCGCGTGGCGTTTTTGTTGCATCTCGATAGGATAGGTGGTAGAGGTAGGGCTGGTAAGCAGCACCCACCGCACCGCACCGGCGGCATATAATGGTACTATATACCGGTATTATTATCTTAGCGATGTTCGGGGGAGAGAGAGAGAGTTAAGTGCTGTATGTACCCTTATATGCATGTCAGATATCGAGTGCTTTTCTATGAAGATGATATGTGTGTTAAGTATGACACTAGTTACTGTGCCCGGAAAAGGTTAATTGATGCGGTGGCGGTATTATGAGTCGTGAACAGAGGTCGCCGCCAAGCCCGCCCCGCCCTCTCCATGTAATTTAAGGTAGTGATTCCTAGTCTAACTTGGGGAAAAAAGTTTCCCGTCAATTGATGCTTGGCTATGCAGGATTATTACCCTACGGTTTTGTATATTACCTGGCGTTGATGGGATGGGAACCCCCCCTGCTATGATATCGCTATAGTACGACACGGGGCGGGGGAACTTTTACATCCTTCAATTGCCTTGCTGCTTCTTCTCTCCCTCCCTCCCTCCCTCCCTCCCCCTCCCTACCCCATCCATCCATCCATCCATCCATCCATCCATCCATCCATGTCTACCCTCCACGATACTACTCTTACTACTACCAACTAAATAACCTACCAAACAAAAACCCCTAACTAGTCACCATACAGGTGGACAATGAATGAATCACAGTACCTATATGCCAACCTATGACAAACTCAACCCCATCCCTCCTCCCACTACCAGCACCACCACCCCACCTACCGGAATTATACCAACCCTACTACGCCTATAACATCACTCAAAACCCCACCACCACACCTCCAACCCACCCTCATCCATCAAAATCCAGCTACAACCGCTAGGCATTATATATACCAACAAAGTCAACCATCACCGAATGACGACCCGTGACGTGACGGTACATATGATACATACCTATATATCCGGAATACTTTTTTTCCTCGCCGCGAGTCCTATATACAGGGTTCTCTATCATTGGGATTAGGTAGAACTTGATGAGGGAAACGCCGTTGGCGAGGAAAAAGAAAAAAAAAAAGTCCTAGGTGATGGGTTGATTTAACACCATACATAAGATTTTTAGTTATGTCATAGTTGCTGTGAAGGAAACTTGAAAAGGCGAGGGTTGGGTGGGATCTTGAGGTGTATATAAAACAGTACAGTACAGTATTGTGCTGCCATGGTAAAAAAAATTCCTCGTGGACTGGAGATACTTGACTTGACTGGCTGGAAGTAATGTTATCATCGAATAGTCGAAGTAAAGGGGGGGGGAATTCCTGAGGAGGATGAATGGATGGATGATGTGCGATATAATATTAGAACATATGGATGGATGAATGGAAGAAAAAAAGTGAATAGAGTGAATAACTAACTACACATGCTGTATCTACTTTGTTTTAAGCCCCTCAACCTTCTGCCTACTTGCCTACTTGCCTGCCTGCCCGCCTACCCGCTGGTATCCAAAGGATGGTAAAGATGAAGGAGAAAATACCCACCGCCCCAACTACATATAAAATAAAATAAATAAATATAAAAAAGCATAAGAAATCCCTATAGAAGAAAAAGAGGAGGAAAAAAGAAAAAAAAGAAGAAAAAGAAGAAAAAAAGAAGAAAAAAAAGGCAAGAAACGAACGATAATAACCCCGCCAAATGATAATGACAAAAAAAAAAGGAAATACCAATTCAAAACAAACAGAAAGAGTATACCGAAGGAAGAAGGAAGGGGGGAAGGAAGGAAGGAAATTTCTTATGATACATTCCCACCTTTAGGATCTAAAAGCTCGCTCCTCCATTGTCATCCGCTGCTTTCATTCCTCCCCCAGCCCCAACTCTTCCTCTTAGTTCCCGGCGAGCGCCCACCCCCATCCCCCTCCACCTCGTATACTTCGTTCCCCTCCCACCTCTCCACGGGACCAGCTCCCAATTCGACCGGCATCGGTTCTGATAGCGGCACAGACTGGTACACATGGCCCCCTCCTCCTCCTGGTCTTCCAGAAAAATTGAATGTCTGATCACCGGGTGGCGGGGAGTGCTGCAGGGGCGGTGAATGCGCTGGTGGAACGGCTGCCAATCCCTTTGCAGGATGGTGTGGGTGGTACTCACTCATTTTGGGACCCCCTGGAATCCCGGTCGTCGTAGTGGTAGCAGCCGGATGTGAGTTCCTATACCGCGAAGAGTGACTCCCGTGCTGCCCGGATAGCGTTGCTGTAGGATCGAACACATTTGTTGTCGACACCCCTCGCGAAGCATCGGCATTACCCCTCTTCTTGATGTGCCTCCTCGTAAATACCCAGGCAAATGCAAGCGCAATAATAGCCACCACCGCGCCGCCAACAATTCCTCCAATGGCGATTTTCGATAATGGTGCGTCGCTGCTCTTAGCCCCTTGCCCCGTGGAGGTGGTTGATTGCGCCGGAGCGGCTGCGGTAGCAGAGAGCTTGAGATTGTTGGCGTCGGTGTCTGGGACTTTGGTTACGGCGGGCCCGCCGGCTGGAGTGCAAGATGAGAAACCGCATTCTTGGCCCACGGCGCAGCAACCATAGTTCATCGACGAAGCACAGAGGGTCTGGCTACCAATTGTGCACGTTCGGCTAGGTGGTGGGGTGGTTGTTCCCGCCGGGGGGATGCAGCCGGTTAGGGCGCAAGTGTAGCCGTATTTGCAGCATCCACCTATGGAGAGGGGTTAGATATGTTAAATTAAAACGTGGAGAACGACACCTACCGCCGAGTTCAGCTCCGCAGAGGGTATACCCTGCGTTGCAGAATAGTGCACTTGAGGAGGTTGTTGGAGATGGAGATGGAGATGGAGATGAGGTAGCTATATATGTCTCTCAGTACCACAGCTCAACACTTTTTTCGAGAGGGGCTTCTTACATGTAATAGTTGAAGTCCTTGAAGCAGCTGCTTGCGATGTACGCGTTACAGTTACAGGTGTCTATACAACGTCTATGATTAGCATGCTTTCTTTAGAGGGTGGTAGCTTGAAGCGCCAGAAGTACCACTTTCGTCGAACCAAGCGACACAATTGTATCAACCTGTGTAGTAACAACCTATATTCTCACAACCTTTAGTCCATCCACACCCGAAAACATTGAATCCCCTGTGAGGTAGTAAAGCGTACCTCCGTCACCTGATCTCCGGGGAGAGACTCCTGCCGTTTCTCCGGAATCATCGCCCTTGCAGCGATCTGTCTCCCGTCCACCACAATGCGCGTTGATCCGAGGATGGCGAACAAAAGGAACAACTTTCTCTGCCGAAGGTTCATCTTCAGTGTGGAATGTGTGTATTTTTATCTTCCCCTTCCCCTTTCCTTTTCCGCTCCCTGCCGTATCGATCGATTGATTGCTTGCCCGGGGGTTTTCTTATTTCTGAAGGGTATCTCCGCCTCTCTTTGTGTGCTGTTATATTGGATGCTTTGTTTCTTGCCTTCCGGGAAGGCAAATGGATATAGCAAAGGGTATAATCACAAGTATCGACTTGAACGGAAAAGTACGTCTACGTGTTGATACGTGGGCGTCCGGGAACGATATGCTGTGGTGTGCTGTGTACCGCCTCACTGCTGCTGTCTATCGGGCCGCTCTCTGGCGGGAAGAGAGGGAGAGATAAGAGCAGAGTGTTAGATGGGCTCAGTGGCTCGATGGATGATTGTATGAAAAAGTTCTGATGATATCCGTCTGTCGTGAATGGTACGTAGGATAGCAGGAAGTAAGGCCGAAAGCGGTGCTCTGTTTGAGGTTGTGGTTCTTGAAAGGGCCGGTCTGCAGGACCAGCGAGCGGACAACAAACGTAGCGGTGGTTGGTGCTGATGGGCCTCTTACTCTTCTGAATCTTTACCTTTTCCGTTCTATGGATCATCACACTTTTGCAGGGCTGAGGAGACAGACAGACAACCCATATCGGATAAAAAAGACGAGAATCGATCTGAACGGGCTTCTTCTCCTCGAGGTCCCTTCCTTTCCCAACCACACACACCCTTCTCCTTCCCCAAGGTCAAGGAAAAGGAAAGAAGAGCGCCATAGTCAGCCCCCACTAGCCCACACTGGATGACTGATTGGCCATCCGCTGCGTTGGACAGCCAACCCAACGCAACCAAGCGACCCGGCACCTGAAACCTGTCCAGTCAAGTGTGACTTTCCAAAGTGGAATGGCTGGATGCTTCGTCGCACACTATAGTTATTTCTGTGTTCTTGTGCGACTAGGCTTCTTCAACAGTTTAGCTTAATTCGAACAAGCACAGCCTGCTTCACCCAACCGTGCTCAAACAGAACCAAACTTCACTGGGCGCCTTCAATACCCAAGTCTGTATCATCGGTGCTTCAAAACCCAAGAGGAACCTCAAATCATGCACAAAAGCCATATCTGTAGCCAGTGATTATCTGCACTCGAGTAGCATTAACCAACCTGGCCATTGCTCTCTGGCGAAAGGGACAGGCATCCTTGCCGCTTGTCGCTGAACTTTAGTAAAAAAAGGTTTATCGGAGCCTCCCGTTCTGTCTCACATCACGACCATCCCGAACCCCATCGGGCCGGGTGCACGATTCTCCGCAGCATCGCTCTCTGCCGAACAGCCGGGCTATGTGAGCCCGACCGGTAGGAGTACCGGTACCAGATCTTGGATGAAAATCATAGAAGCTGAAAAGAATGTCTGCTGATCTATATCTACCCGGCATCGAATTCTTTATGAGTCGATTCGTACACAATAATCTACCGTACCGGTACACATCCTTATACCCTGTATTCCAAAAGCCTTTGTCGGTGGGCGGGGGGGGGGGGGAGCGACATAGACACATGCAAAGATGCACTGCCCCATTGATATTAATACCGATGTCATATCATGTGTCGGGTATTTTGGTTTCGGCGACATTGGGAATATATATACAAGTTTTGCACGCGTACAATACACGCGAGAGAGAATTAAAAAACGGCTCAGAGCCTGAGGTTCGACCGATGCGAGGCGAGGGAGGAGTGTGGTGCTGTACGGTGAGCGCACTGAGCGTGAAATGGATAAATGATTGCCTACGTTGCAAAAGGGGATTGCGAGAGAGAGAGAGAGAGAGCGTGAATAACATCATCTTTGGGGAACTCCGACTTCAGTTGCGCTGCGGGGTTGGGTCCGCAAGCAGGGCGAATGATGGATGTGTGGTATTCCTGAATGTTGGCTGCGTCCTTAGAGGTACAGTACGGTACCTGGGTAAGCTGAGGCTTTCCTTAAGTGTATGCTCGGTGGGAATGATACCGGTATCTTGCTTGATTGGAACTATCGGTGAACCTTCGGTAGGATCATTTGGCACCAGGTAGAAGACGATATTCATCGAGGGTTAGGAGCACTGCCAAAGCCCGGGGGGGTCACGGAGAGAGAGAGCTGAGACTTCTCTGCAAAAATGGTTGGTTGATCTTCGATCACTTTGTTGCCGAAGGGCCGCGTAATTTGTCAAGCACCGGCTCACGGTTTAAGTGCATTTCCTGGTATTATCGTTAATACAGCGCCACGCTCACATGGAAATTGGAACATCAAAGACTAGAGGTACTCGACTATAGGTCCGATGATTGATCTTACGAGTAGAAATATGTATATATATAGTCTGCCAAAGCCTTAGATGCCTAGGTTAGAGATCTGAAGTTGGGATTCAAGGTGGCATTTTTGTTGAATTAAACGTCACCCGTTTAAATACAGGTGGTAGTCCGTATTATATAGTAGTGCTATACGAGGAAAGTGTCTTTTCGAGGTCATTGGTGGGTGATGGAAACTTGGGGGCTTAGAGCTATTAAAATGTCTGCCTTCATGGTATCCTGATAACATACTTCTCTATCGTGAATTCCCTTTTCAAGCTCCTGACTTCACTTAAGGTAGACAACCCCGTTTTTCCTGGAGTGTTCCCTTGTCCCCGCTTAGGCTGGAGCAAGGCGGCCTGCAGTGCTCATGGAAGAGCCTGATCTATTGGGAGTTTAGGACCCTGCCCAAAGTGAAATAAGACGAAATGAGCATTGGTATCATAGCTAAACTGCTGTGGAAAATGGAATAATTGAGAATGACGCTAGGACGTCCAGAATTCCCCCCTTTGGATTGAGGGGAGACTGATAAATGAAAAAAAAATCAAACAGACTTTACCAGGAGAGGCAACTCCAACGCCCAAGCGAGATTCTCAATTATTCCAGATCCCACGGTAACGTGCTTGCACCGCACTGTACCCATAACCAACGCAAACTCTACAAACCCTTCTCAACAAACATCCTAACCCTCTCCCTAACATTCCCCATTTCCATCCCCCTCTTGAGCACCTTCCTCTGATCACCCTCAACCCATATTACATCCCCACTAGCCCCCTCGATCTCCAGTCTAACACCATCCAAAAACATCATTCTCCATCCCTTCCCGTCCTCATCCCTGCGACACCACCCCACACCCTTAACAAAATCCGTTCTTTTATCGATGCGGAATTCACCCATCTCTAATTTTCCGTCGTCCCTCTCCCCACGACCAAAGTCGTCGGAGTCCTGGAGGATCTTCTGACAAGCTTCGTACATCCTTACCACTCTTCTTGGTCCTTTAACCCTGCTACCCACTACCCCACCGGCGATTTTTCCCGCAGGATCAATAACCTCGAATTTGCCATCACCAAACATTCTCCCGGTCCAGACACCTCCGCTGCGGACTTCAACCTTGGCGATTACCGTGCGTTTTCTCAGTGCGTCGACAAAACGCCTTGCATAGCGTACAGCATGAAGGTGCTTCAACGGCAAGTCTTCAATCTCAAACGTTTGCTGATTAGACGTCGTTGTGTTCCGGACCGTAATAGGTAGAGAGCCGGATGGTATCGTGTAGGAGTACTGCCCGCCACCGCGAAGTTCTTGTAGATTGCGGAGCTGTAGATAGATGTGTGTTGGTGGGTGAACGGAGATTATTGCGGATTTGGAATGGTGGGTTAATTGCGGGAGGTGGTGTAGTGTGAAGGTGTACTTCTGGGCGAATCCTGAAGAGGTGGGTTTTGATGCGCGGGTGTAAGTTGGTGCACCACTTGGACGGGAGGTTTGGACGGGAGGCGGGGTAGGGGGAGGTGGGGGTGCAGGTCTCGTAGCTTCAAATTGTGCACGCAATAACCGCATTTGCTGTAACGGTGATGGCCCGGATTCTGCCTTAAGCCTCGGTATCAGCGGCTCCGAGTCAACAGCCGGAGCAGGTGCACTCGTTTGCTGCTGTTTCCGTCGATTAAGCAGTGATAACGGCGGCGTGGGTAATGGTGACATGTCCGGCTTCGGCCGTGAATGCGCCAGTAATAATTCGGAAATAGAGGGCTTTGGGGGGTTCCGATGAGGGACTATACTTAAATGATAAGTATTCCCGTCTTGAAAACCACTGCTGTTAGACATACCCGTCGTCGTTGTCTCTCCCCCCTCCTCCTCTTTCAGCCCAGCTTGAATCCCACCATGGCCGACCTCGGCCCACTTCTCATTTTCAAGCCCGGCACGGAACCTAACCAAACCCGCCGGCGATCCTCTCACTCTACCCTTATCCTGATCAACCTCAAAATCTGACTTTGTCTTTTCCCCTTTCTTCCCCTCCCCGTCATTTTCGATCTCCGTTAAAACACCAAGCCTCCGTCGTGCAGGTCGCGGCTGGTCTATATCCATAATATGCTGCAAGCTCTGGCGTTTCCTCGGAGTGGTGCTCGGTGGATCGAGTGTTTTGGATGGTGAACCACCTGTGGTTGACATTCTGTTGATTGGCTGCCCGTTTGTTTACCTTGGGGCAGGAGCTTCTGTTTGGCTGCTTGTCATGTGGGAGGACGCGATCGACGTGGTTATTTCGTGTTTGGCGTGATAGGATATTCGCGGGCGGACGGAGGGTTCGGTACAGTATCGGATTTGCTTTTTCCCCTCCTCCCTTTGCACTGGGGGTTTGGTATTTGTTTGCGGGCACTGTGGGCTGGAGACTCTGGCGATGTTTTAAGGGTAAGATTCCGAGTTGTCCTTTGGTTTGGGTATAGGGCCGGGGCAGGGTCGATTGTGTGGGGAATGCATGGGTGATGCGTCGACATGCGCGGACGATAAGAAGTGTGTACGGATGTACCATAAGTCGTCAGTCGATTCTCGGGACCTCAAGGATGGGGTTTGTGTCAAGGGGCATTGCCCCCTGGAGGCTTATACAGTATGGATCTTCAGAATCATACGCTCGCAATCACTTGGTTCCGAGATTACTGTATAGTCAAATACTGTACCGGTAATGCAGGGTACTTTATTGGGCACTGGTATCAACGGTGCATTTCACTGACGAGCCATCTTAATGGCCTACGGTAGGGCAAACTTCGGAAATGACCGACTGTCCCTCAACATCCTACATGCATAGGATATCACTCGATATAAAATACTATCATACCGCCTTCCCTTTTTTTTTTCCAATGAGAACCCGAGAGGATGAATCGATTGGCCTAAAATTCAACCGCACACGGATTCGAAAATCGCCTAAGAGTCGCACGGCATTTTCAGCCAACTCAATGGTTTAGTCTCTCATTAAAATTCATTCGGTTGTGAGTTGATGAGTGGGACCATTTTTGATTCTTCCTCTTTTCCATTGACATTGCGCTGGCATGGGGATGAAGGAAATTATCATATTTGATTCATAAACCAAAAGAACCACACACACCGGAAATCATAAGTATCAGATGAATGCTTTGATCTGGTCTCAACCGATTGGCAGCACCATTAACCTTTTTAAGTGCGGTCGGTTCCTCTGCAGGAGCTCACATGTGGCCCATTCTAGCGTGAAAAGCATCGACGACTGCTTCGGTCTTGTTAGAGTTCTTATGGGCATTGAGTGGATAGAGGAATGGTAGTGTGAAGCTATAAGCCGTGGTGCAGTCGGCTGTAGTTTATGGCTTACCTCTCTAGCGAGTTCCCGTGGGGTTGATAATGCTGTAGCATTGAGAGCCCCCATCATGTTGTGGTCATGTTGCGGTCTTCATGTATTGGGCTGTGGCCTGAACTTGGATTGAGTGATCAGTAATTACCGTAAAGACGGGGCACTAATAGGTCTAGAATGGAACATATATACACCCTCCTAAGGCACATATTTGGCTCAAACAAGAACTCTTCCCTTTGTATAGTCCCGGACATACTGGTAGTTCCTGGTCGGACAGTCATTACACCCCCTAACCATACCGTAAAACTGCACTGGAACAGTTTGAAAAAAACTGGCTATTTTAATATGGCACCTTCAATGTTAGCCCGCTCACCAATCGTTGTATGAATATGCCTATATGGTAACTCGGAATTGGCGGATTCAAAACTTGTATTTATTTTCTCAAATAAGTTAGGGCCTAATGTGGGCAATTCTGTGTAGAAGAACTCTAGGTTTCAGGTCAACTACTTGGAATTGGTATGATAGGAGCATTCATAGAAAAGGTTATCCACTTTAATTGGGCAATGACTGATTTTCAGTTAACTTATGCGCATACAATCCTACTCTGGATGAAAATAGCTGATATTTCAACATGTTCCTAGATATAAATGATTCTCCTCAACTTGGGAGAATTTTGTAATAACCTAATATTATATTATGTTCTAAAGTGACAAAGCAGTGCATTCTCGGGGTGAAATACCCCATGTCACCTCACCATACAATCCCGGACCGATCAACGCTGCTAGAGAACTTTGGTCACGCCGGTGGAAGAACACTTCGAAATCAAGAGAGTGAATATGGGTGTTCAACTTCAACTGGTTTGGGAGGGTCTAGTGGTCACCGGTTTTGAATACCGGTACCTGAATCATACTCGAGTAGTGCGACCAGGCCGGGGATGCAGAATACCTCTGAGGCAGGGACTTCAGCTTACTAATAACACCCTGGTGAGTAAGGGCTAAGCTAGTTTTGATTATTAATTCGCGCTTTGGTCATTTTGATATTGATTAGGATACACTAAGCTTAAATGGGGGTATACAAAAAGACGGAATTTTTGCTATACCGTAAAAACTGAAATAGAAGATAAATGTGCTATGGGGTTGAATTAAACTCTGCTTCTAAAAAAGGGGTAATGTCTCGGGTAGAACGGTAATGACTCACAGAGATCATACGCTTTGGCCTTCAGA
>Ga0307509_10007710_pt1 | contig 13970 bp, 12 predicted proteins | sample 10_EM_MG_FD_202245 | JGI IMG/M metagenome (GOLD analysis project Ga0307509, IMG submission 202245) | Populus trichocarpa ectomycorrhiza microbial communities from riparian zone in the Pacific Northwest, United States - 10_EM | ecosystem: Host-associated > Plants > Roots > Unclassified | place...
TACCCATAGCCAGCCTCTCGGGACATACTCTACCGTGATAAGACTCATACCTCTAGAGTCCAATAACAACCCATAGTAATGCTACAAATCAAGGGGAGAAGGTCCGGGCTGGTTACTGAGGTATTAGCCTCCAAAACACCCTGGCTTTCTGAGACTACCTAAGTGCCACTAGGAAGACTACCCTACTACCCGTAGGCTAGAATAGACTCCTAGATGCCCGAGAGACCATATATGGGCGACCCCCATTTTGGCGGTTACCCATACTCCCCTTATATATCCTGCGAACGACATTCAGTCGGACGGACGGCGACGACGTATACGGTGTTACGGCAGCCGCTCCCATGACCTCTTTTTACTAGCAAACGAGCACCTATGCAGCCGTCTGCCTATGATGCGCCGTCCCAACACTGGGGCCAGAGGGGGGTGTTAGCTAAACCCGCCCAAGTTCAATAGCATGTTCGGACCACTCTTAAGCAAACGTGGGGCCTCCCCGCACAGATGCGTATGCGCCCATCAACATCTAAGAGCCCGTAGAATGTGAGGCAATTGACCTCTAAGTTCTAGGATGACTTTGCCGGTAAAGGTAGGGTAACTTGGACTTTTCCTACTGTGGAGTCCTTATGCCGTGTAACAATGTTTGGCGCCTACTCCATTCCTCTTGAATCTTTCACGTAATAAACATTCGCGTTACGCATAAAATAACTCTGCCGCCTTGGAGAGTTGAACACGTGACCTTCTACAAAGGCACGTGCCCCCTACCAATTAACCCATGGTTAACCTGCTATTTATATACTAAGTATACTAGACCATACCACCCCTGGTTACCTCTTGGTATACCATTTGGGCTAAGGTGATAGACATTGTAGCTACCTATCGTAGGGTCGTTACAGACCTTTGAATGACGCTCCTCAGCCAAAGTCAAAACAGAACCAATGCGGGTACTGTGAGAGTGTAAGGCACATTAGGCATAGTGATTGCCCTGATTTTTTAAGAGACTATGGGGTTAACACTCGTGCCGCTAGCCAACAACCTCCTCCCCGACCATCTAACCAATTACCTGAGAGAATGGACGAAGACGTGCCGGGCGAAAATGGTTTTAGTGGGTATGATTCCCCTAGGGGAGACCCCAGTGGCAACGCTGGTGGCAGTGGAAGAAATCTTCCTCCCCGTCGTGGAAACGCTGAAGGCGGTGGAGACCCGGGTGATTCCGACTCCTCGTCAGATGGCGATTCTGACTCCTCCCTTCCCGACCCGCAGAAATTGCTAGGAAAACGCAAGTCCCACTGGAATGATGCGAGGAAGGAAAAGTATAATAGGCGATGTCATGAGCTTGCTGAGTATCTTCTGAAACAACGCAAGGGTAAGAAGTAACCGCATCGACCGAAGAAACCTGAGAAATTAGGTGTCGATCCGTTCAAAGGTGACTCTACCGATACTCAACGCTTCATACCGGATTGTGAAATCAAACTGGACTATTTTAGGGAATCCCTCCGCAAGGACTGGGATAAAGTCAGTTTGGTAATCCCCCTTCTCCAAGGTCCGGCCAAAAAATGGTACCAGAGCATCCACCCTTACGTTAGTGAAGAGGGTGCCCGTCGAGAAGGTATTCCCTGCGATCCGAAAAACGTCCTTCGCACTTGGGAAGGTTTTCGGCAACGGCAGGTGTCAAGCTTTGGTGGACACTCCGATCGGGATCGCGCTCTTAGGGAGTGGAATGATTTGGCTATGAAGTCCGGTCAGATCGATCACTTCTGTGACGAGCTGATGAGACTGGCTTCAGAGTTGGGATATAGCGTCAATTTTGTCAAGGACAAAGCCCACGTAGGTATAACTACAGACCTTCGCAATGCATCGGCTTTGAAAACTCCGCTTCCCGACGAATACGTCGAATATATCAATCTCCTCTGTCAAACCGGCCATCAGTTGGAAGAAGTTGCTTCCTTTAACCTTACGGTGACAAGGGAAAAACATCATTCCAAGGCGGAAAAGAGCGATGATAGGCAATCATCCGCTAAAAGACAGCGAAAAGATAGGAAAAGCTCCGGGCCACGTCAACAGAAACCCTGCAACCATGCGTCTGGGTCTTTAAGACCTCAAGAAACAGAGGACACGAAAATGCATGGTGATATTCCACAGACTCTGATTGACAAACGCAAACGGTTGAATCAGTGCTCTCGATGTGGACAAGCCGGCCACTACTGGGCAAAGTGTCCTTCGGCTACTCTAGTTGTTACCTCCACTCGAATTAATCGAAAAAGAGGCGTCTGTGAAGCTGGATACGAAGCCACCCAAGTCCCCAAATCGCGACGCATTGAAAACTGCTCCTAAACCTGCTGTTAAGCAAGTTGTAGCTGATGTCCGCGGATCACCACCTCCAGATTTGGATATCTTGGAGATTGATACTGACATGGACGGCTAGGTAAGATCTATCCCAAGAGGTGATAGAAATGCAAAAGCTAACTCTACTCAAGAGCCGAGGAAGGCATATGAGATAGATAACGGAAACAAAGGAGTAATGTTCCCTACTAGGAGTACTACAAATTGAAACTAATATCTGGTTATAGAAATAGCGAGATCGGTTGGGTTTCTTTTGTTACATGGGGAATGGTTGCGGTACTTTGTTTTATGCTTTTGTTTTTGTTTCTTATGTGATTTTGCGAAAATGTTATTTGCTTATCTCATACTGTTGAAATTTCGGATGGGATTTGGTTGGGTTTTGTGTTTCGTCAGGCTGGACTTGACTTAGCAATTGAATGTTATTTTGCAAGTTTACCTGAGGAGGGTTGAATACCCGAAATCATGCTGGCGTGATCGTAAACAGCCAAGCTATTGAAACCCCGTAAAGTTTATCAAGTAATAAAAGATATTCACGACCCGTTGTGGCCGCTCTTGTGTCGAAAGGCAAGAGACATTGATTAGCCATTGTAAAACCATACCAAAATCTTCTGAAAATACTAACCGAAATGTTTAGGGACAAGAGACCCGACAAGGGGTTGAGGCTTGCAGGCCCACCGCCACATACAAGATCCATTCACGTGAGAGTGAGATTAGAATGGAGTCACAAGCAAGAAAGGCCAAGTGGTGAAGTCCTCTTATTGTTAAACAGTGGCGCTACTGGGGCTGTGTTAAGCAGCGATTGGGTTAAGAATGCCCAAGTACCTTGTGTACGTCGGAAGGATCCGACACCAATTTTAGATGCTAGTGGAAATCATATTCCCGGCTCTTGTCTCCACTATACTACTACGGTAGAAATGTACATAGGAGACCAGATGAATAAAATGCCATTTGAAGTCGCAGATATGCCGGCAGGCAAGGTGGATGGTTACCAGCCAATGTCGTGGTTAAAAGACCACCACCCAGATATTAATTAGTAAAAGGGCAGTCTTAAGTGGCGCTCAGAATATTGTAAGGCCCACTGTCTAAGAAAAGAACGGCGCCTAGAGTTTATTACAGAAGAAGAACTCTTAGCCGAAGACCCAGACAATATCTTTGTCATGGGCTTGGCCCTTTATACTGATGAAGACGGCGAGGACATCAAGATTAAAATTCTCCCTGAATATAGAGACTATGCAGACATATTCAGCCAGGAGAAAATCAATGCTTTACCTGAGCATAGTAAATATGATCATCGTATAGACTTGATTCCTGAGGCCAAGTTACCAGATGGGCCTATCTATCCCTTGTCTAAGAAGGAATTGGACGCACTTTGGGATTATATTAAAGAAATCGAGGATCATGGGAAGATCAGAAGATTTTCTTCGCCAATAGGCGCTCCTATCCTATTTGTGCCGAAGCCTGATGGTACGCTTCGGTTATGTGTTGATTACCGAGGGTTGAACAAGATCACAATTAGGAATAAGTATCCATTGCCCTTGATGAGCGAGCTTAGGAGCAGGCTCGGTAAAGCCACTATATTTACTAAATTGGATCTGAAGAATGGCTATTACCTTATCCACATGGCGGAAGGTGAAGAATGGAAGACCGCTTTTAAAAGCAAGCACGGTCTTTATGAGTACACCTTGATGCCCTTTGGGTTATGCAATGCACCATCAACGTTTCAAAGTATGACCAACGACGTATTCCGAGACATGTTAGATGTCGGAGTCATCGCCTATATGGATGACATTCTGATCTATACGGAAACAGTTAAAGAACATGTCGCCCTGGTAAGGCGGGTCATGGAAAGGCTGCGGAAGGCACACCTTTGCGTTAGCATTAAGAAGTCAAGCTTCCATCAACGGGAAGTAGAGTTCCTAGGGTATAAAATATCGGATAGAGGAATCTCTATGACAAGTACAAAAGTTGAAGACATCCGGGCATGGTGAACGCCCGAGAAGGTCGTCGATGTGCCAAGTTTTATGGGCTTTGCTAAGTTCTATCGTCGGTTCATAAAAGGTTTTAGCAAGATAGCCAAACCATTAACGGACTTGACAAAGAAAGGTATCAAATGGATGTGGACTTCCTCGTGTCAAGATGCTTTTGACACATCGAAGGAGATGTTTACCACTGGTCCAATTCTGACACACTTTAATGACACTCGTCCAACTAAGTTGGAAACTGACGCTAGTGACTTTGCATTAGGGGCCATACTATCTCAACTCTGTGAAAATGAGAAATGGCATCCTGTAGCATTTCATAGTAGAAGGTTCTCGCCAGCAGAGATAAATTATGACGTCCATGATAAGGAGATGGCCGCAATAGTGGCAGCCTTTAAAGAATGGGCATATATGTTGATGTCGGTTGATGATCAGATTTTGGTATACACTGATCATAAGAATTTAGAGTACTTTAATACACCAAAGACTCTGAACTGCAGACAACATCACTGGGCAGAGTTTCTACAACCGTTCAATTTTAAGGTTATTTATAGGGAAGGACGGTTAAATGAAAAGGATGATGCTTTGTCGAGGCGTAGCGACTACCGCCCTGAAGGGGGGAGTAATTCCGAACCTTTTACATTTTTTCGCCCAGGACAGTATATTGGAGAGGAGCCCGTCATCTTGCGACCACATGTGTTGCAGACTTGCCAAGGTTTTCGGTTGCAGACAACATTTCATGAGGCTCTTATGAAAGCAGCCGATAGTGATCCAACCTATTTAGCAACGCTAAAGGCACTCCTCAAAGGTGATAGTAAGGTTGATACAAATTTCAGTATCGAAAAGGACTTGCTCCTATATAAGAATCGGTGGTATATTCCAAAGGATGAACGTCTAAGACGAATAATCATTAAGGCAGAACATGATTCAAAGAGTGCTGGACACTTCGGAAGATACAAGACCATTGGTAGGGTTAGAGCTAACTTCTATTGGCCAAAAATGGATGAAAATATTACCGAGTATGTTCGCTGTTGCGATTTATGTCAACGTATTAAAGTTATTCGGCATAAGAAGTACAGACTCCTAGAACCCTTAGAAGTTCCGATGAGGCCATGGAAGGCAATATTCATGGACTTCATTGTGGGGCTACCAAAGTCCGACGGGTATACAAAGATATGAGTCATTGTAGACAGGTTCTCCAAAATGGCACATTTCATACCGTTACGGACAGAGGAGCATATTAAGGAACTAGCCTTGACGTTTGTGAAAGAAATCTGGCGCCTCCATGGGCTTCCTGAATCAATTGTCTCTGACCGAGATACCCGATTCACGTCTAAATTTTGGACAAGCCTGATGCAACTATTGCAAGTAAAGCTAAACCTCTCTACTGCATTCCACCCAGAGAGCGATGGGCAAACTGAAAGGGTAAATCAGACACTAGAACAATATCTGAGAAGTTATTGTTGATATTAGCAAGACGATTGGGTATCGCTGTTGTCCTTTGCGGAACATGCTTATAATACTTCAATGTCGGAATCCACAAAGGCAAGTCCCTTTGAAATAAAGTATGGGTTCTCCCCACAGACTCCGTGGTCGGGGATAGTGTCGGATAACAACGGAATACACCCAGACAGCGAGCTTGTTGTGAAGGATTGGGAATGCACATGGCAAGAGATCCAAGAGACAATACAGCAGGTACAGGAAAGACAACGGAAATGGCATGATCAAAAGAGACAGCCAGCTCCAGAGTATGTCACATTAGAAGATGTCACACAAGGCAGAGCTAAGAAAGCGGATAGGGTTATGCTAAACCGCAAGAACCTCCGTACAAAAAGGCCTATGGAAAAGCTAGACCATATAATGTTTGGACCCTTTGTTGTCAAACGCAAGGTGGGGTCTAGGGCCTACGAGATTGAGCTGCCGGAAAGATGGGACATCCATCCTGTATTCCATGTGAGTCTGTTGGAACCATATCGTGAGGATCCTGTGGGTAGGCCTCAAAGGATAAATCCACCACCTGACATAGTGGATAATGAGCCTAGCTATGTTGTAACGGAAGTGGTTGATAGCCGATGGTATGGGAATCCTAAGTGAAAGTTTTCACACCGCTTTGTACAATATATGGTTGCTTGGGAAGGGTACGGTCCACAAGAGAATTCTTGGGAACCGTTCGAGATGTTAGAAGATACCGCAATGCAAGCATTGCAACAGTTCCAGGAGAGGTATCCGTCTAAACCTAAAGACCATAGGGTTATAGACAATCCAAACCTTGGGACTAAGAGACAACGTTGACGGTCTGAGGACAGACCAAGAGAAGAGGGGAGTAGTGTAACGACCCTACGCTTGGTAGCTACAAATACTACCACCTTAGCCCAAATGGTATACCAAGTGGCAACCAGAGGTGGTATGGTCTCATATACTTAGTATATAAACAGCCGGATAACCTAGGAGACTACCTAGGGGATAGTCAGTAGCCTTGGGTACTGTAGGAGGGAGGGTAACCTTTCGGAAGTAAGTTCGCATAAAGTCAAGGAATTTATGGGAACGTTACACGACACTACGAGACGACTTTGATAGTCGACTGGAGGACTGCTGACGCGGTTAAAGGCATAAAGGGGCAAAGTTACCCTACCTTGGGAATTTGGCCATAATGCCCATGGACCCCAGTTACCCTACTGCGTAGTTCAAGTTCACCTACCTTCACCGGCAAAGTCATCCTAGAACTTAGAGGTCGATTGCCTCACATTCTACGGGCTCTTAGATGTTCATGGGCGCACACGCATCTGCGCGAGGAGACCCCACGCCTGAGAAATGGTGGCCCGAACATGCTATTGAACTTGGGCGGGTTTAGCTAACACCCCCCTCTGGCCCCAGCGTTGGGACGGCGCGTCATAGGCAGACGGCTGCATAGTTGCTCGTTTGCTAGTAAAAAGAGTTCATTGGAGTGGCTGCCATAACACCGTATACGTCGTCGCCGCCCTTCCGACTGAATGTCGTTCGCAGGATATATAAGGGGAGTATGGGTAACCGCCAAAATGGAGGTCGCCCATATATGGTCTCTCGGGCACCTAGGAGTCTATTCTAACCTACGGGTAGTAGGGTAGTCTTCCTAGTGGTACTCAGGTAGTCCCAGAAGGCCAGGGTGCTTTCGAGAAAAATACCTCAGTAACCAGCCCGGACCTTCTCCCCTTGATTTGTAGCATTACTATGAGTTGTCAATGGACTCTAGGGTATGAGTCTTATCATGGTAGAGTATGTCCCGAGAGGCTGGCTATGGGTAGCGCCCACTTAGCCAGCCATCTGCTACATCTCACCGGGGGAGCTTGCATGTCATATTATAATATTGGATAGTCGCGTAGATTAAATGATGGACTGCATAGCTTGTATAGACGAAACTACCACTGGGCTAGTGAGTCCACCACCTAGGTATTGACTCCGGTTGTTGGCATCACAGTTAGCCACTGGCGTGCCTTCGATAGGAAGAGTTTGTCCACCTGTGGTTGTATTGGAGATGCATTGCAGAAACTCTTATCCTATTGACGGAGTTAAGCGTACCCGAGTAGGTCCGACACTTCTGGCAGGATAATTCCTGATGGAGCGTAGACTTCGGACAAACCCTGAGCAGGACAGGGTGCTTGCACAAGGTTGGAGTAGTGGTGAATCTCAAAGGCTTAAATCTGATATCTACTTAAGTTTAAGCGTTTGGCATTCTACTTCGATAACCAACTTTCCTCGAGAGAACTAAATTGAGTGAAGCTTCCAGCTTAACTATATTAAGTTTTACCGCTTGATTCTTCTGAATTATTTTACCTCATCTTTAGCTTCTACTTTGAGTGTTTGGTGCGGTTGCAACCTTAGAGTTCACCTCTCTATAGGGTGCCCCCGTTACAGGAGGGCTAACCGACACGAGAAGTGCGAGGAAGCCTGATGGAAATGGTGTCGCGATGTTTCGAAAAAGTCCCACTATACCAGCAGACCACAATGGAGATAGTGCAATACCAGAGAGCAGTGCCACCGGGGACAACTACTTTACCGATCGACCGAGACTAAAAACCAACCATTGACGAGTGAGGGGTTGCTGACCGTGGGGGGCTGCCTAAGTGAGCCCGAAGAAGAGGGGGTGAAAGCTAACTCAACCAACCCCTAGGAACAAGCTCGCCAGGCCTGACCATCAGACGGGAAAGGAAGAGGGAGGGCAGATGGCTTCACTCAGACAGAGGCAATGTGGCCTGTCCAAGGAGAGGGGGGTAGATGGAAGTGACGATGATTTCTCGTGGTGTTGAGATTTGTAACAGGTTTACTCCTGTCTAACGAAAAGGTACAATAGAGGGCTAGCGCTTGACCGGCAAGCGCTAGGTCTAAGGGAGTCTTCAGAGAGCTCGTGGGTAAAGAGGGATAATAGTTAAAGGGCAAGTGGAACTCTGAGATCGCCGTTCAACCAAGTATATTCTTAAAACATGAGTCTGCTGAAGTCTGCCGTTCTCCTGCTAGCCAGGAGATGAGTTTAAATACAAGAGTTCCCCCAGGGCGATAGTAATCAGATATCCTGCAACCACGATCATTACCGGGCAGTGCACCTTGCCCTGCATGTCCTGTGATCCCACATGAAACCTAAGAGTCATAACACTGCCTCAATGCTATCGTCAGCTTACATGACCGTTCCTTCACTTGTGATCCTAAATAAAACAATAAACATGCAAAACTAAACTTAACACAAGCTACCGGGCCCTAATATAGCTCCGGGGCTGTAAAACAATCAAACTAATCAAAGTAAGCAAAGTAATCAAACCAAACATAGGAAATCCTGCACTCCGCTTCTGTATACAGTTACCGGAACATGTATACATGTTACAAGATTTCAATCGCCGGAGGTTTTGCGGAGACAGAGGATGAAGGAAATAGGGGGGCGAAGCCCCCCTTATATAGTAAGGAAATCCTTCACACCCTTGCTGAGCCATGACTCATCATCGCATATGAGTCGCATATCCACATAACAAAGGAAACCTTACAATTTAACGTAAATCTTTGCAAAGGAAATCCCTCATAACAACCGTTTAACAAAAGAAAGAACACCAAAGAAACCATATGTCATTTTAGTTCATATCTCATCAGGTAACCGTGATAGCAGGGCCCTCCCCAGGGCCGAAGTTCCCTAAGGCCTATTCCAGTAAAGGTCCACGTTTGAGAGGGTATCTCTCATAGAAGTCATCGACTGCCTTTCAACTGTTGACTGATTCTGTGGGTTCCCAAATCATTTCTTCGTATCCTTCCCACTTGACCTGGTATCGTAGACTGTTTCTCACAAAGTTGGGGTCCAAAAGTTCCTGCACTTGCCATTCCTCTTCGCCATCAACTTCCACTAGTGGCGGGGGCGGAATAACTTGTCCCTCAAGCGGGTTGTTGGCTGCTAGGTCCAGGAGCGATACATGAAATTGGTCATGAATTCTCATGGTGTCTGGGAGTGTTATACGATAGACATGAGTGCCTATTCGTTCTTCCACAAGATATGGCCCATGGCATTTATCGTCGCGCTTCCTAGACGGTCTTCAGGTATGGATGTTTTTTGCATTTAACCAGACTTTGTCACCTCATTGGAAGGACGAGGCTGGGAGTCGTCATCTGTCAGCATTTTCCTGTTGTTTTTCCTAAGCGTATGCTATCTCTGTCCGTAGATGAGTGTGCAACTCGGTCATCGTTGTAACAAATGATCTTGCTTCTTGGTCGCCTGTGGGTAGTGTCTGTTCATCAAGGAAGTCCATACGTGGGTCATACCCATAGTTCGCGAAGAAAGGGGATATGCCAGTTGTTTCTGATGCATGATTATTCCCCATGAATTCGGCCATTAGCAACCCTTGGCACCAGTTGTCCTGTTGGTAATTCACATATGATCTTAGATATTGCTCCATAATGCCATTGATCCTTTTCGTCTGCCCATCGGTTTCAGGATGGAATGCCGTTGACAAGTGTCTGTCAATTCTGAGCCGTCGACAAATGGTTCCCCAAAGTTCAGCTGCAAACTGCGGGCCCCAATCGGAAACGATGGTAAGTGGTAACCCATCATGTTTCCAGATGTTATCCAGGAACAGGTCAGCGAGAGAGGTAGCATCAATGGTTGTACAACAGGGAACCTGATGATGCATTTTGGTTAATCAGTCAACCACTACTCAGATTGCATCGTTACCATTATTCCAGGGGAGGCCAGTTACAAAATCCATTGAAATATCTTGCCAAGGTCAATAAGGTATAGATAAAGGACGTAATATACCAAACAGTGCATGGCGGCTGGTGCAGCTTCGTTGGCAAGTGTGGCAGTTAGCCACGTAACGTGCAATTTCTTTCCTCATGCTGGGCCAGTAGTATCGTCTGGTAATAAGCTCATGAGTCTTGGATCTTCCAGGGTGACCAGCGGCGGCGGAATCATGATTCTCTTTGATAATTGCCAATCATAGTGGCTCATATATTGGAACATAGAGACGCTCGCGATATCTAAGTCGATCATTGTCTCGTCGGCATTCTGCAAGCGAGATAAGACGCTTATGTCTTACTCCTTGATCTAGCATTATGAGAATCCAGAGACTGGGACTTGAGAACTACCTGTGTTCGTTCCTCCTCATCCCTGTCGATCTCTTCTTCAGTCTGCCCTGCTATTCTTGTTAAGGTGTCTGCCTTTCCATATGTCTTTCCCGGTACAAATTCTATAGTGTAATTGAACTGTGATAAAAACTCTGACCATCGGGCTTGTCGTTGGTTGAGTAGTCATTTGGTTGTGAAATAGCGGAGGTTCTGGTGATCTGACTGTACAGTTACCAGTCATCCTACCAGATAACGTCTCCATTCTTCAAAAGCGCGAACTACGGCCATGAGTGCCTTGTCATAGATATCGTAGTTGCATTCAGCCGGTGTATGTTTGATGGAAAAGAATGCAATTGGGTGCCGAAGGCCATCGAGCCCTAGCTGTGATAGTATGCCCGCAGATGCGATATCGGAAGCGTCAGTTTCTACCACTATCTCTTTATCAAAGTCAAAGTGGATGAGGATCGGGGCGGTGGTAAAGGTCTCCTTCAACTTTTCGAATGCGGCTTGGCAAGTATCATTCCAGATAAAGGGTACGCCATTCTTTGTTAGTTGAGTCAAGAGTCGGGCCCATCGTGAGTAGTCCTTGATGAATCTCCGATAGAAATTGCCAAATCCTAAGAAGAAGAGAACATCAAGTAACTTCTTGGGTACCGGCGATTCGACGATGGTATTGATTTTCGCAGGATCCATTCTTAGGCCTTCCGTTGTGATGATAAACTCGAGGTATTCACTATTCGTGGTATGGAATTTGCATTTCTGGGGTTTGACCTGTAGGCCAACCTTTGTCAATGCTTCCAGAATCTGTCTGACATGTTCGATATGTTGTTCTTCATTCTCGGAGTATATCAAGATGTCGTCCAGGTAGGCTGTACAGAAGGGGTCAAGAAACTGTCTAAGAGCATCGTTAATGTATGCTTAAAATGTCGCCGGTGCATTGGTAAGACCAAAGGGCATGACAAGAGATTCGTATAATCCATATCGCGTAAGGAATGCAGTCTTCCATTCCTCACCTGCCTTCATCCAGATCAGGTTGTAGGCGCCTCGGATATCCAGTTTGGTGAATATTTTTGCTCACAATAGTTGCATGAAGGTTTTCTTGATCAGGTGTAAAGGTTAACGATTCTTAATGGTTCCTTCGTTCAGTCCCCTATAATCAACAAATAAATGTAGTGACCCTTCCTTTTGCTTAATAAACAATATTGGGGAAGCAGCAGGGAAGTATGACTGTCGGATAAACTTCTTGTCTAAGTTTTCCTCCAGCCACCCATATAAAGCAGATAACTCTGGTGGGCTGAGACCATAAATAGGTCCAAAAGGGGGAGTGAATCCTGGGCGAAGGGGTATTTCGTGATCGAACCTTCCATGGGGTGGGAGTTGGTCTTCTTTCTTCTCGAGAAATAAAGGAAGAAAGTCTTGGTATTGTTTAGGTACTATCTGGAGTACCTTGTCAGCCTTGAGAACATGGTGGCCCAAAGCGCGTTGTGTTGCAAAGGCCTGGAGGAAGTGTGGTATTTCTTCTTCTAGGCCGTAAGCCATAGTGACATTGTTAACACAATTCTTCAAACAATATTTGGATTCAAAGGTGAGAGAGTTAGATGCAAAGTCAATTTTGACATCGTGGTGTTTTAAACAGGGAATACCAAGCATCAGGTGGTATCCCCCAAGCGTGGTAACAAAAGCGGGAATTATTTCGTGATGGTTGTTAATCGACAACCCAATCTTGATGATGTGAGTAATTGCTCCAGAACTCACAAGCCGTCCGTTGATAACCGTTAATGGGGGTGGTTCCTTTAATTTAAACAAAGGAAAGTTATTGTGTTTGGTGAACTCCTTGTCAATGAATGCGTATCCAGTAGCCCCTGAGTCTATCAAAGTGTAGGATCTGATCTCAGTCTGGTTGTCAATAATTGTACATGCCATTACCAGATGATTAGCTTCGACCCCATTCTCCATGTCGTCAAGAGATAAACCAGATAAGGAAAGTAACAAGTAAGGCGGTTCTTGTCCCATAACAGTGCCTTGGACTGTGCATAGGACGACTAGTTTTCCGAATCTTCGGAATCAAGACAGGAGTCTTCTGGTATCGTAGGTGGTGGTGGGCGGATGGTAGCAGTGTTCGCTTTCAGTTGTCTTTGCCTGTTAGCGCATTGTCGTGCCATATGATTAGCACCACCACAATAAAAACATTGACCGCAGTGCATGCGATCCTCGCATTCGGCTTGCGTTAGACAATATCGTCCAGCGGAAAGGTCCATGGGTCCGGCTTGGGTTCCTGTAGCGGTAGTGGTTAGTGTGGGAGTAGGAGCAGGCCTTGGTGGAGTTGTCATCTGTGTGGTGAATTGTTTCCAAGTGGACGACGATCCTTTTCTTTCTGCCGCATGAGCACGAATCTTATTATCTACATGTTTGAGTAGGATGATGTATTGATCCAATTCGTCAGGTGTATCCAGAGTAACAAGAGCGTCCTTGAGTTCGGCGCTAAGACCTTTGTACAGAGTTGTGCGTTTTGCTGCGTTGTTCCTGATAGCTGGAATCCCATAGTTGTTAGGGTATGATAGTTAGTTTGGGGTACGACCGGTTTAGGGTCGTGACTGCCACTTGGGGGTTTTTCCCGTTGTGTGGGTTTTTCCTGTTTTGTGTGTTTGTGCGCTCTCTTCTGTATTTAGTCTGAGCTACCAGTAGAGAGCTTCCTGTATCGTACATCGAACATCCACATCGTTATCATCACATAGAGGAACCACCACCTACGTGCTTTTCTCCGTGCTTCGCGCCATTACCTACGCTACCTGTCACCGCTCCCTAGGGGTAGCGGTCTTGCAAAGGGATATCGGTATTGACTCTAACCAAACCGGTAGTATAAACGAGATCAAGTACCGGAGATGCCAACAAGTAATTGAATAGACTCTATTACTTTATCGATTCTACTAAGAGAAGGCCAAGTGCCTTAGGCCAGTGTGAAGCTCAAAGATTCTCGAACCGAACTGAATAGAAGATAACTGTTCAACCAAGTATATTGAAAACTCTGTCTGTCGACGTCTGATCTCTCTAAGTCTGGAGAGATACAGGTCTTTAAATACA
>Ga0307509_10007711_pt1 | contig 13968 bp, 20 predicted proteins | sample 10_EM_MG_FD_202245 | JGI IMG/M metagenome (GOLD analysis project Ga0307509, IMG submission 202245) | Populus trichocarpa ectomycorrhiza microbial communities from riparian zone in the Pacific Northwest, United States - 10_EM | ecosystem: Host-associated > Plants > Roots > Unclassified | place...
GTTACCAAAATCAATTGACTGCATTCAAGGTTAGGCGTACGAATATGAAAGATGCAAAAGCATGAGGGGGTCAATCAGTCAATGCATTGGGGGTTTTGGTCAGCCCGTCCACCTTGCGTCCACCGCATCACCGCACCGAACTGGGTATCATCCAAAAACAAAGCCCCACATGCGAATGAGCGAAACGAAATTACACCGCCAATCCACACAGGAGCACCCAGACAGGCCACAACGCAGGAGAGCGTGTGGTCGGACAGCCATCTAACCATGTACCCAACGCCGGTCCTGTCAGAGGACTCAGGAGAGAATTCGCTCCGAAATCTCGGAGGGAGGGGGGTGTACGCAAAATCTGTTCCGTTCACGGATGGAACGTACGAGATTGAGGGGCGATCCCCTCGAGGCTCTGACGTAGAATTAGAATTCTCCCCGATGGAGGAGATGAAGAACGCCCGCCCCTCCGATTCGTCCCGCGAGTAGGGCGAATAGGGTAAAAGGCGCCTTCTCACCTTTCCTCGTTTTCTGTTTTCTACGCCACGCCATGGTCGTATTCATCAATCATACCGGCGCCGTATTCCTCACACTGTGAGTTTCCAGCTTGGCACTACAGCCGGGGACGACAGAGATAGGGGACAGGGGACAGGATCCAACGGCGCTGATGGATGACCGTGGGCTGTCAGCGAGTGACTTGCATTCCGGGTGAGCATATCGATTGGGCCCGCCCCATTTGCTAACATGGAACAAAGGCGCTTCTCCCCGCCCATCCCTTGGGAATAAATGAACGTTACCCGGACGTTCGGGCCTAGCTTTATCCGGTTGAAATCTGTCCGACGAGTTCTCGAGCGACAAGCCGACAGAGGCCGGCCTGTTCCCCCGGAATCCCCGCCACGGTCGTGATCGAGCTGGTGCACCTCTTCCGTCGACTGGCTGAACGGTTTACCCAACCGCTTGGGTATTCTGTTATTTTGTCGAGGGCCCACGACAAAGCATCATCCGGAAATCGGGGGTCACCTATTACTCTCCACGGCGACGGTCATCGTCGACATCTGTCACTTCATGACGATAAGTCATTGCCGAAACCGACACCTGCCACCAAAAAGCGCCACTGTGTCACATCTCCAACACCCACTGCCAGGCTCACGACATATCACGCCAAGGGGAGACAAGCATTCTCCTGGTAATTAAACAACGGATGCGACTCGGAGGTGTTGCGCCAGTTCCGCCCGTAGCCTCGTCATTTTAATTTCGCGACCGCGTAGAACGGACTTAGAAGCTCAGAGTCGACGACACCTCACGCTCACCATGTGGAACATCCACGCTTCTCTACGTCTCCCATTCAGCTACCAGATACGACACACGACATCCTCAAGATTCACGTGGGCTGCGGGCCCCCATGGCCGTTCTACGCGAATGACTGAAATCCACTCCATCTTGGGACGGCGAACCCTCAGCTGATCTCTGGATCTTTGTCCATCCATCTGTTGCCTCCGGTCATCAAAGGGTCAAGAATTCGAACAAACTGAAATTCGTACTCCCCACGTTTCGAAGGCTCGAACGTTTCGACGAACTGCCCCTATTCCAACTCATTCCGGGAGGTTCTGATGGTTTTGAGCCCGTGAGGGATGTTTGTATACCTCGTTCTCAAGCCTGAGACACATGCGACCCAGTCGTACATCGCTGAAACTCGCCCACACGAAACTACGTAGCTATCGATGGCACCAAAAAAGATCTCCGGTTGGTTCCTCTCTTGAGGTCTTTCGGGTTTCAAAGGGCGGCAAAAATTTCCTCTTTTCCTACCCTCCATCCCACTCTCCTGGGCTGAACATCACGCATCATCGGACCGACTGGGAGATGGGCATTGAATATCCGTCTAGTGGCTGCGGGTTCATTCTCATGAACTAGCTTCCGTACGTGTGGTTCATCCCTGGATGTTCCCGGAACTTTCCTCCCCTCTGTATTGACAATACTGAAACCTGAATAGTGATACCGGCTCAGTCGAACGGAATACCCCTGCACGGACTTTCGGTAAAACTCCGACGTGCTCGTCCTTCAAGCCTCACCTCCAGCCTTCGCTGGGCCCTCCTCCAGACCTCTCGCAACTTTTATCGCTCGAGCCACGCGGGCTCATAACCCCGGTGACCCCCATCTTCGCAAATTTTCTACTGTCGCCGAGCATTGATAATCATGGCCGGTCCAGACGTACGCCACCCATTAATTATTATGTTACCTCTACAGGATCCAACTCCACCCTACCAGCATCTCGGCAAGACTCGGCGTAGATGATCTACCGTGATCAACTAGAACCCTCGGGATTTGGATCAGACACTTTTGGGTTTCAAGCTAAGCCCCTGGCGAGCTCTCGTATCAACGCTCGCACGGAACCGCAGCCTTTCCGTGAAAAAAAAAAGGAGCGGTAATGAAAGGGGTACGTTCATTTGTACGCTGACAACCTCTTCGTGCGCCCTCATCCAGTTCGGGCATGGCGATCTACACGGCACGCCCGCTCGAATTCAAACCTCGGTGACTGCCGTAGGGCGCGCCGTGTGGTGTACGTTATGGGGGTCTACAGGACATTACCGTACCCTATTCATCGCGAGTTTGGTCGAACCCTCAAACTCAATCAGGCGACTCGGCTTTCCCGGCACCAACGTCCGCCACGATCATCGCGATCCGTCACGATCGCCGCGACCATCAAAACAACGACATGGACGACAGCCAGAGGTAATGCGACGAACCAGGGCCAAGGGGGGGTATTTCAACTGGTTTCCACCGTGCGCGCAGCGCGTGCAAATAGACTCTATATTGAGACCTGCGTTCCTCCGTCCGGTTTGCATTTCAACTTTTCCTCGCTAGGGATTCGGGGCCAGATAGCTGAATGGGCTTCAATAAGGGGCTAGCGTCGGTGTAGGTCCTCTATCCGCTCAACGCTGACGAAAACTTAATAGGCCTTGCGGTCTGGATTGTGTGGTATTGGCAATATAGAGTACCGCCCTCTGAAGATAACTACCACCCGACCCTTCAGGTTACCACACAAGGAGAGATTATTTTCTCGGCAATTATTCAACGCCTGTTTGCTCGTCGAGATACAACCACACGAAGTTATGTACACGTTCTGGCGACGTGTGGTCCGTCCGTTGGTTGGACGTCGCGCGGGGAACCTTTAGCAACATCTGCACCCTGTACCTGCGGAATAATGAATATCGATGAACCGACCGCGAGGTATTTGGTACGTTGCCAGGGTTGCATTCCCAATCTTCCCACGCGCACGCAGATCGACCACATCCCGTGTCGTAATGGCATGTCAAGTTCTGGGAGGACGGCGCGCACGTGCATGCGCTTTGGTTCAGAACAAATGGGGAAGAGTACCAGTGGTGATTCCCGCTGCTACCCTAACTGACCACGAAAAGGCTTCGGCTACGCCAGTCCCAGCTCCCTTATCCCAGCTCCGTGTTATGGCCGGCAGCCTCTTGGCATAGTATGTAACCACCGCAACGGCCATCGCCGCTCACCCCGAGAGGAACGGGCCCCTGGCGAGCATCGAAATGGTTTCCAGGCGCGTAATGAAATTTTAGGTATAGACTGGACCCGGACGGGGGTTGACTCACATTCTGAGCATACAGAGGAAAGGATCGGTATTTGCCGAGAGCTCGGGCTGGGTGCCGAATTTGCTCATAGCTGCATAGAGGGGCCCATGGTCTCAACCAAGTCGCAGAGGCCCGTAAGTGATGTCACTTTAAGTGAGGCGGCCGAGAGAGATGCGTCTGTTCGACAACCCAAGTCACCAGAACAGTTCGAGCAAGTTTGGGTGAGTATTACCGTGGTATATTACAAACGCGCCTTTCGTCTTCTCAACTTACTTCGAGTGCAAACCCTACGAAAAGCAGTCAAACTCCAAAGAAACTAGACAACCTCTGCCTCCTCCAACACCGCAACGCTGGTCTTCTCCTTCTCCCTCGCCAGCCTTCCCTTCCCTCTGGCCTTATCGACTGACGCCCAGTTACTCTTCGCCTCCTTCCCCATGATACCTCCAATAATCTCAACCTCGTCAGCTTCGCCCAGATCCTGAGGGGCGTCGCCCACTACTTCATCACCGTCGTACCAGTCCCTGAACTTCCGAACCTCTTCCATAAACTTATCAACACCGTCTCTTTCGAGGACACCCCGAATATCAGCGAAGAACCGGTCGACCACGGAAAGATTGTGCACCGTAAGCAATGCGTGCGCAGACATCTCGTGCGTATGAAGTAAGTGATGAACGTAGGCCCTTGTGTGTGCCGGTTGGTATTCGGGGGAGACAGATGGATCGGGGACGTGTTCATCCGCCCGACTGTGTTTCAACTGTATTTGAGGGGACACGGGCGAGCACGCTGCACACGAGCACCATCGCTGCTCCGTGGTCACAGCATCGGTGGAGGTGGGGATGAAGGACTTGGATTGACCTTCCAGAAACAACGTCGAGAACCGGTTGTAGTCCGTTGCGTACTTCCCGTCGTAGAGGTTGTGCCCTATATCGGTTTTCCCATTATCCCTCGTCCTTGTAGGGGGAGGACTCGTTGGCGATGAAAGAACAGGGAAGGTAAAATCCAGGGCGACACCGAAGGTAGCCAAATCCACGGCCCACTGGGAATCAAACAAATCCACACCAGTGGTAGATATGAGCCGCAGGACATCTTGGGGCCCGCGGACGGAGTTGGTGATGCGTGGTTTTCCGGATGGAAGTGATTGGAGAGACGCTTGAATGAGGTGTACGAGGGTATTGTCCGCTTCAATGCTCCCATTCAAGGCCTTTCTTAGAGGGAGGAGGTCGAAGGTATACCCAGTTATTGCATCGTCTAGATTTTTTAGCGGCTTGACCTGATCAGCCTCTGGCCCGAAGAGGGTTTCGGTGAGAGCTTGTGAGAAGGATTGACGAGCGGAATGATTGACTCCTCCAGCCAAATGGACCAACAAGTTGGGTCTATCTTCCGGGTTCGGAGGCACAGGAGAAAGGTTGTCGAGCAGCCACTGAGCCGAACGCTCCAACGACTTGTTGATGCGTTTTTGGGAATGTGGTGGGGGTGTAAAAGGTATGTCCGAAAGAGCGACAATGACGTCAGGTTGTGCGGAGGAGGTGTACAAATTCCAATCAGCGACACGGAGCTGGCGAAAGAAACGGATTTAGTTCGATTCTCGGTAGGCGCGTTTCTTCGGGAGGGGCGGACCTTCCGTACACCCCGGATACACCGAGCGGAGAGGTAGTCCTTCCCATTGGGTGGCATATCCCTGCTATCGCTAGGGTCCCTCGCCTGCAGACATAGGATGTGCTTCGATGCGTCATACTGGAGGAAATCGTGCAACGGGTGGAAGGAGTTTTTGAGGGTTGTCGGCACCGGCGGTATGCGTTCTAGGCTAACGGGAGGGTCATTTCATTTGTAACGAGCTGTCGACCTTTCATAACTCACAAGGTTTCGAAAGGTATATTGATCCATCGAATGGCAGCCGTCGCATCGACATGGTCACGAGAGAGGTGCGGTATAAGTCCCCTTGACGCAGTGGTAAGCAGACCCGGCGTGTCGAACTTTATCGTTGATATTGTGGCATCATTGCGTTGCAGGGTCAAGGAACCGAGCCGTGGGTTAAAGTGGGAGGCAGATGGAGAGGAAGGGGGTAAAGGTGAAACGGAGAAGGTCAGTCGCGGCGGTCCCATTCTACCCGGTCTGATCATTGATTTCCCACACTCGATCCACTCGCTCATCCGATAACAACCACACCTCACCGACGATGACGATCACAAAACAGTTCCATCTTCAAATACAACGCGGTGAGAGCAGTCGTATCCGCCAGGAGGTTTTTCCCTGATAAATCGCCCTCAGGTGTGACCGGCGGTTTCGCGCCTGCGGCTCCTACGGATGCCAAGTCCGTTACATTCACACCCCATACGAACACTCTGCAAATCACCTCCTCCCCCTCGGATCCCGCTCCAACCAGCGTGGAGAAAGATGACGCTGCCGATGCGTTGGTCAAGGAACTCCAATCTATCCTCAAGTCGATCCCAACTGAACAGCCCAGAGGTAGCGAAGACATCTATGGGTTGGGTATTAGTATCATGTGGGGTAGTGACGACTTTGTGTGGCAGAATGTCGGCCCTGCGGGATGTGGAGGAATAAGCGACGTGCAAGCTACCGATGAAGACAAGGCGAAGTTTAAGAGAGCCTTGGAGATCGCAGATACTCTGGTGGCCAAGGGCGTCGGATCGTAAACCTGTAGCATTATTTGCACCCTACACTTGTAACACCATGTCATTTACCACCAACGGCAAGTCCTAGTCAACCATTACATCTTCGTTCATGTGCGTCGGAGGTGGGATCGCTGCGGACGCCAATGATGTCATAACAGTATCAAGAAAGCAACCCCGGAAAGCGGTATTCAACAAGCAGGCAGCCTAAATCAAAGAGGTACGGAAAATCAGAGCGAGCAGGAGAGAAGTACATCAAGAGCACATATTGCACGATCTCGTGTGCGGACAAGAATAAATACTAGATCACGAGAATATTAAGAGACGATAAGGGGAGGGAGGGTGAGGCACCAACAGCGCCACGAAGTTTTGGGACAGGTCGAGCTACCTACAGAGGGTTGGAACCCCCTCGAAATACGTCCCTCCATTCAATCCCTGTGGGTTCCATACGCTGATACGAAAACGTGACGGACGAATTGACTTCCAGAAGGCACTCCTCCGTGTACTTCAGGGTGACGACGGACGGCAACGACTCGAAAATGCGGTCGCAGAGGCTCGCCCCTTTCCAATAGACGAGATGATCGTGACAGGACAGGTGCGACGTCCAGGTGACCGTCCTGAGTTTTGTCCACTTCCTTTCGAGGGCCAGGGTTTCCAAATCGGAGAGATACTGGGCACGAAAAACAGAGGGTAAGCCGACGGGATGGTGGCGTTCGGGAAATTCGCTGACCTGGATACACGGTGGATTTCCCCAACCACCACAGAAGTGTTCGAGAATATCAAGAGATTGCAGGTTTGGTGTAGCCTCCGCGAGCGAGGAGAGGTGTTGGACGATAGCATCGCTACCGTAAAACAAGCCCCTTTGGCATCGGAAACGGTTGAGCTGTTTTCCAACGAGGGCCAGAACATCCATGACCACAGAGAAGTCTTGACGTTCGGAAACGACGATATCCAGTTCCGTCAACGACGGGCACAACAATGCAAGTGGAATTGCGTCTTCGACCACTCGCAACTTCGTCAAGCCCGGGAGGAAATTCATCCGGGCCGGAACCAGTTGCTGGTTTGAATCCGTTTCTATCTCGCAAGCCACCTTCTCTTTTCCGATCGTCACCTGATCGATCTTCGGTCTCTTGGAAAGGAACATGACGAGATCGTCATTCAAAGGGAGGCCGACGTCCAACTCGCGAAGTTCCACGCTACACCCGTGAAGGAAAGAGGGGAATACATCTTTGAAGAGGACAGAAACGACTGTCAACCGACGGAGGTTCGTCATTGTCTGTAACGCATTTTGAGGGTTGACCCCTTCCGCTGGTTGGTAGGGAAGTCGGATTGCGAATGATTTGACCAAGAGGGCAAGTGTGGGGGAGGTAGAAATTGTTCTGAAGAAGTTGTCGATTGGTCTGTCACTGGCTCGACTGAGGGCTGGATCCCTTTCGAGAAAGTTGACGGGGAGGGCGGAGAAATCGACGTTTTGGTAGAGGAGGCGGTTGGATTCTCCTCGGGAAGCAGGAGAAACAGAGGAAAGGTTCACGAGGTCGACCCTCGTGAGGAGGCTGGCGATCTGGCCGAAAATCTCTGCTGGAACGCGCACCATTGTACCGTTGCAAGGACTCTGGGTGGTGGTTGGGACTATAGAGGAACTTCTGGTGGGTACGGGCTTGTAAACTGGCTCGAGGGTGCACGGATCCAGAATTCGGTGGTTCGGAATCGAAGCTGGGGAATCAATTACTCCAGACGCTCTGAGTTCGTCTTCTTTCCACTCACTCGGCAATTGGAGACAATTGGATTGTCCTGTGTTTCAGGGGAGGGCTTTTGCGCCGCAGCTAGCTGGCAGTGGAGGGGGAAGGAGGAGTGGGAGGAGGATCCATCCGCCACTAGGGTCATCACAAATTATCTGATCGGAGTTACCATCACGAGGACAACGGCGGATACTCGCGGAATGCGCGGTAACGCCTGTTGACCCGATTGCTCTCCGGGTCTGGAGTCCCATTCATTGACAAACTCCGCGCGGTGTGTCTGGTACGAACCCACAGGCATTTTCGTGTGCAGAACACCAGAAGAGCCATGACCGCCGGGTTTTTCGCTCATGAGAAATCCTGGAGTGTGCGCAGTGGGAAAATCGGGAAGCGACCGAGGTGGGCGCTTGCTGTGCCTGCGGATGAGGATCTCGGCGATGGCCGGTGACATAATCGGACGAACTGCGTCTAAAGTGCTGCGCCACTGCCGCCCAGAACTTCCACACAAAGGCCCCAGGCCCAACGAGGCGATCCTGTGGGAACAGCCGTTGTGTCCTTGTGACCGAGCGCCGGCCTTCCGGCGGTTTGGTTTGGGAAGACATGTTCCGGCTCACAAGACACCAGTCTCATAGAATGTCCTCCGTGTTATTACTGATGATGCTTGTTTGTTCGCGTAAAGCTGACAAATCCGGGACCTCCGCCCGAGGTCACGATCGAAACATTCCTCATGCCCCGGAACGATGCCTCGGTCTAGTGTTGCCGCGAACTGAGCCGATCCGAGCTGAAAGTGAGCCGATACTAAGCCGGCTCACTTCTGGTTTTGGAGAGCACCATTTGTTTTGCCCATAAGTGGGAATTATTTTCAGACTCAGCTGTCAAAAATGTGAGTCGACTCAGATCTGGCCCACATTTGGCTCGGCTCACAGCAACACTACCTCGGTCGGCGCCGCGGAAGGAAAGGGGGAGATGTACATACGCCACAAGCGCAGGTGAGCGGGTCCGATACGACATTTGTATGGTGTTGGGGATTGATCGATGATAGTCCACCGGGAACATACCAGCTATGTAACAAACATATCCGAAATTTCACCCGTTTATGGGCCCGGGTGCGTGCCCTGAGGAAGGGTCAACTCCCTTCCAAAAGCCGTCAGACCTTGTGTTTCGTACCACTTGGCGCCACTTCGTGATAACCAACTCACTTTTTGCCTCACAAGGTTCTCAAACATCATCTGCGTCCGCTTATTCTTCTGGGTTCGACATTTCCACACGGACCGTGGGAAGGGGCTCTGACGCGCCTCGGATAGGGTGGCTTAAATAGGTTGACGGGTGCCCGGTCGTAGTCGAGGCCACTTGGCATTACCCGACAGAATCCGTGGCCCGCGCGGGAGGTAAGCTCATGCCGCTGCAGTGGTCCCGCATTTGCTCGCCGATGTGGGATGGATCAGCGATTCTACCAGCAAGTTCTATCTTCCCGGTGTCAAGGCCAGGCTGGGTGTTTCCTGACCCCACCGGGAGCTACAGCCTCTCGTTACGGCGGCTCGCTCCAGAACTCTCCAAATACGCCCCCGCGACGTCAACGTATGAGGTACATGCCTGCCGTTATACCTACCCCCTTTCGTCGTGTAGTAGGCTTTCATTCAGGCGTTTCCGGGTTACTCCTTAAAGGGCGCCGTGACGAAGGAACAATCGCACAGGTGATGCCGCGCTAGAACCACAGGGCAACCTCGGCCTCGGCCTTGCTGGCGGTGCCCGGTGGATGATGCGAGCATGTTGAGACAGCAGAGATGCCCGTCGGACCATCTGTTGCATCGCACCGTGTTTAGAACCCTCAATCGCGCCCACGGCACAGGCGATGGGGTCGGAAGGGCGGGCCGAACCCGAAGTTGGGTCTTCTCCAACTCCGAACCCAAACCGGAAATATCCCGACACAATCATCGTAAAAAAGTTTTTCGAGTTGTAAATCCATTGTTTCATGGGTGGCCGGCCCGGACAGTGATCCCTGCGGTTGTGAGCAGCCCGGGGCCGCGTAAGGGCGATTCTGACTTGGATTGGTCGGCAGCTCATTTGTACTTAGTTTCATCTGCGCTCTTAAGACAGCAACTCTGCAACCCTTTCGTACGTTTCGTGTACTATGGATCAATGCAGGTCTATGGAAAGGTGGTCGGTGACATCCTGGCGTCTGGTGCAAGAATGCGACGGCAAGACCCTGTGTCAAAAATGCCAGTTTTTCGAACCAGGCGAGCAGTAGAATCAGCCAAGCCGCTGCGGGATGACGAGATGATCGGAAGCGAATAAAGGACGGGGGACTCCAGACAAAGACCCAACGCTGGGAGGTGGAGGTGGTATGGACCTAGAAACGATGCAGATTTGGGGGAAATTCTCTTGTGGGCGTTACAAAATACATTTGGCTTCCGCCGGACGATCGATGCGGCGGGTGGGGATCGCCATAGCTGGGCTGACGTACAAGACGGCTTCTCATGATATGACTCCCAGACTCTGACCGCCATCGGCGGAGGGTTTCGGAGGGCGCAGCATATAGCTTTGGTCAGAGGTGCCCCCACGCTCATTCGCGACACCCAATGGAGGAGATCTGTGGCCATCTGAGTCGTTCGCTCCTGGAATGACGGGAATAAAACCGAACCCAACCTCGGTGCTCCGCCCTTCCACATCAGTATACCAACGTCCGACGCCATACCCAAGGAACGAAGGGTAGCCTGTACCCCACCTAGGCGGCTCGGACCGGGTGAAGTCTTGTTCGCGAATCATACTTGTCTGGAGGGTGGGGTAAACCTCGCGGCTTGACGTCCTGGGCATGGCCAAGTTCCATCTCCGGCCTTGTGCTGCATCAGGGCACTAGGGTCAACGATGGATGGCTTGTGTCTCACCTTCCTTCCTTCAAGACCTCGTACCGGATGCTTCTAGCCCGATTATCGCAAATCGTCTCTCTGAGGATGCAAGTTCGCCTGCGGAAGGTATATGGGTAATGCGGTACGTCCCAGCTCAGCCTCGCAACTCTTCCCTTCTCATGGAAGTGCCCGAGCACACTGCCTGGCGACGTCAGGCGTGAGAACTGGCACTGTTCATGAGCGGGGGAGAGTTGCAAGCGTGATGGGCGGAACGACCTCCAACCCCCAACCGCGGGACCCGGATTCGGCGTTGTCATTGGAGCGTGCCTCCGTCGATTGGTGGTAAATCATCGGGAGGGGACTGAGGAGGTGGCAGAGAATGGCGCGCCTGGCTCCTGTGGAACGCCGGGCGACGATATGGGAAGATAACCGCTAAGGGCGACTCGTCGGAAGGGAGGGGTTCGTGGAGACGACCTGGGTTGCTGGGGCCGAAAAAAAACGCCGCTCGCTTTTATACGAGACCATCCGGTTGGACTGCAACACGTTCTTGTGACACTCAAGGGAGTTCATCGATTCCCGATTATCTGATTTTTCCCGTCTTATGGCCCCTCGGGGATCCGAAACCAGATTGATTACCTTCTGATCCTGGCGAGACAGGTGTCGGCAAGTCTGGAGATCCGTGCTTGCGACCCGTTCAGGATGGGAATGGAATCCGCGCATCCGGTGCTCACGATAGACCGCTGACCTCTCATAACTCCAGCGACATTGCGGCCAGGGCAGCCAGGCGTTCACGGGGTAGAATGAGGGACCAGGAGCCCTGTTTCACAAGCAGAGGTGTTTGGTCAGACGATTTGTTGCGCCGCTCGAACGTTTATCTTTTCGATCTCCGAACTCCGTGGCAGTCTGCACCCCCTCGTTCCCCAAGTACCTCCTCCTTTGTGCCTGCCTATCCGGTAGAACGTTTCGTCCTTTAACTTCGTCCCCCTTTGCTTATCTCATAAAGTGCCGCCGTGGGGCCGTTTGCGACATCGGACGTTGGGAGGGTAAGATTCCCCGTGCGGTCCTCGCACCCCATCGCCAGCTGATTATCTGCACCGATCGCTAGGTCGCTTTATGCTTTCATTGGACCTCATAGGGAACAACCAGCCCACGCCCCCTCCGAATTTCAGACAATCCTTTGTCCGTTTTTCAAATACACGCGCCATCGATGGGGCGACTCGTGGTTCCTTATCGTCCATCTCTCGTTTATGGCTCCGATTCTTCATGAGAAACAGGGTCCGAGACGGCGGGGATAGGAAATGGACGCTCTCCCAACCTATCCGCCCAGGTGCTGGGTCCTGAGCTGATCAAACCCCTCGTACGCATTGGAGACCATGTCGAGCACCCTGGAGGGTCACAAACACCCCAACTTTCGGGAGGCGAGGGAAACGAAAGGGGGGGTGATGATCTTCGTTTTTATTTTGGCTCGACTGTCCCATTGCTGAACTCTTGAGCCGCATTTTTCTCCACCCTCCCGGGTTCGCGTCACCTCCATTCGAGTTAATATGCCCCTTCTGGGTGTCGGACCGGAAACGATCCTTCATTAATTCTGCCTCCCCCCCTGGAATTACATGGGTTGTCTGCGGCGGTTGGATTGGTGCCGAAATCAATTGGGTCGTCCGTGAGGCAATCTGTGCACGGAATATCAATGGCGCATGCGTTCTCTTGGCTCACGCCAACCGACGAGCCAACATGGCGGAATGATCATCATCTCTAGCCTTGGAGCAAAAGGCGCCTGGTAAGCTAAATTCCATCAGGCACACATACCGCCTTCATTTCTGTCTTGCTCTGCACGTCAATGAGACGCACGGCGTTTCAACTATTGTCAGGTGCATGACCCAACTCGGGCACCTAGCAATTAACCGTGCCCCAAGTTCGCCCTTTGGGAGAACCACTGTGGAGCCCCATTGGACACCTCGGGCTCCTGACCGTCTGCGGCGCTTGTTTTTTTACACCACCGCTTCCCCCTATCCAAGGGCCTAGCCACACTTACACTTCCAATGCGGTGACTCGTACCAACTGTGGTGCCGGGCTTTCGGCAATCTTTAGAAGGTTTCGAGGTCGTTTCTCTCCACCTTTCTCACGTTCCGCAGCGCTAAGTTTGATACATCTACTGCCCAGAAGTTGTGGAGACATTTACCACACCAGAACAAGTCGGAATCGATCGTTCGGGAACGGGTGCATGGTTCTGCCCCCTGCCCGGCCCCAGCCTGGGAGTGTCATTTCCAGCAGTCTGGGCGATCACCAGACCGAAAGTCGCCGTCTGATCATGACCCAGCATTCTTTCGGTCATTTGCCGCGCAGGCGGGCGGTTTCCGCATGCTCCATCATCGCTTTGTTTCACGTTTAGGGAACGCAGGTATCTGATTTCTAGGTCTTAGGATCCCCAAAGGATGGGAATGAGCTGTTAACGCAAGGGCACAATGTCGGGAGCCATCTGAGTCCAGCGGGTCAAGCGACGTGTTTTTACATACATTCGTGTGTTTTTCCCGGGCGGTTGTCAGTAACGATCGACTCCTTTACATTCCCCACTGCCAGTGCTACCGTCACCAAGGACCTCCGACCTTCCACCCGAAATTCACACGTGACCTCCCTGGACGGATACAAGTCCCTTGGGTTCCCACCCCAGGGACTTGTCGACAACGGATAAGTCTCGTCTATTATCCCCGTAAAGGGCTCGATTTCTGGCTGTATAGATAGCGAGGCGACGATCACGATCTCCGCCACAATCCCGTCGATCCCCCAACTCTACTCCTGCGTCCTCAGGCTGATTCTCGGTGTTTGAATTGGCCCTGGCTGTCCGATGACGACTGCGACTACCTCCGACCGGCAAAACATATACGGAGGAGAAACAATACCTGCTGATGTCTTCTCAAACCGAGGATGGGGATCCCTCGCCGTGTGAAGCGTCGTCACAAACATTACTCGGTTGGGCAGAGCCGCACTCATCGCCCGAGTTCTTCCTTTTTGCAGCCACCCTTTAACCTCAGCGCGAACTGGTAAGCCTGATCCTCTCTACGTGTCCGCCTCCGTTATCACCCGCGGACACAACCGTCGCGGAACAATCTATGGTGATTTTTGTGTCATGTCGCACCCCACGTTTCCACTAACCTAGAGTATTGGCGGAAGAACAGGG
>Ga0307509_10007712_pt1 | contig 13967 bp, 17 predicted proteins | sample 10_EM_MG_FD_202245 | JGI IMG/M metagenome (GOLD analysis project Ga0307509, IMG submission 202245) | Populus trichocarpa ectomycorrhiza microbial communities from riparian zone in the Pacific Northwest, United States - 10_EM | ecosystem: Host-associated > Plants > Roots > Unclassified | place...
AAGCGGCCTGTGGTCCTCGATTTTGATCACGGCCGTTGTGATCGTGACTGTGACACAGGAGAGTCGGGGACCACGTGAGTCTTCGTCACGCGATTTAAGCTTGACTTTGATCTACTCATTATCCCCGTCGAGCAACGGAGCGATGGTAATTCATTATTTAGAGGTAGTTCCCCAAGTCGTACAGCGGGAGCGTTCGCTTGCTAACCCTCTTCTAGTACAGTCCGTCGTCTCGGGCAAAGTGCCAGGGTGACTACCCGTGCAAAAGATCTCTTATCCCAAAAGGGGCTTTGAGGTACGGATCACAATGGGAGAGAGGGAGAAGACAATACGTGAAGTGGAGGCATTGGTATCTCAGACCAATCGTGCCTCTTTCATTCTCGCTTAGCATAGTTTACCAGGGAATGCGTTACGCCTCAGATTCTTGGAGCCGTTGGTAGGGCACGACCGGAGTCAGCCATGGGATGGCATACGTTGGGGTAATATTTTCCGAAGCCGGATATATTCGCGACCACTAACCTTCTTTGATAGGGCGGAAGACCAGGCAACAATTCGGCTTGCTATCAAGAACAAGACGGTCCGTCCGGTGGTTGCCCGCCCGACCGCCGAACCTACCCCTGGCCCTTCCCAAACAAATGAAAAGGGGAAGAAAAGAAAGGCTTCATTTATCGAACCGTCTTTTGCGTCGACTTCTGCAACTGCAACCTCGAGCGCGGTTGTGGTTGCTCCTGCTCCTGCTCCTGCTCCTAGGGTGCCAAACGCGATTTACCCGCCGACCGCTTCCCAGATGATCGAGGTCGCGGAGGAGGCAGACCCCGATGACTCGGAGGAGGACGAACCTCCAGAGGAATTATACACCACCCTTCAGACCAGCATTGTCGGGGTTCAATACTATAAAGGTTATATGCGTCAAAAACTTGGTTGCACGTCCAATATTGACGCCTCTGCTAGGCCTCGTTGGGTACGGGGAACAGGTGAAGCTCGTACGAGAACCCCATAACCAATATGACCGGTAAGTAACCTCTACCGTGGGTGTATGCGCTGACCTGACCGACGATACAGAAACGCGGTTCGAGTATTGAATATCAACAACATCCAAGTTGGTCACGTTCCGAGGAATGTCGTTGCCAAACTCGCCCCACTACTTGATCAAGGGAAAGTGACTGTCGAAGGTACGATGCTCGAAGGAAACAGTAAGTCTTCTATGCCACGACTCAGGCAGAGCTCTGACCCCCTCCAGTGGGAAGTTTCAAATATTCTCTCTCGATGTGAGTCCCCAACACCTCTCCCCTATGGAGTCTTCCTGGACGGTATTTGCAGGAGCGTCAAGATCTACGGTAGAATGGATCAGCGACAAACATTGGAACCCCTCTTGACCTGGGCCACTCCCGGGCAACGAGGATTCGGACCCTCGTCATCCCAACACAGTAACGTGCCAGCAACGCAGACACATGCAGCGTCTGCATATGCTTCCTATCATGATCCTTACTCCAGCGTACACAAACCACAAGCTCCTGCGCTTACCCCTGCACAAGTGGCCGCCCAGAAGAAACTCGTAGAGGATATGAAGAAAGCTGCCGAGCTGCGACAGATTCTGGATAATTTGGAGAAGGTCAATGACGAAGGGCGACGGGCCAGCTTGTTAGACCAGCTCTTATCCACGGACGACGTGCTTACACTTCCCGAGCACCCCAACCCTCCGGGTATTGATGCTGGAAACCTCACCGTCAATTTGCTGAAGCATCAGGTACTGGCCCGACGTCACTGCGGACGTCCTAAGTGCGCTGACGTTTGTGCAGAAACAAGCGTTGCTCTGGTGCATTGATCGCGAGAACCCAGTCCTTCCCAAATCGGAGACCGACCATCCCGTGCAGTTCTGGCAACTCAAGAAAGCCGACGGGAAGGTTAGCAGCGTACTTTTCTTCCAACCCTACACTTACCCACACACCCTTCGCAGACTTATTACTTTAATCGTGTGTCGTAACTCCCCCCATTACCCCAGCTTCTCACCTTTACTCGAAGTTGCCACGAAAACCCCACAACAGGCGCCACCCCGGCTTGGCAGAGGCGCGTTATGCGCCGACAGCATGGGCTTGTACGTCCACAGTTCCTGTACCCTATCCTGTGCTAAAAACCCTAAAGGGGGAAAACCCTCACGATGATCGCGCTCATTCTCGCAACAAAGTCTGACCCATCGCCAGGCTTTTCCGAGTCCACCCTCATTGGCGAGTTAACGCGTGTTGTGCGGTCCTGGCCGTCACTAAACTTACTCCTTCAGTTGTACCGCTGTCCGTCCTATCAAACTGGCAAACGCAGATTGACGAACACTGCACCCCTGGAACCCTCACTTACATCACTTACTACGGGACTAATCGAAACCTCAGTGCAGAGGATCTAGGAAAGTACGACGTCGTGCTCACCACCTACCAGACTGTCGTGAGCGACCACAGCGGAAGTTCGAAGGTAGTTGCAGAGAGTTCGAGCAAGAGAAAGAAGACCCAGTCAACCCTGTTGAACATTCGGTGGAAGCGGGTCGTCATCGATGAAGGCCACCAAATCCGCAACCCAAAAACAAAGGCAGCCGTCGCAGTCAGTGCTCTCACGGCCGAGAGGCGTTGGGTTCTGACAGGAACACCGATTGTGCGTTTCTCCCTCCGTTCCACCCACGCGTAAGCACAGGCTCATCATCCGATAGTTGAACTCCCCAAAAGACCTCGGCTCCCTCTTAACGTTCTTGAAGATCTGTCATCCCTTGGACCAGTCGGACTATTTCAACACGCTCATTCTGCGTCCACTAAAATCTGGTGGATCGACGGGAGCAGAGCTATTGCGGGTACGTACCCTTGGAGGTTGGCACAGATCGTAAGCTAACACACCATTAGGGTATCATGACCCAAATCTGCATTAGGCGAACAAAAGAGGTACAGGCTCTTTGGCTTTCAATCATTTCAGTCTCTAACCCAAGGGCTCGTAGATGCAAGATTCTGAAGGAAACAACCTCGTCCCCTTGCCGCCTGTAAGCACACCCAATCGTTCTTCCCCCAGTTACCGACCCCTTCAAGGTGGATATGATCGTCGTCCCTGTCGCATTGGACCCGAAGGCAAGAGTAGGTTGATCGGATCTGGTCTAGCCACCTCAGCGCTGACCAGTTCGTAGGAACTTTACGATGCCGTTGAAGAGGTTTCACGTGGTAAGGTCGAAGGGCTCCTCAGGAGCGGTGGATTGAATGTGGGTTGGTCCAATCTCACGTGGATCCGTTCCTGATGTCTTCTAGTTCTCTACTGGAGCACTCAGTATGCTCACCCGGCTTCGTCAACTCGTGTTACACCCAGGGCTCATCCCAGCAAACTACTTGGAAAAATTGAAGATGTCAGAAGGTGGTGATCAGGTACAAAGTATCATCCACGTCACACCTGCGGAAAGAATCCGGTTGCAGGGCATGCTCTTCCAGGCCATGGAGGACAACGAAGAATGCCCGGTTTGTTTTGGAGTCCTCACAGAACCGAGAATTACGCCGTGCACGCACACGTACTGTTTCCCCTGGTAGGTCTACGTGCAGAGCTGGTTGGTCACCCTAGTTAACTCTTTCCAGCATCTCTGAGGCAATATCACGAGACCCGAGGTGTCCTATGGTGGGCTTGGGCCACGACATGCAGACCATATATCTCACCCCTTTCGCAGGACCGTCGGAACATCGGGTTGGGGGACTTGATCGAGCCACCACCCGTCACAGATCTCACTCAGGCACCTGTCCGAAGCGAAGACGATGATGAGACTGACGATGATTTGCGCACTGGGTCATCTGCGAAGATTGATCAACTGATCGGCCTCCTTCGACTCACCCCAAGTGGGGACAAGTCCCTGGTCTTTTCCCAATTCACAAGCTTTCTTGATAAGGTGTGAAGCACCACGACCTCCTCTAAAATTCTAGCGGACTCAATGTGGCTCTAGATTGGTGATGCGCTTGATGATGCGGGTATAGAATACTGTCGATTCGACGGTAAGCTCTCTGCAAAGCGTCGCGCGGACACCATCGCCAGGTTTTGCGTCCCGATCCGGGATGCACCCCCTGTTGTTGACGAAGAGCCTGTGGGGAGAAGCTCGCGCCTTCGTCCTGCGACCCAATCTCAGTCACAACCGATCGATATCGAGGACGGGGAGGACAATGCCTCCGATTTTGCCCCCGACGACCAGTCCGACTACAGCGCCACGGAGGTCGAGAGTGATGAGGACCCTCAGACCAAGCGGGGTAAAGGTAAAGGTAGGGCGATCGCCAAGGGGAAAGCCCCTGCAAAATCCAGCGTATTGGAGGCACTCGAGGAGTTGGACGGGGAACCTAACCCCCGCGTCATGCTTATTTCACTAAAAGGTAATATTCTCGTCAGCAACAACTCAGCCACGCTCACAAGGGCCTCTTAGCTGGAGCTTTGGGCCTTAACTTGACCGTCGCAAACAATGTTTTCCTGTCAGCCGTTCCTTCCTTTGCTTCGTTTGCACCTCGCTGATGTCCAAGTTGCCCAGTATGGACCCGTGAGTTTATGTGATCTCAACGCCTCATTTATCTCGTCCTCACCCGCTACAGGTGGTGGCAAGAAGGAATCGAGAGCCAGGCTATCGACCGTTGTAACAGGATCGGTACGCTAACTTGCCCAATCCGGCACGTACTGTGATAACTCACTTCATCTTGGCAGGTCAAACGAAGCCGGTTCGCGTGTACCAGTTGATCGCGGAGAATACTGTTGAGTCTAAGGTGAGAAACCGGGGCCTAGGCTATTCCCGTACACTAATAGCCTCTCCATGATGTAGGTCCTCGACATACAAGAGAAGAAGAAGAATCTTGTCAAGGAGGCTTTTTCTGGTATGAAAAGTAAAGAGACCCCCCGCCAACGACGCGAGGCACGTCTCCAGGGTGAGTCCCACGCGGCAGTTCCCCGCTCCATGCGCTGAAAACCCTCCAGAAATTATCGCACTTTTTGGCATCCAACCCGGGCAACCTTCGACCTTGGCGGATTAATCGGTAAATTACGAGCTTTGGTGTTTAGTGCTTGTGGATTGGCACCTCTTGCCCCCTTGTGCCTACTGTAGAACTGATGTAATCGAGAACACTCTGTTCAACGACGCCACGATCTCTCGATCTAACTGGCCAAGAAATGGGGGAGCCTCGGAGCTGAGCCCGCGATGCATGACCCTATTGACTTGACGCGTTGCTAAAGATCTGCTGTCACCCCCGTACACGCGCTCACCCTCCAAAACACCATATAATCGCGGGTTGGTGGGAAGGGGTGGGTCACGGGGCGAGGTCACCTCGCGCCCAACGCATTCTGACGTTGTGATATCGGTGGACGAAATTTCCTGCATGAAAAAGGGCCGAGGTTAGTAACCAAAAAACCCAGCGGTGAGCATTGAGCCCTACCAAAAATATCGAGCCCCGACATGCCCTTCCGGGCGAGACGCTGGTGCCGGCATATCATGAGCGCTAGAGCCACTTCCACAGCAGACGATTTTGACACCGAACCATTTTTCGAGCGATCTGACCGCACTCCGGGTGACGTACGGCGCCCATGGTCTTTCATACAACTCCCCTGGTGAAACGTCTTCTCAGAGGGTCTTGACCCGATGAGGATTCCAACGATGGGGTTCAGGTATTCGTGTACATGGTATCTAGCGATTTATGGGATATAATTCGTCGCAGGAGTGGACCTAAGAGAGTTGATTTCACTGAGTTGTAACAGGTGCAATACAAACAAGGGGGGAAAAGCTGTTCGATCTGAAGTACAAAAGTGCAGAAAGGAACGGAAGTTAGTGGGATGGGGGGATGTACGGAAGTGGGTTCGATTGATTGCCATTCAGGCTATATACTACTGAGGGTGATAAGTCATAGCAACAAACACAGATGGGCAAAGACAGAAACAGCTACAATGAATAAACAGTGCAAAGTCTAAGGAAAGTGGAACGAGTCCTGGTTGACGGTGGGGTCAATAAGCGTCCGCGGATGGAGTTGGGGAAATCGAATAAACTCCGCGGCCAGGTGGTGGCCTGGGGGATCCGCTAGCTCCTGGTGGACGGAGGGTGACTACCACGGGGCCCACCGGGAGCGGATGATGGCAACATCGTCGACGATGGGTACGGTGTGTATTGCAGGTTTTTTAACCCATCCGATCCATGGACGATGGTGACTGGGGTGAAATCTGTATACCCGTCGCCACTCCCGTTCTCACTCGCGGTGGGGTGAGCGGAAGTCGGCTCGTTGACGGCTAGAGACAGGCGATTCAACACGTTATCGCCTTGTGTATCGATTGTATCGAGAACTTGGTGGTGGGAACGCGGACTTCGGGAGATGTCCAGTGCGGTAACGTCCGATGTCGACCGGAGGTGGTTTGTGTAGGGGTAGGGGTGTGTTGATGCTTGGGATGAGGGTAGATGGAGGGTTGTAGTTGTACCCTGTGACTGTTGATAGAGGGTTGGTTCAGAGGAAGCATTCCTCGCATGTCTATTCGAAGTGCTGTTCATCCTTGGGATCCACGCCCGGATGACGGGATCGTCGGGCCGTGGAGGAACTGAGTACCCAGCGGCTCTCACGGAGGGAGGGAAGAGGAGCCCTGGGCTAAGCTTCTTGGGTTTTATGGTTTGTTCTGATTCTCGATCGGTGGTCAAGTTCGTCCGTGAGGTATGGAAAGTCTCGTTGGACATTTGCGATCGAATCTCTGGTGGTGACGGGAAAGCTGACAAAATTGGAGTGAGGGAGGCGGTGGTGGGCGCCTGCAAGGAAGGTTAGAGACGGGAGGACGTCGCCCGAAAACGGTCTGGCTTACATCTGGGGATTGTATTGGCTGTGAGGGCGATGGGTCCTCGGTCGCGACAATATCTCCAAGGCGGTTCGGTCGTAAGATCGGTAGGCGCGTGGGGCTGGTCGGTTCGGCCTCGGGCTGTGATGTCTGGGGATGGGGAACGGACACCCCCCCACCGTCCGAGATAGCGACAACGGACGGAATCTGGCCGTTCCCCATGCCCGACGCCCGATCCGGGGGCGGCGGGGACACGAGCGCCGTCTCGAGGTAATCATCATCGAATTTGCTGTCCCTCCGTGTCGGCGCAAGGTGGACAGCCTGGTAATCCCTGGCTTTCGATGGGTTGACAGATGCCCACCAACGAGATATCTTCTGTAATGGTGGCCAAGTTGCTGCGGTGGGAGTGGGCGGTGGGTCGTTCTGAGCATGGATGCTGGGTGTGGGTGTGGAGAAGGAATCGCTTTCCCGGCGCACAGGTGGATCGTAGACAGCGGGGGGTCTCCTGGAAAGTCCAGGATCCCCTTCGATGTTCCATCCTGTATCTCTGCGGCGTTCGCGCACAGGGAGCATGCCACTGAAGAAAAACCGGATTCTGTGCACAGGCAACGATAGCTGGCTGGGGTTTGCGGAGTTGAGGTGGCTCGTGGAGGAGTATGAACCTGCAGATTCGCCCCTACGGTGAGCGAGGGTCTGGTTGGGACCCGGATACGCGTCCTGCGCCCTACGAGAGGATATACGTCGTCTGTAAGCGCGATAGAGCCACAAGAACAAGCCAACGAGTATCAGGACAACCAGACCGACGATCACCGGAGTAACCTTCTGGGTGCTGGACCAGCCGTCTGCTCGAGGAGTGATCATGGAGATTAGTTAAACGTTCATGCGGAGAGGGGAAATAGCCGAACACGGGATGGAGAAGAAAAAAGGGGAAGACAGGGGAACTCACCCTTCATCACAGCCGAGGGATCAAAGTTCCCACCGCTGCTGAGCCTTTTGGAAGCCCAGGGTGGTATTGCAGTGTTAAGGACTTGTGGCCACGGGTAGTAATCCGACATGGGGACGACCTGACTACAATTCTGGGTCCACATGTAAAACGGATCGACAAATTTCTTGACGCAAAACAATGCACAAGCGGAGAGGAGGTTGTAGAACGGGATGTTGCTGTCCAAGGACGCCGTAAGCAATTGAACAAGAGACGAGACGTACGGGTGCGCACCAGACGCACGCGGACAGAGCAATTTCAGCGGCTGTTGATGATCACAGTCAGTCAGCGACGTCTACAGGCTCGCTTACGCGGGAGGATCGGGACCGACTGTTGGAATCTGAAACATTCACGTTGCAGGGGACGAGCATCTGCAGAGCGATTGTACACGGTGTTTCCCCCTTGTTGTTCTTGAACTGAACGAGAAGAATCCGATAAGTTTCCTCCTCTATCCGGGTGAGCAGTGCTGCGTACGACGTCGACAGAGGTGTCGCATTGCGATTGGGAATCGTACACGTCCGAAACCTGGCCGGAGAGTGAGTCGGATTGGAGATGAGACGACTCGGAACGAACCAGGATATTCGCAAAGACCCTGGACACGAAAAGGAGTAGAAAACAGGGAGCTGTGGTGAACATCAGCAACCAACTCTTGAGCGGCGCCCCGCCGGGTGATCAGAGCCGTCCGCGCCCTCTCCACCAAACGACGACCAACGACAGCCGCCCACATCAATCCCCGCCGCCTCTGCACCGATGTCCCCCACTTATGCTTGGCTGAAAAGCAAAAGCTTCTTCACGGGTCGACCCACACGGTTTACTGTAATGCTTATGGCTGGTGCCAGCATTACCCTCATGTTCATTTTCACCGCCTACCAATACTCCGATAACTACGATCCCCAATCCTACTTCCATCCCAAAATCACCCCAGCCGAACATAACAATACGCGCACCGGTAAATGCTCTGCCGAAGCTTACGCCTCGGGTTCATGGAAACCTGCCAACAAATTCCCACAAGGAACAAAGATGAACGAGAGTAACGATGCGATCGCGTTTGGCGGTTTCGAAGGCTGTGCTGCCGACCGCGAGTTCTTCTGGCATCTGGGAGCCGACCGCCCAGACCAGTGGGAAAACCGTTTTCCTATGGCATTCGACCATGTGTGGTCCCCATCGAAGGAATGCGACATCCGTCCCCTCGACAGGGATGCGCTTGTCACCGACCTCGTCGAGAAGGGCGGTTGGCTGCTCATTGGAGATTCAGTGACCGAAAACCACTTCTTCTCCCTGTCCTGCCTTCTCTCCCCTCACGTTCGTGCGACGCCCAACTATACCGAAAACCCGTACTACGAGCGCCATTGGCAACAGAACCTCTACCTGCTCCCTACCTCCCCACTCGTTCCCAACCTCAAGTTCCCGGAAGGCTTCTCGATAGAGAACACTCCCCTTGTTAGCTTCCGTCGTGTCGATCTCCTGCTCTCCCGAGAGGAACTCGAAGGGCTTTATGCCTCGATCTACGCCCGCGGCCCCGACTCCCCCCTCTTCAGCGAGGAAGCGTTCTGGTCGCTCTCTCCCCACGAATACGTCCAGCAGTTCACATCAAAGGAGAACAACTACCAGACGATGGTGGTCAGCACCGCCGGCCATTGGACAACCGGCCTCTTCCTGGGGATGAGGGATCCAAACAGCAAAGGCGACGGTGTTGGGAATATCCTTCAATTTTACGTCCACGCGACCGCCATGTGGGCTGACCTGGTCCAAAGGATTCTTAACGAGTCCGACAGGAGCGATAGGCAGGTTATTGTGAGAGCCTATCTCTCGGGTCACGAGGACTGCTTCAACCACTTCGAACCGTATACCTATATCCACGGATACACCACCCACTGGTGGAACTGGAGTTGGATGACGGAATACAACGACATTTTCAAGGTGCGTACACCAACCATTCTTTATTTCGCCCGTCCTAACCCAGCCATAGTGGTTGCTGCGCTCCCCTTTATACCCTAACCTTCATTTCCTACCCATAGATCGACCAGGAATGCTTCGTCCTGACGCAGTACGTCCCCCTCCGTTCCCCTCGTATATTGCGATTGACACCCTCGCAGCACGCCTCCGGTGACTGCCTTCACATCATGTCTGGGGCCGGTATCCTGGAAGGATGGTCTCACTATATCTGGCATTACATTACTAGGGAACTTTAACCTTAATAACCCCTCCTGAACGATCTCAGTAGAAGCTCTCGGGCGTCCAATACCCTCCATCTCACTTCATTTGGTTTATCGACCCAGGGCTCAAAACCTTGCGTCGTGGTAGAATTCTGGGGACTACTTTAACGGAGGCCAAAGGTTTTTTACCCCAGCGGTTCATCCCATCTCAAGGGTATTTCAGTGTTGATTCACGTAGTGATCAATTCGAAGTTGCTTTCAACTATCCCGCGCCCGGAGCCAAATCCACCGGAACAAAACTCGATCAACAAAAAATGGGCGTCCTTGTTTCCTGGTCCTTCCTGGCAAATATCTGTCCCAATCCCAAGTTCCCGGCTCACGGGCCGCGCGAAACTTCTGAGGGTTTATCGTCATGGGACCGCAACGACAATAGCCCTCCCATTCAATGTGTGGTGGTATCAAACCACATGTGGCGGAGGTTTCGCCACGATCTCTAACTGTATTCTGAATCCAACCCAATCCATGCGGCGATGCTTCGTCCCAAGGACGTTCACGGGGTGAAACGGTCCCCTCCCCTCCTTAGCTCCCTTTGTTTTGTTACGAGACACTGAAACTGCGACAATGGCTCACGTACGTCCTTCCCGCCTTTGCAACCGACCCGTTTGTTCATGGGGACACTGATATATAACCAAAGCGTATACCGACTGGATCCACTGTCTCTACAGCTCCGTACTTGACACCTTGGGGTCACCCCGTGTCAGGGCCCCCTCAGATGGTCAGCGATCACGGATCGTTATCTTCGCTCCACTACCTTGCTGGATCGTCGGGATCACGATCTGCAGGGAGTCTCTTTACGGTCAACTCGAGTAACCGGGCCATATCACCCGCGGAGGACGATGAACCAGACAGCTTGGTGCATTTGAACGTCACAGAACAGTGGTGGCGGGCCCATCAACCATGGCTAGAACGATGCGGTTACCTCCTCCGGCCAAGGTATAGCCAAGACTGGATACCATCGTGGGAGCAGGGGGGTGCCTTCCCCAAACGACGCACGCCCGAGGACATTATAGGACTTCCGGTTTGTTTCCGCGCTCGAATTCAGGGATTGCATCTCGCTCAGATCCCCTTGTTTACAATTTAGGCTACGTCGGGGAAGATAGATGCTACGAGGTCAGATGGATTCCCCGTCCACCTTCACCTCATTTCGGAGAAGAAGTCTCCGGAAGCAGCGGATATCCTCCTCCACCTCACTTCTGGCGATCCCAGTGACGAGCACAATAGAGGGAACCACACCATCCCGGTCTTAGAGGTGCTAGAGGTCGTTGACAGTCGTGATTTGTGTATAATCGTCACGCCGTTGATGCGTGCTTGCGATGATCCGTGGTTTGATAATATGGGGGAGGTTGTGGAGTTCCTTGGACAGGTCTTGGAGGTTTGTTGCTTTCCATCCCCCTTAACTCCTCGTGACTCACAGATTTTCTCCATTCAGGGAATGGAATTCATGCACGCACGCGGAGTTGCGCACAGAAACCCTCAACTCAACGGGGGCGCGATAATGTACGATCCGACCCCTTGCTACCCAGAGGGCTTCCATCCTGTCGCCACTCGGATGAACCGGTGTTTCATAAGCGAGGCTTTCCACTACTCCAGGACCGAAAAGCCTGTCACTTATTACCTCAGCGACTTCCGAACAGCCAAACAATACCACATCCATCCAACACCTCCCACCGCTCATCATCGGACCCAGGAGGTTGCCACGACCAAACGCAAACGACAGAGGTGGGTGGAGGAATCGACCGCGAGGGATTACCCTTTACTGTGGAAGGAGAATTTCGCGCCCGAGTTCATGAGGCCAGAAAAAAAGTGTGATCCGTTCAAGGTCGACGTTTATCTTCTCGGAGCACAGATCTCCAGGCAGTTCCTCGAGGTTCGTAGTTATCCCTCCATATTGAGGGATGAGGACATCGTGACGCTGATTCTGTGTGGAACGTTGACAGAAATATCAAGGGTTTGAGTGGTTAAGACCGCTGGTCAACGATATGTGCAGAGAGGATCCAAAGTTACGCATCAGCGCCGCGGATGCCCACTTCAGGTTCCCGTGGCTCAGTACATCCGCCGACCCGGTCGACCTGGCTGGGAAGTTGATCTCCACCAGGAAGAGGGGGGTAACCCAGCGTATCTTACGTAAATGGGAGAAAAAACTCCACATTCGATCCCTGTTGAGGGAAATGGGTTTGAGAGACGACGCCAGTTCCACAAATCCTTCTCCAGCCACGTCCGTTTCGTGGCTTCCTGTTCATTCGACGTGATGTTTAGATGGTGCTTTCTGGGGGGTTTCGTTTTTTGTATTACCATAATTGTTTGATTAGTCGTGCTTTCGTTTTCACGAATGATAGAGTTATCCCGTCTGTAGATCATCATTCTGCGTACGCACATGGGGAGGAAAGTCCGCGAACTTCCGGACGTCATGCTCCAGCAGGGGACAGTGGGCTGGGTTCATCTGGTGGGAGAACCTTTTGGTCCCACTGTTTGTTGATAGGGCCGAGCAGAAGCTTGGCTAACCTCAATACAGAGACTTCACTATGATTGCATATCTCCGCATCTACCATATCCTGTTGAAGCGGAAAAGATTTTACGTTCGCATTCACAAACATGAATCCGCCAAAAACGAGGCTCACCCTGCCAAGCATGTATTTTTTTCGTAGGTTGTCGTCGAAGTCCTGGAGAATCTTCCAGGATTCACCGTCGTTGCTTATCTGGAAGAACTGTACACCCAACTGCGTGACACGATGATTGGCGGTGGATCAGTGGTGATGATGATGATGGAACATACCTGATCTTGAGGGTACATCCCTTCATCCAATCGTTTTGCGACAGAAACCAACACCTTCTCGACATCCGCAAGCTCACGCTCTACGGAGCATGAAAAAGTGTTCACGCGAGAACAGGCCAAACGACTCACCATCACGGCCACCAAGAATCACGATAAAGTTGCATTTCTTGACACTCGCGTCCCCTGTGGCCAGCTTATCCATGTATTTCCCAAGAAGGTTCCCCAAACCCTCAGCCAGTTTGGTTTCACCGTAATCTACGGCATCCACTCGCAGGTTGTTGAGGTATTCCTCCACACCATCCGTGGTCTGGGAGGTCCACAGACAGTCAATATCAGGTACGTCAACGCAAGTGTTAATGATGCCTGCCTTCAGTTTCAACCCAAACTTCTCGCCGCCGAGGAAGTGGATATCCACTCCGTCGTGGTCGTACTGGTTCGCGATCAAAGCGAGGTTCATCGTCACCTCTTTGGCCTACGGGAGGAGGACGAGGCGGGTCAACGACGGATTACCTGGGGAAAGTCATGGACCTACATCCGTCCAGGTGGACCTGAGAGTCTTGCTCACGACATCATCTACCAGAAAGACCACGTCGTAGCCCTGAAGGACTCGTAGGGCCTGCTCAGCGGCTTGCGTTGGCGTGATTGATTGTGTCATGGTGACAGACAGTCGCGGTTCAGGGGGTGAAGCTAAGTGTGAGTTCACTTCCGGTCGTTACTCTTTATACCCCTGTCCTCGCGGGCCAAGCATGCAAATTTGGTTACTTCGCATGTACGCCTACCGCGTATGAATAGGAGGTAAGTACCGGTAATCACCTGTTTCCACCCGTAAAACTCGTCCGGCAGCCCCAAAAATAAACAGGCGACCAATACAACATACCCTGAGCATCTTTGTCTGTTCGAGTTGATGGATTAAGTTTGTAGGCTGAAGTAGACCTCTCGTTTACGCTAGAAATCGTTGAATTTGTTCAGACCACGGAACATCACCAGCCCTTTGCGTGACGGAAGTGTGACGAGGTGTCGCCAAGCTGTCTGCATCTTTGCGTGTGACGCGTCTGTGACATCTGACTTGTGATTTGAAAATCGTTGCTGCTTATAAGTTACCAGGAGAAACCCCCAAGTGCGACCGGGATGTTCGGCTGTTCACAGCAAGTTTTTTTTAGGGGGAAGTGCGCAGCTCCCTTGTGGCAATATTTTTACATCGCGAAGCAGGACG
>Ga0307509_10007713_pt1 | contig 13967 bp, 17 predicted proteins | sample 10_EM_MG_FD_202245 | JGI IMG/M metagenome (GOLD analysis project Ga0307509, IMG submission 202245) | Populus trichocarpa ectomycorrhiza microbial communities from riparian zone in the Pacific Northwest, United States - 10_EM | ecosystem: Host-associated > Plants > Roots > Unclassified | place...
ACTGTCCACACCTTCTTAACAGACACCACCTCGGTGACCAGGGGCTATCACTCAACTCTACCACGCGAAACCAAGGCGGTTCGAGTAAGCCGCAGTTTCGTTCTACAATCGTCTCACAGAGTTCAACGCCGGGCCAGAAGCAGATCGGATGGAGAAACCGCAGGTAATCATCCCAATCGCGCTGCCCGCCTTGAGAAATCGAAACGTCAAGGGCCCGGGTCTCGATACCACCAAAGCCATTGAACTATCTTTTGTCTCCGGGAAGCCATCTACCCTTGCGACGTGGGGTTTCACTCCTCAGCTTGAGGATATCTCCCCGCCTTCTTGGGATCACCAAACAGTTCCGCTTCGAGGCGCCTCTATCGGGTGCGAGGATGGAAGTGTGTATATCCTTCACCCCAAAGTGGGAGCTAAGACCGACCTTATCAGTCCTGCTCAGTTTACCTTTGAGCTCGCGGACACGTTATTACACACCCAACCATCTACCCCTTCCGTGGTCTCTCATCTTGGTCGGAATCCGTCCGCCTTTAGTTCCCAATCCTCGCTGAAATCTGCAACAAATCCTTTCCACCTCTCCAAGTCCCGAATCGTCTCCGGTGTAACAGCAGAGGCCGTCGAAGCACCCAAGAACTATGTCGATTTTGAGGAAGAGCAGGAGAAGTTGAAGGATCTGTTGAAGCGCAAGAATTCTACCAAGGAGAGGCACCAAGCGGATGGGGTCCTCCCTTCTTTTGAAAAGAGCATTCCGATCGACAAACATCCACTTCAACCCTTGACCTCCATTACCACAGAACTTCAGCCCAGGAAGACGGTCAGGAAAAAGCCCGAAAACCGTATCCACCCACCCACACACTCCAGAACGCCCTCCCACCCAATCAACTCAACTTCTACGCCGACCTCACCCACGTTTAGCCCTCCTCATCCGCATGGACCTGGGAACATCTATTCGCTTTACCTCCGTTCCCACACCTTCCCATCGCGGTTCGGTCCGGGGAGAGCGGTCTCGCAACTCCTCGTGGACGAATCTCAACGATACATTGTCTGCCTCCAAGAAAACGGGTATATACGTCAACGGTTGATCACGGATGCAGTTCTGACGACCTGTATTAGGGATATCTCCGTCTTGTCTACTACCGATGGGGCTTGCCATGTATCAGCCAGAGCGGACTCGCCGGTCTTGGTGCCACCCCCTGAAACGGTGGACCATCGTACGCTTCATTGTGTTTGGACATGGAAATGCCTCCATCTCGTGAATACTCTGAACGTGAGCACAACCCCAGACCCACTATCCAAGTCGCCGCCCTAATATCCTCCTAAGTCCACGTTCATCATATCCTTGGCAACGGCTGACTCCATGGCGTTTAGGAGGGACTCCTCGGAGAGTGACCTTCAGGACCACACTCGCGTTTCCGTTCACATTCTCACTCCAGATTCCTCTGATAACCCTAAGCTGGAAAAGGTCGGGGAATGGCGCGTCGACGGATGCGCAGGAGGTGTTTCGTGCCATAAATACGGCGATGGTAGGTCCAAAGGCACTCAGGTGAATCAAGTCTTACCACCGCAGATCAGATTCCTTCACACTCGTATACGTCGATTGCCTTCAGCGGATAATGTCGCATACCGTCCGTCTGGCTGCCACCGCCGTGTCGCGACCACCTCTTTCCCGGCGGCCGTCACGCAGTGGCGTTATTGGTCTACCAAATCCTTTCAAAGCCTTGAGGACAACACACATGGGAGCGCCCGACACTGTTGAGATTGCAGAAGTAGTTGGACGTGTCGAAGTCGACGCACAAGTCGAGTTGGGCGTGGTCACCATAGAAGGGTCCATAATAGCGAACAGAACGATCCCGACAAACGATGGAAAACGCACAATCCTTTGGACGGAGTCAGGACTTACCGTAGGCACCTCAGAACACGACTGCCGACGCCCATTAACCTATCCCAGGTCGTTGAAGCAAAACCCAGTGGCCTTAGGGAAATTTGGTCGAACGCGATGCCTCCCGTCGATGCTTGGTGGATTGATGCAAGTTCATTTGTGGTAGCCTATCCTGTGAGGATCGTTTCCACGCTCTGTAACACATCTAATTCTTTAAAACTAGGGAAACTGCGAACTTTACACTCTAACCGCAGTCGATGCAGACGGTCTCCCCGCATCTGGAGATACCCCAGCCACAAACATCACATGTGACCTCACACGCTCTACTTCTGTACCGGGTACCGAGACAACGACATTCACATCGGCCGGAGACTTAGTATCGACAAACGCCCCCCACCCATCCCTTAGATCGGTGAACCTGACCATCTTACCGAAATCTGGCGAAATTGAATCTTCACGTCACCACGCGTTGTGTGAAATCAGTGCACCCATAGCTGCAGCTGAGGTGCACGCCTCAGCGTCATTGGTCCTAGACATCGATTCTCTCGTGATTGGATACAGTGAGTTCTAGTAGGCTGTGGTCCACGGATTACTCTGACCCAAGGCTTTCAAGGTGATGGGTTCCTCCACAGCACATCACTCTCTCGTTTATGTTCCTCTTCTCCTGAGGGAATCATCTCCGATGTGCCTCTTCGAGGCCCTATCACTGCCTTATTCCCCGTCGAGAACGAGCGGACAAAAGAGCAACTGATCGTTGGAGGAGCAGACGATGGCAGCATAGCCTTTTGGTCCGCGGAGTAAGTGTCTACTTTATGGGACAGCGATCTACCTCCTTGACATTCTCACAAGGACCCTAAAGACGTGCGCACGCTGGACTCTATTCAACACCCCTCTAGCCCATGCGATCTGTATCAAGGGAGATGCCGTGGGGAGGCTGAAGGGGTCTCTTCTGTGCATTGCCCAGGATGGGACCATCGCGGTCCTCTGCGTCGATGGCTTCCAGTTGTATGCATAACTTCACACCTCCTTCTATCCTTCGCTCACACAACGGTCGTCCCGCCCAGTATGTACCTTATTCCGACCTCGATGAGCCCCCTCATCCGGATGTGCATCGGCGGAGACAACCTGTTGCTAATATATGGAGATCGCCATGCACGACTCTGGGACGTGAAAACACAGGAGTTCTGGAGGGCAATGACAGTCGATAAGGCCGATGAACTGGTTGGCCAAGGGGGCTGGGCAGAATGGTACGTCACACCCACCGCACCGTATTTGTTCACCCCCAACGATTCCCCTAGGTCCCTCGACACACCCCCGGACAAGTCCCTTCTGCTTTCCGGTCTCGATACATCTCTGAGTACCCTTGATTCAGGTGTGCAATAGTTCGATGACACGCTCCGAGCTATACTGACCGAACGAAGCTACGGTGTTTCACCTGAACCTCGCTGCGTTCCTTGTGAGGACCCGCCCGGCAATGGGACAATCCGCCGCACAGCTTCCGGAATCCGAGAAACGAAAAGTCCGCTCGGTCCTCTCGATCTTACTAGCTTGGGGCTTGAATGAGGGAATCGACGAGATCTGCAGGGGAAGATTAAATATAACCCCAGCTGTCGATGTCGGAGTTGGGTATTCAAGGTGATTCACCAACGGTCAGTCTGGCTGTATTCGCGACTGACTGCAATGTGAAGATCTAGCTCGACATCCTTGTACACGGGTTACGAACCCGCTAGCGGATGGAGAGTGTCACCTGAACAATCCGCTAGTCGGGCCTTGGCGATACTGGCATGTTTACAAGTCCTGTCGAGGGACGCCAGTGAGTAAATCGATCAGTTCTTATCAATGGGCCACTCGAATCTCCGTATCAGGTCTCAATCAAGACGTGGAGGTCGTGTCCACGTTTTATGCTGCTTCGCTCAGAGATTTAGTGGGCGAGGCGTACCACGGTCCCAGCCTCTCTTTCCTGGCAATCGCATGGGTGCGATACCCAGGTACGCATCCCGGTCCCTCATATCGACAAAGCCTCACTCCATTCGGTAGACGAGTTCAGGGAACCGGCAAAGCTATTATTTAACGCTGGGCTCGCCCGTTTTACAGGCCAAGAGATAGCGGGATTGGCCGAGTCGTGGCAGCACAAGCGTGCGTATTTTCGGTCGTTGGTTCAACATGAGTTGACGAAGGCACTAGTCCCTTGCCTACAACCCGACGTCGAGAAGTCATCACTGACTTCTGTGGTGGCTACGTTCATCTGCGGTTCGATAGCTGTGGAGAAATATAGTTTGTTGTCACCAAGGTCTGCAGGAAACCCTCCTTTGATGCTGGAAAGAACTGACATCGTCGTTGAAGCTGCCTAACTGATGTATCAAAGTCCATCTCGATGTACCTCCACGATGACAGACCCATTTGCAAGATCCTCGCGATAGACCTCTGCTCCAGAGGTTTCGATACCTGGCAGTCCTACATCGACGTCATGGAACTCCTACGATCCCTGTTCACCCTGGCGACGTATACGAAGAAGGATGGGATTACGACGTTGAACGTGGGTGCTGTGGCGAGGAGCGCGGTTCTCCAGATCGCGTCGAGCAATACGCCCCTGGTTATGACGACGCTCTCGATGGATATTTTACACGTCACGGACATACAGAAGAGGAAGTCGTTGATGCAGATGCTTGCATTTTTGATTCGAAAGGTACCGGATGGTCTCGAGAATGGTGTGGCGATCACTAATCCGCGGTTACTCCAGCGTCCGTTGGCGATCCAGCCGAACCTTCCGCGATTGATTGAAGCGGTAGTCAAATCCCTCGACCCAAATGCTTCCAGCAATCGCGAGGCCACCATTGACGCAGCCACAGAGATTCTCGTACACGTCGTTCAAACGTCAGCATCCTATTGGCGATCGCTTTCGTGGGACTGACAAATCCTGCTCACAGTTTCCCAACCGTCGACTTCCATATGAACACCCAACGTCTTGCGGTGGGGACATCCGAAGGAGCGATCATCATGTTCGATCTCAAGACTGCTACCCGCCTCTACGTTCTCGAAGGTCACAGACAACGATTGGCCGCTTGCAGCTTCTCTCCGGATGGAAGAAGGTTGATCACTGTCTCGTTGGACGAAAACGCGGTGTTGGTGTGGAAGGTTGGGTCGAGCTTCTCGAGCTTCTTCAATCCCGGCGCACCCCCAAGGCAGGGTCACGGGGATGGAGAACCATTCAAAACCTGGGAGTTCAACGTCGGCGATGCAGGTGAGAAGCGGTCCCACCCCCACGCGGATCCGCTTGCTGACGACCACGACCCAACAGCGAAACTGACTCCAGCAGAAACCCTGGTCGAACTCAAGACGGAATGGGTAGGCGACAGAAGCGTGAAGTTGATGATTCGCGATGTGACGATGACTTTCAGTACTTAATGTAGCAGGCCTGTTGATTACCTGTATGCAGACACGATTTAAGCTTTATTTTCATGTACATGTTTGATCGTTGGAACGGCCGTCGCCGGGAAAACTCATCGGCCGAGAGAGTACTGGAACAAGAAGGGGGGCGACGGTACAGGGATGAAAACAAAACGTTCAGTGGAGGAAAAAAAAAATTCCGGCAACGCTAGGGTAGATTGCGGATCTAGATGACAGCGCAGCGTAAGTCGAAAGGAGGAACAATATATAAGAAAAAAGAGTGGAAAGAGTTCGTGGGATTGATGAGAAAGAGGTGAAAAGGAGAAGGGGGGGAACTTTGTAACAAGTCGTTAAAAGTGGAATAAGAGATCGTTCCGGGGAGAGGTAACGTGGAAGATGGGCGATCGTTTGGGGCGGGAATCACATGCAAGGTAGTAGACCTAATGAGGTGGAGGTGAACGAAGAGAGGAGTAGTCGTGCGGGAGGCGGTATGCAGAAAGGGACCAGGGAGTACATCCAGAATGGAAAGAGGAAAGAACCGAGAGAGGGAGGGACAAGAACAAGTAAATGGGGGGATCCTGTGGCTTCTGGAGGTCACTTCCGCCGTTGTTGTTGCCACATCGCCAATGGTGGATCGTCCCCGTCTCTCTGTATGGGATTCATGACTGCATGAGCACTCGTTCCCTTCCTAAGTTTTCCGTTCGGTTGGTGTTGGAACCCGGGATTGATGCCCATCTGCTGCTGGGTGGCATTTGCAGAGAGGGACCTCACGGGCGTGCGCCCGGCTGCGACCTTCTCAATCATCGGGTTTTGACCATACGAGATCTGGGGCGGTGATTTGGACCTCCTTGGACCGCCCTGCGAAGAAAAGTTTAGGAATTGGGTTAACATACGAAAGCATGTTTGGGATCGAACTGAGACCGTACCTGACCCTTCCACTGGTCCGGGTTCATTGGTGGTGGCATCGCTCCCGGCGGCAACTGGGGTGGTATCGGTCTTTGAGATGGACCGCCCGGTCCCTGAGGGTTACCTTGGTTATAGTACATCATGTTGTTAGCCATCTGTGGTTGCGGCTGGATGGGCTGCGGGGCAGGGTTGTACGGAATCGGTCCTGGTCGGTTCTGGGGTTGGTTCCTCGGGTCGTACCCTCCATACTCTTGTTCCATCACCCGGTGTTGCATCTCGTATTGGGGTCCACGAACCGGCATCTCCGCCCTCCTCGATCCAGGTGTGCCAGGCGCTGGTTTCGTCAACGGTCCCCGTTTCGACTCGCGTCTCTGGGCCTGCTGTTGTTGCTGTTGTTGCTGGACCTGCAACTCCTCTCTCTCCCGTTCCTTCTCCCGCTCCCTCTCAGCTTCTATCCTCTCCCTCTCCCTCTCCGCCTTCTCCCTCTCTTCCTGTTCCTTCCCCTCCTTCTCCAGGTTAGAGTCAGTGTCCTGTCCGACCTGAGGATGTTCCCCTGTCGTTTGTTGCTGTTGAGACTCCTTCGCCTGACTCTGGTTCTGTCCCGTTCCGTTCGTCTGACCCTTATTGTTGATGACCCCAAGGTACCAGAACATCAGGTTTGATATGAGCACCTGTTCGTAAAGCGGTCGTCGCGGATTCGCCAGCTTGATGTGACTGAGTCTGTAAATAGCCCTTTCGACATGGATGGGGTATCGTGCGTAAGGTCCACCTGCTTGAGGAGTTGGCGAAGGTGCGCGAGACTTGGCTTTGGAAGCTCCCAAGAGAGCGGCGGCAGTCTCCCTCCCCGACCCAGATCCCAAGCCGGTACCGGTATATTCCTCCTGCTTCTTCTTACCAAAGAGCGAGCCTAAGAACGAGTTGTCCTTCTCCTTCTCTTTGGATCCTTTCTTCCCCTTCTCACCACCCCATCCGAAGAAGCTGCTCGTCTTTTTCTTATTACCGTGGGATGGAGGCGATACCGTGGGCACAGGGTGGTGTGTTTCGGGTGGGGCTTCAACGGAGGTGACTGAAGGAGCATCCGGCGACGGTGTTCGCAAGGGGTACTTCGGGTCGTTCGTAGGTATAAGATGGGGCCGCGGTTGAGGATGGTGTAAAGGAGGTGTTGGGGGGATCGGGATGTCATGTGGTTGTACGGGTGAAGCATTTTGTGGCTCGAAATCGATGACCGAGGGTGGGGAATGGGACCTGTCGTCTGGGGGAGGCTGGGATACCAACACTGGAACGATGTCTGCGGGGTCATCCAGGGCGTATGCGTCAAAGATAAACGCCTCAACGCTGAACGACTCTGGTCGCGTCGTTCCCGTCATAACACCCGTCGGGCCATTGAGCCCAGGTCCAGGCGTAAGATCGAGGTCCAGTGGCGGTCCTTGGTCGGGATGTGCATTGGGGGAGCTGCGGGAATCCGATATGCGGCGGGACCGAGTGGTCTGGAATCTGTGTGCGCCTTCACCAGTCTGACCATGCTTTCGAATTTTGGTTCTGGCAGATCTGCGAAGAATTTGACCTGGCTTTGGGACTATAATCGGTGCGTCGGCTTCATCCCCCAGATCAGGCATGTCCATTTGATCAATTACTAAATCACAGCACCGCAAGGTTTTAGTCAAACGGCATAAGACGGGTGCATGGAAGGGGATAGGGTGGCCGGTGATAAGGGAGAAGGACACGCACCAGATGGCGACATATTGAGACTAAGGCTTCTCCGCAATACGCTTCTGAGTTTTGAAGGATCGTCGGACTGGGATGCCTCTTCTGCAAGCTCGTCGAGCTTTTGGAGATCACTGATAGAGAGTTGTGGGCCCATGTTGTAGTAACTTGTCCTGTTCCTCCGGAGGGGCATAACCTGACTTTCGTGCTCCACGCCGTCGTTCGCAGTCGGCTTGTACTCTCTGTTGAGCATCGATTTCTTTCTACCCAAACCGCCAGATGACATGGAAAACGAGCGATCGAGTGAGGTTGAACCGTCGGCCGGAGTCCTCGCATGCTCCTTGATAAATGCTCTGAACTCTGCAGGGTCAATCTCTGGATGGAGACGAGCAGGGACCCAAAAGAGAGAGGATGGATCACCGCCATCGGAACCGTCGTCGTGGTCGTCGGCGCTTGAGCTGGATTCTTCTGCGGAGGAACTTGAGCCAGGGGATGTCTGAGTTGGATCCCAATAGTTGAGTTGGGCTGCGCCGAGGGCGGTCTGGTTTGGGAGGTCAGGATCGAGGACGAGTGCGCCAGGTCCGCCTGCAGTGGAGCGTCTCCTAATATCTCGGAGGTTCTCGACCTCGCGCTGGATCTCGAATGGAGAGGGCTGCATTCCCACAGAACATGCACCCAACGTCGTAGTCGTTGGGAAGAAAGAGTGAGTGGAAAGAGAGACGAGAGGGCGTAACAAGTCCGGAAAAGGCAAGCACGACCTCCAGTCATCCACCAAAAAAGATGTCCACGCAAATCGGTTCAGTATTCCTGGGAGATGTACAGAGACAGAGGATTCTATCGCCTACGCCCCCCTCCAGCCCCGACCCAATGGCCACCAAAAGGTTTGTGCCAACGAAGCAGCCGTCGACGTTGCAGAAACCCCACGCGATCACCCCGGAACTCTCACTCGAACTCAGACTCAGATGGCTCGAAGCCCTCCTCTATGGCGTGAAGCAGAAGGACAAACCGCTCGCAAAGGGCGAAACCCTCCTCCGGAATGCCCAGCAGATCCAGAAGAGGCTCGACGACATCGTCCAAAACAACGACAGTCTCAGGAAGTTTATGGACCAATGTACGCGTCTTCCGTCTCCATCTCCATCCACGATACATCTGACGGTTTCTACCCGGACAGACGACCAGTATGCCCATCTCTTAACGCTCTCAGGCATCATCCCAAATGCCCTGCCCTCCTACGAGAACATGACCCCGTCCGAGTTCGAAACCTTCCTTCAGGAAATGGAACCGGATATCCGAGCCGCAGACCGCGACATGCGCGAAATCGAGGTACTAGACCAGAAGGGTGTTGCCGCAGTCGGAAAGTTGACTAGTGCGTGCCCCGTCCCCCTCCGCTCGTGTTTGACCACTCAAGCGATCAGCACCACAGATTACCAAACCCTCCGACCACGCATCAAAGCGCTTCTTGAAGCTCACAAACAAGACGTGGAACTCGCAGCATCCCTGGAGAAACGAACTGCGGCTCTCATAAACCAGAACGGAGCGCACGTAAGTCACCATCAGCCGAGAACTTGAGTTAATCTCTGAGTTTGCTTGACCTCGCAGGTCAGCGCTTTATCCGAGTTGTTTGTCGCTTGGGACGACGCTATTCGCGAAGCTGAAGACCAGGTGGCCAAACTGGAACGCGACCAGGCTGAACGACGCAAGCTGGGATACGAATGAACGTTCAAACCCTCTTGCGACAAGCTCTCAGAGCAAGCTTCTGGCGCCTCGCGCGCACTTTGCACTCTTTTAATCTCCCGTCCCGCCCGAATATTCGCCGCAACCTTGTAGATCGTCACCCGACGGCAGGACGGCCGATAAAAGACCCAGAGGTCTGATCCAAAATCACCAATCTTGGGGAAATTTGGTCCGGATGTTTCGGCCGTCATTTGGCCCGGATTGAGCGCCCGCATGCGTTCCGGGTGACACTTTGGTCCGGAATGGTAGCATAGATGGCAAAAAAAAACCCGAATTTTCACTGATTTTTGCCCTCTGTCCTCTGTATCGACGAAGGGGAGATATAACTTACTAGCGGTAGGAGAAACCGAACGATCGTAAGCTAGCAGAACGAAAACACGCCTCCGTTTACGTCCTAGTTGGGGAACGGCCTGATCTTCCCGAGGTAGTCGATGTCCTTGTGAACACCCTCGATCTGAACGATTTCGGTTATGGGTCTGGGGGGGTGCCGCAGGAGGCATCGTATAAAGTGGAAACACCCTCGTTGTTAGCGCCGAGAATGGTCTGGCATCGATCATGTAAATTCATGCATGCTCTCCATCTCGTCCATGCCGAATCTTGCATTTCGCTAGTAGCGGAAGAAGGGTTTGAGGTGACTAATTCGAATATCTGTGAGGCTCCCACACGACTGCACGCGCATACAGATCCGTCATATGGCCGGTAAATGCCTTTACTGCAATAAATTTGTTGCTATTGAAGCATGGGGTCGGCTTGTCGCCATTCTCTCATAGCACAGCAGTCAACAATACACTGACATGCTATCGCGGGCCAAACGCTTGAGTGCATCCCCCAACCTAGTTTCCGAACGGGATTGACTTCCCCGAAGTGGTCGCCGAACTCGAACTGCGCCCAACCATTGCCATCCATCCGAATGCGGTGGAAAAGCGGACAACGTGGGGAGGTCGAAGGCTCTGAGTAAAAGGCGGGTATAAACAACAGCTACATTCCGCACATAGGATGTACATGCCGCTCGTGAATGCAGAGTAGGACACGAAGGAAGGACTTCAAGCCAGCAAAACGGGCCGCCAGACCCAGCCCCGGACGGATAACGCGGGAGGGTTGGGTAACGCTGATCGGAATTTATACCGAGGTTGGAAAGGTGGTCGTTTGCGATTAGTTCACAATCGCGTCGGTGGTCTTGTGCTAATTCGGGACATCGTGAGATGGGGTTGCGGACGAGAGCTGTCAAAAGACCCCCGGGAGGGGCCCCGTTGACCCCAGCAGATTTGTGCTACTGCTGGACGGACCTTTTCCTTTTTTTTCTTTTTTTCTTTTACAAAGTCAGGAGGGCAGCGGACGATGAAGGGGCGGAAAGCGACCGGCGTCGCCTGGTTCTACCCTCGATGACCTCCCGGTCGCCTCTCGACGGGGTCTTTCGAGAGCCGGTGATTTGCTCGATAACAAAAAGGGCGCATTGGGAGGGGCGAGTGGATGGGGATCCGGGCAACTTGATGTCCTAAACGATACTCCAAGAGCCCTTTGAACAGAGCTTTTTTATTGGAGTTAGAATATCCTACGGAGTGAGGCCTAAGAGTGCCCATGGCCTACTAGTGCGCTGAGGAGCAGTGGGGCAAACATCCCTGACACGACAAACACCAATCGTGTCTTTATGCTGATCTCGTCTTCGTAACCCGATCCGCCCGTGCTGTCAGAGGATACTGGTTGGAGTACGGTAGCAACGTAGAGGAAACTTCCCCCCTAGTTCATGCGGAAGCTCAGTCCAAGGCCAAGAAACTGCGACAAGATGACGTACGGAAATGAGCATCGCGATTCCCGTCCAGTGATTCTTGTCGCCATCTGCGGACTGGAAGAACCACAGGAAAAGGTAGGAGAGAGCCGCACCGGTAGGTGTAGAGGCGCTGAATATCGAAAGGAACTTTTTGCAATCTGTGCGATTTACCCCGCTCGCCAACAAAGAAGTCGTCAGTGCAAGTGCAGTGGGCGCTGTGGGCATTTGGGTTAGTAAGAGCTGATCGCGTAGCAGGCACTCATAACTGAGGTACCTTTGTGAATTATAAGAGCAGCAAAGATAACCAACGACAGCTCTTGGGACTCCGCACCCGAAACGATCGACGATCCCAGAGCAAGCCCATCTGACAATGCGTGCAAGACCAATCCCAAGGTTAGAGTGAAGCCCTTCCCCGAGGTCGGGATCTTGAACGCATCCCCGGTGACAGTCCGGGGCGTGGCGGGACGCTGGGCGCTGGTAGAACCAGATCTTGGTGTCGCAGGACGAGGGGATCGAACAGAGTCATCCTCCAACTCCCCCAGTTCCACATCTGCGTCGAACTCGACAGTAGAAGCTTTTGGAGAAATCGGACCAGAGGGGGGTATGTATGATCCGGAGTGAGAATGAGCACCAGGCAGGAGCTGCTCGGTCACGAGCATAAACGTGAACCCAACGAGGAGGGAGATCGCGACCGTCGTCGTGGGGAAATGGGCGCGGCCTGAAGACTGATCGCTTGTTTCTACGACGGCCCCTACGCCTCTGAGGTATTCGTGTTAATGAGAGGTATCACGAAGCGGAACGAAGGAACACACTCTGGAATGATAATTCCCAATCCTGCGCCTAGGAGCAGCCCAGATCCTAGAGCGGTCAGCCTAGACATCGAAGACCCTGCGACGAGTTAGCGAGACTCCACATCCCGGTCAAGCGAACTACCACTAACTCGAAAACACGAAGAACAAGGGTAACATCCCAATCGCGAATGACGATGCACCCAAGAGAGCAGCCATGACGACCAACGTCGCGAGTCCAGACATATTATCACCGTTTTGTGCTCGAGGTCGTTTGACTAGTCGTCTGAGTCGGGTTCTTGTTCGTCGTCGTTGGTGTAGAGTACATAATCGAACCTCGGTCGTGATCGCAGCCTCTTTCGAGGAAAGGGTGAAAGAGAACGCGTCGGGTAAATCCACACTTAAACTCAACCTCAACCAAGGGGTCCGCCCCGCTTCGCCCATTTTCACCCACGACGACCAATGTCCGGAGCCAAACACAGTCTGCGTATCCTCGCCCTGCCCCTCTCCAAGCAGAGTGTCACCGGCATCAACACTGGGACCGGGAGGGGCAGGACCCTGCTTAACACTTATTATCACTTCGTGACCGCCCCGCCTTTGGGGGCCGACCAGGGGAACCCGAGTCTGATATCAAGGGCAACGGATAGGGCTACGAATATGTGGGCTGATTGGGGGAAGGCTGCGCCAGGCACTTGGAAGGTGGGCATTCTAACTTTTCACCGCTCGCCCTGCACATCGAGGAGGATTGACCCCGCGTGTAGATCAGGGTGTTCAACCACGGAGAACGTCTGATAGACAGGCTCGATTTCGAGGAACTAGCACTGAAGAGTTTAGACCCTTCCCTCGGCCCGAGAATCACCAGCCCCCGTACCGCAGGAAGAGATGTAGAGCAGCCACAGGTGCATCCTCATCTCCGGCCATGCTTTCCTGCAACTGACCTCGCCCATATATTAGATTCCTTTAATCTATCCACAGCATATAATCACGTCCCCTTTGCTTAATCTCCAGACTCTAGTCGATAAGAGAGCACCAAGGCATAAACGCGGTGCCTGGTTTTGGTTGCTTATCTCGCCGCTAACTACTCCCTTCATGCTGATACGTGCGTATTCACGTTCGTGCTTCACTCGCGGTCAAGTGACGAATGTGGGGCTTTTCTAGCAATCATTCCAAACCTACCGTTCTTTTTTTGCATTTGGCGAAGTTGGCACCACTTTAGAGGTAGTGTGGGAATGATTCCTGATGTTCGGGCGTGTACTGACCAGTTCTACAGCGTACAAAGCATCCCAGTATCTTCAAGGCCTCCTCGCCCGCGGGGCGATTTCCCCACAGCCAGACCCCCAGCTTGACCAGATCTACTCCTCTTCCTCTGTATCGACTATTTCGGGCTCTCAGGCGGCTGCCACTCCAGAGACTCATGAACCTAAGTCTTCTGACGCTGACGCCATGTTACTGAGCGCCAGTGACGTGTCAAGGATCCAACACACGTTCGGGTTACCAAAATCCTTCGCGACGGACATACACCGAGCTCTGGCTCAGACGGACTCGAGGATCAACAAGCACAGAGAGGAAGCGGCTGCTTTTGAAAAGAAATCGTGATACGTGCGGACCATGTCGGTTTAGAGGGTGAACAGATAACGCTTTGTCAATGTTGTGTGTTGTGTTTGTTAATTATACGCGCTCCCCCTTCGTTCACACCAGCCGCTTGTTTCCCAAATGGCAAGCTGGACTGCGTACCTGGCCTATACAAGCGAGGGCAACGACTCCATGAGACCCCTCGAATGGCTGCAAACGGGGGACCAGGCGT
>Ga0307509_10007714_pt1 | contig 13964 bp, 20 predicted proteins | sample 10_EM_MG_FD_202245 | JGI IMG/M metagenome (GOLD analysis project Ga0307509, IMG submission 202245) | Populus trichocarpa ectomycorrhiza microbial communities from riparian zone in the Pacific Northwest, United States - 10_EM | ecosystem: Host-associated > Plants > Roots > Unclassified | place...
GTATGAAATCTATTGTGACCCAGGTCAGAAAAAGCTAAAGGGGGGACCCTTCGCTTATCTCAGGAAGATGTGGTCTGGCGTCAGGTGGAATCCTGAGTATTAGGTGGTGCGTCAGGTAGCGTCCTGAGGATTCGGTGCTGCGTCAGGTTGCGTCAGATCCGTGGTGTGGTAGGGTGGTTGCATCCTGATTCGCGATTTGCGTTTCAGCGTCAGGTGCATCAGACGCACAGAACGCACAGAACGCAAGGTATTATTTTTGCTGATGCTGACCTTCTCGGCTCTGCCTGCCCAGAGGGTGCAGACGCATGATGGTGACACAGATTGGGAGTAAACAGAGACGGACTGTTTGTCGGACTAGTCCTGTCAGCGAGTTGCCAACTCAGATTATGCTCCCTATCGCGTGTGTCCGGCTTAACCTCAATGCGGGCATCGATTGCCCCCACCTGGTGGGCCACCTTCCTCTGGGGTCCCAGACTTCCATCCGAACCGTATGGCTCATCGGCCTCTTGCATGACCGCGAGGTTGCGTTTACCACTGTTGTTGGCTGGCATCCAGGATGCTTTCTTTAGGTCAGTCTCCCGTTCTCCTTGTCTACTAGACCTCAAAACACGAGTGCCTATGTTAGCACGAGGGACAGAAGTTTGCGTACCAGAAGACGCTGGCTCTGATTCGGCAACGTCCGCCCAATTGATGCGGTGTGTTCACCCAGTCTTGTTGGTGGTATTACCGCTCCTGGTGGTCCTTGTTGAGGTGGTTCGCTTTGCGGCCGCAGCGGATGACTCTGGCTGGTCGGTATCTGAGCTCTGTCCATTATCATTACCCGCGGGCCGGTCATCTAAGGCGTCGGGAGTTGGGCTCTGGTTATCACATGTAGCACACCTGATCTCACCTGGAGGAGGAGTACCATCCTCTGTATCATTCCTTCGATGACAATAGAAGAGCACATCCATTAGTTCCCTTGGCGGATTCAAAGACCACCATATGCGGACAAGTCGGCTATTTGTAATTGGGATCATTTCAGCAAGCGGCAGCAGCTCATCTCGATCGTCCTGCAGCAGACGTGTACCCCGTCTCGTCGTACCAATCAGCATACGAAATCGGACACCCGGTGCCATGGTTTTGTCTATGCCCGGTAGCAGGTTTCCAAAGGTGGGCTTAGTTAGCTCAATCCAGTAAACATGTCCACGACTTTGCCACTGGATCTTGCGCATCCCGACAGGACGTGGGCTGCTTGGGCGGACTACGGATGACTCATCTATCCAGAGACCGACAGACCGCAGACCGGCGAGACCTGCAGGAGCTGTATTAGCATATATGGTACATTTTGATTGCGGACGCTTGTGGATAACATACGAGCATTTCTGTCGGGTGTGGGGTCCGCAACCGGAACAGCGGCTCCATGTGCTCTCAACATGTCTCTTAAGATACCCTGATGTTTTTTTGCTATGGCCTTTAGCAAAAGGTCGAGGCATTCGGTAAAACGTTTGCCACGGGGGTTATTAGCCTGCCAGTGTCCCGACCTCTGCCCAACAGGCCAGAGGGTAAGAGCATGTGCCTGGATGGCCGCCCATTGTCCGGCAGTACTCTGCTTCCACCCTGGGATCCTGTCTTGCTCCATCTTACGTTTTATAGCATTGCGCCAGCCTTTATACTCTGGACTATAGGTTCGTGGGTGGGGGAAGCCACAAACGTGCTTACACCAGGTAACATCGCCGGCCTTTTTAAAGGAGGCTAATTTTTTGAAACTGAGACCAACCTTTGAGGCTGTCATTCTAATAGGAATCGGGGTGGGGGGTGCTTCATGGATCAGAAAGAGGCTGCTTTTTGGCCGGGTTTAAATGGTCCCTCAGCGGATGGAGGATGGCCGCTAGTAGATGCTGGTACTTTTGAGGATGAAGGATTGTGGAAGATCTGAAAATAATAGGGCGGGCCTGGCGGACAGTAAAGGGAGTTCTGCGGATGGTAATGGCTGTGAAAAGGTTATCCGCTAGGGAAACGTAGATAGGTAATCTGAAATGAGCTGAGGATACACTGGTGATACTGCAGACGAGTGAGAGGTTGTGCTAAGCTTTGTGGGTCCTGTTAGGATGGGCTGGTGGATCGAGGATGTGATTGTGATTGGGGAAAGAATTATGGAGAGAAGATGGAAGGGGTGGAAGAGAGAGCTTATATAGGCCGCACGAGGACGGTTTTAGTGGGGTTCGCAGGATTGTACCTTGTACAAACTTGAATATCTTGAAAAGTCACGTGACCCACCCATGATGACTATAGGTTTCAGATAAGGTTTTAAGCCGCAACAGAGCCGCATGGGAGCCGCGACCAATGAGCCAAGGCCCTCCAATACTCTCAACAAAGAACTGGTTTCACAAGTTAAACCGTAAATAACTGTTGGCAGCTTGAATGTCTGGACCCATTCGTCCTCCGCCTAAACAAACTTGAAATTTTCCCGATTTACCCCTTGAAAGAAACCTACGCTTCACTTTGAAAGAGTCCGCTGCAACCACTCAGCCCATCCGCTTACGCATCCGCCAGACTACTTGACAGAGAAACACCACACGCGATGACTTTAAAGACAACAGTGTCCTTATTGCAGGCGACTTTATCAACAAGCTGCTGCATACGAAAAACACCTTCAGACAATGCATCTTGATATCGTTCTTTCCCTGAGCCCGATTGCCGACACCGCTTCCATGGTACCTGCATTTGTTCGTGATTAACCTGCCAACCTGACCGACTCTAACTACGAATCTGATTGCAAGCTCGAGATCGCAGATTTCCATACCGCACGTGGTGAGATAGATGATTTGCGGAATGATTCAGACACGGAAGACGTTTCCCACCCACAGGTCCGCGTGCGCCCTTGGGCTCAAGAAACTATTCCCGGTGCCGGCAGACCACGCGGGCAAGTTGCTGGCTATACAGAGCTCAACAAGGCCATGACCGATGACCCTTGGAGCGCTTTCTCATCGGAAAGCGACTTTGATTTGGCGAGCTGGTTTGTCCGGAGCAAGGTAGCCAAGTCGCCGATTGACGGGTAGGTTGCGGAAGGTTTAGGTGGTATGGATAGAAGATCATTCCGGTCCGCCTATACCTTGCGACAACACCTCCACATACTGGACCTATTTCGTGAATACTTGGTGTGGGCGGAAGCCAGGATTGATCATGGTCAACATGCAACAACTTTCTATTATCGAAATATTATTGACTGTGTCCGCTACCTGATCCATCAGGTCGCGTATAGCTCAGATATGGTTTACGCACCTATTCGAGAATATGATTCAAGTGGGGAGCGATTATATTTACGGGGACGCTTGGTGGCTCGGTTGCTAGCACTTTTCATGACAAGAAATATTCTAAGTAAGGCCGCAGCTGGCCATCGCCTGGCATTAGTTCGCATACTCGATCCGATCAATGGTGGCAGATTTCACATTCCGTGCGGATATATTCGAGTCGGCAACCGGATCAATGGTTGAGACATGCCAATAGTCAGTATAGGGGCAGTGATTGGACAGGCGCAGGTAATTCCTAGCGGTGAGAAGCAATGGATAGTGAATCACAGGATGTATCTGAGGACGTTTAATCAAATATATTAAATTATTGTATCCAATTTTGGACAGTATTGATTCGGCTATGTTGAAACTGAGCACTTAAGGTGGCAGTTCCCGTATTGAGTGTCCGGCTTCAACTTGGCCGGGGGAGTACTACACGATCCGCGCGCATTTAAGGGAATGTTTTAAATAGCGTGAATTGTTCTGCATGAATATAGGGCCAAGTTGAAGCCAGACGCATAAGGTGGCAGTGCCCATATTCAGTGTCCGGCTTCAACTCGGCCCGGGGAGTACTACATGATCCGCGGGCATTTAAGCGAATGTTTTAAATAGGTTGAATTGTTCTGCGTGAATATATACGGCCAAGTTGAAGCCATGCGCTTAAGGTGGCACGGCCTATATTCAGTGTCCGGCTTCGACACGGCCGGCGGAGTTCTACTCGATCCGTGGGCGTTTAAGGCAATGTTTTAAAGAGGTGGAATTGTTCCACACGAATATCCGGCCGGGTTGAAGATAGACACTTAAGGTGCCAGTTCCGATATTGAGTGTTAGGCTTCAACTCGGCCGCGGGAGTCATACATGATTCGCGCGTATTGCAGGGAAGGTTTTAAATGAGATGAACTGTTCCGCATGAATATACGGCCAAGTGGAAGCCGTACACTTATGCTGGCAGTGCCCATATTGAGTGTCCGGCTTCCACTTGGCCGCAGGAGTACTACATGATCCGTGGGCGTTTAAGGGAATGTTTTAAATAAATTGAATTGAATAGGCGGCCAAGGTGAAGCCGGGGACTCCATGGAGAGATTCCCGTAGAAAGTGTCCGGCTTCAACTCGGCCACCTGAGTTCTGCAGATGATTAATGCGAAACTATACTCTCCTGTGTGAAGGGAAGCCAACCAAAGTAGGAGGTCTGCATGGCGGCCGCGCCGGGCGTCTTGTGAACAGTAAGGTAATTATGGAAATGACAGTAGGGTGCAGACAAAGAAGAAAGCGCCGTTGGATGGCAGCGGACGGAAGTGGATGGAAGCGGACAGATCTAGGTCGCCAGAGGTGTGAGGGTAGCAGAGATGGTGGCCAGACGCGCGCAACCGCAAGGAGTAGACAGCAGGCGAGTAGAAGAGAGGATAAGGGGGCGGATACGAGGGGGAGACACCAGGAGGGGATGGGGCCGCAACAAGCGAGTCGGACGCTGTGGAGGGAAAGTGGGGCGTCCCGGTTCACCAGACGAAAGAAATGAAAGACAAAGAAGGCACTGGAGATCCGGGAGGACTGGAGGCAAAGAGCGGACGCTATTCGTCCGGAAGCGGGCACTGTTCTTTTGGAGAAAAAGCTTTTTTTGCTGATGCAGCTGGCACCCTACTGCTCCCCACCGGCTGGCACCCTGCTGCTCCTCCTCTACCTCCCCCTCTGATCTGTTGACCCATCCTCGCTTACGCCTAGTCGTGGTATAGCACTGCCTCCATGGCTACTGTCCAACGCCTTGGATCAATGTAATGACCGGCGCGACTGCCCGAGTGGTTTTAGTGGGCCCATGGTTTCCGTGTTTTCTCCTGTCGACTATCATCTATCCACCCCCTCACGTCCGCGTTTTGGGTCTTCGAACTGGCGGTTTCTTTTGATTTGGGGAGCCTGCGGAAGGGTTTGGGTCTTTCTACCTGCACGCTTTTATGTATTGTTTCCTTACATATCTGGGGTATATTATCTTAGGTGCTAGGCAGGAGACTTTTCCTATGGACTCGGGGTGTTTGATTTTTCCTATGATGAGGTGAAGCGGGCGGTGGTTTGCATTATAGGTTTGTTTCTCTTCATAGCTCACGCTGCACAAGGCTTTTTGTACCTAGAAACAAATAACGCATGATTACAAAAAAAAGAAAAACGAAAATAAACCACCAAGATATAGGTCCACGAACCATGTCTCCTTCACCTCCGGAGATTGAAATCTCAACACCACGGGAAAACATTGTCACTTCGCCCCACCCACCTCTCTTCTCTCATGATGGCTACTGCCTAGGAGTTGACCTTAAGCTATCTTCTGTCCTCGCCAGGGGCCCGCCTGCCTCCTCTCCTTGGGGTTCTTGTTTCTGTTCATCGTTGACAGGCTTATGAAGTTCGGTTTTCCCCCTTACCCCTCAGTTGCTTTGCACCTTGCTTAGCTTTTTGCACAGTTGGAAAGCTTCTCACTGCACTCATGGTCGGCGTTACGGTGTCAGACTCTCGGTCGAAGTAGGCCTCGGCTTGCCGGGCTTGTACCTCTGATGGGGAACCCCTCGGTTAGTAACATCACGTTTTCGCTCGGTTTCGTTGTCGTCCCAAAAGCACTTCCTCTGGCCCGTTGGTCAGTTGTTGCCAGCCTGCTCGCGATCCTTCCTCTACCCCGCGCCCAGTTCCGTCCGCTGGCACCGTACTGCCCTCTTAGCGGGCACCTTCCTGCTGTACCCCCCCCTTACGCTGGCACCCTACTTCTCATCCTCGCCTGGCACCCTACTGCTACCCACCGGCTGGCACCCTACTGCTACTCGTCATTGGCTGACATCCCCTCTGCCATTACCCGGTGGCTCTGCTCGCCCACCTCTCGCTCTCCCTCCTGTGATTTACATGAAGGTCGCAAACCTCGCTTAGGTTACCATGGATCATGGTATTGCACCACCTACTTGGCACATTCTAAACGCCGACAGGCCACCACCTTCCTGTCACTCCCGACTGTTCAGCCGCCACCCCAACCGGGTTCACCGTACCGGTTGTTGGATTAGGCACAGGGGCAATTGTAGTTGTATCTAGGTGTTTCCTTGATTCTGTTCTTAGTGTTACCTGGGGGCGTGCTGAAGGGTTTGGGTCTCTCTCCTGTACGTCTCTATGATTTGTCTCCTTACATGTCTGGGGTATTAGTATCTTAGGTGCTAGGCGGGGGATTTTTCATATAGATTCTGGGTGTTTGAGTTTTCCCATGACGAGGTCAAGCGGGTGGGAAGACGTTTGGCTTATAGGTTTTGATCTCTCGATAGCTCGCGCAGCATCAGGCTTGTTGTACCTAGAAACAATAAACGCATGATTACAAAAAAACAGTAAAACTAATGAAAAAATGACCAAGGGATAGGCCTTCTTTCCACTTTTTCGGTGCTCCCCAGGTTCCGAGGGGTGGATGACGTCTTTGCCCTTGACGTCTCCTCTGAAGAACGGCTTTTCAACACTGGGGTCCACTCCTTCAGGCTGATTAACTCCTTGTCCACAAACGCCCGCGACCACCGGGTTTACTCAGTCCTTCCGAGACCCTTTTTCTGGATCTTGGCGTTCCCCTCCTGGTTGTGGGGGACCTCAACATACACAACCCTCTCTCGGACCCTCTACGCTCCTTCTCTGCGCGGAAGATTGTGTCTTCGACTCAGTACTTTGAGAAGGCCTCAGAGGCTGGCTTCGTGCTCCTCAACCCCCCAGGGGAATACTCTCGGTTCCCTCTGGTGGGAAAAGCCCGTCCTTCGGTTACTGACCTGGCTTTCGCCAAGCCCCTCCTCGTGCCAATGGTTAAAGGCTGGGAGGCCTCTCTTCCCTCGACCGGTTCCGACCACATACCAATCACTATTAATCTTCCCCCCCCCACCATGACCCCAACCCCCCGGCGCCCCTGATGGTCAGACATGGACTGGGAAACCCTCTCCCTGAGTATCAAGGATTTTCAGGTCCCCCCTGCCCCGCAGTGCCCTTCCCCGAGTAAGTTGGATTACTGGCTTGCCGGCTCTCTCGACCGCCTCACTGTCCTTCTGCAGGAGCACACACCAGTCTCCAGTCCCTCCCACCACTTCAAACCTTGGTGGTCCCCACATCTAATCACCCTTCGTCGTGAGTTTCACAAACCCTCTAGGATGGCCAGGAAACACGACACCTCGGCCCTGCGGGACGTGGCAAGCATGTCCAAAGCGGGGTATTTCAAGGCGATCAAGGGCGCTAAGAACAAACACTGGTCATCCTTCCTACTGGATGCGACTCCGCAGAGCCTGTGGACAGCCAAGAGGTTGGCCTATGCACGTGCGCCACCCCGATTCCCCTCCCCCCTGGGGGCAGAGACCCCCGGTCAGATGAACAAGATCCTGCTGGATTATTTTTTCCCACTGCGAGAGGCGTTCTCCCCGCCACCCAGACTCAGGCACCACAGGAAGGCACCCGCGCTCAGAGAGGAGGAATTAACGGCTGCTCTGGCAAAATGCTCCCCCTGGTCGGCCGCGGGGCCGGCCGGCATCGCGTACTCCACCCGGAAGCAGGTGAACACAATCAACCCCGCCATCCTCCTCCGGTTACCCTTGCCACTGGTCAACCTGGGCTACCACCCGGCCTCCTTGAAAGGTTCGAATGGCGTGGTACTTGACAAACCCGGAAAGCCCTCCTATCAGTCCTCCTCCTGCTTCAGGATCATCGTTCTCATTCACACGATCTCAAAGATCCTCGAAAGGGTCATTGCGTCCCGCCTCCTCCAGGCAGCCTGGGCAAAAGGCCTGCTGAACTCCAACCAATGCGGCTCCCTACCCGGGCTTAGCACCTACGATGCGTGCCTTACCCTCTTCAACAACGTGAAAACCGTGCAGAGACCACGGCTCATGGTCTCTTTCCTATTCTTGGACATCAAGGCAGGGTTCGATAATGTCGACAACAACACTCTGGCCCGCATTCTGAGGGAGGGCGGTGTCCCCCCATACCTGGTCTCCTGGGTCTCATCCTTCCTGGGTAAGCGGAGCTGCACTCTAGTCTTCCAAGGGGCTCCCGGTACCCCTGCCCCGGTCAACATCGGCCCCCCACAGGGCTCCCCCATCTCTCCCCTCCTCTTCCTACTCTATATAGCCCTTCTATACTTCAGGATCCCCCGTGGCCTAATGGTCTCGTATGTAGACGACGTCGAATGGACAGCCACTTCCCTATCATATTGTGGAACCATCCGTCACCTCTTGAAGCTTTTCGAGAAATTGGAAGCCAGGGCCCGCCCCCTGGGCCTCTCCTTCTCGGTCCTGAAGACGGATCTTATACACTGGAGAACCCCAAGCCAGAGACACTCACTGAAGTGCCTCGCCCACATCCAGATCAAGGAAGAGCTGATCCGTCCCCGTGACTCGGGAAGATGGCTGGGGTATTGGTTCACTCCAGCCCTGGACTCTTCAGCCTACTTCTGACACCGGCTGGCCCTAGCCCAAGGAGGTTTCGCTCTCATCAGACACCTCAGCCCCACTGGGGCAGGCCTCGCCCCATACCTTTGCCACAGATTGGCCTCTTGCCTGGTTGCCTCCATCCTACTTTACAGGGCTGACCTCTTCACGCCCAGCGCAGGCACGATGGCCCACCTAAACACCTTTTGGCACAAGGTCCAGAGATAGACCACAAACTGCTTCGCAGCGATACCAACCGGAATCCTCTCGGTGGAATCCTGCCTCCCCCGGATCCCACTCCTGGTTACGCACAAGCAGAGGCTTGCCGCGCTTAGGATCACATACTCCCCGCCTGACTTGAACCCAGCAACAGGTCGCCTCAACCCCTCCTTTCCCTCCCTCTCCGCGTATCGGGCTTGGGACTCCTCAATGGCCCTGACCAAAGGGCTAACATCGGGGTACCTCCCCCTCTAGTGCAGATCGCTGCGCCCCGTTCCCGTGATGAGAAACCACCTCCCGGTAGATGCGGTGGCCCACAAGACTATACCATTCACCCATGGGCTGTCTAGGATGCCCATGATAAATTCACACCTGGTCTTTCTGGCCCTGGCCACCCCCCCTATGTCCCTGATGGACAACACTTACTCTGCCCTGAAGAAAAGGATAATGGAGACCCTCCTCGATGAGTCGGCTCGCCTCTTCCCTACGCCAGGCTACTATCATCACCTCCCTGCTCTGAACCTGTGGCCCTTAATGGGAATGAACAAGTTCATGGCAGGACGAATCCATCAGATAAGGGCTGGTAAAAGCTACCTGGCCGCCCACCCTACCGGGAGGAACCCGGACATCGACAGCTCCTGCCCCCGCTGCGGTTCGGAACCAGAAACCTTCAAACACGCCATCCTCTCCTTCTCCTCTAGGCAACACACCAGGTCACGCCTCCTCCAAGGTGTCACTGGCGTTGGCCACCAGGACCCAATCTGGACCACCCTCCCACTCCTCAAGAGTCTCGCCAGCTTCATTAGCGTAACATCCCCGGGCTTCCCTTAGACGATGTTCCTGCCCACCACTCCCTCTTCCTCCTCCCCAGTTCCTCTCTCATCCCCCACGGTATCACTCCCGGCTTTTCGTATTTTTTCGTTGGCTGAGGCTTAGGGCACTTTGGGTTTTAATATTTCCTTCATCTTTTATGCTTTCCTTGTTAGGTGACTAAATTGGTAGTTTATACCTTCCCTTTGAATAGTGGCCTACGGCACGTCAGAGGGGGAACCTTTGTGATAGTAGACTTTTATTGGTGCCGTGACTTTCCTGTGTGGTTGTTTTTGGTTTATAGGTTTTGTTCTCTCGATAGCCAGCTCTGCATGAGGCTTTTTGTATCTAAAAACAATGAACGCATGATTACACAAAAGAAAAGAAAAAAGGAAAAACGACCCAGGGATAGGCATGAACCATCTCTCCTCCACCTCAGGCGATTGCAATCTCAACACCCTGAGAAATGATCATCACTTTTCCCCACCCGCTTCTCTTCTGCCACGATGGCTACGGCCTAGGAGTGGACCTTAAGCCACCTTCCCTCCTTGTCAGAGACCTGTCGGCCTCCCCTCCTTGGGGTCCTTGTTCGCGTTCATCATTGGCACGCTGATGAAGTTTGGTTCTCCCCCTTACCCCGCACCTGCTTTGCGCCTTGCTTAGCATTTTGCATGGTTGGAAAGCTTCTCGCTTCGTGCACGGTCGCTTTTACAGTGTTGGACTCTTGGTTGAAGTAGGCCAGCGCTTGCTGGGCTTGTATCACTGATGCGGAAAGCCTCGGTTAGTAACATCTCGGTTCCACCTCGGTTTTGTCGTCGTCCCAAAAGCCCTTGCTATAGCCTGTTGGTCGGTTGTGGCTAGCCTGTTCACGATCCGTCCCTCCTCCTCCTCCCGGTTCTGTCCGCTTGCATGGTTACTGCTACAGGAGCTGGCACCTTACTGCCTCATCATCCTCCCGGATCGTCAGTTCCCTCCTCGGTTACGCCCGGTCGTGGTATTGCACTACCTCCATCCCTGGTGTCCAATGCCTTGCATCGATGTAATTACCGGCACGACTGTACATTTATGGTTACCAATGTCGACCCACAAGTCCAGTGGTTTTCCCTCGTCTTGACGATCACCCATCCTCAATGCCACTGCGGTGGTTTTCATTTTTGTTTCTTTTGTTTTTAGAGGAGCCTGTGGAAGGGTTTGGGTCTCTCTCCTGTATGTTTCTATGAATTGTTTCCTTACGTGTCTGAGGTATATTGTCTTAGGTGCTAGGCGAGGGGGATTTTTCCTATGGATTCGGGGTGTGTGACTTTTCTCATAAAGAGGTGAAGCCAGCGGTTGTTTGGGATTAAGGTTTTGTTCACGCCATAGCTAGCGCTGCATGCGAGTTCTTGTACCTAACAACAACTATATGATATAAAAAAAAGAAAAAAAAAAGTAATGACCAAGGGATAGGTCACACAAACCATCTCTCCTCGAGCTCCGGGGATGGAAATCTCAACACCACGAGAAATCATCGGCCCTTCCCCCCACCTACCTCTCGTCTCCCCCAATGGGTAGTGCCTAGGTGTTGACCTTAAGCCATGTTCCCTCATCTCCTGGGGCTCTTTGGCCTCCCCTCCTTGGGGTTCTTGTTCCCGTTCATCGTTGACACGGTCATGATGTTCGGTTCGCCCCCTTAACTCGCACTTGCTTTGTGCCTCGCTTAGCACTTTGCATGGTCGGGAAGCTTCTCGGTTCGTTCACGGTTGGCGTTACGGGGTTGGACTCTCGGTCCAAGTAGGCCTTGGCTTGCTGGCTTTGTGCCTCTGATGGGGAAAGCCTCGGTTAGTAACATCTCGGTCTCGCTCAGTTTTGTTGTCGTTCCAAAAGCCCTTGCTATGGCCTGTCGGTCGGTTGTGGCTTGCCCGCTCGCGATCCTTCCTCCTCCCCTCTCCCGTTTCCGTCCGCTAGCACCGTATTGCCCCTTTTGCTGACACATTACTGCTAACCTCCACCCTGGCTGGCACCCTACTGCTCCCCACTAGCTGGCACCATACTACTACTTACCGGCTGGCATCCAACTACTCCGCCTTGACCTCCCCCCTCCGAATGGTTCACTCTTCCTTGGTTACACCTAGTCGTGGTATAGCACTGCCTCCGTGGCTATTGTCCAACACCTTGTATCGATGTAATGAGCTACACGACCGCGCGAGTGGTTAAAGTCGGCCCACGGTTTCCGTATTTTCTCCTGTCGACGATCATCAATCCACCACGCCCAGGCCTGCGTTTCGGGTCTTAGCGAAGCATCCATTGTTTCTTTTGTTTTGGGCAGCCTGCAGAAGGGTTTGAGTCTCTCTACCTGCACGTTTCTATGTAGGGTTTCCTTACTTGTCTGGGGTATATTATCTTAAGTTCTGGGTGCGGGGGCCTTTTCCTATGGACTCGCGGTGTTTGATTTTTCCCATGAACACGTGAAGCGGGCGGTGGTTTTGTCTTATAGGGGTTTTTCTCTTCATACCTTATGCTGTATAAGGCTTTTTGTACCTTGAAACAAATAACGCATAATTACATAAAAAAAGAAGAAGAGAAAAGAAAACGAGCAAGGCATAGGTCACACTTCTCGCAAACTTCGTCCCCCCTCCTACATTTCACATACAATCAAAATTTACCCAGCTTTGGGTCCGGGTCAAACCCTTAGCCCACTTTTTCAAACGCCCTGCCGGTGCCTACAATGGCAAACCCACACCAGCTCCTCTCCGGCAACTCTGCCTTTGGCAGGTTATTGGGCGCAGCCTCCCCTGTCCCTACACGCTCGCCTACGCCAGCCGTTGACTACCCACAAGCCTTCATGGCAGAGCAACTGGCCCTTGCCAGATCCTCCCTTGGCCTCAACTCCTGCGACCTCTCTAATTTCTCCCAGCACACTCTGTCCGGGCTCATCGCGTTGGAAACCGTGATCCTCACACTTCTTTCCCTGCTGGCAAGAGGGCTAGTAGCTGTCTCACATGAGCTTTCTGGGGTCACCCAGAAACTCACATCCATCTCCGAGGAGAAGAAGGCCCTGAAGGAGGAGCTCCACGACCTCTCATCACAAATCGCAAACCTCCTGCGCCCCCACACTCCCCCCCCCAACCAGGACCTTTCAGCCCTCCAATCAGCAATTAGGGACCTATCACACTGTGTGACTACCCCTGCTCCCCAGCTTCCCCAAGCGCCTACCCCCACGCCCCAGCCACAGGCCTCCGCTCGCCCCCCTCTTACGAGGAAGGGAAAAGAAAAGGTCCGGGGACCCCCCTCCCCTCCCCACACCCTGCATGAGGACGCAAAATACCTCATACCATACGATGACACAAAGCTCGGCAGGGCTTTCGGTTACCTGGTGCGCTATGCCCAGCTTGTCCCCCATTTGTATGAGGCCGAGGGTTCTGGAGAGGGGCTTATGATCTCGGCTCCTTCACCCCTGGCCACCTCCACCCTGATTACACCTCCTTCTCTCCCTCCTATACTCTGGCTGCCTCTGGCTCAGACTCGGGCGGTAAATCAAAGAAAACTACCAAGCCCCCATGCCCTCAACAGGTTGCAAGGGCCACTACCCCCCTGGTTAAGAAGGGGCCGCCATCCCTCCCAGGTGCACAAAGACTTTTCTTCGCTCCCAGCCATACCCCAGCCCCTTATCCAGACGCCCTTGCCATCGCAGCAAAATTCCCAGACATGGCCGCTCGCGTTCTTGGCAAATCCAACTGCCTTCTCCCGTTGTGGTGCTCCGCATTAGTAAATACCCACGGGCCATCTCCCTCACCATTACCGAGAAAGCTACACCAGCCACGTCCTATGCCCCCTACTTCAATTGCCTCACCAGGGCCCTCAACCAGTCCTTCACCATAGGAGAAAACCCCTGTGGCCCCTTCATCATTGCCCCCACCGCGGTCAAATAGCGATACACACACTCACAATCCGGTTCCTCCCCCAAGATGAAGGGGAACTCTTCGCATATCTGAGGCAAGCAATCCTTAACGACAAAGCGACCCTGATTGTCTTAGCCTGGTACCTTAACTCGAGCAGAGATTCTTGGGGCACCAAGCAGGCCACTTCGGTGGTTGTCACAGTTGACCCCTAGCAGGTTGCGGCCCTTACTTCAGACGTCGTCATCCTCTCCCCGAATGTAACGACCCTACAGACAGGTAGCTACAGTGGACTAGACTCAAGCCCGTATGGCATACCAAGTGGTAACCATATTGAGGATAGGCCAGTATACTTAGTATACTACCGGTAGACATGAGTTGGTACA
>Ga0307509_10007715_pt1 | contig 13964 bp, 20 predicted proteins | sample 10_EM_MG_FD_202245 | JGI IMG/M metagenome (GOLD analysis project Ga0307509, IMG submission 202245) | Populus trichocarpa ectomycorrhiza microbial communities from riparian zone in the Pacific Northwest, United States - 10_EM | ecosystem: Host-associated > Plants > Roots > Unclassified | place...
GAGGTAGTGCCTGGCCCCTTCAGCGAGTAACGGTAGGATACGTTGACGGCACGGCACGGAAGGGATGGCGAAGGAAGGAAGCCATGAGGTGTGATGGTTTTCCCAAATGCGTCGCGCGTCAGGCCTTCTGGCGCTAGTTTCGTCCATGGAAACAAACTTCATCGATTCATCCTTCGTTATGGTCTGACCCTGGTTCACAGTCCCAGAACACAGTCACCCTACCTAAGATCTTCTGAGCGGAAACCACAACGTCTAATTCCTACCTCCCATGTCAGGGACCCTCCACCGCGCTATCAACCTGCAAGACAAACGGAGAAACTCAATGTCGCCCTGTCCCTGAGTAACGGGCCCCGCGGACCACCAAACACCTTTTCGCTACTTCACGGAGTCGGACCCTGGGCCTGAGTACTTGAGTATCTGTGTTGTGGCAGAGGTGGATCATTCCACTTGGTACCCCTGCGCATCATATCCACACCCTGTCAACCGGTTAATGTTGAACAGCAACCAAGCAAATGCCAGCGACCTGGTAGCCTCACCAGGTGTGGTCTCCCCCACCCCCAAAACTCACAGCTTTTCAACCTAATTTACCCTGGGCATGACCCACATACAACAGTCGACACCACCTGCGACTGTAACCAATCTGCCGACTGGTGCACGAGGGGGAGGCTGTGCGACACCTTACCGCCCATGTTCTGCATGTATTTGACCTCGAACTGTGATAGATATGACCACCGGCGTGGCCTGTGGCGTGAATTCTCGAGCAATATTCAAGACAGGGTGAAAGAACCCCCGAAAATAGGTAGAGAGGGCCGCACAGCCCCGGTGTCACACCTTTCGCACACCGGTCCTTCTGCATACCACAAGTGGAACCCCTGTACATAAGTAGCGATGCACTTGTCTGCGCGGAAAACTGCAACTTGGGTGCAAGGGCTCTCCCGCCAGAGACTGCGAGACTAACACAATCCACAACACCATTTCTTCTTACGCTTCGTTACTCCAGGCTCTGTATATCAACGCTTGGGATCGGTACCTCCCAGAAGAAAGGCTCACCCGGTGTTTGGGCTGTGAACTGTTGGATGGCCACAGACGTCGTTTGGGATTGAACGGGCCTGGGCTTCGTTCGGGATTGAGTACCTTGGTATGGTTATTGAGGACGAGTTCACCGGAGAATCGAGTGAGAGTTCATTCACCGTTCGTGGCGGCCACATCCCCCCCCACCGAGGGCTTAAGCCTACCGCACACTTCGCTAATGTTCAACCGCAACGATGGGTCCACCTTCCAACAGGACTTCACTACGTCCCAGATTGATTCAGCTAACGAGGGATCCAGAATCCCATCTGTTGGGCAGGGCGGGCGGTCTCTTTTGACCACAATGAGGAGTGTCAGATCCCCGTCATCGTTTGTGTCGGCGTATGGCTTGGTCCTCGTGAGGACCTGATAGTGGCGGGAGGTTCTCAGCCGTGCCCGCAGGTGGGGCGGGGAAGCGTACCTCGAAGGCAGTCATCGCGAAGGAGTGAACGTCACTTTCTTTTAAGGGGGGATCGCCGTGCTCTCTGCCGAACTGTGTTGGATCTATCTGCTCCGGAGCCATATAACGAGTCAGCCCTTTCTTTGAGGTTGGCACCGTGCCGGTTGATGTGACTTCGGGGTCAGTCATGATCACCGAGATTCCAAAATCTGCTAGGTGCGCAACCCCATCCTCGGAAATCAGGATGTTTCCCTAGACGGTGTATGCGTCATGGAGATCCACCTGTAATGTACTCTTTCTCTTACCGGATTGACACCACCGTGGACGATTTTCTGTGAGTGAAGAAACTCGAGACCGCCGGCCGATTGTGCGAGCTACCAATGATATGATCAGACGACTGGTTCCACATATCCTCGGCGCTTACGAGCAGCAGCCGATTTTCACTCGACGCTCGTTGGGTATAGTCGAAGATGTTCCCGTTTGGCATCCAACGGCTGATCATCCAAAACGGGGATGGTGGCCCCGAAACCCCGAGGAAGGGCAACACGTTCGGGTGTGAAATGTATTTCCTCTTCACAATCCCAGAGCAGAGCTTCTGTTGAAAAGGACGTTCGAGTTTGTTTCTTTGAAACGGTGAGAACACAGACGCGTTCGACTTCCTTCATAGCCTTTTCTCTCACGCGAAAAACCATTATTCGGACCAGTTTCCCCGCCTGTTGCCCCTCACGGATGTCCACACCAGGCACGTGTGCCGCAAATTTATCAGGCGCCCGTACCGCCGGGTCACCACGCTTGCGTGGCACAAATTTACCAGACTCGTCTGTCTTACCCGACACCACATCGGGTAGGATAAACGACGCGGGTAGGGCGCTACGGGAGTGACAGACCCGGGATAGGATCTCGATATATTTGTCCTTCGAAACCTGTTTAACACCCTCGGAAGACACTGCCTTATCGTTGGCGGATTTAGAACACGGGGAGTGAATTTGAGAGAAACGGGTACCGTATCAAGGGTTTCCACCAGGTCTTTTGCCTCTGGGTTAACGTTAAGCGGTTGTGAAGTCGTGGCGAGGATCGAGGCCACGCGTTGCGGTTTGATGCCGAGCTTGACGAGATCCTTGGAAGCGTCAGCAAGCAGGCCTAGCAGTAATTTATCCTCGTCAGTTGTAGCACACATGCTACTAGGAGTTGGAACACTGTGGAGAGATTGACGCGGTCTAGAAATGATCTCCCAGCCGATGGGGGGGTGAGGGGGACGGAGAGTTGTCCCACTTCATCAGACGTTCCAGTGATGATGCGCCCAACCACGCCTATGCCCTGTGTCAGGAGGGGCGGGCGGCGGGCCGGTCGTCCCACGTGGCTACACACCGGTCCCGAAAAGACCCCCCCCGCTACCCTCAACGGTGCAAAACATCCAAGCTCGCGGTGGGATCTCGTAGCCAGGCTGCGTTCTGTGACCGCTTCGCCTGGATCTACACGACTGCGAATTACAAGATCGCTGCCAGTGTTCTTCTGCGCCCTCACGTCCGCATCATCTCAAGCACCGCCTGTGGTATCTGGCGTTTGGTGGGTTGAACGCCGCTCGGTTGAGTCCCATGCCCACAGTCCCAAGTGTTGACCACAGGCGACAGATATTAACCCTTATCACATTCTTGTTCACGCGCCTCGAGGATCAAGGGAGGCATCCGGTATAAATGTTACACCGCCATCGACGGGCGTTCTACTCGTGACCTTCCGCAAACTTTCATCTTACAGAAGGATGCTACTTACATCCTCACCCAACCCTTTACACCAACCCCATCAACATAACGGGTCTTCATCCAAATTCCACTGTGGCCTTCATGATGGAAGGGAGGTTCCGACTCTGTCCACCAACCAGCAAGCGCTACCGGACATCACAGATCCAGCTTGCCCTGGCCCCCCCAACCCCTCTGACTCCCCCATTCACGCCGGACTCGATTCCCCAGGTTGGAAACGTTTGATTCGCAGCCCCCTCGCCACAGGTGAACGGATCTCCCTGATAATCACCATCCTCTCAAACGGCGATGAGGTCGAGATGGTCAAACGCCTCTGTGGGGACGAGGCTCAGACCTTTATCGACGCGATGTACGAGGCACGTTACCACGCTCTTTCCTCCCCCGGGACTACGTCTGCTGACTTCTGCGCCTTGTTGATTAGACGTTGGGTGGGCTCGATCACGATCACCCATCACGGATGAGGTGTTTGCGGTTTTTGCGCAATATTTGTGGCTGCCATTCCTTGCTTCCAAAATTGCTGGCCATACCAGTTCTCTACGACCGAACAAAAGACCCACTGTACTATGGCGGGTTTGCGGATGTGTGGAAGGGTGTGTCTGATGACCAGGAGGTTGCAGTCAGGGTGTTGAGGTTATACGAGTCCGATGACAAAGAGCGAATGAAAAGAGTGGGTTGCTGGTAGCCCTCACCGTCTGCTACGTGCGTCTATAGCTGAATGACATTTGTAGGGATTCTGCAGGGAGGTTGTGATGTGGAGCGCACTTCGCCATCCGAACGTGTTGCCGCTATTAGGAGCGACCACGACCGACACTCGATACGCGATGGTGTCAAAGTGGATGACGGATGGCAATATCAATGTCTTTATGGAGACGCATCCAGACGCAGATCGGTTGGGCCTTGTAGGTTCTTCGTTTGGAGCCCACCTCCTAGTTCTTGTTGATGACCGTCCGACATTCATAGCTGGGAGACGTCGGTAGGGGGTTAAGTTACTTACATGGCCAAAGAATGATCCACGGGGATCTCAAGGGGGTACGTCTTTGGACCCGCCATCACTGCGTTGGGCGTTGGCTTACGTTCACTCAACCTTGAGGCCAATATCCTGACTAACCGTGACGGACGTGCCTGCATTGCAGACTTCGGCCTGCTCACGATAGTCCCCGACCAGACGAGCTTCATTTCCACAACCTGTATGGAGGGTGGCACAATCCGGTGGATGAGTCCAGAGCTCCTCGATCCAGAACCGTTCGGTCTAAACGATGGTCGCCCAACGAAGGAATCGGATTGCTATGCACTAGGGATGGTGATCTATGAAGTTCTCAGCGGACAGGTACCGTTTGCCCAAGATAAGGATACCGTTGTTATCCGGAAAGTAATCGAAGGGAAACGTCCCGAGAGGCCTCTAGGAACGCAAGCAGTGTGGTTCACGGACGGTCTATGGGAGATGCTAGAACTGTGTTGGAACCACCAACCCTGTGACCGCCCAAGTCTCAAAACCCTACTCCAGCGCTTGGAAGTTGTTACACGGCCATCGCGGTCATCTTTTCTCACTACCACCACGAACGGAGACTTGCTAACAGGCACTAATAATCTGTCGGACCCCACCGTAACCAATCTTGAGGCGGTCCAAACTTCGCTCGCAACCTCTAACACGAAGCAACCCGAGATCGAAGGTTCCAATCTGGACGGGCCACCTTTACCACACCTTGGCCCCACGGCCATTCCGTCTACTCCGTGCACAAAACCCCTACCCCCAACCCCCAGTAAGCCACCTCTCGCGCAACCAAGCCACCCACGGATACTCCAATGACAGCTCCTTTTACTCTCTTCCACCATGACATTGCTGGAAAATTAGGTATTATTCTCTTCCTTCCTACTGCAAGGGAGTTTGCCGCCGGAGATTTCAATTTGGATGATGTAATTGAGAGATTGGCAACGGCCCTTCTCGATGAGTCCCAATGGAACGAGATCCTGGGCTTGACGGGAGACACCGCAATTCTGGTGATTGAGTGCCTCGACAAAGTGAGTAAAATCAGATCATATTCCCCACCCCGAATCCTTATCACACTCTAGGTCATATCATCCAAAACTTTTAAAACCAATCAAGATACTCTGACACGCTCAAGAGCGTTCTCCGCGATCTCAACTCTCTCCCGAGGATGTAAATACCTCCCCCGCTCGTACTGGATCGATGCGGGGACAATAAAATTCCCCGAGGATGCTTATGCATACGGGAGGACAGCCGATGTCTACCACGGGACATGGAACGGCAAGTCCGTGGCAGTGAAGGTTTTGAGGACCTCGAGCCAAGAGAGTTCCACGAAACTCAGGAGGGTGAGTACCGGAGGCGGCCAGGAAGCGGGAACAACATATGGGCTCGGGCTGACTTGGTGAGAAACAGCGCCTTTGCAAGGAAGTGATTGTGTGGAAGCACATATCGTGTCCACACATCCTCAAATTCAATGGCGCTTTTTACCACGACGGTGTGCCGGCGATCATCATGCCTTGGATGCCTCACGGAAACATCGCCGAATATCTGGAAATACACACAGGTGCGGATCGGTTGCGTCTGGTAAGCTTAAATTCCCCGGCAAGTCGATGTGCCTCTTCTTACCGCGCCTCTTCGCCGTGTAGCTTTTTGGTGTGGTCAAAGGAGTCAGGTACATCCACAATTACGACTTAGCGCATGGGGACATCGAAACGGTAAGGCCTCTCACTCTCAACCAAAAGCCCGATCATGAAGTCACTTCGTTCCTGTTACCAGCCAAATATCCTAATTTTGGACTCGGCTCCACCGCGGGCCCTGCTCGCGGATTTCGGTTCCGCCCACGTTACAACCACCCCGGCGAAAATACCAGACGAAGAACGAGGCGCGGCGTTTTTCATGGCTCCCGAGCTTCTCTCTCCGACCGGTTTTGGCCTGGAGAAAGGGTTGCCATCTAAAAAGGCGGATATCTACGCTCTGGGCATGGTGGTGTACCAAGTGTTGACAGGAAAGTTGCCTTTCTTTCCGAGAAGGGAAGAGGAGGTTATACTCGCTGTGACCTTAGGTGAACATCCTCCCAAACCAGAGAATGCTGAGGAGATTGGGATGACGGAGGTTGTTTGGGACCTCTTGATGGAATGTTGGCGGGGGGATAGGACAACCAGACCAACCATTACCCGGGTTTGGGAGAGATTCCGTGAGATCACCAGTAAGAACGAACCTGATTCTACGATCCGGGGGTCCGCAGTTCCCCCGTTGAGCGCTCATACACACAGTCCTACCCCCCCTCAAAACTCGCCTTTGACGGTTATTCCATGTAAGTGGGCTGCTTGTGCTTGTTGGTCATATCGTTGCCAAGTGACTGACGAGTTTGATGCGGCGTTATTTTAGCTTCCCGAGCTTCGGATACAGACGAGGCATCTTCGGCGTCCGCCGTCACCACTCCATTGAGTCTGTATGCTTCCCCCAACCAGGAGGGCATGGACGAAGCCGAGGGTGAGAATCTGGTTAAAGACGACGAGGTGGTCAAGGGGGAGCCCCCGGCGACGCGAACCAACCGACCACGAGGGGGCTCAGAGCCAAGAAGCGGGATACATGCGAAAGCTACATCATGGCCCCTGCGTCTTCCATCGTTCTTCCCACGCATCTCACGCTCGAGCCTCGCGGGGGCAAGAGGAAACACATCTGGGATCGAGCCGAGGAGGTGACCCTTCGTTCCGCCTCTCCGTAACTTGACTGGACCGAGCGACCTTAAGGCTTTTAGGCAGCATAAACTGACACATTTCCTAACTTATGTTCTAATTGTATATCCCAGCAACCGTGATAGGTATATATTCTACAACACCCTTGACACTTACGCGTACGTGGGGGACGGGCTCTCCCACATTACGCCGTACCTTACGCGGCGTCAGATCGATTCGAGCTTCAAGAGCTGGGGGACATTGTACCCCGGGAAAGCGAGAACTCGCGTCGGGCAACACTCAAATCGCGGATCCCACTTTGGGCCAGGGGCAGTCGCGGCGGGTCCTACCAGGATTGGGGAATGGAAAAAAAGTGCCCATTCCTTTCCGGCCCCACCAATGATCTACTCAATACATTGTGAGTTGTCGATCTCCCTGGCATGCGGAATAACTCCTTTCCAGACTGCGCCAGTCTCGTCGTGCCTTGAGGATTGGATATTGGAAACCAAAACAGATTGACCTCGAGCTCCGGGTTCCTCAGTTGTGACGTCGAGGGCCTCCCCGCTCTCAACGGGTTGTTAGCCAAGTTCGTCGTGTAGGAGGTCGACGATGTGGTCTGGGATTTTTGGCGGGAGGTGCGGGTTCGACATGGTGGTCCTGGGTGGTTCCCGGGGATAATCGATAAAGCTTCCGAGTCCATTTTGGCGCCCATCTTCCATGATTTCATGGTGTCGATTGACCCTACCCCTGCCCGCCCGTTGGGGGCCTGGACACCAAATGTGATTTCTACAGCCACTGTATACCGTGTGGTATCCACTGAGACTTGCTGGATGCTTTGACAAGGTCCATTATCACCTCCGGCAACAAACTCCTAGCCCTATTTCTTGCATGACCTTTTGGAGAACCGAGCGTGAATCCCAGAATTTGACCTGAAGGTGATCAAGGTCCAACCACCGCGTGCCAGGATCCGCTCCTAGAATGCACTCAACGGTGATATCGTCCTCGCCGATGGCTCGGTTCAAGATGTCGGGGACGTCGATTGAGATTTGTCAAAACACTTATTTTCTCACTTTCTTGCCTTCTATGTATCCTTCTCTCCCGGTGTTCGCTTATTTCCCGACTTCGACAAGCTGTGCCCCAACTGCTATTTGTCACTCAATGGGGAATCCCTCATTTTAGGTGGGTGGGGAAATAAGTTGATGGTTTTGCTGACAACATCCGTCGAACCTGCTTGACACAGCGCGTTTCCCTACACGGGGACGGCAGGTCGAATGGTGACCAGTGACCCCCGGGAAGGGCTCCCGCTCCTGGTATGCGAGAATCCTGTGTTCCACGTGTCCAGTGAACTCTGTGCCAACATTGATCTGCGTTTTCGCGGTGTCCTGGTGAGTCTGAGTCTGATCAGCGTTCCATTTTCAAGCCCACCCCATCTAGGAAACGGTCACACCCCCTTGGATAGGTGGCGAAACCTCACGGATTCACGCTCAACTTCATTCGGGTGCTACGCGTGCCCATCTTCTAAAAGGTTGGGGTTAGGTCACATCATCCTTATCATTCAACCGCTCGTACGCTCTGCCACACAACATGTTGATTGGTCAACACGACCGGATCTCCACCCAACAGCAACCTCCACTCGCCCCACAGATCACAATAGCGTACGTGGCGGGTCTGCTTTATGGCTACTGGACTAATCATCACCACAGCGTGATGGGAGCGACAGGAAGCGGGAAGACCTCCGTGAGTTCGAGAGTACTAACTGCTTACATTAATTAACACCCGATCTACAGTTCGTCAATATGGGCAGCGGCTCCAATCTTCGTATCGGGGCGAACTTGAAATCTTGTACTGCCGAGGTCCAGCTCGCCAAAGAACTCACACTCGATGGACGACGCGTACTCCTTGTCGATACACCCGGCTTCGATGATACGTATAAGACCGACGTCGATATCTTGAAGCTGATCGCGGCATTCTTGGCGACAACGTGAGTACAACCCTTCGCCTGCTGTGTCTTTTGACCGAATGTTTGGACAGGTACGGGAACGGATTCAAGCTCGCAGGCGTTATCTTCATCCATCGCATCTCCGACCAGCGATTCACAGGGATCTCGAGACGCAACTTCGGGATGTTCCGCGAACTTTGTGGAGACTCGACTCTCAAGAACGTCGTCCTTGTCACCAACATGTGGGGAGATGTCTCGCTAGATGTTGGGGTGGCCCGGGAACAGGAACTCGTCCAGGAATTTTTCAAACCGGTCCTCGACAAGGGCGCTCAACTCGCCCGTCACCACAACACCACAAAGTCCGCTCATGATATTATTCGCCGCATTATGGAAAACCGACCTATCGTTCTCCAAATCCAGCGCGAGTTGGTTGACGAGCGCAAGGAGATCACCGATACTGCGGCGGGACAGGCAGTCAATAAGGAGCTCAACGAACAGATCAGACGTCATCAGGCCGAGCTCAAGGCGATCCAGGAAGAGATGCAGGCACTTAAGGAGAAGGATGAGGAGACGAGGCGGGAACTAGAAGAGGAGACACGTAGGATCCGAGAGGAGGTGAACAAGATGAGGATGGATTCAGAGGGAATGGCGGCAAGCTACAACGAGGAAAGGGGGAGGATGGAGAAGGTGGTGAGGCAGATGCAAGAGCAAGCTCGTCAGGAGAGGGAACGGGCTGAGGCCGAGCACCAACGACAGATGGCCGACTCCAACGAACGTCTCCGGGAGAAGGACGAGATCCATAAGATCCAGGAGAGTATGAATAAGGTGAGGGTGGATTTGGAGAGAATGGCAGCCGGGGGGAGGTTGATGGAAATGGTGGCTGGCTACAACGAGGAAAGGAGGAGGATAGAGGAGACGATGGCACAAATCCAAGAGGAAGTCCGTCAGGAGAGGGAGCGGGCCGATGCCCAGTACCAAAGGCAGATGGATAACCTTGGTGAACGTCTTCAGGAAAAGGCTGAGGAGGCGAGACGGGGGTTAGAGGGGGAAATAAGCGGGATGAGGGTGACTTTGGTGGAATTGGTGGCCAGCCACAACGAGGAAAGGGTGAGGATGACGGAAGAGATGAGGCGAATCCGAGTGGAAGTCCGTCAGGAGAGGGTGCGGGCTGAGGCCCAGTACCAAAGACAGATGCATCAGCTTCACGAACATGTTCGGGAGAGAGACGAAGAGTTGGGGAAGGCGCTAAGGGAGACGGGCCAGAGGTTAGAGGAGATGGCACGCGCGATGGGGGCGGATTTGGCGAAAATGGCAGCCAGCCACGACAAAGAAAGGATGAGGATGACAGAGGAGATGAGGCAAATCCTAGAGGAAGTCCGCCAGGAGAGGAAGCGGGCTGGTGCCTGGTTCTGAACACAGGTGGATCACCTTCGGGAACGTCTACTGCTGAGCGGATGGCCCCGATTCTAAGGCGGTTTCGCGAACTCTACCAAGCTCGGAGCACTGGAACCGAATCACTCGTGTAAATAGTCCTGCCACCATATAAGAGCGGTCTGCACACGCTCAGGTAGACGGCATACAGAATACAGGCGGGATCGATGTTTAGGATAGTAAAACGCATGGCCTGACAATGTAACTGCCAATATCATAGGAGAGAAAGAAGGGGGCAAGAAGAAACTGGCAAGCAGATCAACCCATGGACTCCACGAGGTGTCGGAATTCCGCAATCACAACGTTCTGATAGAGTGTCATCAGTGATATGTCGGGATGCCGCGAGAGGGTGATCAAACATACACCAATCGGCGCTTTCCGCAGTTCAGGCTCTGCGCTGAGGTTTTACAGGACCAGAGGTCGGGCTCATGCGATCTACCTCGTCTCGGAGTTTAGGTGGGTATTCGTGGCGTTTGTTCGCCCGGTACAGGGGCGTCGCAGAGGGTATCCATCGTCGGTGCCGAGGCAGAGGCGTTGGGGTTGGCCCCAGGTCCACTCCAACCCAGAGGACCCCACGTTGGCGCAAGATCCTAGCGGATACTGGTCCAATCACATAACCGGTGGTGTCCATCGCGTATTCTGCGCATCTCGGTGACAGAATCTGTGGTTCACTAGACAGCGTTTACGATTGCCCCCCCGGTTGGTTCGTGTTACCCCGCTGGGTTCTCTGTTGTTGTTTCGTTATGATCCGTACCCCAGGTCAAAGCGGACGTGTCAGCGTTGACAGAGCGGGGAGACAGGGATCAGGTACCCAGGTGACTTTTTTGTTGTGTGTGCGAGCATGAGGGTCACAGCGATGGATGAGAGTGGGTCCGGAGTTCCGTTTTTGGAAACCGCTTTGGTACCGCCCGGTCCCGACCTCCGATCCATTCCTTCAACCCGTGTCGTCTCCCACCGTGTTCGTTCGACGAGCTACCCCCACTCTACACATTGTCAACGCGTATCTCTTCTTCGGCACATACCACCGTACATCAACCCCGCTATGGTGCTCGCCACGTCGCGTATCTCACGCAAAACTCGCGGACGAATATTTCCGGTCGATGGAGCGGAGGGGCCAGTGTGATGGGATCTGGTTGGGCGTCCTGGGTGAGATCGCTATTCAGAATTTTCAAGCTTCAGGCTTCAAGCCCTACCGCGCGGTGGGTGATGTGTGCCTTTGTGTGCTTTTGATTCTCGAAGTGTGGCAACGCCCATTTCGGGAACAAAGTCACGGATGGAGATGGGACCTTGGGTTGGCAACGGGAGCTTCTCAGCACCTGTCTAGGCGAAACGCAAGTGGCTGATGCCTATGTGTGGTTAGCGATGACAAGTCAATGGCGCACCCATCGCTTTGACCCCGCGGAACTAAATCCTTCAATCCTCATCCTCCTGCACTATCCCTCGAAGAAGCCTCGACCCATGGATTCCTGTTCTCAATTGTCCTGCGTGTTTAGCCCGGTTTAGTTGGAATCGCAACCTTCCTCCACTACGAGGTGAGCGGGACCCTCACACTTCGACCTCAGCAGCTACCATGACGATCTGATCTCAACCCCATTCGCATTGTTTGTGGCTGATGCGAACCGCCAGGAGGTGGTGCGGGTTATGTAACGGTCAAAATTATAAAAGGGCAGAGGACCTTTGTCTCTGTACCTCCCACTCCCGCCTGCGGTCCTGCAGCGCCCTCGACCCGCTTCAAATCCACGTTCCTACTGTCCAAGGATATGGCTTTTGACGACCGCGGCCCCAACAGAAACTGGCCGGAGGACGGTTCTGGTACGTCCTCGACGTGATTTACTGTTACCGTCGTGACGCTCAGCATTCTATGACAGTATGCGGCTCTTCATCCCGGAGCGATGATATGCCAACCAATCCGCCAAGTCACACTAACGACCCGCGCTTGACCGGTTCAAGCGCTCATGCCCCCCAGCCCCAAGGATCAGGGCTGATGTCCCCATTCGACAACCAGAATCCTACACTCATTTCATATAGTAAGTTGCCTCAGTGCTCGTTTGTCTACTCCATAGGTTTACGACCACTGTTACAGATAACTACCAGACCCCGCGGAGCGAGGGGAGCGGACCATTGTCGCCAGGTGAATGGCCGGGTGGTTTTCAGGCTGATTACGCAGACACCTGGGCAAACACCCGGATCCCAGACTCTCAGACCACCACGGATGTGACCGGATACTACCCGACACAGTCCACCTCTGGAGACGCGCCCGCGGGGAACAGTCACCACCCTGCTACCCGCTCTTCCCCCTTTTACCCGATGCCAACGCGGGTCGACACAATGGTCCAACCTACCAGCTACCAATCGTATGATACCCAGTATTCAAGTGAAGGACGAACTTCCCATTCGCAAGACCATTCGCCATCCCCATCGCAACCTACTAGTTATCCTTCCCTACTAACGTCACCCCAATCTGACCCCTCATATTCCTATCCTGCACCGAACCAACTGCAACCCAGGCAATCGATGCCACTGCCGGCGGACCACCAATGGCCCCCATCTCATGTCCCATCCAACCGCAACGTCTCAGACCCGACCCCCGTCACTTACCATCATAATTATGCAGATTCGCAGTCTCAGATCTACTCTCCGGTCGTAGTGTCATCCAGCAATCACAGTCAAGCCTCCAATCCTACATCATTAACTCAGCCATCCTCTCTCGGAGAAGCGCCTCCCTACCAGCATTGCCCTCTGTACCCTCCGACCGATGGCCCATCGTTCTCTGTTTCCCAGCACTCTCAACCTACACGAGCGAGAGGAAAGAGAACGGCACGGATCCACCCCTACCCCGAGTCTGGGCGGAAGACGGGGAAGAAGGTTTCCCCGTCCAGCGAACAACCTGTGGCGTCAAGCAGCCGGGTCACATTGGACTCGCCTCCTCCCCCAACAGCTCCTCGTGGAAAACACAAACACCTGACCAAAGTGAGCGCTCTAAACCAGACATTGCCGATTATCGTCGACTAATGCATATCGAAGGCCCATGAACGAGACGCTGAGAGGAAGAAGGGGTATCGTGAGGCCCTGAAGGATTGGTTTCAGTGCGTCACCGAGCTGTTACCATCATTGGGAACGGATGCCCCGTCGCGCCTCCAGATTTTGGGTGAAGGTAAGTACAAAAGCGCGGCTCACCCAAACGGATGTAACGCTTACCAAGTAATGTAGTTATCAAACGCCTAGGCGGGACCGTCCCGGCCCTCGTCGATCGGCCGAAGACCACGAAGAGAAAGGATCCCAAGTCCGTCCAGAACGGGATCCGCGCGCACAACGAGGACCGCCGGTACGATGAGGTCCGAACGTTGCTTAAGGCGGGTGGGTACAGGGTCGACGGGAAGACGTCCTATGTTAGTCTTCTACAGATAGGTGCGTCTATTGTCTGTTGATCCGGCTTGGGAACGAGAACGCTAACAACTCGGTAGTGGCGTACGTTCTGCAAATGGGTAAAGGTGCGGTGGATGAGGAGTTGGCCAAACTCATTACCCGGTTTCTACCTGATCCCTGAGGCGCCACATGGCCCACTAAAACGCTCGGACAATATTTCTCACGACATTCTCTCACTCCCTCTCCCTTCATCATCCACATTCTTACGCCTTACGACAAGATTTTAATTTTTACGCTTCGCGATTTACATACCACATCCCACCCCATCCACCCACCCATC
>Ga0307509_10007716_pt1 | contig 13963 bp, 14 predicted proteins | sample 10_EM_MG_FD_202245 | JGI IMG/M metagenome (GOLD analysis project Ga0307509, IMG submission 202245) | Populus trichocarpa ectomycorrhiza microbial communities from riparian zone in the Pacific Northwest, United States - 10_EM | ecosystem: Host-associated > Plants > Roots > Unclassified | place...
GAGGGGAAAACACCGCAAACTCAGCCCCCCGTTGAGACATAACAAAAGGAATATACGAGGCGCCTTACTAGGAGAGGCAACTCCAACGTCCTAGCACATTTATCTTCTATTTGAGTTTTTACGGTACCCGAAAACAGGGATTAAAGACATATATGGCAAAATGTCTGTGCGTGTCTGAGCGCCCATACAAAATATACCCCCCCTGTTTTCGGGTACTTCTTGAGGGGGACGAGCACAAGCGCATGCAAGCGTATCCTTTTGGACGTATGGGCTTAGGGACAGAGGTGTTGCAGGGAACAAATATTAGCAGGGGTGGTGGTAAGGTTGGAATGGGTCCTCATGTGCTAGGTGTACTACCGGTTTTCACAAGTATTCGGACGTCTTGGCGCCAAGACATGATCAGGCGTGTGCTTTCTCCCAAGTCTTGGCGCCAAGGCATCCGGATACTTTTGAAAACCGGTAGTACTCGTAGCTCCGTGGGGGAATTAGCCGGAGTCTTCCACAACGCCACCAACAACCCGACCAGGGCAACCGTCATCCATCTGTTTGTAATATACGTTAACAGGAACAACCGCGCTACTCTCCTCCTCCCTCTGCCGCGTGGAGTTCGGGAGACTCCGCAATTCTCGCTCGTGAATATCCGACCCATGGCGCTAGCGGTCCTAGTAACGCAACGTTAACCTCCGCATCTCTATTCAATCCCGGCCAAGACCCCCATTCTCTCCCACCCCACTGCCTATCAACTCACCCCGCCAAGACTAAACACTACCGGCGCATTCGCAGGTGAATGTAGCCTCTGCTTCGAATCGAGCGCTCTCCTCTCTATCTTCTGCAAGCGACCCACCACCCCAATTTATGCCCTCCTCTCCCCTCCCCTCCCCTCCCCCCAATCCTACTCCTAGCCGTGCTCAAAAACCACCCGGAAAAGGGCCAGTCCGCGCGAGATCATGGCAGCGACGAGCACCGTGTAGCTCTAACGTTCACGTGGAATATCGTTCTGACAGGAGCCAAAGTCGCCAACGACGAGAATTAGGGACCCGTATGGACATGGGCAACATGTCCTCCTGCACATGGGAAGGGCGAAGGTGGTTTTGTATGGAAGTACCCGATATGGGGCTCCGTCCTTGAGGCGAAGTTCGTGCGCACGTACGCACGCTAAGGCCATTGGTGACCATAAAATTTAATGCTGGAAGGATTTCTGCGCACCGCTGCCTCGTACTACGTTACTACGCTCAATCGTGGTGAGGGGTGGATGAATTGAGGAAGGTGTCGATACGGAGGCACTAGTACTAGTACATTCTGGAAAGGATCTCGCTTAAAGAGGTGGAGAGGGGGGCTAGATGAATGGATCTGGAATTTAGGATTTTTAGGCTCCCGGGATTTATGCGTGCTGGCAACCCCCCCGGACAGGTTCAGCGGATAGAAGGTGTTGCTGGTTGCTGTAGGCGATGTCCGGACACTGTGCAGGGTGTTATGGGGGGTGGTGCTAAGGCATGCATCTCGGAAATTGGGTGACGCTGGGGAGTGGACGCCCAGGAGTTTATTGATAAGAGGGGAGACTATTTGGCTGGGGGATTGGCGAAGGGGCAGAGTGGGAGGGAGTAGTGCATAGTACTGGTATTGCTAATTCACCAGTGGAGCGAGAGGGGGGAGGTAGGAGGAATCTGGTAGGTGTAGTGATACAGTGTTTGAACTTTTGCTCTCAGATCATGGGACGGACTCGGAGCGCCTGGGGCTGCTGGAAAGGCTTTAAGTAAGCTGTTTTTTTCTTTTTCGTTTCGTATTGTGAAGATATCACGAGTGAGGATCTATGATTGCGCTCCTGAGAAACGCGATCATAATATTTAATTTATGTGATATTATAAAAATTTAAAGAGAGCACAGTACCCCCTCACCTATGCTCGGGTACAGGTTTACGTCGGCGCATTAATTCGAGAGAGAAGAGTATCGAGAGTGTCACTGCCCACTCATCACCTGGGTTATGCCCATCATGGTCTCATCCTAACCATCACAAGAGCTTACCATACTTCCGTTCTCTATATTTTAATAGCAGGTCTCCCGAACTTGGGAATGCTCTTGTAGCTGAGGTGTATTCTAGGAAGGAGGAGGATGTATTTAGCAGGGTCCTTTTGTATTCGAGTTTAAGTACTTGTTGAATAGGAGGCTTTTTATCTCCTACCTGGGTACCTTACGGGAGCTTAGGGCTGCTGGGCCACAAGTGATACCATAAACCATGTCTTTTACCATATCCGATCTGCAGCTCACTAGCCTCGGAGAAACTATTCTGATTCAAATTTATTCACGCTACTAGTGCGAATAAAGCAATCGCTCCTTATAATATCCCGGGCGTATTGGTAAAAGATTGGAAAATTATCTGGACTGACTCGGCATAAATCTCCCTGGAAACAAAAGTTATGTTTCCGATTTTGTGAACCCACCCGAGTAGTGTTCCCAGCAGTCCAGTCCGTCCGTCTTTAGGGTAGGACGGGACCGACTACGGCTCATAGTCCGTCTTTTTTGGGCTCTAGGACGGACTACACCCGGGAAGGCGAGGACCGGAAGGTCTGCAGGGGACTATATTCCTGTCTCTTGGACTTCCGGTGCCAGCCCGAATTGAAATCATCCACCTCCGAAAGAATCATTATAAAATCATGGGACATCACTCGTGCCGTCCCTACCGCTCCTGAAATCCAAAATCAACCCTTATAACATCTCAATTCATCTCATCAATCATAACAACAACAATACTCAATATATACAAAGTTCCTAGTCCAGCGCAGCCCCTAGAATTCCAGCATCCCAACATGCCATACTCACACACATACCAGTTCGCATTCCAGAGATTCTGCCATTCCCACATTCTCGTGCCAATGATCATTCCCAGTCGACAGCCCATACCTGTATCATATCAACCGGCCACTCCAATACCAGCCTCAATACATTCCGGACAACAGCTCCTATAGTAAAAAGTATAAAGTATAATAAATAAAGAATCACAAAAGTTGTGAATAGCGAGTTGTAAAGAGTGAAAGTATTCGTAGTAGTTATTCACCTTATCCTCATAAGAACACCCATATACGACTATCTTTTATATCAGGGACCCATGACCTGAACGATATCCGTTTCAACTTCTCAATCAACTCATTCCAGCCACCCTACAACATTCCGCCCTGTCCACTCCTTTTCAACCAGTACATTCCATTCCATCAGATCCATTCCATTCTTCCAACATCATTCCAGACAATCCACCGAATTCCCACATTCCATTTCAGCGGTTATCTGGAAGCATACCATCCATTGCTCACAACAGCACCTGTTGGAGCGTCCTTCCATATCTGGTATGGTTGACTGCGGGGTGTTATGTAAGCCGGGGGTGTGGCAGCGGTGATGCGGCGGCGAGTGAGGCCGTGTGAACTGGGGAAATCGTGACTGCGTCTTTTCTTGTTATATAGCCGGGGGTCACCCTCCACCTTTCTCTCTCTCTCAACCAATACAACAACAGTCGTTTCAACAGCTCCTATCGCCCCCTACCGCTCTCGGCCGTCCCCCGAAGTAGCCGGCCGTCCTCCACAGACCCCAGCGGTCCCACACAATCCCCGGCAGTCCCCTGCTGTCCATGAATGCCTCTGTCCCGCCCTGTAGGGCCCACCGTCCGGCCCAGGGACGACCGTCCTGCACTTTGACCGCCCTAGACGGACTACAGATAACCATCCCATCTCATCCGGAGCTCTTGGCAGTCGTCCCGCGGGGCCCCGCTGGGTCCCCGGACGGTTGGGAACACTGGGCGGCCCCAGCACAGTTAACGGTTAAAAAACTATCTGCTGTTAAACACTAATGAGGGCCATGTGGCGATGCCGGGAATAATATCATCTTAGAATTGAAACATCTACAGTTGATTTTCATGGCCACGGCGGTTCTGGAAACGCCTACGTTAAGTCTTGGAGTATAAAGTAGCTTATGCCTAGTTTATCTGTCCGTTTATTTATTTGTCCATCCACTTATTTATCGCGAGTAAAGGAAGGCAAGGGGAGAATGAATACATAAAGGAGAATTAGGATAGGAAGGGATCGTATAACAAGGAATCTATCTGACCGGGGAATCGTAATTAAGATAAATGATGCAGGTTAACACATGAAATGGTCTCCTGGGTTCCATACGCTGACACAAGGAATAGAAAGAAACTCGGGACCCTTGACCTGTAAGCGTCAAGAAGCAGCAATAGGCTTCGGAGGGGTCATGTCTACATACATGTGGGATCCCCGCCAATGTTAACGGTAGAGAACTTCTAGGTCATGTTTCAGATTGATGCAAAGGACATATCATAGAAGGAAAGGTAGAAAAGGTAGTCGCTGCAACAGCGCATACTAGGCTCGTCGAGGGCGAGAAGGCTGGCATTTGGAGAGGAGGAATCCCACGCGGTTTAGGCATAACAAATCGACTGCCCTAGAGCACTAATTCAGCCTAAGTCGTTTATAGCAGGTGAGTCGCGGTGCATTTGCGCTTTCCATAGACTTCCGAACTTGTAGTAACTTTGCTACTCCTCCATGTCCCCTCCCAGCAGAATAAGAAGGTGGTATACCGCCGTGCCTATCTGGCCCGTTGGGGTCGACACCTTCATATTCTAGTAGTAGCTCCACCACCCCTCCATATTCCTCGGTAGCAGCACATCCGAGTGGTGTCCGATCATCCTGATTTGGGCGGTTGGGGTAGACATCTTCCCGTCCTAATAATAGCTTCACAACTCCTTCATGTCCACTGCTAGTAGCACACCTGAGCGGCGTCTGATCATGCTTATCAGGGAAATTGGGGTCGACATCTCCCCGCTCCAGCAATAGCTTGACCGCCCCTTCATTTCCCTCGACAGCAGCCCACCCGAGTGGTGTCCGGTAATCCGTATCTGGGCGATTTGGGTCGAAATCTTCTCGTTCCAGAAATAGCTTGACCACCCCTTCATGCCCGTTGATAGCAGCCCGCCCGAGTGGCGTTTGGCCATACTTATCGGCGCGATTGGGATCGACATCTACCCTTCCTAGCAGTAGCTCGACTGCCCCTTCATGTCCCTCGCCAGCAGCGCATCCGAGTGGTGTTCGATCATTCCAATCTGGGCGATTGGGATCGATACCCTCGCGTCCTAGAAGCAGCCTAACTATTCCTTCTTGTCCATTGGCAGCAGCGCACCTGAGCGGCGTTTGATCATACTTATCTGAGTGATTTGGGTCGACATCTCCGCGCTGTAGAAGTCTCTTAACCACCCCTTTATGTCCGCGAAGAGCAGCCCATCCGAGTGGCGTTCGATTGTGCTTATCAGCGTGATTGGGATCGACATCTTCCCATCCCAGCAATAGCTTGACCACTCCTTCGTGTCCTTGGGTAGTAGCCCAGATGTGAATGGTCGAACACCACTCAGGTGTGCTGCTGCTCGCGGATATGAACCAGTGGTCACTCTAATGCTGGGACGACAAGATGTCGATCCGGATCGTGCTGACAAGCACGATCGAACGCCACTCGGATGGGGTGCTCTTCGCGGACATAAAGGGGTGGTTAAGAGACTTCTACAGCGCGGAGATGTCGACCCAAATCACTCAGATAAGTATGAAACGCTCAGGTGCGCTGCTGCCGATGGACATGAAGGAATAGTTAGGCTACTTCTAGGAGGCGAGGATATCGACCCCAATAGCCCAGATTGGAATGATCGAACACCACTCGGATGTGCTGCAGGCGAGGGACATGAAGGGGCGGTCAAGCTACTGCTAGGAAGGGCAGATGTCGACCTCAATAGTGCTGATAAGTATGACCAAACGCCACTCGGGTGGGCGATTGGGGTCGACATCTTCCCGTCCTAGCAGTAGCTTGACTACTCCTTCATGTCCCTCGACAACAGCCCACCAGAGTGGTGTTTGATCATACATATCTGGGCGATTGGGGTCAACATCTTCCCGTTCCAGAAGTAGCCTAACCACTCCTTCATGTCCTCCACGAGCGGCCCATCCGAGCGACGTCCGATCGTGCTTATCAGCCCGATTAGGGTCGATATTCTCCCGTCCCAGCAGTAATCTAGCCGCTCCTACGTGCCCGTTCCTTGCCACCCACGAAAGTGGCGTACTACCTGTGCAATCTTGTTGGTCGATGTCGCAGCCTTCAACATGTGTAACCGCAGTCACAAGCTCAACAATCCTGAAGAACGATGCGCAGTGTAGTCCGGAGAAGAGCGAATAAGTACAGATATCTCAGGCATAGTTGGGATGCACAACCTGCTCTAAAAGTGATACGGCGGCCACGTGATTTTCGTACTGGCCCAAGAGCTCCGGCGCAAGGGTCCTCGCATGGTCTGAGAGCTCCCTCCCCGCATGTGTTCCCCAATATCTCGAGGAGTATTTGAGGAATGGTACACTTTGATGGTCTGGGAGAGGGTGAGATGCGAGATTCCTGACCTGCCGTGAGCTCAGATAGGTCAAGCACGTTTCTGCAAGTATCGAATGAGGTTTATTGAAGAGACCTGGATGACTGCAAAGATACTCTTGGACAGTATAGTGGATTAATCGTACAATCGAAGCTTCCTTATCGACGGTGATTAAGCCTTGGCAGCAATGTAGGAGTGTACCTATCGAAGGAATATTTTCGGGATCGAAATCCATTGCCCCCATCTCTACTGCTAGCGCATGACATAGCTCGTCCACTTGTAGCGGCCGCTCCGAATGGCAGACCCATGTGAGAGTGGCCATTGCAAGTTTCGTCTTTTCCTCGTCCTGAGTCTTTATCCTCTCTAGCGTCACACTATATGCATCCCCTAACCCTGCCCTACCTTTAATTGACTCGAGTGCTTTCTTCCGGCCAGAAATAGTTGTCCCTCGCAGGATTGCCTTGATATGGAGAGAATATGGAGAGAAGCGAGTAGGGATCTAGAGTCAAATATGTCAGCAATTACCGTAGCCCTTTCCTTACGCCGGTTTCTACATACGTTTCCGAGTCCATTTCTGGAATGGTCTTCATAATCTCGGCCTCCAATGTACTACTCATTATCTCCGGGGTAGTGTCATTCTGGAGTTCATCACGTAGATATCTAACAACACCATCCTCCGTAGGCCGTATCGGTATAAAAGTGGCCGCTCCATGAAACTTCTTCTCCACCTCACCCCGCACTTGTGGTCTTCCTATCATAAATAAGCGAGTATTCGATGACTCCTGCGGGATCTGTTGCAGTGATTCAAGAACTATTATACCATTCGATGCTCCGGCACACATTCGTCGAGTGCATCCACACATATAAACGTGCGCTTTGTACTTGTGATAGTCTGGAACATCTTCAGAATCCCTGAAACTTGTAGCCCTCTGCCCCCAATACTCCTCCTCCTCCTTCAAAACGCTTGGACTACCGATTCGGGAATTCTCTCCAGTCCGCTAACAAGCTGTCTCAGCAGGGAGCCGAGCATATTCACAGGCGACTGCTCATTCCGGGAAGCAAAGCCGAAGTAAAAACACATCACGGCAGTATCTCCCTCCCCGGCCTCATCGCACAACTTGTCTATAACCAGCGAACTATTATCGCAACCTATTAGTAATGCCATTCTTTGATTTCCGACAATGGTACATTCTCTCTCACATGATGTAGCTCTTTCCCACTCCTGGATTTCCGTCGCAGAACAAGGTCGCATGATTGGATTTATCCCCCCTGGGGGCATTATGCCATCGTCCAAATTCTTCGGTTTCCAGTAGTCAGGTTCCTATACCGTCTATCCGCTCGGCTCCGATGTCTTGATGCTGCACCCATGGCTCCAATGGAGACAGCCATGCCAGTATTTTCGACTCGTCATCGGGGGCAGTGTAATTAAAGCTATTTGCGATGTTGATAGAGTTATTGTTATTGCTGAAAGGCTGTGACATTCTTGATCCCACCACTTTGAACGTTGCCGAGAGGAGAGGAAGGTGTTGGTCAACTTAGCCGAGGAGAAAGCGAAGTTATCTATCCACCATCTAATCACTGGATTGAAACTCGTTACACAAAGGCTCCAGTTCTTGGGTGTTAGGAACACCCAGCAGATTCGTAAGTATCGCAAACAAACGCTCACACCTAGCGCCGCAATCAAGTACTCGAGTCCTGTTCCCTAGCCGGGAATCTACGGAGGCATTTCCCGCCATCGTAACATATCCAAAATCACAACCAAACCAAAATGATTACCATACATTAGTTTCGACGCAGGGTGTTCGCGTTTATTTGACACTCCTCGATAGACCAGGAGGGGGGTCAGCGAACACTACAAGTACTTACACTGAAAGTGACTTGGCAAGAGGCAATTTTGTTTGGTCAGTTCGTTGACCCCCCGGTTCGTTGACCCTTCCTACCGGTTTGTTAGCAGGTTATGTTGAACCGTGCCTACTGGTGGTGCAGTACTCCATGCCTTTTCTTTGATACATTCCAAAGCAGCAGGAATTGGAGAACCAGAAGCATCTGTGGCCCATTCTTTCGGACGGTGAAAGCCTCGGGACAGGCATTGCGGAGAACATGTGTTAGCAGGGGTGGTGGTAGTGTATGACGTGCAGAAAAGCCTAACTCCGCCATGTGCGTAGGCGAAATATTCAGAGCTTTTCCCAGCACCAATAATAGCATCCCAACGACAACATCAACAGTAACAGTCGCGCACCCTCCCTCTCCTCCTTCTGCTGTGACCTCACAACTATCCCTTGGACGGATGAGACTCTCAAACTTGTTGCAAGACTTGTGCGACATCGCTTTTCTTAGTGACGAGAAATTATTCGCAAGAATTCCTGATCATGACCTAGCTGTCCTCTAATCAAGTCTCTGTAAAAGCTGCGCACAGGCCATGATACGGATTTGAGAGTCTTATCCGTCCAAGGGATAGTCGCTGTCGAAGCTCCAACACGCGGCACTCGGAGCGGTTCCAGCAGCGGGGTACTAACCTCGGCATCCCTGTTCAAATCCCCACCAAGACCCTCCAGCGTCCGTTTTCCTGCTCCGCTACCTCCCTACCAACCCACTCCCTGGCATTTGGCACCATCAGTGCATTCCAGGTGAATACAATCTCTACTTTAAATCAAACACTCACCTCTCTATCCTCTACAAGCTACGGGCCACCCCAGTTCCACACCCCCCGCAGCTCGTCCCCTTCCCCCTCCCACCCTACTCTACCCTACGTAACGACGCAGCATCAAGCCAGATACTTGTGCACTACCATCACTGTGGTACCCCCTCGCTATACCGCCCGAAGCCCCATTATGAGAATTCACCATGGCAACACTCATATCGCGCTCTGGCGCAACGCTTTGTACACAGCCCTTAGCCCTCGTCACACCCCTGGCCTTCTCTCCTCCTAATCTCACTCCTAGCCGTACTCCAAAGGTATCATATCATAGCTAGAAAAGGGCCAGCTCGCACAAGACAGCGGTGATGAGCACCACACAGCACTAGCCCTCGCGTGGATACCGTTCCAACAAAAATCAAAGTCGCCGGTAACGAGCACACGAGAACCTTATACCATAGGTAACATACGACCTCCCGCACCCGAAAAGGGCGAAGACAATCTTGCATGAAAGTACCCAATAGAGGGCTCCACCCTCAGGACGAAGTTCGCGCGCACGCACGATAAGGCCCTCGGCCGGCCGGAGACTACAAAATGTAGAAGATTCTGCGTACCGCCGCCTCGCCCTACCCTACTGCGCTCAATCACGGTGAGGAGACGGCGGAATCAAGGAAGGTCATGATGCGGAAGCGCATTCTTGAAAGGATCCCGCCCAGGGTGGGTAGGGAGGTGGGCTAAACGGATGGATATCGGAAGTTGGGCTTTTTGAGCTCGGAGGATTTGTGCGCGCTGGCGATGCTCCCCCGGCAGGTGCGGTAGATCGGGAGTGTTGCTGGGGTAGCAGTAACAAAGCGGATTGGATGGCCGAACCAGAGCAAATCAAAACACTATCACCGCACCTGGAAGCTTGATATCGGAGGATGTCTTGATCTTAATTCTATCATCGCGTTTTAGAAGGAAACAAGCATCCTTAGATATATAACTCAGAAAAGCTTTTACATTCCAACATCTTCCCATCTCAGCCTCTCTTTGCTCATGATAACGTTGGCCGCACCCCTTCTCTCCCCTTCTCTCTCCATCTAACCTCACTCAATCACTTCTCTTCTCTTCTATTTTCTTCGCTTCCCCCTCTTCCTTTCTCTTCCCTTCACTCTGACTCTTACATCGCTCCCAGCACCTACTTCGTTCCCCAACCACAGGATCATTCTTGTTGCCCTTTATGCGAGAAATAATGAATTCCAGATATGTAGTCGTTGTTCTTGATGCACTAAGGTCATGCCATCAATCACATCACAAAGAGCCAGTGATTCACAATACGAACATGGTGCAGGATACTATGGGCGGCGGCACCAGGGCATGCATCGTAGAGATTACGTGACGCCGGCCAGTGGAATCCGAGAAGTTTGTTGATGAGATGGATCGAGGGTAGGAGGCCTTTCGATTGGGGGGGTTGGTGAAGTGATGGAGTGGATGGGAGCATGTATTATATACTGTATGTATTGCTAATTTACTTGTAGAGGGCGCGGAAGGGTAGGTTAGAGGAAGCTATTAAGTTAGGGGTAGTGGTACAGTGTTTAAACTTTGTTCTCAAACTATGATATGAATCATATGATATCACAAATATTCAGATACCCCTAAGTTAGGTTACTAAAATATACTTATGTAGGTTTTTTGTTTTCGAGTCCAGAAGGACCTCGCTCCGTGTAATTCCTTTTTTCACGATACGGAACTTGAAGATCCGCTAGAAATTCGGTACTCGAAGGGCGCCCTTTCGGCTTCCTAATACCCGTACATTTATTGCGGGCTTTAGGCCTTTTTAACGGCCCCTCCCGTATTGTGAAAACTTCACGAGTGATGATCTATGATTGCACTTCAGGCATGCACGAACATGTTATGTAAAATCAAGAAGTTCAACGTCCCCCCATTTCCAAGGATGGTAGCATCCAGCAACTGTGTTCGGACACGAGTTCACTCATCTATTTTTCTATGTTTTCAGTAGCAGGTCTACCGAACCCGGGAATCGGGGCGCACTGCAGGAAATAGAAGTGCTGTCTATGCAAAGTTCTATCTTTTTCGAGTTTATGTATGATACTTGCCCAATCGCAGGGTTCTGAGCGTCTAGTCTGAGTGCCACATGAGGGGGCTGGTATCTACTGGGTCAAAAGTGATGAGTTATATCTTTTATGATCCACACCGAACCTGCCACTCATTAAACCAGGAGAAACCGCTCTGATTTCGATCTATTCACAGTGCTAGTGCGAGCAAGGGAATCGCTCTTGCTTGTAGCCCTGGTGTGTCGGTGAAAAATCGAAAAACTATTTCTACCGGCCAAACACAAATATAAGGGCAAAGGTTATGTATTTCGACTTTTGTGGGCCTATCCGGGTATAATTAACCTATAAAAATCCATCACTCGTTGAAAACAAATGGGGGCCATTAGATGGCGCGGGGAATGGTATCGTCTCGAAACCGAGATGTGTAGAGTCTATTCTCGTGTTTAGGGCGGCATTGGGAACGCCTGCGCGAGGTCGTCAGGTGGCGGAGGGAGAAGTCTATGTGTAGTTTATTTCTCGGTCTATCTGTCTATCTCTGGAAAGGGGAAGCGGAGGGGAAATGAGTACATGAAGGAGAATGAGAAAAGGAGGAGATTATGTAACTAGGATCAATTTGATTGGGGAATTGTAATCAAGATAAATGACTCAAGTTAACAAATAAAATAGGCCCCCGGGTACTGTAGCTGAATGCGAGGAACGGAAACTCGTGAGCCTTGGTTCTTACATGTCAGCAGAGATCCGTAGGTTTCTGAGGGGCATGTCCACGTACATGTGGGATTTCCGCCAGGGAGAGAAGCAGAGAACTTTCAAGATCAGGCTGTAGGGCTAATGCAAAGGAAGTAGAGGGCAAGTAGTGGAGGTGGTGGCGGCTACAAGAACATATCCTGGGATCCCCGAGAGGGGAGAAGAGTAGTGCTGGGAAAGGAGGAATCCCACGCGACTTGAGAGTAATTAATTGACTGCCCCAGGGTTCTCCATCAACCTAGGTCTTTCATGGCAGATGGGCCAGCTGTGCATCTGCGCTATCTGTGGACTCTCGGGCGTGTGGTAACTTCACTGCCCCTCCATGTCTCCTCTAAGTAGCACAAGAGAGTGGTGTGCTCCCGTATTTATCTGACCTGTTGGGATCGACCCCTTTCTGTTTTAGCAAGAGCTTCACCACTTCTTCATGTCCACTGGAAGCAGCACACCCGAGCGGTGTTCAATCATTCACATCCGGACGATTGGGGTCGATATGTACCCGCTCCACTAGCAGCTTGACGACCGCTTCATGTCCGCCGAGGGCAGCCCACCCGAGCGGTGTTCGATCACCCGCATCTGGGCGATTAGGGTCGACATCTTCCCGTTCTAGCAATAGCTTAACCAGCCTTTCATGTCCGCTGAGAGCAGCCAACCCTAGTGGTGTCATCCCATTCTCATCCGGGTGATTGGGGTCAACATCCTCTCGTTCTAGAAGTAGCTTCACCGCTCCTTCATGTCCCTCGACAGCAGCCCATCCGAGTGGTGTTATATCATATTTATCTGGGCGATTGGGGTCGACATCTCCTCGTCCCAGTAATAGCTTGACCACTCCTTCGTGCCCGTTGACAGCAGCACACCCGAGCGGTGTTCGATCATTCACATCAGGGCGGTTGGGATCGACATCCCCCCGTTCTAGAAGTAGCTGGACCACTCTTTGGTGTCCCTCGGCGGCGGCACACCCGAGTGGTGTTCGACCATTCTGACCTGGGCGATCGGGGTCGATATCTTCCCGCTTCAGCAGTATATTGACCACTCTTTCATGTCCGTTGATGGCAGCCCACCCGAGTGGTGTTTGATCATATTTATCTGGGCGACTAGGGTCAACATCTTCCCGCTTTAGCAGTAGCTCGACAACTCCTTCACAACCGTTAATAGCAGCACACCCGAGTAGTGTCCGATCATCTGTATCTGGGTGGTTGGGGTCGACATCTTCCCGTTCCAGCAATAGCTTGACCACCCCTTCATATCCGAAGACAGCAGCCCATCCGAGTGGCGTTTGATGGTGCTCATCTGCATGATTGGGGTCGACATCTTCCCGTTTTAGCAGGAGGCTGACCAGTCCCATATATCCGCCGAAGGTAGCCAGCCCAAGTGGTGTTATCCCATCCTCGTCCGGGTGATTGGGGTCGACATCTTTCCGCCCTAGCAGTCGCCTAGCCACCCCCTCATGTCCCTCGATAGCAGCGCATCCGAGTGGTGTTCGATTATTGGAATCCGGGCGATTGGGGTCGACATCTTCCCGTTCTAGCAATAGCTTGACCACTCCTTCATAACCGTTGATAGCGGCACACCCGAGTGGTGTCCGATCATCTGTATCTGTGTAGTTGGGGTCGACATCTTCCCGTTCCAGCATTAGCTTGACCACCCCTTCATATCCGAAGACAGCAGCCCATCCGAGTGGTGTTCGATTATTCTCATCTGCGTGATTGGGGTCGACATCCCCCCGCCCTACTAGTAGCTTGGCCACATCTTCATATCCATTGACAACAGCACACCCGAGTGGTGTTCGGCCATTCGAATCTGGGCGATTGGGGTCGACATCTTTCCGCCCCAGTAGTCGCTTAGCCACTCCCTCATGTCCCTCGATAGCAGCGCATCCGAGTGGTGTTCGATTATTGGAATCCGGGCGATTGGGGTCAACATCTTCCCGCTTTAGCAGTAGCTCGACAACTCCTTCATAACCGTTAATAGCAGCACACGCGAGTGGTGTCCGATCATCTGTATCTGGGTGGTTGGGGTCGACATCTTCCCGTTCCAGCAATAGCTTGACCACCTCTTGATGTCCAAAGATAGCAGCCCATCCGAGTGGTGTTCGATTATTCTCATCTGCGTGATTGGGGTCGACATCCCCCC
>Ga0307509_10007717_pt1 | contig 13962 bp, 14 predicted proteins | sample 10_EM_MG_FD_202245 | JGI IMG/M metagenome (GOLD analysis project Ga0307509, IMG submission 202245) | Populus trichocarpa ectomycorrhiza microbial communities from riparian zone in the Pacific Northwest, United States - 10_EM | ecosystem: Host-associated > Plants > Roots > Unclassified | place...
TATACGAAAACGCGGGGCCCTGGGCGGAGAAAATTCATTGACGGGGGGCTGTTCGGGGCATTGAACGGGGCGGGGGCCTGGACGGGGGCAGGGGCAGGGGTTAAAAAAAAAACGCCCCGCCCCGGGCCGTTGACCGGGGCGGGGCGGGGAATTGAGGCCGGGGCCTGCTGGTTTCGGGGCCCCGGAGGCCCCGTAACCAACACTAGAGAGAAGATAGGAGAGAATACTAGAAAGTGTATAGACGAAGGGTTCCTTCTGTAAAGTCAAGGTTATGTATATAAGGACAGGTTCGGCGACTTAGAATAAAATACCTCTCTCAGTACTCTCACAACCAATTAGAGTTCATATTCTTGGAAAAATAAGCAACAGTTCCCAAAATCCAGAAGAAGTTAGACAAAAAAACTGGCTGTATGTTATTTTCAGAATTGCTTAAATTGAATGATATCATCTCTAAAGACCTAATTTACATAACAGTTATACGATAAAATTTATTACCAAAGTATGTGTCTTTACCCATCTGATGGATTGAACAAGTTCCATATATCGGCAGAATTCATAGAGTTGAACGGTTAACATCTACAGACCTGGTTATCATTTGTTGGTATGGTACATTAACAAAATCAACCGAACACCAATGATCAAGAAAAAGTTTTGTCATAACACTTTCCCACCAAATTCTCACTGGTAGCAATAATAATAAAACATTGTAAATATGTAGCCGAAATGATACAAGAAATTGATATGATATAGAGAAATTTCTTTAGGTAAGTCAAGGGTGGCGGGCGGTTCTGTTGCTAGTTATCTTCAGTGTGCTATTATTTTTGTCAAAGGAAATGGTATATCATGATATGGCATTGAAGTTATCTGGCAATAATGGGAATCATACATACGCTTGGAGTGTCCAGTAACTAGAGTGCAATAGGGATGGCAGCAGGCTATCTTATCCTATTGGGTAATAGTACCATTTCCAGTGTGACTAGACAATGTTAGTGTTCGTTACGGGGCGGGGCGGGGCGGATTTTCACTCGCCAGACCCCGCCCTTACACGGGGCCGGGGGGGTATGTTTCGGGTAATCACCGCCCTGCCCCCGTCAGGGGCCCACCCGCACTCATTCCCTGGACGGGGCCCCGTTTGTTACCACCTATTTTTAACGGGGACCCGTCTGGGGTATGGGTGGGGCAGGGGCCTGAGCGGGGACAGGGGCAGGGAATGCCGAAAAAGACACCCCGCCCCAGGCCGTTGAGTGGGGCGGGGCGGGGAAAAGGGCCGGGGGCCCGCATTTTTCGGGGCCCCGTCCGCCCCGTAACGAACTCTAGACAATGTAGTATTACGTATGTATTGACGTTATTAAACCCTTCTGGCATCATTGTTGACAATTATCACACAATCTACACATTGCCCACCATTCTCAATTCCTCCTTCCTGATCTTTGGTATCAATGTCGTATCGATATTCTTCTAATCAGACTTCCAACTTGAATCTTGATTGCATAGAGTTGTTTTCTTCGAAATTCAAACTAGCCTTCATTCTTACCTCTTCCTCTATCAAACGCGCTTTTACCTTTCCTTACTTCCATCTGTTATTCAAAAATACCAGTAATCCTGGCCAGCTGACTCCATACTCAAGCTATTAGAACCCGAGGAGGTAAAATCAAACAATCTCTCTGTTTAGGTGCGATGGTTTTTCTGAATCACTCTATTTTCTATGGATATCAATTATCTGACATTTTCCCATGATTGAAATATAGGGTCACCTCTCCTCACGTTCACGAAAAATATTTCACAATAACCTCAAGGTACCGCTGTCACCCCGGTTCATTTTGCGTCACCTACACCAGCAACCTAACCATCACCACACAAAATACTCTAAATCCACTCCCCTATTTCCCCCCCCGCGCTGTGCCAATTTCCCAAAACACACCTACCACGTAGCTGCTTGCCACTTGCACCCTAGAAACCAATGTCGACAATCTACTATTCTCTCCGATACCATGATTTGGTAGCCCTCATGCATGTTGCTATTGGGAGTGATGCACATCACACATATCGTCAGGATAAAATCCCGCTCATGCATGTGACCGGTGGAATTCTGCAAACGAATGAGGGAAACGGGAGGACCTTTCCAATCCTTGATGCCCTAGCTAGTATTGGTGTGTCCTAGCCCATGACTCACGTGATAGCAATTGGTTTCCAATGGAAACAATAAGAGAGTAAAATATATCTCACTGTTGCGGAAAATGGGAATGTGTAAAAGGGTCTTGTTCAATTGCTTAGCAAGATATGGGAGCTACTACGAGCATTATCAAACAGATTTGCGCATGGAAGAGGACATCATCATCAACCACAATGCCCAATACAACAAAGACAAATATCACCCATCATGCCCCCAGGAGTTGGGCGTGATCTTGAAATTACTATCTTCCAGAAGATATATGAGTATGCCAAAGCTGAAAACAAAGAACGGGTTCAAAAATGGTGTCCACCTTTGTCTGATTTCATGAAACGCTTCTATAAATCAGGGAAGAATCCCCTCACAGGGTATGAGCAAGATCTTGACCTCAGATATTGCGCACTCCAGTATGCTCTACAGAAGTATCATAGCAGGCCTTGTGGGGACCAAGACGATTCATACTGGGAATCCCTTTATTCCCTATTTGAGGTATCAACCTGACGGATAGTCAGGTTAACGAATAACTCTGGCAATATCTCTGAGAATATTGTTGGTCAAGTTGGTAAGTTGTCCTTTAGAAAATTACATTGAATTGACAAATTATAACACTATTAATCTATAGACCATGATTGGCAAAACTCAATAATGTTTGACCAAAGACAGCCTCTGCAGAAGATTTCAACTCAGCACCGGAACCTCTATTGTTTGATTCGTTTCGCACACTCTCCTTGGTTGCACTCTTCCCTTCAATGTCAGCTCAATATCATATTCGTTTCACCACCACATCCTCGCGTTATCTCATTACCCCAAACCAGCCTTGATTGGGAGTATATCACTAAAGCAATAGTTCCCCCAAGTGATTCAGTGGGAGGTGGTTGTACCCAGAAGGAGGCTACCCTGCTTGTACACCCGTTTCCACGAAATGAGCCAAATACTCCTCCTGTCCACTGTAAATGTTCCTTGATTCAGTACTTTTCCCCAGGGTCAAGATCAGCCATCACTTCTACTGCAAACAGTTCATCCCATCACAGGACACAAGTTGCACAACCACAAACCAATAATCTGCCTAGTATTCCTTCGGGAAATACTCCAATACATTGGAATGTTGTGGTTAGGAAAAATACAGCCGGGAAAAATATCACTATAGCTGATTCATGGAAATGCATTCTCCCTTATAGTTATATTGGTGTATCGAAACTCAGTTGCGCCACTTGCCAAATGCGGATCGCAGGCAGTAACGGGCAGGGTGGTCGTCATTTCTTCATACGAGGCAGCCATGGCAAGTGGTATTGGCCATGGGGCATTCCCCAACTTGATAAAGTAGTGCTTGGTCCGTATATGGTTGATAACATTTCAGATACTTACTATAAGCACTGTCGAGAAAGACATCGGCTGGGACGGACATCTGATGGTAGCAATGCTGCGATAGATAACATTACAAAGCCCACTGATGAGAAAGATGAGAACTTTGTTGCAGCTTGCTTGCTAAGCACAAGTGGGGCAGGAGATTCTTCCTAACATTCCTTACCGTCGGACCTTCTTACATGTTTTTATTACAATGTATTACAACAAATTGTGATTTCCTGGTGGTCTTCTCTTGCCTGAATTAATTCCTTATTCATCGCTGGTCATGACTCAGTCCCACAACATGTGCTCTACAGTTTGCCCTCTTCTGTCACACCCGATGCACTTTACCAGATTGTGAATCCTTTGTTCCAACTGCTTATTCCCTTGCATTCTGTTGGTAGAAGAGGGTGGTAAACCCTTTTCTAAAGGCAATCGCCGTGGCCTGAGGCCCACTGTCTCATCTTGACAGGCTACTTGTACTGTAACTTTCACTTGGACTGACTAAGCTAAGCAGTGACAGCTCTAGTATATGGCTGCTACATGTGCCTCCCCTGGAGGCCCGCTCTTGGATTCTTGCCAGGTGCAATCAAGTTGTCCAGTGCCATATTAACTTGAACGTGAGAGAGGTATGGTATGCTAGAGTTTCCCCCTCTGTTAAGATCTCACATTTTTATTATTTTTTCATCCCTCTTGTGTTGCTTTCATTTTCGCCCCTTTCCAGGTAAGATAACAAACAGCAAGCTTTGTTAGGTTAATATGGTACAATTATAGTATAGCACACCCCGTGGGAATAGCCATTGTCTGCACTTCTCATGAGACCTCAGGCTTGCAACAAAGGATATGCCCATGTATCTAGCCACCACAACTTGAATCAAATTCATGTTTCACTGGCTTTTTCTAATTATGCTAACCTTCCCGGAACCATGACCCAGGGAATGTTCCCAGCCGCAGCAGCGAGGATTCTTATGGACCCCTGGGCTGCGGACAGAAACACTGCCAGGGTTAGATCCTCTTCATGTAGCTTTGTTGGTACGGCACTACATAATGACGGTACAGAGGCCAAGTTGCATTATGCCGGCATTGTCAGCTGTAGAAAAATCATCAACGCCGAGGCCACCAACAAGGTGGCTGAGGAGAAGGTGCTTGCGGGAGAACGGAAGTTGATCAAACAGTGTCAGCCTATATATTTACTGGCCAAGGAAGTAGGAGCTAGGTATGGGATGAGTCTGTGCCACTCCTCACCTATAGTGAGAGAGGTTTGGGACATGGCTGATATACATTTATGGAAACTTATGGTTGCTCATTTACCTTGTTATTCCCTTTCACCATACTAATTATATTATAGGTTTCGCAATCACCAACATTAAGGGAAATAACCCCAAGGCATTGACTGTTCATTTTGGCGGACCGTGTGGAAAAACTATCTGGTTGAACAACAGGTCAATTATTTTTGAGATGGTCGGCGCCGAGGAATCACCCCAATCGAACAGGATATTCAAACACGTCACAGAGGCAACTACCTCATGTGCATACCGCTCCCCGACCGATCTTTTATGTGTGATTCAATTCCCAGAGCCCTCGCTCAATTGCATTCCGAAGGCTTCCTTTGCCGACATGAGATCTTGCGGTTTAATTTAGTTTCACCAGCCATTCACTAAGTACAAAGACAAAATACACTTGGGGCGCGCAGTCATTGCCAGTGATTTTCAACACTAAGGATATCTCACCAGGAATCCTATCGCCACCTCAAGGGGGGGCCCTATGTGCATTTACACGGGTACAAATCTCAAACTCCATTCGCTCCCCACCTCTTGGTCCGTTCATTATCTGACTCATCCTATCCGAAAAAGGTGGGAAATCGGTCTCAAAATAGCACTCTCCGTCACCCTTCATATTGGTGAGAACCGCCTGACGAAAATGCCAACGGAAAAGCTCATCGACTAGCCGAAGTGGATCATCACGGAGGCGCTGGTCAAGTTGTTGGCCGGCAATTCCATAGCTGCTAGCAAAAGGACTAAAACAGACGATCTTATAGCCATCCTAAAGCCTTGTTAGCTACTAATACCACAAACACTTCAAGCCTGGGCTAGGCGTACATCTGGATTGATCGAGAAATCATAGCAGTCAAATAATGCGTGAATATCGGCACCGATTAATATCCCATTCTGCACGGAGTTAATGGATCCATCTGACGCAGAGGCGGGCGGAACGGTGATCCAGCTACTGTAGTTACGATCATTCCAATGGCTCTCATGTGCTAAAGGAAATATGTGAGTAGCCTCAAAGCTGGTCCAGTAACCAACACCATCAATTACTCCTGGTCTGCCTGTTATAACACATCGCCGGTCTCTGTCACGTATAGAGTGACAAAACGCCTGAACCCTTGGTCCGGACGGCAAGGAAAGAGTACGAAGTAGAGGGACTTGACTCGTGACCGCGATGGGACCTATCCCCTAAGCTGTCAGCCGCTAACGAACCCAAATGCCCCCCCGCGGAACAACAACACCAGACAGCAAGAGCATGGTTTAAAATTTAAAGAAAGCGGTAGAAAGTCATAGAAATAAAAGAAAAGGTTTATTTAGAATGAAAACAAATAAACAATTTCTCTCATGTCATTGTTGAATCGTGGAGAGCAGAGTTGGGGCGTCGTGGATTAAGGGTCCCAAATGGGAAACTTGACTTGACAGTCAAGGGGATAGTGAGTGAGTGGTGAGCGATGGCCGAAGCGCAGGGGGGACTTACCATCACTGGCAATGTAGTAATTGCCTGGTTGGAGAGGTTGCTCATCCTTCTCAACCAATCGCTGGTTCTCGTCTTCTAGGACAAAAGTATCGGTAAAGATACAGATAATCTCCACCATAGAATAGAGATTGGTGTTGGTAATACCCTCTGCGACCCAGAGACCACCGAGCGCTGTATCCCGATGGTTTGAATCATATATGAAGAGATTGCGAAATGCCAAGCGATTAATGGGCGGCGCGCATTCGAACATATCCTGGTCTGCCGATGTCATCGTTCTAGCTCAGGGTAGGGAGAGAAGAGATTCTCGTATCAATGGAGAGGTGAATGTTTGTATCCGTGGAGGAAAGATACCGTTGCATCCGTGAAGAGCAAAGAAACCGTTGTATCGAAAACCGAGCAGATGAGTGCTAAGCACGTAACTAAGAAAAAGCAAACATGTACGAACCCGCACGGTAGAATTAGTTTCACCTGCTTATATAAGCACAAGACCTTTGGCCCCGAGCAAGTTTCGAATAATGTATGATACTGCCAGAAGTTCTTTAACTCGTTCATTCGGTAGGAAATAGGCACTTCCCAAAAGCTAAATGCTGTTTACTTATCACGATTCCACACCTAGGGTCAAAGGAGATTAAACGAATGGTCGGCGGAAAACTGGGGTTTACCAATGCACTGATGCCGGTCACTGGTTACTCGAAATTACGTACGCAAGTGCTTTCCCATTTGGTGTTGAGCTCGCGCCTGTGTTTGCTTCTCGTTCACCCACTTGACACTCGCTTACTTCCTCGGGATTCGAATAATTGTTTGAAAACGACCTTCGCAAACACCCGCTTTCCCATCCAAACCTCAAACAATGACTTCGGCAAATCAAACCGATCTCCCTTGGATCTCGGATGCCTTTCACGCAGCCTATCGCAATCTTTTCCTCTACGATGCCACAGATTATAGCAAGCTGCTCGGAGGTCTCATGGTTACTGCCGGAATGACCAACGAGAACCTTTATGACTGGGTCGAGATTTATTGCGTCTTCACTGCACCCTTCAACATACACAACAATAACCAACATGTCGTTGAGCGGAATGGGAACGCACTTGTAGCAGGTAATTATTACATTGTTAGCGATGGTAAGCACCCGGTATACTTGTGTTATTGATAGTTACTCATGCTTCACAGGTTCAATCGAAAATACCGGTGAAGTCCCCGTTTGTCAAACCATGTCAATGTATTCTCAAAGGCATGTTCCTACGTTCCGTGGTCAGATAATTGACCGAGATCGACGATGCATCATAACTCAAACACCGGGAATCATCAACGGCATTGGTTGCTGGGGAGCGTTCGAGGCTGCCCACATATTCCCCTATCACATGCTGCATACTGGAGTGATCAGCAGTGTTCTCAGTCGTCCAGTCCGTCCGTCTTCGGAGTAGGACGGGACGGACTACGGCTCATAGTCCGCCTTTTTTGGGGTGCTAGGACGGACTACGCCCGGGAAGGTTAGGACCGAACGGACTATAGGGGACTATAGTCCAGCACTTGGACCTCCGGTACTAGCCGAAGTTGAAATAATGCACCTCCGAACCAATCATATAGCATCATGAGACATCATTCGTGCCGTCCCCCGCCGTCCTCACCCCTCCCCGGCCGTCCTCACTCATCCCCGGCCGTCCCCTGCCGTCCATCCCCCTGCCCTGCACTAACATGTCTCACCCTGTAGGGCCCGCCGTCCTGCCTAAAGATGGCGGTCCTGCCCTTAAGGCGCCCCGGACGGACTACAGCTAGCCGCCCCGTCCCGTCTGGGGCTCTTGGCAGTCCCCCCGGAAGGCTGCGAACACTGGTGATCAGCGTTTCGATCGGTGGATTTCGATTCCACCCCCTCGGGCATCTGATGGATTGATTAATTCAATCCAGAACGGTATTCTCCTGCGGAGAGACATACATACACTTTTCGACAGATACGAGTTTTCGGTGAACCCTGACGTACGCCCACCACCATTACAAAATCATTTTATTCCTCCCGCTAATGTTCTTGTTAGGGTGGCCACAAAATTGTATGTTTCAAGGCGTTTGCATCTTCATTTGCGATTGCCGGAAGACACCTTGATTCTGCTTTCCTCGAGCACCCAAGCCGGCCCGTCTATCACCTCTGGCGTTGGCATTTTAGACAGGCCGTTTTGTCCAATATGAAGGGGGCCGGAGAGGCCACGCCGGATATCGATAACCCACCAAGCTCTGACATGCTTGGCCAGAGTACGTTGGGCCAACAATGCGTCGAGCAAATCCCGTTTCAACCATTCGGTCATCTTAGTCAACCGGAAACTTGCGTGTGAGCAAAAGATAAAGTTTGGCTACTGGAGGATGTTCATGGTACGCAATAGAGTATTTTATGGAAAACTAGCCCAGATGTTTTTTAAGCAATTGCTCTGCCACTTAGAATCTGAGCTTCATTAATCGCCCAACTGCGTGAGATATTTGCATAGAGGGTTAGGTTTGTAGCTGGGACGATTTAGAAAGCTTGGGTGGTTGCTTGGTAATCTTGTAAACCCCGGCCAAATCGTTCTGAACTTTCACTTGGCTACCTTATTCAACGAGCCTTCCTCCGATGACCATTTCCTTGACACAATGTTCCAGATTCCGAACGGCCGGCCACGGTACTTCAGAATCATGCATATTGCCCTTGGAATCAAGGGCGGTCTGGAGCGCGCTTGTGACACTAAATATCTTTTTACCCAGGAGCTACCGCGAGGACTTCTGGGCGTTTAGCGTTAAGCTGGTAACCGAGATCCATGGCTAGGCGATATGCTTCACCGCGCACGGCGGGGCAATTGTTGGTATAATATTGCATGAACTCCACTAGGGTATGATCGGATCGGTTCATGATTCGAATGCTATGTGAGACAATTCCTCGGTCCATAAGCTTGAGGTGGCCAAAGGTGTTAAAGTACATGTTAAGCGCATCTTGTCCAGCCCAGTTCCACGACGAATCGTAAACCTTAAGCTTCAGGGGGGGAAGGACAGTTCAATACCGGAGGTGTAGAATTCCCCTTGTTCGACATTCCGCAAGTAAATCTGTGCTTGGAGCAAGCCTCGCAATTGGGCCCGGGCTGATTGGGCCGGGCTTAGATCGGGCCGGGTCGGGTCACCCAAGTGGCAAGCCCGGGTAGCCCGAAAAAGCCCGAAATAAAGCCCGAAGAAGTGTCACTTTTGTTATCATATCACAAGATATCACTCATATCTTCCAAAATTGCTATAAACCTAGGACTTGTGTCGTCGCCAAGCTAGTATTTTGTTGAGAAATTCTCTCAGCCTCACATTTTTAATTACCCCTTTTCATCCCAGTCGCGTGGCTGAACTTTGATTCTTTGACAAGTGATCTCGGTTGAGGAACAAGATTGAGGAATATCGCAAGTCTTGATACTGAACCATAAATACTATCAGTTTCTTTTCTTTTGCATCATTCACGTCATGGTGACTAACCCCCATTCAACTCTAATCATCTGTTTTTCCTAGAATCAATGCAGTTTGAAAGTCTCTCAAGTGCTAAAGTTAAAATAGTTAACATCTTTAAGTAGAATTGGATTAATCCCTGTTCATGAATAGTTTGGGCTGTCTGGGCGGCCCGGGCTTTTTTGGGTCGGGTCGGGTTCGGGTCGGGCCCGCCATGGTTTGGGCCGGGTTTGGGCCGGCCCATTGCGAGGCTTGGCTTGGAGAAGTTTGTTGGCCTCCCGTGACCCGAAAAATGCCTTTCCGCCTGATCGGAGATCCATCTTAAGATATAGTGCGAGAATCTCCAATTGCTGCTTGAGGAGTGCTCGCTGGTCCTTAGTCAGGATGTCAATTGCCCTAGCACTAGCGGTAGCGCCTTTAGCCCTAGGGCCTGAGCGTGGTATTTAAGAGCTAGCAGCGTAATTTGTTACAACATCATCTAATAATGCCTTCGCGGCGCCCTCGCTTCCGAGTCTTGCGGAGGGCTCCATAGTTATAGCGAGCATCAAGGCGCTATCCTGTCTGCCAGATTGCAGACGGGAGCGATCGGTAAGGTATTTTCTGCCTGTGGTAATATTAAAGCCACCAGGCATCTTGGAAGAGATCATGTGGGCAGTCATAGAGCTAGATTGCTTGCCGAGCTGTCCATTGAAGGTTTTCTGCATGGCAGCTCCCAGCCCGTCAAGAAGTGCGTCTTCTGCTTTTTCGGGAGTGTTGCCGAACTCCTTTTGTACTTGGCGGATTCAAAAGTCTGCGGAAATCTTTTCGCCAAGTATCTAGGCGAAAGGTGTCAGATGGCGCTAAGATTTCCGCAGACTTTTGAATCCGCCAAGTACATCCCAAATCCTATCCAGTTAGCACAACCTAAAGATAAGATACAGAGATAGAGGGGAATTAAGCTCCGAGAATCTCATTCTACGATGTACACTTTCCGTTCACTAGATCTTTGATGGCTTTGAGAGTGGAATTTCGGCAAGCGGTTGGTTCAGCTTCTGGGCAACAAGAGATCGGACAATATCCACAGCTTGAACCGATTCATCTGTGACTGGCACCGCCGGCCCAGAGGAAGATGGTGCAACTACCACTGGAGGAGCAGCACCTTGGCGGGTGAGGAAGAGGCCGGAGGGCCTATGAAGATTCTGAGTTCCTCTCCTCCACTACAAAAACAGGCTCAATATGGTAGTAAAAATCTCTTTGGCGTCTTTATTGTAACAAATAATCTGACGCTGAAGGCATTGGGCTGCATCATGGGTTTGGTATTTGGCAGCTAAGTTAGGGAGGGTATTGCGCCTTGGCAAAAGTAAGCGAACACGGCGATGCAACGAGTCGCGCTTCTTTACCCACACGCAACTCCACAAAATACTCTGCAAAACCGAAACTAAACTTTTTCTTCTTTTTTTTTTAAAAAAGGAGGGGAACCAATATGTAATCCTAATTAACACCTAATGCGGTATCATTTTTGAAGATTTTTCTTTCTTTCTTATGGCAAATGTATGGTGGCGGGGTTGCAAGGCTTGTGGCCGAACGCTGCAGTGCAAAATGTTCGGTTACGCATGATATTGGGTTGGAGAGATGTCGCATTTCTGTAGGGGTGGTTGTTGTTGAGTCTTGGCAGAAACGGGGTTCATGTAGGTTAGTTTCTTGGACTTCTCTCGCGCTTTTCCCTACTCGAGTACACCGACCACAACAACACCGCGAATTGTGAAGCAACGTAACACAACGGAGGAACCGTTTTGACTGTGGTTCGAGGAAGGGAAAATTGGGCCTGTATCATACCTAGTTAGTCGGACAACGTGGAAGGTTGGCCTTTCTTGCCGTGCAAACTTTCTCTCTTTTGCGCTGTTACCTGGATTAGTTTTGCAGGTAGATTAGTGACCTTGAATTCATGATGACTTCTAGCGTTTTCTTTTCTACGGGAGATTTCTTGAAAGTGACTGTTGTTTGCTTGTACTTCACCCGTCCGCAGAGTGGATATAATCACCCTGAATATTTTGTTTTCACTACTTTTGCATTTTTCTCCTTTTCTTGTCGCAACTCTGATGCCTGGGCTGCTGTAGTAGCTCATGGTTGCCGAGAGCCACGATTGAGCCCTCTTTCCTTCCTTCCCCTCAAAAGACACATCGAGGCATATGAACACCCCCCTTCTCATCCCCCTCTCATCAAATTGATTCTCCTCATGGGCCCCTCTCCTTTTCCATTACTTACCTCCCCCATCATTCACTTATCATCAAGCTATCCTCCTTAATCGCCTCCTCCACCACTTGACAGTACCCATAGAATTATCTCTTATACATTACTAATATTTCCCTCTCGCTTTTCTTTTCCCGCCATTCCTATTTTTACCCTCCAGCTCTCCTTACGAAATAGTAATATCTTTCCCCATAATTTCCTTCAGATAAATTGTGAGTTTCCCGTCGAAGCCATTTCTTTTTGTTCCTTCCATCGGCGCTTCCATCTTACCCAGTTAGCTACCCTATCAGAGTTCCCTACCCCCTACTTAGTTCATGATGAGTTGTGCTAATTACTGATTATAATGAACCTCCATTGAGCCCAACTAGTTCCCTTTTGCTGGGCAATCTTCAGCATGTACGGTACATTAGGAACTACTACCGGGTTTTTTACTCCTCATTGTCCATCCTCTCTCCACCCTCATGTTCTCAATCCCGGGTTACTTCAGCATGCGCTCCTTTTCCTAACCACCCTTCACTATCATGCAACCGAGCTTCACCAACCGTTTGCATCTCAATTGCCAGCTCCTGCTGACGAATTTGCTCTCGAAGAGGAGGAATCATCCATCCCCCAGCTTCTTTCCCGTTTTTTTTGGCCTTCCTGACTCGGAAAATTACGGAAAGAGAGGATGACGCACAAGGAACCTACGAGGACCTTTTGCGTCTTGTTCTCACTGAATTCGAAGCCCACTCTCAGCGGGGCAGCGCAGTTCATGCTCTGGCCTCTCAATTGCCTGGCACTCGGCCCCAGAGGCCGGACCTTCGTTGATACAAATTTTTTCTCGGTTGCGTAGATCATGGTTACTGGGATGACACCTTGTACAGTACTGTCCCGTGGGACTTTGTTGTGGCCACTATGAAGGCCAGGTATCAGATTGAATTGGTCGGTGAGTTGCATCATTTCTTCGGAATTTTGCGTATTCCATGCTGACGCAAATTAGCAGGGAGTGGTTATTACAATGCCAAGGTCCTTACTGCAGCTCTTCAGAAAATTGAACAGAATACGATCCCTGGTGCCGATATCACAGTTAATCCTACCTACGCGAATTCCCGAGCCATGGGATGGCAGATCCCACTTCTCCAAGAGCTTCGTTCTGCTGGTTTTACGATTGAAGGGCTGACTATTGGCCACGGGACACCGTCCATCGAGGCTGCCAAAGAGTGCATTCAGACGATCGGTTTGAAACACCGCTTTGTTTACGCCCAGCTCTATCGATGCTATCCAACAAGTCATCAATATTGCAAAGGCTAACCCAACTTTCCCAGTAATTCTGCAGTGGGCAGGAGGAAGAGGAGGTGGTCATCACTCCTTTGAAGATTTATATCAACCCATCCTTCAGATGTACGCACGCATCCCGAGATTGGCTAACGTTGCCCATGTTTCTGGCTCTGGATTTTGTGTGGCGGAAGATACAACTCCTTATTTGACAGGAGCTTGGTCCGAGAAGTTCAGTGTTCCCAAGCGTCCAGTCCGTCCGTCTTTAGCCTAGGACGGGACGGACGCCCAATTGCAGTCCGTCCTGACCTATGCCGGGGACGGACGGCCGGGCCCTATAGGTGTCTTAGTTTATGTTTCATTTTCGAATCTCATGAGCATTAGGTAAGTGTTATCAAGATGTGAAACATTTTTATTCTAATGAAAAGAAGCTTAGGCTCTACTATTATGTATCAAATTTCGCTATCAATCAACCAATGCTTCCAGTGATATCCGATCCTGGTTCTGAGCACCGTGACCCCATTACACTTCCTTGACCTACAAGGGACGCCCGTCATTATGCAGGACGGTAGGTAACCTACAGGTGACGCCCGTCCTTACTCAGGACGGTGGGTAACCTAAAGGTAACGCCCGTCATTATGCAGGACGGTAGGTAACCTAGAAGTGACGCCCGTCATTATGCAGGACGGTAGGTAACCTAGAGGTGACGCCCGTCCTTACTCAGGACGGTAGGTACCTACCGGAAGTTACCATTTCCAAAAAAGACTGCAGGGCCCGCC
>Ga0307509_10007718_pt1 | contig 13961 bp, 10 predicted proteins | sample 10_EM_MG_FD_202245 | JGI IMG/M metagenome (GOLD analysis project Ga0307509, IMG submission 202245) | Populus trichocarpa ectomycorrhiza microbial communities from riparian zone in the Pacific Northwest, United States - 10_EM | ecosystem: Host-associated > Plants > Roots > Unclassified | place...
GCATGTACCGTTCGGGAGTTATCGATCCGTAGAGGACTGTAGGGACCTACAGTCACCCTCTTAGACGGTAGTCTTTCCCAAAGGACGGACGCCCTTGCCCTACGGCTTGAGACAGATGCCCGGGACGGACGGGACTGGAGTCCTGTAGGTGCCTACAGGGAGGACGGGACGCTTGGGAATGCTGAATGCTATCCATTCTGAATGCCAACCACTGGGCCAATAGACTTAATAAGCCTTCTCCAGGCAGACCGAATTCATGCTATATCGGACTAGGATATTTCCAGGGTGACCCGCCCAGGCCTGGCCACTTGAGAACACAGATGGTATTGTATGTTATGTACCACACAAAGAGTCTGAATATTGGGAATAGCGGTCTCTGGTATGAGAAATGCATGCACTCTGGGGCAGTAGTGATAAGCGTAGGCACCAGCGAAGCGACAAGCAAGCAAGCTATGAAAAGCTTTCGCCTAATTATTTTTTCCCCTCCTTGTCCTTTCCTCGCCTAAGTCTTCCTTCTTGTTCTTAGCTTTACTCAGAACTCTCCTTTCTAAATTCACATATGCAGTAGATGAAATCATGCACTCTCCCACTTAATACAAAGTCCATGTCTTCACTTGGAAATAATCGATGGTGAGGTAATCATCAGGGGTGTGAGTTTTAGATTACGTAGCGGAGTGGAGCCAGACATTCAACCTTAAAGTTAAGCGCGTCCCGGCTTGTGCCGGCGTGTTGGAGTCACTATTCAACAAACGAGGAATGAGGGGTAAAAACCTGGGGCGCCTCTGGTCGTCCCGGGGGTTCCAACCCTTAGCAACCGCAATAAGCACAAGCCGTCATAATTCGAATATTTTCAACTTCCAAGCGGTGTCTCTGGTTACCACAAAAAACCAATTTTACAAAAGTCACCCGAAAAAAAACAGAATAATTATAATGGGAAACATAGTAGCACCTGTATTGAAATGCGTTTTTTATTTATTTTTATTTTATTTAAAAAGGTCCATTATGGTGGGTTATTATAGTTTGTATGCACTGTTCCAAGATGATCACTGAGTTTAGATTATTGAGTCTTTGTGACAACCAGACCGCCGGACGGACATGCAACAAACTCAAAAGCAGAATAGCATTTTGCCGCAAGCCTCCATAACTGGGGTCAAAGCGAAGGTTTGAGGTGGCAACCAGACGCGCTCTTAGCTGCTTACGCAAAGATAACAGTACTCGAGCGTAGTGGTGTTTATAGACATGCTAAAGAAGAGCTATACTTTTTTGGTTTACATGTATGATATTTTGGGGAGTAGGGCTTTGTGGTGGCGGTGGATTTTAGAGTTGTTCACCTGGTATTTACTATATTGCCCCAATTAGTTATTTATTGGTGGGTGCAATAGGCCCTGAGTTATCAAAGGCTCAAAGAGGAGAAAGGCAAGAGAGTATTTAATGACTGTTTGAACTACTGTGATACTTCGGTTAATCGTCAAACAGTGTCGGATTTCGGCCAACTCACTCCCTAAGCGTTAGGGCCATAGTTTAAGTTTGGGTAAATTGAGCAACCTACCGCGGCAATGCACTGCGCTGAGCTCTACATACAAGTCTATGCTTGGAGAACACCAAGAATAACAAAGAGAATGCTTCACATCTTCACAGCATCTCCTGCGAGGCTACGCTGTGGCTTTCAGACCTGCGCCGAGATCACCAAGGACATTCTATAATGTGTTGAGTTAAATGATATCAAAGTTTAGACTAATTTACTTGAAGGCTGTAGGCACTGCACCTTGATGCTTTGCTCCACCGTAGCCGGTTGAGGGTATTCCTTCATCCCAGCGCAAGGTTATCCCAGCGCAAGGTTATGCTGTTCCCGAGTCGGGACGAAAATATCAGAAAACATAAACTTTGTCTCCATAGAGAGCTGCGTGGAATCGGCAGGAAGAGTTTTCTGATTTTTTCGTCCCCTGGTAGTGCTGTGTACTGTATCTTACTCGAGCACATTATCATCTCGCGGGAGAGCGCCTGGGTGAGGTTAGTACATTTCCCGTTACAGCTGGGGTACCGTACTGTTGCGGATAAATTTAGTTTTTGCTTTGCTCCAATATTCTTAGCTAGCTAGAGCTGATTTGATGGTATATGATAGTTCTGTACTTGTGGGAGTTCGCTGTAGCTTTTATTCACTGGAAGTCAGAGGTCATGTTCGTTGTCCAAATGGGGGAGGTCTTGGCAGACAGGGGGTGAAGCCTATGTAAGGTACTCGGGTGTCAGGGTTAGTCCGCGAACGGCAGGGTTTATTCTCAGCAGAAACTAAAGTGGCAAATATCCAATAGAAACCAGTGAATAGATCGTTTAACCAATAGCAAAGCAGAAAGCGTTCGAGGAATTCTTCTGGTTTTCAACACATGCCCACTAGTGCGTGCACTATTCCTAATATCGTCCATAGCTTTGTCAGCCTGGTGTTCGCGGACTAACCCTGGTATCCGAGTACCTCTTCTCACCTTTCTTTCTTTTCTTTCTAGAACCACCGACGACTGAACAACCGCGGACCACCACGTCGGGCAACGGAATTTGTGATAGCGATCCACAAGAGGTGGAATTTCTGTGAATAGTTAGCCGGGCAACCGGGATAGGTTGGGCTTTTTCTTCACTTGTGTTTTCTTTGATCACTTGGTGATTTTTTTGTAGTGAAGGTTTGCGAACTAGTTAGGTGAATTGATAGTGAACTGTGTGATTTGTCTTCTGTGTGTGGTTTGTGTCAGTGATTGATCGTGATTTGAAGTTACTTCTCTCGCCGGCAAGTAGATATCATACAACCATACCCGAATATTTCGTTTCTCAGTACTTGAGTAGGCAGTGGCAGGCATTCTTGGCGCAATCATGCAGGTTGACGGTTCGGTATCCGTGAAGTTACACAAAAGGCTCCGCTTTCCTTCAGCCTCCAAGGATTGTGGGACAGACTCCATCACCCATCATCTACAATATCCTAAGTGGCAAAAACCGAGAATGTCTCAATCATTTAGCAATAATATCAACTCTTTTTCGAACACCACTGTCGTTACGAATAATTATTCTATTGCCGATGAGCGGTCTCAAATCTTGACCTGGTTGTCACCACTGGAGCCCACGCTCCGCCACCAGGACATTCGCGAGAGTCGAGTGGAAAATGTAGGTGAATGGCTCTTGCAGACCGAAAAATATAGAAGTTGGTATGCCGGGAGTGGGGGAAGTGGATCTGATATCGCAGCATTATTTTGCTACGGTGATCCGGGAGTCGGCAAGACTTACATTAGGTAAGAAGGACGAAGCTGGAGTGATAGAAGGGAAGGGGCAAGTGCTGACAAGTCGCGACGTTAGCTCATTGGTGATAGACAGGTTGTGCGATCAGGCGAGAGGGCAAAATGTGGCAGTGGCATGTTTTTACTTCGACTTTGCTGCTCAAAAAGAGCAGTTATCGACAAGGGTGATGGGCGCGTTGCTTAAACAGGTTGTAAGGGGGCTGGAAGAGATACCGGGGGGCATATCGCAAGCCTATGAAGACCAGAAAAAAGTCATTGGTGGACGGGGACCACAACTCTCCGATATTGCGAAGATGCTGCAGACTGTCTCCTCCGAAAGGCTTACCTTCATCTGCATCGACGCTATGGATGAATGTGCGCCAGAACATCGAATCAAGATCCTTGATTCACTTGATCAAATCCTCCAAAAGTCCCCGGGTACTCGAATATTCATGACCGGGAGACCACACATTCGAGCAGAAATCGGGAAACGCCTTTCTAGCCGAGTAGCGAGTATATCCATCACTCCCAGGGAAAGCGATGTTATCGGATATCTTCGGACTAGGCTGAAGGAGGATACAAACCCTGACGCGATGGACAGTAGTCTGGAGGCAGAAATCCTGAGGAAAATTCCTGAGGATATTGCGGAAATGTATGTAGAAGTAATCACACTCCGGAATCTCCCTCAAGTTTTCGACTGACAGATACATGTCTAGATTCTTGCTCGTCTCGCTCAATATCGACGCGATCCTACAAGAAACCACAATCCATCGCAGGCGACAAAGGCTTAATGCAATGACCGACGGCTTGGGGCTAGGGGATGCTTATGGCGCAACACTGGATCGGATAAAGGGACAGGGTGGGGAGAAAGCGAGGCTTGGAATGACCATTTTGATGTGGGTCTCGCATGCGGAGCGTCACTTGAAGCCCGATGAACTTATTCACGCCTTAGCAATCGAGATAGGGTCGCCGGATCTCAACAGTGACAATATCCCGTCAATTGGGACATTGCTCACCTGTTTCCAAGGACTTGTTGTCATAGACAAGGAGGCTTCCATTGTCCGGTTAATTCACTTTACCCTTCAAGAATACCTCCGCGCTCATCCCCAGCTCTTTGGTACCGCTCACTCGACAATTGCAGAAACCTGCCTAAGTTATCTGAATTCGCGGCAGGTCAAAGCTCTCTCGACCACTGCATCTCCCGATCTCCAAAGTACACCATTTCTCGACTATTCTTCTCTGTATTGGGGAACACACGCAAAAAAGGACCTTTCGGGCCGCGCGAAACTGCTTGCGCTAAAGTTATTTGACGATTACAATAACCATATATCCGCTAAATTACTCTTAAAAGAACGAACGTGGTATTATTACGGTGTTAATTTCCAGAAACTTTCCCTATTCACTGGTCTACACTGTGCATCAATATTTGGGATCGACGAGATCGTGACGGGTTTGATAGAGGTTGAAGGTTGTAATATCAACCAAGGCGATTGCGATGGTAATACACCTCTCGTATGGGCTGCTTGGAGTGGGCACGAGGGAGTGGTGAAAATACTACTCGGACGGGACGACGTCGATCCCAATAAGCCGGGCTGTTATCAGCATACACCACTCTGTCGGGCTGCTCGGAATGGACACGATGAAGTGGTGAAAATACTGCTTAGGCGGGGGGACGTCAACCCCGACAAGCAGAACATATGGGGGGATACGCCGCTCTGTATCGCTGCTGGGAAAGGGCACGAGGGAGTGGTGAAAATACTACTTGCCCGGGACAACGTCGATCCCGAGAAGTCTGGCTTCCTTGGGCAAACACCGCTCTGCCACGCTGCTCAGAGTGGGCACGAGGGAGTGGTGAAAATACTGCTCGGGCGGGGAGAGATCAGTCCCGACAAGCCGAACCGATCTGGGCAAACACCACTCTGTATCGCTGCTGAGAATGGGCACGAGGGAGTGGTGAAAATATTCCTCGCACGAGACGACGTCAACCCTGACAATCCTGACCAATTTGGGCAAACGCCACTCTATATCGCTGCTGAGAATGGGCACGAGGGGATGGTGAAAATACTTCTCGAGCGGGAAGACGTCAACCCTGACAATCCTAACCAATTCGGCGAAACGCCACTCTATATCGCTGCTGAGAATGGGCACGGGGGAGTGGTGAAAATACTACTCGGACGTGATGACGTTAACCCCAACAAACCTAATTATACCGGCCGAATACCACTCACTCAGGCTATTCAGAAAGGTCATGAGGGAGTTATAGCACTTCTCCAGCCTCTAGCATCGGCCACCCTCAGCACGAGCGAAGGACGATGAGCCATCACTCACCCTACCCCCTTCGACTCCCGTTATACTAGCCTACACGCCACCTCCAAAATTACCACCCCTACTTTACAAACACGCCCACTACGGCCATTGCCCTTTACCCGCACAATCTCCCACCGCGGTTCAAATCACCGCCCTCGCTAATCGCCATCTCCTAGGTAAGCCTACCACCACGAAATTTGGCTCTGATATAATACTTCCCTTCAGTCCAAAGAGATCATATGCAATGGGACGCGCATGTATCATATACCCATCCCAACCCCTGTATGTATTTCCCTATGCAGTCGAGTTAAGATTTGTGAGCTTCTGTTTATAATCCAGAGCTTGGTTTTGACGGGGGCCGAGGGGGCACTGAGATGTGTCGGCATAGCTTGGGATGACCGTCATAATATTTTCTTTTATTCTTTTCCGGTCGTAACTTAAATCCTCTTTCCGAATTTCTTGCTCCTTTATCTTCTTTTCCCACAATTCCTTTTCTTCTCATCCCCCGATAGTTTTGGTAATCGACATTAGGTTGTTCAGATAGATATTAAGATAGACAAAATATATCAGGCCAGGTCACTTCTCGTATTATATCAAGCGACATAAAAGCCAGCTGTCAAACTAGCCCAGGTACCGTGACCATCGGCTTCCACTGCGAACGAAGTTTGATGAGACCACAGCTCTCTAGACATGAGTTCAAAACAGAGGATTTTTGAGGCTGCTCACACTTTCAGACCCACTCACTAAGGGCAATTGATACAATTGTAGCTGGTGGATATGTTGGTCATGTGAAATTTAGGCCTGAAGTAACGTGGTAGCAACATGCACAAGTGTTGAGGAGAAACATACTAAAGAAGCTTGGCCGTTTGCATGTAGTTAGGGGGGGGGTGTGCGGACTCCTGAAATTAATTGTTTTCCAAATAAAGTGTCTGTTTTCTATGATATTGATGCCTACCCATGCCAAATTTTGAATTTATTACCTCAAAATTTGGAGCTCTTCTAGGCAGAATCAACTTCACTTCACAAGCCCTAAGATGACTGACAAAATAAAGCTCAGACGTTGGATTCCCGGCCGCTTGTGGATTTATTTATATCACTACCCGTTAGAGCCCTGGATGGAGAGTATAAATTTGAAATGGCCATTTCATTCAACTCCTCGGTGATTTGCTGAGCGCTACAAAGCACTAGTACAATCACCGACCGGCGGTGAATAGTGTCCAGGAAACGAATTTATAAATCATTGCACATTTTCGCCATACCCCTAAATCAGACCAATTGAACGACAAAGACAATAGCTCCGTTAGCACCGCCCTCAAACCAGACACTGTCCGGGGAGCTGGGGGGGTTTCACTCGCACAATGACATACCTACCCAGGAGAGGTCTTGTCCTTTTTTCAGTCATTTATTTCTACATGCGCCTAGTAATGTTAGATTGGAAAACCTGCTCTGGATATATTGTATCAAGAAGATAGCGCCCATCAATTTTGCCTTCCTTTATGAGCTGGAAGACTCCAGCGAGCTCCGAGAGTTTTCCAATTTCGAAGGGACCTTTCATAAGGCCGCGGGCGAAGAAGTCGATTGCTCCTTGGGTGTCGAGGCGGTTGCGACATAGTTCAATTGACGGTAATCATTCAGAAGACGGTCGAGAGAACCCTAGCAGAAATGTAGGGAGACCTACGCAGACTATCTTTTCCCGACTGCAGTACAGCATTATGGTTCACCCCGTGCGTCAAATATATGGTATATGTAATTTTCAATTTTTTTAATGCGGAGTGGTTCCAGTGTAGATTTACCTCAGGGGCTTGTGGAAAAGATTTCTCGTTCACAGCGAGAGGGATGACAGCGTGGGCACGTAGGCCCCGGTTACAGATTTGACCACCTCCACTAAAACGCCTTTCTCAAAATTCACTAATTCCTCAGCACTAAGTGTGTTGAGACACACCCCTTGCTTTTCACTTCCAGTATCGATGGCTATAACACAGAAACCCATCGCTTTGGCATATTGCATCGTAGGTTATAGTGTTCAATTAGCAAGGTATCACCAAAAAATCGTGGAATAAGTACAGCAAGACAGCCGAGACCACCACCAGCGCCAACAATGGCTATAGTTTGACCTACACAGGAATTAAACGAAATAAGGACAAATACGGCACCGAAAGATCAATAGTGGGAGAGAGGATAATGATAGCTAGCAACTAAAGGTATATTCGTCGTACGTGGCTTGCCCGCTAAATGGATGGTAATGACAGGAGTATATATTGAAAACAAAACACCATTATCGGTCGTCCAAGAGGAGATCACCACACATTTCCACTTCTTTCCTCACATGTCTCCCTACCTCCTTTTCTACCCTTCAAAGAAACAAAAGAAATGAACATTCTGTGTTATCCCTGAACAAAAGAAATGCATAACAAAAGAAAACTTCCTTCATTTCCGTAGCCTCCATGCTTTCCATTTGTCCTATCCACCCGTCAATGAAACATCTTTCTTAACCTCCGTGCTTTCATGAAACAAAAGAAACCAACATGCCGAGCAGCTTTTCCAACAGGAATCAGATTCAGTAAGGGGTTTATATGCCTACTAGAGCCAGTTCGGCAGAGATAGTAGAAAGTATCGGGTAAAAACAGTGATTCTGTCACCGAGAATGGGAGTAATAGCATCCAGCGGCGCTCCTTTGGGAATTCTGGCGACATGTGCGGCCTTGCTAATCCCATTTTTCCGGGCACTTCCACCTACAGTTGATCACGAGAGTACTCGAGTATTATTGAGCCTTTCCAGTGTGATGCCGTGATGGCACAGTACTCATCTGCAAGACGGCCTCAAATACTTAAGCTAGAATGCCGGTAGAACTACCCGCCAGCTACGGTTCTGTGCTCCCCGCGATACTTTTATTCACCCCGGGGCTAATTACTCAATTCTTCTTTTTTCTTTTTTTAAGGCGGAGTGTTTCCAGGTTACATTTACTTAAGCCGCTTGTTTGATAGGCTTCTCGCAAACTGTGAGAAAGATGATGGCCTGGGAACCCAGAACCCACTGTCCCTAATGGGCTAGGTGGGTCAAGCCATGGTAAAACCGGCCCGGCAGGTCAATATCCTCAGAGATTTAGCCTGGCCCAGCTATAGCCCGGCCCACTCTTGGCGAGCGGCCATCAAGTGTGAGGGGCAAAAATCCAGTTTAAATGTTTCTTGATTACTAAATGTGATTGAAGATACAAGGACAATTTCAAAGATACCGGAGGTAGTAGATTAATTAAAGTCAACGGTATGCACTCTGGTGGCCACCGCACATAAGGTATAAATACAAAGGGGATTTACTATAAATGTTTGCCAATCACGAAATAACATTACAAATAGAAGAATAATGTCGCTTTGTTAGCTTGGGGATTTAATATAATCCTTGGTGAACAAGCATAATCGGAGGAAAGAGTCTTAAGATAAGACTGCGCTGGCGGTGCTAGAAGTGAATTACCATAACTTTATTAACTTAGTTGCGTATCTCTCATTCCGTGATTGATCAAGAAATAGGCGAAGGGAAAAGAGGGAAGAAAAATAAAAGATGAAGGATTTGAAGGAGGAGAGAAATCAAGTCATCCTTAATGCTATCTATTCTGAATGCTAATCTAATCAGTGGGCCAATAGGTCTAATAAGCCTTTGCAGGCCCACCGAATTCAGGCTATATTGGCCTAGGATATTTCCAGGGTGACCCGGCCAGGCCTGGCCCATTGGGAACACAGATGGTGTTGTATGTTAGTACAGAGTGTTTGAATATTGAGAATAGCGGCCCCTGGAAATTTATGCACTGTGAGGCCGTAGTAGTACGTGTATGCACCAGCGAAGGGACCTGCAAGCTATGAAAAGTTTCCCCCTATTTATTTTTTTCCCTACTTGTCCTTTCCTCGCCCAAGTCTCCTTCACGTTCTTAACTCTACTTAGAAGACTCCATTCTAAATTCACAGACTCGGTAGAAAAAATTATGAACTCCATCCCCGCTCAATACAAAGTCGATGTCTTCATTTGAACGGCTCCACTCAGCTACGTAAAACTCACACCCCTGATCATTACCCGAGCATCGATTATTTCCAACGTTCAACACTAAAGTTAAGCGAGGGACGGCCGGTGACGGCTTGTGGAGTCGCTATTCAATAACCGAGGGATGATGAGTGAAAACTAAGCTACCTGCGTAAAGATAACAGTACTCAATTGTAGTGGTGTTTATGGGCATGCTAAAGAGGAGATATATTTTTGTTTACATGTATGATATGATATTTTGGGGAGTAGGGCTATGTGATGGCGGATTTTAGAGTCGGTTAGCAGGTATTGACTGTATTGCCCAGCTTAGTTATTTGGCGGTGAGTGCTAGGCCCTGAGTTATCCAAGGCCCTGATAGGAGAAAGGCAAGAACATATTCAACGGCCGTTTGAACCACCATGATACTTCGGTTAATTGTTGAACAGTGTGGGTTTTGGGAAACTTGCTCCCTGAGCGTTAGGACCATAGATTAGGTTTAGGTAAATGTTGTAACCTACCATGGCAATCACTGCCCTGTGCTGTACCGTACATACGAGCCTGTACCTGGTGATCACGAAGAATACCAAAGAGCATGCTCCCCATCTTCACGGAATCTCCTGCGAGGTTACGGGGGAGCTTTCAGACATGCGCCGAGATGACCAAGGGTATGCTGTGAGGTTTAATGTTGAGTGATATGGAATTTGGACTGATTCACTTGAAGGCTTCATGTACAAGTACATGATCCAAGATAGTTAGCTCCGAGGTAGCTGCACGAGGGCGTTCCTTCATACCAGCACAAGGTTGGCACCGTACCCAGGTAGGGGTAGAAAGATCAGAAAACTGACTCTTGTTTCGGTAGAGATTTGTATACAATTAGCGGAAATAGTTTCCTAATTTTTTCGCCTCTACCCGAGGTGACCGTAAAGTTACCGCAGGAGAGCGCTTATATGAGGTCGCTTTTCCTCACACATCTAAGGTAAGCAGGGCCAGGTATTATTGGCTGAAATGTGGAGGATGATCGTTGTGTATCGGTGAGGTTTCACAAAAGCCCCGCTTTTCTTCAACCTCCGGGAATTCTTGTAGTCGACTGACTTTATCACCCATCATCTACAATATCCTAAGTCGCAAAAACGGAGAATGTCGCAATCATTCAGTAATAATATCAACTCTTTTTTGAACACCACCGTTACGAATAACTTTTCTATTGCCGATGAGCGGATACAAATCTTGACCTGGTTGTCGCCACTAAACCCCACACTACGCCATCAAGACATTCGCGAGAGCCGAGTGGAAAATGTAGGGGAATGGCTCCTGCAGACAGAAGAATTTAGAAATTGGTACGCCGGTAGTGAAGGAGGTGAATCGAATGATGTTGCTTTGTTTTGCTATGGTGATCCGGGAGTCGGCAAGACTTACATCAGGTAGGAGGGACGAGACTCGAGCAGTGGAGGGGGAACGGCTGGTGCTGACAAACCGCAATGTTAGTTCATTAGTGATAGACAGGCTGTGCGATCAGGCGAGAGGGAAAAATGTGGCAGTGGCATGTTTTTACTTCGACTTTGCTGCTCAAAAAGAGCAGTCATCGACAAGGATGTTGGGTGCCCTGCTTGGACAGATTGTAGGGGGGCTGGAAGAGATACCGAGGGGTATATCGCAAGCCTATGAAGACCAGAAAAAAGTAATTGGTGGACGGGGACCACAACCTTCCGATATTTCGAAGATGCTGCAGTCTACCTCTTCCGAAAAGCTTACATTTATCTGCGTCGACGCTGTGGATGAATGTACGCCAGAACATCGAATCAAGATCCTTGATTCACTCAATCAAATCCTCCAAAAGTCTCCGGGTACTCGAATATTCATGACGGGGAGGCCACATGTTCAGCCCGAGATCGAGAAGCGCCTTTCTGGGCGAGTAGCAACAATAGCTATCACGCCTAGGAAAGTTGATGTTATCGGATATCTTCGCATGAGGTTGAAAGAGGATACGAACCCTGACGCGATGGACAGTAGTCTGGAGGCGGATATTCTGAGGATAATTCCTGATGATATTTCAGAAATGTATGTAGAAGTAATGACACTCCGGAACCTACGTTAAGTGATCCACTGACAGATCCGTGTCTAGATTCTTGCTAGTCTCACTGAATATAGATGCGATCCTACAAGAGACCACCATCCATCGGAGGCGACTAAGACTTAACGCAATGACCGATGGCTTGGGGCTGGGGAATGCTTATGGCGCAACACTGGATCGGATTAAGGGGCAGGGTGGGGAGAAAGCGAGGCTTGGAATGACCATTTTGATGTGGGTCTCTTACGCAGAGCGGCCATTGAAGCCCGATGAGCTGCTACACGCCCTAGCAGTTGAGATAGGGTCACCGAACCTCAACATCGACAATATCCCTTCAATAGGGACATTGCTAGCCTGTTGCCAAGGACTTGTTGTTATAGACAAGGAGGCTTCCATTGTCCGGTTAATTCATTTTACCCTTCAAGAATACCTCCGGGCTCATCCCCAGCTTTTTGGTACCGCTCACTCGACAATTGCAGAAACCTGCTTAAGTTATCTGAATTCGCGGCAGGTCAAAGCTCTCTCGACCACTGCATCTCCCGATCTCCAAAGTACACCATTTCTCGACTATTCCTCTCTATATTGGGGAACACACGCAAAAATGGACCTTTCGGACCGCGCGAAACTGCTTGCGCTAAAGTTATTTGACGATTACAATAACCATATATCCGCTAAATTACTCTTAAAAGAACGAACGCGGTATTATTATAGCTATAGTGTTAATTTCGAGAAACTTTCCCTATTCAGTGGTCTACACTGCGCATCAATGTTTGGGATCGAGGAGATTGTGGCTAGTTTGATAGAGGTGGAAAGTTGTGATATAAACCAAAGCGATTGCGATGGTAATACACCTCTCGTGTGTGCTGCTTGGGGAGGGCACGAGGGAGTGGTGAAAATACTACTCGGACGGGACGACATCGATCCCGACATGCCGGGCCCTTTTCTGCGAACACCACTCAGCTGGGCTGCTCGGAATGGGCACGAGGGAGTGGTGAAAATACTGCTCGGGCGGGGAGACGTCAGCCCCAACAAGCCGAGCCAGTGGGGGGAAACCCCACTCTGTATCGCTGCTGAGCATGGTCACGAGGGAGTGGTGAAAATACTACTCGGGCGGGGAGACGTCAGCCCCAACAAGCCGAACCAATGGGGGGAAACCCCACTCTATATCGCTGCTGAGCATGGTCACGAGGGAGTGGTGAAAATACTACTCGGGCGGGGAGACGTCAGTCCTGACAAGCCGAACCAATTTGGGGAAACACCACTCTGTTTCGCTGCTCAGAATGGGCACGAGGGGGTGGTGAAAATATTCCTCGCACGGGACGACGTCAATCCCCAGAACCCGGGCTTCCTTGGGCGGACGCCACTCTACCTTGCTGCTATGAGTGGGTACGAGGGAATGGTGAAGATACTTCTCGAGCGAGGGGACGTCAACCCTGACAATCCTAACCGATCGGGGGAAACGCCACTCTATATCGCTGCTAAGAATGGGCACCAGGGAGTGGTGCAAATACTGCTCGGACGGGGAGACGTCAGCCCTGACAAGCCGGACCGATCTGGGCAAACACCACTCTGTATCGCTGCTGAGAATGGGCACGGGGGAGTGGTGAAAATACTACTTGGACGTGATGACGTTAATCCCAACAAACCTGATATTATCGGCCAAACACCACTCACTCAGGCTATTCAGAAAGGTCATGCGGGAGTTATAGCACTTCTCCAGCCTCTAGCATCGACCACCCCTAGCACGACCTAAGGATGATGAGCCATCGCTCACCCTACCCCCTTCGACTCCCGTTATACTAGCCTACACGCCACCTCCAAAATTACCACCCCTACTTTACAAACACACCCGCTACGGCCATTGTCTTTTCCCCGCACAATCTCCCACCGCGTTTCAAAGCGCCGCCCTCGCTAATCGTCATCTCCCGGGTAAACCTGCCACCACGAAATTTGGCTCTGATATAATACTTCCCTTCAGTCCAAAGAGATCATATGCAATGGGACGCGCATGTATCATATACCCATCCCAACCCCTGTATGTATTTCCCAATGCAGTCGAGTTAAGATTTGTGAGCTTCTGTTTATAATCCAGAGCTTGGTTTTGACGGGGGTCGAGGGGGCACTGAGATGTGTCGGCATAGCTTGGGATGACCGTCATAATATTTTCTTTTATTCTTTTCCCGTGGTAACTTAAATACTCTTTCCGAATTTCTTGCTCCTTTATCTTCTTTTCCCACAATTCCTTTTCTTCTCATCCCCCGATAGTTTTGGTAATCGACATTAGGTTGTTCAGATAGATATTAAGATAGACAAAATATATCAGG
>Ga0307509_10007719_pt1 | contig 13961 bp, 15 predicted proteins | sample 10_EM_MG_FD_202245 | JGI IMG/M metagenome (GOLD analysis project Ga0307509, IMG submission 202245) | Populus trichocarpa ectomycorrhiza microbial communities from riparian zone in the Pacific Northwest, United States - 10_EM | ecosystem: Host-associated > Plants > Roots > Unclassified | place...
TCAACCCCGATAGGCCGGACAATGACGGCCGAACACCAATCTCGTGGGCTGCCAGGAATCGACATGAGGCAGTGGTGAAGCTGTTACTAGAACGGAAAGACGTCAACCCCGATAGGCCGGACAATGACGGCCGAACACCAATCTCGTGGGCTGCCAGGAATCGACATGAGGCAGTGGTGAAGCTGTTACTAGAACGGAAAGACGTCAACCCCAATAGGCCGGACAATGACCGCCGAACGCCATTCTAGATATGAGGCAGTGGTAAAGTTGCTACGGGGACAGAAAGGCAGCGACCCCGATGGGTTTGACCTATGAGGCCTACTGCACTCTCATATCCTACCAAAAGCGTCGTCAGAGTGTCGCAAAGTCGACCGCAGATTTCCAAGCCCCCCCCCCTCCTCTAGCCAATCTGGAAGATATATTATATTATCCTTCTCCCCTCCCCCTGGGCCCCAATGCCCCAGCCTTCCTGGTAGTTCCAAAGACATCACTCTTCCTCTAGCTCCATCACCTTCTTTGTCTCTTCTCCAACTGCCCGGCATCCGCTACCATCAGGTTGTTAATTTCCCTCCTCTTTCTCCCCTTTTCTCTCTCGATAGCCATGTACCTGCCGTCTTTCCCGTGTAGTTTTTCGTACTCCATCCCTCAGAATCTATTCTCTCTTCCTTTACTATGTACGCGGTTGTGGAATAATGGCCCTTGATTCCCTCCTTCTATTTTCAAGCCCGATATTCCGTAAGTCTAAGTGGAGTATTGTATCCAAAAGTTGTGATTTCGGCATGAAATATCGGCCCGCTTTTTTCTAATATCCAATTCCGCCTCAGTTTTCGGTTTACAAATAGATTTTGCTCTCCCTATATTTATCTTTGCTCTTCATACTTTTTTGTTTTCTTTCCCCACCTCGTTCCTGCCAACGATCTAGATGTACATTAAATATTAAGTTATTTAGAGATTGTGTCGGGCAAGTCTATAATCCGGAATTTTACAATCCTCGCGATAAACAATCTTTCAACTTGTGATGTCTAACCTGGTTGCCGAAATTATAATGAACGAGCATCCAGAACCCTCATCAACTGTATACCCTGTAGGAGTACAGCATGGTAGGTGGCTATACCCGGAGAGTTCCAACGAGGCGATTGAATTTCCACTAGTCCATTCCCGATCCTTGGTGGCATGACCACTGCTCCCGCAGTAGCAGAGGAGAATCAATGAACCAAACCCTAACCCTCCAGCAACGAATAGCAAAAAAGAGAGCAATGTATGGCGCCCCTTGCTGTTTTGAAGACAATATTCCAACATCGGGAGATAATCAATATCCCCCACGAGATGCCCATCGCAGCGTAGATATTTATCCTTACTCTGGTCGGCCAATACCACACGAGCACGACCTAACCCTCTCCACGAGAGTATCTCCTCACCATACCGCACACCCCCTAGCGGTAAGAGTTTCGCCTCCGGAATTATATTCTATTACTCTCGGTTATTAGGACTAGAGTAGTAGGGTTTCCCTCCTCCTTACTTCAATACAATAAGGCACGGTGCGGTGCTTCACCAAATACTCCCGGTAGTTCCATATTTTATCAATCGAAATACTGTAGTACGCCACTCCTCTAAGCTTCCAGCATAGGGCATGAGGGAACTATCAAGCCACTAGTGGAACGGAAAGATATGAGGACCGATAGGACGGGACGAAAAACTTCCAAATACCCTGCTAACAGCTAAATGAGAGACCGAGAGAGTGGTGGGGCTACTTTTTGACAGAAAGATATCGACCCCGACGTGCGCGGAAAAGCCAGCCAGATGCCACTCTAGCTAGGTTCGCTAAAGGGGTGTGAGGGAGTAGTTGAGCTACTTGTACTGTTGGGACCGAAAGACCTTGCCCTTTGCACGCCAGGTAACTAGCCAAACGCTGCGATTGTGAGCCGCCAAGGAGGGGGGTATGAGAGATGGCGAAGATACCGTTAGAACGGGAAGACATCAATCCCAATATGCCGGGCCATTGTAGTCAAACACCGCTCCCATGGGCTACTGCGAGAAGACTTGGTTGTGTGGCGAAGCAACTGTACTTGTATTAGGTACAATAAATAGATGCTGTCCATAAAGCGAGTAAGCAAGGAGGCAAAGACGCAATCACAGCACACATCTATCCATTCATACAAAAAGCCGGATGGATCTGTGAGTGACATAATCAAGGAAACCCGGATACCGCGTCTCCTCGACTGACCCCCCCTCTGCGCAGATACAACTACCCATTCATTGCAGACCCTCCTCCCCATAATGTGCATCCCTAAGAAACATAGAACTACGTACTACACTCCCAATTTCCGGGCAAGCCCCCACCCTTTCGCTCCCGATTGTGAAGTTGCATTTCTACAAAACAATATCCAGCCACAAGGGAAACGACGGCTCACCCTCCAGACTCCTAATTTAAGTACTGTGCAGCATGTCGTGGTAAGACAACGGGGAGAAAAAATGCAACGAAAGGAGGTGCCTCATGCTTCTGAGATATCTTTGCTATCATAGGCGAAATATAACATAACAGGTAGTTTCCTTACTCCACTCAGCCGTCGCAAAATTCACCATGTCGACAGCACGACTACGGTAAGTTCTGTCTATCCAGATACCCGAAAGGCTCTCCTAATCCTACCCTATCCTTTCTCCCATCCATCTTTTTCCCCTCCATTTTTTTCTTTCTCCTTCCAAGGCGATTTTGATATCGTAGATTTAGATCGGGTCGTTGTAGTTTTCCGCGAGCTCCACCGAGTAGCCTTCCTCTCGCGCGACTTCGGATTTTCCAGCAATTTTGGCGGAGGAGCGCTAGAGGCCTATGATGATGCCTTCGAATATCACTCTGGCACAACTGGTAACTAACCTTAAGTCGATACAGATCCAGGAATTTGGCATGTTACTTGGTGGTGTAAAAGTTTTCACTGTTACCGGTGCTGGCACTGGGGTTACGACTTGGACCCGTCGACAGATTTATACATCGCGATAGCTAAAAATTTAGTTTACACTAAGTCTTTGACGGAATATACATTGTCTGCACTAAATATAAACCCATGAAAAGTATACAGTCCCAAAAACATCGCTCTCCCTTCAGAAAATCACTCCGTTTCGCCCCTTATTATTACAAGCAGAATAGACGTTTTATGGCCCCCTCAGCACATGCAAACCTCTTCACAGCTCCTCCGTCTCCAACACCCTACCCCCACCATCCCACCCTTCCGGTTCTAAACCCTCCCAATTCTCACCACCTGGCCGCGCCCATTGCCCGTCGCCGCCGTACCGTTTTCCATACCCAGGAAGGTTTGCAGCGGCATCCTCCGCGGGCTCAAGCATTATCTGGTCATCGCCGATAAACATCCACCATAGAGGCCCACATGTCTCCCGCCAGCCAGCCCAGGGTAGTTCTCCAGAAGGGAGCGGGTAGAGACTGACCAAGAGTGCCAAGAAAGGCGCCATGAACGGCGCTGAAGGTGGAATCGGTGAGGTGTTTAGACGTAGGGGAAGTCGGAGGTTGCTGTTTCCGCGGATTCTGGAAATAACGGCGGTTCTGCTGGTGGTCTCTGCGACTGGGGGCAGAAGGTCTGGGAAGAAGTTTGGTCTTGAAAAAACTTATCAGTTACTTATGCGCGGTAGCAGGGGGGAGGGTAAGAGGGAAGATAAAAGTACCGGATTTCCCAAGGGATAGGCATTCCAGGAAATGTCTCGAGGGTTATTATCCATCTTAGTCCGGACTGGCGGCGAGCAACGGGCGTATTTGAGATACCAGTTGCAGTATCTATCACTCGCGCCTCCTCCTCCTCACCCTCCTTCTGTTCCTCTCTCGAATCTGAAAAACGGCCGGATTCAGCATCCAACACGCCCCCAACAAGCCTCAGCACACCCCATCTTCTATCCATGTCTATTCTATGTACCTTTTTACAAGCGGAACCTTTGGACAAATATATTCGAAGGGTACAAGAAATACAAGTACTCCAGTCTGACCCTGCCCCTCCATCAGGTGCAGCTACTATCAGACAATCCATGAGCCTCAAAAACAGCCACCCTTCGCTGTAATTTTCTTCAGCCCAGTTAATACCCAAAGTGGTATTTGAAGCGCTCGTCTGTCCGAGCCAGTACCCGGGGTATTACAAGAGGTCTGAGCACAGTCGTGCAGGTTTCCGAAATTTGCTGTTGTGACTCCAGCGCTTACAGGGATTGCAGCATCCTATTGGTTGGATGCTAGTTCGCGTGTATGGCGTGTATGGTTCAGGGATTATTGGATGAGTTGGCCAAGAGAGTACGGTACGATAGGCAACAACGTGCAGAGCCTCAAAAAGTATCAGAACTCATGATTGCTGAGAAATTAGCGGAGCGATTGCACTCCCATGGCGCTGGCGATTGGGTAGGCACAAACTACTCTCAAAAAAGCACTGAGACTTGAAACCTCAAACCAACTCCTTTAATCCAGTGTGAGCTCGGGGTGGACCACCGTCTGGGAATGCGCTGTCCATTTAACCCCTCACTCTAGATTTCGGGTAAGCGTCAACCAAGCTATAATCACCAACTAGTCACATGCTGGTATTTTCAATCAGAGGGTGTATGATTGAGACCTTAGTGGTGGAGCAAGTCTACGAGGGAGCCCATGAACTCGCGGTTGCGGGCCGTGTGCGGCTATCTCGCCTAATGTACTTCCGACCTTCTTTTTCACCCGCAGTCCGTAAGGGGCGCAAAATCATATGATTGATGATAATTACTCAAGTTTGGTCATCTGCAAAGATAAACTCCCGTTCTGCTGTACGATTAGCCTCCCGACAGCCGCACCAACCCCCTGGGAGACGTTATCAACCTTGAAGCCCGAGGGACTTTGCTCAGGGGATTGGTCGAATGGTTGCTGAGCCACGGGAGGATCGGAAGCACTGCGCCTAAAGAAGATCAGGGCGCGTTCGATCGTCTTTGGTTTCTGCCGCCGATGGAACGTTCTCGGTTTGTCATGATCCGGCACTTCCAACGCCCTAAAAGCACATCCGTCCACCAAGAAAGCTAATCCAAAAAAAAGTTACTTAAGAGAAAATCGTAAAGGGATAGAAAGGTCTACTGGTAAAAGGAAAATATTGACACCTCACTTTGGACATCTATTTTCCCTATTTTTTATCCCCAACCGCCGATAGCGGGAGTTGTTCCGGAGCCAATGTCTGTAGAATATTTGGTCGGGTAAGGGTGCTTGCGTTTTGTGATTTCGTAAAAAAACAAACGTAAAAAAAGCTTTTCCCTATTTTCTTTTTTTTCCATTCTTCCTTTTCTTCCTTCTCTTTCGGACAGCTCCGGTCATGATTCTACCGTGACACTTTAATCATCCGTTTTATTTATTGGCCAGACCCGACGCTCTGCACCAAGATGGAGTTTCCACTCAAAACTCTCGTAACCGGGTAATGAAGGAGGGGGCCCCGCGTTGGAATCAGGCGCGTTCCAGGGATGCAGGGGGACCGCCTTGTGCAAAAATACCTGCGGCTTTGACTTCCCGATTAAACGATATCCCCGCGATGGCAGATGACTGTTGCGTCGCCTCGGTGTGAGAGCTGGATTCTATCCACGTCCTTCTGCGCATGAATTTCCGCCCTCCATTAGAGGCGCCTGATAGGGCAAAAAAAATAAGGGAGAACCCCCCATCACTTATGGGATAAAAGAGAGATCCGGTGTAAGGTGATGGCGACAAAAAAAGAGAAGTCTGGGGGGCAGGAGATTAGAAAACAGGGAAGGGGTAGAAAGAGAGTAGACAAGTAAAGCCGGGTCATCTAGGTAGTCTTTTGATACAAACTTGGTAGGGAACCAGACGGGATATTCAAAGCCGGGTGCGCTTATTGGTTATTGCAGGCAAACGTCACGTCTCCTGTGTTACCACAGTGGGAGCTATGAAAGGAATCCTATCAAAGCCAAACAAGAAAGCGCCTCAAACTCCTGATACCCGTATTCCCATTGATGGGAACTCACCTCAGTCCCGTGCAAAAACCTGCCTATCCGAGCTTCTTAGGAACTCACATACCATAGATAATTCAAAATCTTTACTTATGCCTAAGCTAAACTAAAGCTGTCGGCAGAGCGAGGCTTCACGTCAGAGGAGGGGAGTTCTAGGCCAGACACTCCCTGGATTGTTTGCTGTTCAAGCCGGCCAATGCTCGGGGTCTAGTCGATAATACGAACCACAGTAGCACGCCTCCCCATACTAAAGACCCCGGCTTGAGCGTTAGTCCCCGTGATCGGTGCCACAAACAAACTGTCCGACAACCGCAAAGACAGGTATCGTTGGGGATCGGGATTACGTGGCCGAGGGTACTCGTGTATGGACATGGGTGATCGGACAGACAGGGATCAAAAGTCTATGTATCCCCATAGGTTTCCCAATCCCTGTCTGTCCGATCACCCACATCCATATTCGATTAGGTAGACAGGCGTTGCAACGCATGTATTCGAGGGTGCATGAAAGTGATTAACATTTTGTGGCGTAGTTTGGCACAAAGTGACAGGGTCCGTTGGATGTGGGTCATGTTCGACTCGTCCTGTCACTTTATGAAACAAGGCGCCACAAAATGCTCACTTTCATGCGCTGCCGAGTACTGTACTAGTTCTGTACCTCGACTCAAGGCAATGAAATGATAAAAACAGCATTGATAAAAATAATAATAATAAAATTGATATGAGCAAATATGTGGTGCACTCTGATTTCTTGAGCGGTTTGGCTAGGAGCATACCTGAGAGGATAAACGCTGGGGAGTCCAGTAGCCTAGCCTATTAATATCCGGTAGTGAGGGTTTTAGTAGTGATACATGGGTTGCAACGCAGGCTGCCTACCCTCGACCGCGTAACTTCGACCTCCGTCGATACATATCCGATAGATGCCCAATCAGCCCAACCAGTACCCACCTGTACCCCCCCGGGAATGCCCCTTATAAACGAATCTTCCTTTCACCACATCCTAAAACAAGTCACGTCTAGTAGGTGAACTTTTCAAAGAGCTAATGAAACCATAAATTGGTCAAGATGAGCCTGACTAGTAAGTCATCCGTCCCCTTAGTTCGCGGGGACGAATCCTCGCCAACCAAAATATTTCTTGCAAGAAAGTAGGTTTATGTTTACAAAGTTTAGGTTTACAGAGGCCAGATAAGCGCTGTTTACCGCCACAATTGCTATCAGTGTTGTCGAGACTCGAAGGCTCACATTTCCCGTCACGAGAAGGAAACGGATGTCATCGAGGAGGAAGTGCATATGATCAATGATAATATCCCGACAGTTACCCGCGAACCCGCGGTGCCCTTCGTAACCAGAGTCTGCAAGGGAATGCTTGGACTCGAGGCTAGGACCAAGTATCCCCGGGGGTCCGGAGACGAGGACTATTAGTACCCGGATTGGCTGTTAATAAAGGCAACTCCATGTGTGCTGCAAGCCTCACGTTTGTATTAGAAAGCCGCGGTTGATCTTGCGAGTTGCGGGAGTATTGTAGATCGTCCGGGAGTGCGACGGATCGTCCTACGGTAGTGCTTGGTGCTTCGCCGGAAGGGTGTTACCGACATCTCTTTCCCCTGTTAAGTTACCACGAGAGTGCGCTGGGGAAAAAGATACGCGGGGGATATAGAGCTAGGTATGGCGATCCGTGCAAGGATCAAAATGCGCTAATTGTATTAATTTTTAAAATAGTTCATACCGACAATTCATATTCCGTAAAAGTCTTCGTATAGGTTAAGCTTCCGGTCATTAGGATGCACAACTCCATCGACAGGTCTGAGTGGTAAGCCTCCGATTGGCAAAGGCAAAAACGTAAACTTCACACTACAAAGAAACATTTAAAATTCCTAGATCCATATCGAGCTGCCGGTAAGCTCAACAACGGAGAATTCCAGCATGATCCGCGAGAACAGAACAAACCTCTGGTACGCCTCCACCAAATTCACCCTAAAACCTGAAACCGCGCGAAAGGAACTCTGCTTAACGAACCTTACAGAAAAAACAACGACCCTAGTCCAAAGCCACGATATCAAAATCGCCTCAGGAGGAAAAATGCGGACGAGAAAGAGGAGGATTAAGCGAGCTTCCCGAGTGCTGGGAAGGACACATCTAGCCTAGTCGTTCTGTTTACATGATGGGTTTGTCACACCTAGGAACTTTTAGTACTCGAGTAGACTAACAATCTGCTTATGGTACTTTTTCAACTCGCAAAGATATCACGGATAAGCATGAGGTGATTCTCTTCGGTGGATATTTTTTCTTCACGATATACTAAACTGAAATCAAGGGTCGGGAGCAAGCTGTCTATCGCTTATGGTTAGATGTTTGTAGAAATGCGACTCTACCCGGGAATGAAGGGCGAGGTCTTGCTCGAAAATTGGGAGTACATAGTTCTAGATTGCTCAGGGGCGTATACCACGGAGCGGAGGGCCTGCGAAGAGTGGGTGGCGATGTCTGGGGTAGTCGAAAAGATGCAGTATAACGTACGAATTTCTTTGACCTCCCCACACATCGAACCGTCTAATTTCTATCTGGATAGATTGATGCATGGAAGCGCAGTGTAATCGCTTCCTCTGTTCCTTGCTTACCCACTCCAAGAGCAGCATCTATCTACCGTATCATACCTGAATAGAGTGGATTCGCCGCACCACCATGCCTCTTCCGGAGGTCAACGAGAACAGTGTTGGACCAATTCTTCCCCTTATCGATCAATACTCACATCTTTCTGTTTGACCAGTTGCTTTACCACCCCCTCAAGCCATATATTGTAAGTGTAGAGGAGAGGCGCACCACGGTATTTTGGTTGATAAAGTATGGGCCTGCGATAGTATCTGCTGGGGCATGATATAATGCGGTATTGGGTTGAGGTGGAAAGGGAAGGGGAAAGAAATCCTAGTATGATACTCGGATCCTAACGGCCGGTGGTAATATAGCATAATTCCGAAAACCAAATTCATGCCGCAAGAAGGGTGTTGTAGAATAATAAGGCGATCATGGGGAGAGTTTGGCACTACTTGTGTCGTAATGGTCGGCTAGCTTGAGGGTAGATATCTGCACCGAAATGGGGATCTCGCGGGAGTATGTCTCGGCATTGCAGTGACGCGTTTAAAATGTCGGGAATGTGCCGGACATTCCTCTCTTTCTCACTTTGGGTTAGTGGAGGGTTAGGGTTTGCTCCTTTGGCCGTGCTCCCCGACGGGAGTGGTCGTGTTATCGAGGATGGGAAACGGGGTGGAAATTCAATGGTTTCGTAGATACCCTTCGTCTATAATCAAACACCGTACTCCCCATGTATAAGGCATGGGGGTTTTTGGATGCTGACCCATCACAATTTCGACAGCTGGGCTGGACATCACAAGTCAAAACATTCTTTACCACGACGAATATAAAATTCCTAGCCATATACTTCTTGTCCTAGCATAAGTATATAGTGTTTAAATAACTTAGGGGGGTGTTTGGCATACCGTGTGTTCAAATAACCGTTATTTCAAAACGCGTTTTGCAGATTAGATTTAGGGCCTGTTTACGTATAGACGGCCGTCTAGCAACTAGAGGCAGTGAAACAAGACGAAACAAGAACTAATGCAGGATAGTAGAGAAACAATAGATGAATCAACGGCTCCAGTCACAGGTTTCAACACCTTCAACTGTCTGTCTCTTTCTAAAAATTAAATTTGTAATGGCTGTTGTACTAGATGGTGGAGTCTTAGGTGTTATCTGATACATGCTTCCTCTCCTCTATTTTTCTGACCGTTTATTTCGACCAATCAGAACACACGGTTTCGCCACCCTCAACACCACGCTTTATTATCGTGAGAACCTTCGTTGACGGTCGCATTTGGCGGGTTTTGCCTTCGGGCGGTGGGAGTTCTTTGGCCTTCGGGCAATATTCTTTTAGTGGCTCGCCGGGCTTTTACTACCGGTGAATCTTTTGTTGCTTTTGGTGGCTCGCCTGGCCTTTTGCTACAGGTGAAATTTCATGATGGGTGACTCTATTGCCCCCCCTCCTCGTTCCCCTTTCCCTGCTCCGGGCACCCAGATTGTCCCAGGCAGGATGCCCACTTCTGATGGCCGTGGTCTTATCCCGGCTGTCAAACTGTCATACGCCGCGCCGGGTGGGGCTTACCAAGGCCTCCACTTCGAGCATGTTTCGGGATGTCGGAATGACTCCCTTTCCTTTACTTCTGAGGTTCGGGCGATTGTTGCTCACCTCGACCTCCGCTCATTCGACTCCGTCGAAACTGTTTGCACCGGAATCATGGCTGCTCGCGGCTGTTGCATTTCTGGTGACACCTGCTCTGCGCGTTGCCACGTCGACCGCACTACTTCTTTGGGTTTTTACGCCCGTTTTCACACCCCCGAGGGCTCCTCCCAGTCCTTCGCCCCATCCAGCTCCCGTGTGGTGAGCTCGGATTTTCATTCGACTATGGCGTCTGATCCCATGGTCCCCTCTGCATCCTGGCCGTCCATTGACGAGGACCATTCCCAGGACCCCCTGTACGTTCCTTCTGTGGTCGAGGTTGACGATAGCCAACGGCGTCTTCCCTCCCCTATTGGGCGACTTTCCTCTGGTGAGCGGAAGCTATATGACAACTTCCGATTGGACCGATCGTCGGACGAAGACTATGCACCTCCTGCAGGTGGCATCCGCCCTGAGGATCGGGTCACTCAGGTTTCGTCCCCGCCCCCCTTTGTTCCCCCCTGGTCCCGTCCTGGTGCTGGTTCTGGTTTCGCCCCGGATTCCACCATTCCCTCTGGCCGCCGCGCGTTTGTTCCTGTGTCCAGAAGGCACCATGAGTTCATTGCTCATACCAAGGCGCTTCGGGGCAACACCCCCCCCAAGAGAGACTTCCCTTCCCCCCTTCCATTGACTACTAGTCAGGTGGTTCCATCGTCGGCGGTTATCGTTCGCGATACCCCTATGGATTTGGGTGGTGGGTCTAACACTGATGGCACAGGTATTGGTGACTCTAGGTACGCCACCGATGCTCAGCCACGTTCGGTCACCCGCAGCGTCTCCCCCTCGTACTCCTCGCTTCCCGCCCTCCCCCTTACCGTGAGCTATCGGTCGCCCTCGGGGGTTGATGCTGCCTTGTTGAGTGGTCTTGAGGATATCCGCTCCGGTAATGCGGTTCCACTTTCCTCTTCGCCCTCCTCCTCCTGTGGTTCAGTCGCGTCGTCCTCGGATTCGGATGATGCCTCCATGGTCGATGGGTGCCGGGCCTACGCGCTGGTTGGGGGAAAGGAGACATATGGTTCCCTTGAGGAAGTTGCTGCTGACATTCAGCGTTTGGGCAAGCAACAGAACAACTGCTTGGATGAAATCATCTCTCTGAAAGGAGAAATCAAGCTGTTGAAGGCTGTTATTGCCCGGTTGGAAGGAGATACTGTTCGGAGTTCGGTTCGTGCTGAAGCTGCTAAGCGCATGGACAGTGGGGTGACTGCTTCCCCCCCTCCTACTGATGTTGGTGTTGCGTCCTCTTCAGGTGATAAGAAGGTCGCTTTTGAGGAATCACCCAATGCCGGCTTTATCGTGGTTGATAGAAAGAACACTCGTGGAGGTAGGACGAATCGACGAAGGCGACGGAGGGATTCGACTACCGGCCCGGCTGCTGATTCGGCCCCTGCCATTGTGCCCCTTGTTGTTCTTCCGGTGTCATCCCCCCCAACCGGGGTGGCGATGTACAGCCGTGTTGCGGCTGCCGCTCCCCCTCCACCTGTGCCATTCATGACTAGGCCAGGTCGTCAGGTTAGGTCGCGATTGGTACCTCCGCCACCCCCTGCCGTTGTGGTTCCTGGTCCCTCCCGTAGTAGGGTCCCTACGTCCTCCCCCTCCCCGGATGCCAGAGAGCGCCACATTACCATGCGCTTCGATGCTGGCAGGCGGACACAGCTTCCTGTTACCCCCGAGGCCATCCGGATCCGGTTGAACCAATCCTTGAGCAATCTTGGAAAGGTTTCCGGCAAAACCCCGTACATTCGGGAAGCCCGCTCCAAGCTTGAAATTGGGTGCATTTACTTGACGCTGGCGGAACATACTGCCACTCAGGTCTGGGATAGGCTGGAACGATGCCGATCAACTCTCCTTCGGGAACTCGGCCCCTCTGGTCTTACTGGCTTCGCCTTCCACAAGGATGTGCCGAAGGTTAAGATTTTGGTCTCCGGCGTTCCTCTTGCTCCCACTGGGAGAGGCTCATTGTGGAAGCCTGAAGACTGGACCGGCGATAAGGCCTTTGACGGCCTCCGGACTGACATTGAGGGCTCGAACCCGGGGGTGATTACCGCTGGCCGTCCTAACATGCTTGGCTCGGTTTACGCCATGAAGCAGGCGGGCGCCACCTCTTGTGGCATTCGGTTCACTCTTGAGCGCAACGATGCTAGTGACATGGTTTTGTCTTCCGGTCGTGTTTTTCTGTTGGGTAAGTCCAGGAATGCTAGGTTTTTTGAGGAACACCGCTCTGCCCCGGTCTGCAACAAGTGCCTTCAAGTTGGCCATGTTGAGATGTTGTGTGCTTTTCCTCCCCGCTGTCGTTTTTGTTTTGGGGACCACCTGTCGAAGTCCCACAGGTGTGGGCAACTTAACTGCCCCGGTGAGAACGGTCAATCTTGCAGCCACACTGTACGTAGGTGTATGCTGTGCGATAGGTCCGACCACTTCACCGGGTATAACAGGTGCCCGGTGGTGGTTGCTTCTGGTTCTTCCCCTGCCCCCGCTGGTGCTGTGTCTCCTGTAGTCGCCGATGACACATCTGTTACGGGCGTGTCTGACCGGTCAAGGAATCGTCAACGTCGTCGTCGTCGTGGTGTCCATGTTGAGATTACCTCGGAGGTGATGGTTGAGAAGGAGGTTTCTGCTAAGGGACTGACTGTTGAGGTGGAAGGGATGAGTTATGCTGATAGGCGTGCTGACCATCGAAGGGGCATGACTGACAGTGTTCTGCCTAAGGCCAAGGTTGTCCGGCCTAAGGTTGACAGGAAAGGTAAGGGTAAGGCTGTTGATGCTTATGAGCAGGCTGGCCCCTCCCGTATTACCGAAATTGTGGAACCGGCCCCCTCCGGCAGAGTTGACAAGGCCTTTAGGCCATCTAGTTCGGTTAACCCCCCCATCAAGACCATCGATGACGATGAGACTATGGGTTTTTCCTTGGGCTTGGATGCGCCCCCGAAAAGCATTCTTAAGAGGCGCGCCTCTGATTCCGATATCACCTCGTCGGCCATTCAGGCCTAATGTTTATTACGACATTATCGATTAATGTTGGACGGAGCAGGGCTAACCGTTCGTTGGTGATGGATGTTTTTTCTTTTGTTGATTTGTTATTTGTTATTGATCCTCCCCGTAAGGCGGACGGGAGTGGTGTTGTACATGAACATGTGGATTTTGATTTGTTTTCTTTTGTTCAGGCGTCTGGTGTTGAGGTGTTTGTTCGGTCATCGTTGTCTGGTTTGTTCCTGGTGGACTTACACGACATGATGACCTGTGTGATTTTGTATGATGTGGGTGGGGTGAAAAGACGGATCGGCGGTGTTTACGTTCCTCCAAAGGCGAATAGGCTCGAGTGGTCTGGTTACGAGATGACATGGGATGATTGCGATTTCCTCATGGGCGACTTCAATGCCAAACACGACTCGTGGAGCCCTAACCCGAGACAAAACAGTATGAATATCGCTGACTGTCATGGCTTATGGTTGACCCAATTTTGCGATCGGAATGGTCTTCGAGTACACCCTCCAATCGGCTGTACATTTCGGAATATCAGCGCCATAGATCTGTTTATCGGGCGGTCAACTACGAGGGTTTCATACGATGGGAAGGCTGGCCTTGAGCATGTTGCCGTTATCGCGAGGCTGGAGGTGCATCAGCAAAAACGGACCCTGCGTCTGATCCGTCGGCGTTGCGTCCTGACGCAAGCGACGCATCTCCTGCGTCCCATGCGTCCTGTGCGTCCTGACTTGCGTTGCAACGCCCCGCCACATCCCAC
>Ga0307509_10007720_pt1 | contig 13961 bp, 18 predicted proteins | sample 10_EM_MG_FD_202245 | JGI IMG/M metagenome (GOLD analysis project Ga0307509, IMG submission 202245) | Populus trichocarpa ectomycorrhiza microbial communities from riparian zone in the Pacific Northwest, United States - 10_EM | ecosystem: Host-associated > Plants > Roots > Unclassified | place...
CCGTGATTATGCGAGCATCCGGATCGACTCAGAATTCCTGCACGACACCTCATCTGTGGTTGACTCGTCTTATTCAAGTCTTGGAAAAGAGGTTTTACTCCCTGTAAGTCTTCTTGTCGCCTGTGATCATGGAGTTAATTTTGGCCTCAGTACTACTCAGAAGCTTGGGCAATCATCCTTCAAGCCGTCGCTACTGCTATGCAAGCAAACGATCCTTATATTCTTGTGGCAATGGATGGGAAAGAATACAGCGAAGCTAGCAAGAATTTGGTTTTAGCGAATGATAGAAAGGAGCCTGCAGCATTTTTCTTCGTTATTTTTGGTCTCGTTTACGAAGCATTGGCCACTTCTTCTGCCGACTCCTCAACAACAACTGCAGCCCGCCAATCAGGAGTTACATCCGCCCTTCAAGCTCTGAAATGCCTCGTTCGCCCCGAATATTCCGGCACGGCTATAATGGAACCTACAATCTTCGAGGAATTCATCTCACTGTGCTATAGGATGGGAATGACAGAATCGCCTGGGATCCAAGTCCACCTTGTCCAGATGCTTGCCGTTTTTGCAGCCTCCCAATCGTCATCTTCTGCGGGGTCTGATGCTCTCACATTGACTTCTCCTGCTGCCCATTGTTTGCGTATCTGTGCCCACATCCTTAAACAATCTACTGCGCCATCACGCGCCAGCTCGGCTCGTATGTCTCCATCTTTGGCCAACCTGTGCCTGACTAACAAATGTTGTAGAGAGCCAACTTTCTGATCGAATCCTTCTAATTTCTACCTGTGTCTCCGCCTTTGCTTCCATTGCCGCTGCTATCCCTACACATCAGAGGGAAGATGTTCGCGGAGTCGCCATTCTCCTTTATAGTGGCACGTTTCAATGGTTGTTCCTAAGTATGCGCTTACTTACCTCCTGGCACCAGACCTTCTCAAAGACGAATCATCTGAGATCGACATGATCGGACCAACCTTGCCTGCCCTGAAAACTCTCTTAGATCTCCCTGTTATCCCTGATCAAGAGCAGAGGGAACGATATTCACGATTGATCCACGCTCTCCTGTCTGCATGTCTTCTTAATATTGATATGATGCGGTAGGTAATAACATCTCTGTTAACTTATCTCATCTAACTTGCTCGCAGAGGCCGTCATGGTGGCATCTCAAGTAAAAAGATAAAGAATAATATGCTCACAGCAGTGCTTATTCTTACTGTCGTCCCATCTTGGGTTAAGATTGGGAGACCAGTCGTTGAACATGGCTGCTTCCTGATTTCTCAGAAGTTGCTGGACGCTGACGAGGCGAGTTTCCCCGAGTTTCGACACACATTCAAAGTCACTGAAATGTTCTTAGATGACGCTTACCGCAGCACACTGCGCTAAGACTTTGATTCTGGGCTCTTCCGCAGGCAACCCCACCCTCAGGCAATGCTCTCGGCTGCTCGTTCCGGGCCTCATTGAATTCGTTGCAAAAATGGCCCCCTTGATTCATGACGGCACTGTTACCGAAGCAATGGCAGCAGCTATTAGTGAAGTGTGGAAGGCCTTCACTGCTCTCTTTTCCTCCACCGCAGAGGAGTATCGTAAGCCAAGCATTTCACTTATGTTCGCGTTTTTAAATTACATGCAACAGGCCCTCAATTGCTTGGCGTGCTCCTCCCTACAATTTCTCTCCTTCTTTCAAACACAACTCCATTCCAACTTGTGGCTGCGTCACTAACCTCGCAAACCATTGCTCATCTGCTATCCTTTGCAACGACATCACCATCAGCATTCAAGGAAGCAGCTGGAAGGCTAGACCCGCCCAGTCGTGAACTCCTGGAACTTTCCATTCGTCGGGCTGTCGGCGGATCGACGAGTGGTACGGCCCAGTCGGCTGCGAAACCTCAAATATCCCTTCGATCCTTCTGATATCTGGCTCTGGGTATCTCATATCACATCATGTTACACTTCGTTTGCAGCATTGTATCAGAATTGTTTCTTTATTTATTTCCACACGGCTTGTATTTTTTTCAATCCACATATTATCTCTATTTGATGAGGAGGACTCCTGATAGCAGACCGTGACTACAAAGGCCGGGCTTCGTTCGATCTGGTTTGATAACCAGCCATGTGTCTCCAACACTTCGTTTGTTTATAATGTCCAAAGTCATTTGTAAAAAGAGCCGATCAATTGATTTCGAATACTTGAAGCAACTCGGGTACATAATCCCATTTGTTTCAAACGGACAATGTCGACAGAACTCTTACCTCCAACACTTCAGAATGTGCTGGACCAGACCTCTTTGAAGTGGATTTTCTGCGGTTAGGTGTCTTCCCAGTTAACCTTTCTCGTAACTAACTCGTCTTTCAGGTGGAAAGGGGGGTGTTGGTAGGCTTCACCGTTGGTCCCACATCTATCTTCCATTCAAGCGTCTTCCACAGGCAAAACCACGACTTCTTGCTCACTCGCAATCCAACTTGCAAAATGTCGCAAGTCTGTGTTACTAATTGTGAGTCCGTTTGTGCATTGTTGCTTGAATTACCCCTCTGACAACACCCAGTCCACGGATCCAGCTCACAATCTCTCGGATGCCTTCGGTCAGAAGTTTTCGAAAGATGCCACGAAAGTTAATGGCTTTGATAACCTTTTCGCGATGGAGATCGATCCAACGAGTGCCATTCAAGAGATGGTAGAGCAATGTGTGTTGCCTTTGACATCTCTCTTTACCAAGCCTGACTTTTTCTGGTAAGCTGATTCAAATGGCATGATGGGCTCGATGATGCAGGATCTGGCATTCGCAATTCCTGGTGTGGATGAAGCCATGAGTTTTGCAGAAATTATGAAGTCAGCTTCCTTCTTTCTTTGGCATCGAGAATCACACTGACTTGAATTTCAAGGCACGTTAAATCCATGGAATATTCAGTAATTGTCTTTGATACCGCCCCGACTGGACATACGCTCCGTTTCTTGTCTTTCCCGACTGTTCTTGAAAAGGCATTGGGCAAACTCAGTACTCTTGGATCCCGATTTGGGCCAATGATTAGCCAGGTCAAAATACATGTTCTCCCCTCATGATCAATGCCGAAAAACTGACGAATCATATTGCAGATGTCGGCGATGATGGGTGGAGAAGCAGGATCTCAAGAAGATATGTTTGCTAAGCTGGAGAACATGCGTGCTGTTATCACGGAAGTTAATACACAGTTTAAAGATCCTGTGAGTACGGGTTACAAGATCGCATGGATGGAATAGTGGTGAATTCCTTGTGATGCTCAGGAAAAAACGACCTTCGTTTGCGTCTGCATATCGGAATTTTTGTCTCTCTACGAGACAGAACGACTAATCCAGGAATTGACCGCATATGAGATCGATACCCATAACATCGTCGTCAACCAGCTCTTGTTTCCCAAGAAATGTACGTTTTGTATCTTTTTGCCTTCTGGGTCAAAATAAACTGGCTAACCAACATCCAGCTTCGAATTGCGAACATTGTCAAGTCCGTCAAAAGATGCAACAAAAATATCTTGGAGAGGCACATGAACTCTATGACGAATTCTTCCACATTGTCCAACTTCCCTTGCTTACAGAGGAGGTTCGAGGTCCAGAAAAGCTCAAGGCATTTAGCAAGATGCTAGTGGAACCTTACATGCCTCCTCAGGAATAATATCTTTAGAGTAGAATGGTTTCTGTGGATGTTGAAGCAGTTCATGTGGTAATATTTCCCATCTTTAATGCAATTTTATAGAAACTGGTATTGCTACCTTGGCAATTATAATCCACAATATGCAGAGACCAGGATGTAGAGGTACATAAGATAAAGTACTGAATAATTTATAGTGATGCTAGGGTTATCGGATAACGAATGAATAGGGTAAGAACGAATGCGAAGCTATGAGGAGTGAGACGCCAGCAATCGTTCGACGTGGCCAGACCAGTCGAACCCTTCACCATTCCCAATGACTGCTTTTTTACGGGGTGTGGATGTTCTACGGCTGTTAATACCGTCATCGAACCGTTTTCCTGAGGCTTGCTGGGCCAGACCCTTGATTTCACCGAAGTCGTTTGTTGCTTGAGCTTTGAGGAAAAATGAGCTTTTAGCGCGGTGAGAGAGACAGTCGGGTTGAATATAACCTTCCAAACTTCCTTCAAATGTTGGTTCAGATTCCGCTGGCATAGGAAGACCGTCTTGACGAAGGGTGCCTCCATTGGTCTTTCTTAAAAGCTTCACAATATCCAAACTTTCACCAGGTGAGATAGGGGTAGGCTGTGACGGAGTAACGCAAGGCATGTCAACTTCCTTACGCAGCACAGCATCCACGTCTATGGCGGAGAAAAAAGCCACACCCTGCGGTAGGTCGTCCATCCCCAAGTTGTACGCAAATAGACTGCGAGTCCATAGGTTCGAGATCTGAAGAGCAAGAGAAGCACGATACTTGTCTTCTTCTGTGACCAGGTATCGGAGTTCGTCATGAACTGAAATCAGGAAACGTGCATTGATGTTGTATTTCGCGATGAGGTGGTTCATTGAGACAATGAGGAGGTGAAGATAGTCGACGCCTGAAGATTGTACGACCCAGTTGATTCGTGATGTCATGTAATTAGACCCAAATCCTTCTGGAAGATATTCTTTCGAGAGAGCGTAGGTAACACCACAACCCAAGGCAGGAGTCTGAGGTTTGTCTGAGATTGCAATTTCTTCGAGTTTATTGAAGAGATAACTCTCTGAACCACCAAACCAGAATTTCCGATCAAAGACGTCGCTTCGGTGGGTGTTTTTCCCCTTTGTTGAGGCGTATAGATTTCCTGCCAATTTTTGAGCCTCTTCTGGCAACATTGTGGGGTTTGATTGGAGTAATAACAGTTCTGCATGCCGAATGCCAGCGCCGTAAATTCGCGAGTAGTTGAAAACTTTGGCTTGATCACGAGATATACCGAGGATGTTTGCACTTTTTGAGTGAAGGTCGGTTCCTGCTGCCTTTGTCCCTTCGAGTGTCATCCAACCAATCGCAGAGGCACCGTGCAGGCCAAACTGAGCGTCTCCCATGCAGCTTGAGATCCATAACTCTTCACTATCGACATCTGCACCGACGATGGCAAAGCCCTCTGGGGCGCGAACCATGGCTTTGAGTTCAGATCCCACTCGGGTCGTTTTCGCATTGCTGGCTGTCAACCACGTCTTCTCAATGGCCCTACGGGTCACGGTGCCCATCGTTATCATTTGCGGCAGAATGATGCCATATTTCCTGACACCGTTCGGATGAACAGGCATACCCAATGAGCGCTGCGAATTTTGCCAAACGACAAGTTGGTTGAGGATCCGGTCACGGGCACTAATCCAGTAGCTACAATATGCGTTCATATCCAAAGCTTCTTTCGCCTCATTCCCCGGGCTCTTCAAGGTGCCATTCTGAGCATATTTAACAAAGCTTTTCCCAAGTGGGCTTGCAACGTTGGCCTTATCGCCATCTTTGTGTGGTACCTTGTAGAAGACAAAGCCTTTACTAAGGGTCGCTTCGGCCAGTGCATTATCTGCAGGGTCATAAAATGAGAGGGGTGACCATCGTGTCTTGAAATCGGATGTTGAAGGAACACGGAATGTCCAGCCATGTTCGCGAGAGTGGAATAGGGGGTAGCCGGACCAAGAAAGCCGAAGGAGCAGAGGGGCAATACGACTTCGGACAGTGATTTCAAGATGCCCGGGCGGCATATCCTTCCTTGGTTTGGTTGCTTCCCAGTACCACTTTGGCCAGTAGATAGGAGGAGGTTTTGAAGACTTTACAACCGTTGCCATTTTCGAACCATCTGGAGAGAACTTGGAAGATGGGTTCCAATCCAGTTGGGATAACCATGGATCACCGGATCGTTCATCAATTGGAGCTTTAAGGGTCGATTGAGCGAGTTCAAGAATTTGTTGTCGCAGACCGCTGGTCTCGAGGCCTTTGCACAAATCTCGACAGAGTGAGGGTTCAGCGGAACTCAATGTATCGTCTTTGAAATACTTGAGGCAGGTTTTGGAAAGAAGGGTTTTAACTTTCGTACTTTTCAGTGGCAGAGGTTTTAAGTCGCCGTTAAATGCATGCTGCCAACCATCCTTGATGCTGTAGTGAATTGGAGATCCGTTGTACGAAAGCTTGAGTAGTAAAGGAAGGATTCTCTCTTTCGTGGTCTTACCGTATGGTTCTGAAAGAACCTGCAGGTACCAGTGAGGCTCGGTGCTACGCTGTTCCACTTCTGTTTCAGCCGGAAATGATTGACGCTATCCTCCGAATTTTAATGACGTTTTACCAGAGAATGACGGAGTACGACCAACCTCCGGCGACAATATCCCGCGAGATTTTCCAGCTATTTTGGGTGTCCAGTCCAATTGACTCAACCATGGATCTGACGCCCATTTTTCTCGGTCATCCATTAGAGTACGGGCGTCCTCTGCAAGCTTTTTCAACTTCGTTTGAACTTTTTCTTCCATTTCGCTGTACACAGCCTCAGCCTTCTGTAAATATCCCTCCCAATTTTCATCTACAGGCAGAAAGGAAGATCCCATGGTGAGAACGCCTGAAAATGAGACTGGATGGGGGCAGGTGACAAGGAAGCTCGGGAGAATTGTAGCATACACCTGATGTGTTACCTGGACGTCGGTGGCACAATATTCGAGATAATCTACGATGTTGAGGCGAATGTATTCAGGTTCCATTGAGAGAAGATCATTCCTAATCTCTTTTCTGACCTCGATCCCACAATGAAGCCTTGCAACTTCTGCAAGAGAATTTGAAGAGGTCAAGTCTTCCCATCGTTTAGTGATGGCTTCATCCGCAGCGATGTCTGGATCAATGCTCGAGACATCTTGTGACTGGAGAACGAGTAAGCTCTCTTCCATCTCCTGGTATACAAGAAGAAGTTCTCCCTGTTTTGTTAGGTCCCCCTCTTGCTTGCGCCGCTCGTCGACCGTCCGCATGAGGTTCATGACAGCCTCCACAGCTTCACTTTTTTGTTCCTCCTCCAGCTGTTTTGACTTTCGGTATTTGAGCCAAGCTGGCCGCTGATGCGATGAGATCCCTTTCACGGCAACGTGAAGAGACATGGTGTCCAGAAACCGTGTTGCTGTTCCTTTGACATTGTATTCGTCCAGAATTCTGATGCGATCATAGGAGACGTTGTGGCCTACAATGATTTTGGGTATTTCGGGTCCTCCAAAAGGTATTAGATGCTGGGGATCTTCGGATTCTTGAAGGATCCAAGGTGATATCCAAACATACCATGCATTCGGAGATGCTGCACAAGCCATAATGGCGTAAGGATGATGTTTTGGCATAGTCTCCACGTCAAAGGTGAGCATCTCTTCTGGTTTGTCGTTGTGAGTGGGAACTTCGACATGTTCGCTATAGCTAGAGCCATCGCGCAGGTAGTAGTACTTCGTCCAGCCGCTTTGGATGTGCCAATTATCTGGTTTAGGAGGAAGTTCCACGGAGGCGAAATGTTTCGCTAAAGAGCGCCATGGTTCCGCTGCCTGAAAACCGATGCGATGAAAATGCTCTGCGATATTGGAACCTTGCAAAGGCGGGAGTTGGAAGCCAATGTCAGGAAGTTCAGAGCCCTGGGTGGGGTCTAGGCTGTGCATCTGGAGGTGTTCTCGGGATATTTGGACGTATGAAGGCGGAGGAGATGGGAAATTAACGCCCTTGAATACTTGTGCATGAAGCTTGCGAGAAAGGAGCTGAACGCCGAGCTCATTTCTCTTCACTGCATGGATCAGCGTAAGAAGTGTTTATGAATATTAGAAACTTTCGCCCACCATATCGTTGTGCTACTACTTCGCCTATGTCATCATCCTTTCCAACTTCGCACTCGTGTGAGTTGGAAGACACCAATCTCATCCATGGGGTGTCGGTCGAGTGGAGGAATAGTAATGGGTTTTGTTTAACTGAACGTCGGGCAAATTTTGAGAAGATGTGTAGCATCCCAGGAGACGGTAAGGCTTCGATTTGTGTCACATACGTGATGGATGTGACAGGACGCGGAGAACTCGGTCACAAAAACGGCTTGCCTATATCCTTAATCAATATATTTCCCTTTGCTGTGACTTCTTAATGCTAACCTTGAATTTCAATTGCGGCCAAACCCCTACCCACTACTTTCAACTTCTTCCCAATTTTCTGAGATACCAAAAGCTCCATGCCTTCTGTTCAGCAAGACACACAAGCGCTCATCCGACATTTCGACGATGACCGTCTCAAGTCTGAAGATGAGCTCGGCCACGCTCTTTCGATGCTATCGATGGTACCCGAAATGAGTTACGAACCTTTTCTGAGGCAACTCTTATCGCCACCCTCGTATATTTCCCATCCAACGTTGGAGCTTGTTCTCGGAGGTATGTCTGTGCCTTGTTTCCTGTGTGGTTTTTTTATTCCTCTCTTCAGCTAGCGAGTGTGGCGACAGGTTGAGGAAGTGGTTATGTGAAAATATTGCGCCCCGCGCCGAAAATTATTCTACGTCGCTTCAGGCGTTAATACTGGAGAGACTTTCTTTGTTCTTTCAGCGCACATATTATCCTTTCGCACAGGATATATCCATTACATTGGCGAGCTACCGCGCGAAAGTGCAGGCGGCACCGCATGTGATTGACGCTTTACTTCGCTTTACTCCTCGTCCTTCTGTCGGATCTCAAGATTCCGAGTTCCATTCAATGAATGACGGACTGATCAAGGTGAAAACGTCCCAGCGTCAGCGGAAGCAAGCAAAGATTCGCGCAGGACCTGCCTTTGTTCCTGCAGTTCTGGAATTATTCCAAACTCTTGGGATCACCCCACCAGATTCCGTTATTGATGTCTCGACTAACATGGCTACAGTCATTTCAGAGCAATTGGATATTCTAAAGGTTCTTTTTACCTTTCTTCGGGAAGGCAAAACTAATATCTCTTCAGTTCTACCTTGAAATTTTGCGGGATTCAAAGTTTGAAGACTTCATCCGCAAAAGATATATCTTCGTCGAGACCCCTGAGACGGGTGTCGTCGAACCCAGCGAAAAAATTAAGCCCACTCCAGTGAAGGATGAGAATAGTGAATTGAAAACGCCGGCCGCGTTTCCGTTGGTGCAGCCTATGAAAGCGTGCGTAACTTTTCTCAGGGCGATTGTAAATTTGTAATGTTCTTCTCCAGGGCCCTCTATTTTGAAAGTGCCGAAGGATTTGGTGAATGGCGTATCTTGATATCTTCCAGGGCTGACCGCGATCTCCGTGATGCTCGTCGCGGAGACGCTAAACACTTCAAAAACATTATTAAGAAAATAAAGTATGTACACGGAGTCCATCGAATTTGAAATCTCACAATTATCTTTACGGCACAGGGAGCTTTCCAGGGGCCATTTCTCTGGTGATAACCAGAAACGGCTTAATGGCCCGAATACGGAGATCCCAATTTATGAGGCCAAAATGGAGAGAGATTCAAGGCTTATTGTGTGTCTTTTTTCTCCAATGAGTTGACTAGCTAATTTTTTTTGTAGTATCAAGTTGATTGCATTCCCGAATATGATACTGATGTGAGCCAACATTTCCTCATTTCTGTGGGTTGGGAACGTTATGCTAACTTTACTCTAGATTGAACAACAAGGTAATTCATTAACTTTTCCTTCTTCGTCACTCGTCACTGAGGTTATGCATTGGCCATAGTTATTAGGATATTTGGAATTTATACTCATGCGCAGATGGATCGTCGACTATGGGATTCCGTTGGTCACCAGCTCGCGAGGAAAGGCAAGGAATATAGGCGAAGATGCATCTATCGAAATCGACCCCTTCATGCTGGAGATAATTGTTTCACACCTGCCTGCTTTCCAGCAGCAGAAGATGCCAATGGTGATGATATCCTTGTTATACCCGAGCTACCGCGAGAGAATTTGGAAGAAGTGCGTGACAAAAATTACCTTGTGAATTATTATTGACAAGAAACCATCAAGATGCACTCACTGCTTGTGTAAGTTCTACTTCCAATTTGCTTGCGCCCTCCATCTTAATGATGATGACCAGCTTGGAAAAATTTGTCACCCTTTCTCAGGTAGGACGAAAGAAATGTCATTTCTTGATGTGGTTACTGATTTTTCTCCAAAGGCTTTGCTCAATAGTGAGGAAAATAATTTTGCTTTTTTAACATCGCTGAAACGTCCTGCTAGGCATTATTGCAGACCTGGACGTTGCCCATGTTTTCAACATTAGTCCTCAGGAAAAGGAAATAGTTGAACATCCATATTCATGTTACGTCTTAGGACGGAGTGGGACTGGGTGCGTACCAGCTCTAAAAGCGCAAATAACCACCTGTTAACATGCGGCTGTATTTAGCAAAACTACTACTATGCTTTTTAAGATGTTGGGTATCCAAAGAGCCTACAATATGCACAAAGGTTCGATGCAAAAACCGCGACAACTGTTTGTCACCCAGTCCCGTGTACTTGCGGGAAAGGTAGAAGAATACTTCTCTAAACTTCTGCAGTCCCTTTCTACAGCTGAACGGACTCGGGAAGAGTTGGCTGAGATGGTAAAACTGAAAAAAACCCAACAGGAGGAGGAAGGTCTCATCGATATTGATGACGATCAAGACTGGCGCGGCGATCTGCCGCAGCGGTTTAGTGAACTTCAAGATGAACACTTCCCCTTATTTCTTACGTTTGATCGGGTGAATCCAGCTATGTTCTACCGGTCAAATGCTGGCTAACTGCCCATTCAGCTGGCTTCCTTACTGGAGGCAGACATACCAGAGATATCTCCCAGTGATGTGGACTCTGACGATGATACCAAGTTCTCGAAAACGTCAAAGCTCATCAATTACAGTACCTTCCTAGAGGCGTACTGGCCACACTTCACTCAATCTCTCAAGAAGGGTCTCGGTGGCTCATTTCGGTTCCTTCATCATATATATATATATATTGATTCACTCTTTGCTCAGACCCAGCACTTGTCTTCAGTGAATTGCTTGGTATGCATGGGAGTCCTCTTGACCAGGGACCAGGCTGAATTTGTATTAGGTGTAATCGAAGGCTCGGAGGAATCATTATCTCATGAGAGTCACTTCCTGGATAAAAAGTCTTATGAGAACCTCAGCCACAGGGCACAATATACTTTCGCCAATCGCCGCGAAACCATTTATGCGATCTTCCAATTATATCTAAAGCAAAAGAAGGTCAACAGCGAGTATGACGCTGCTGACAGGTGCGGCATGAACATTGTTACTCTTCTTCTGTCTTTAAGGTTTGAAACTTAGGACACACCGTATCTTGAACATCTTTCAAAAGATGGGTGTACCTGGTCAGAAGATTGACTATCTGTAAGGTTTTTTTTTTTCGCGGATACCCAATGTTTCACCAGTTAATTTTGTCGATAGTTATGTTGACGAAGCACAGGACAACCTCCTCATTGACGCTCTTCGTAAGATTCTTCTGATATACACCTCGTATAATATATTTATATGCCACGTAGTGCTCCGGTTTCTGGTCTGCAATCCCGACGGCTTATTTTGGGCAGGAGACACCGCACAGACGATATCTGTGGGAAGTTCTTTTCGCTTTAACGACTTGAAGGCATTTCTGTTTCGTTTAGAGGTTCGACTATTACATTTATCGATCCTTTCATCCTAACCATCGTGTATGCAGAAAAGAAGGGAAGAATCCATTCTTGGTGATGCGTCACGGTTCCTACAGGAAGCACCGCGATCATTTCAACTAGCAGTCAACTACCGCTCCCATGGTGGAATAGTTCAGTGCGCAGACTCTGTGATAGCGTTGATCACCCAATTTTGGCCGTACGCAATCGATACTTTATCAAGAGAACGAGGCGTTGTGGATGGCTCGAAACCAGTATTCTTCAGTGGTTGGGATAGGGATACAGTTCGATACGTGAGTCGTTGGTGTTTTCTCTTTTTGCTGATTCTCTTCTGATCACAAATTCACCGTAGGAGCAATTTTTGTTTGGAGAATCGTACGTTTGACACAAAACTGAGCGTCAAATTCAAGCTGACTCGTTTTTGTTCAGTGGAAATCCCATCGAGTTTGGAGCGCAACAGTGTAGGCCATTCTAACTGTTATTGACAATTTCCATGATATAGATCTACAACTACTTTAGGTATCCTTGTACGCAATGAGACCGCACGAGAGGAATTACGGAGCCAAGTTGGTGATATTGGCTTGATCATGTCCGTCAACATTGAATTCATCGCTGCCTCTCGATTAAATTTTTGCCAATTTTTTCTAGGACTCTGTACGAAAGCAAAGGGTTGGAATTTGACGATGTGAACTTTTTTGACCTTATCGTGCATGATGCACTTTATTCATGTGTTTGTGTTAGGTTCTCCTTTACAAGTTCTTTGAGGACTCATCCGTCGATCTCTCCCAATGGCGTCTTGTACTAAACCTGCTCGCAGATCAGAGTGGGCAGGAGATGGCGGCTCCTCGATTTGACGAAATTCGGCATGCTGGAGTATGTAGCGAGGTGGGCCGCTTCACAGATTTTCCAGTAGTTGGATTACTGAAGCACTCTTCTTTAGTTGAAGTTTTTATATGTTGCCATCACTCGTGCCAGAAAGAACTTGTGGCTTGTGGACTGCTCTGAAAAGAGTGAACCTATGCGTGTATGGATTATGTCTCCATTATCTCAGACCTTCTTTACCAGCGACTTTTCCATAGATTTTCTGGACCTCTAGGGATGAAATTCAAAACTGCCATCCTGGCAGCGACGTCCCTAGGCTCGCTGTCTCGTCATCTCCTGAAGAGTGGGAAAAATCTGGAAGGACTCTCTTCTCGAATAAACGCTATTTACAAGCCATGCATTGCTTTGAACGTGCCGGTTTAACTCGCGAAGTCGCCGTCTCTCACACATATTACCTTCGAGAACTAGCTCGCTCAACACCCACCACAAGCTCTAGGTCTGGTGTACTCTCTCGCCAAAATGCCTTCTTGGCAGCTGCCGAGGCCTTTGTTCAGTGCTCTGGATCGGCGAAGAGTGCAAAAGAGAAGACAGCTTACCTTAGAGGCGCAGGAGACTGCTTTGAACACGGTCGTGACGATTATCGAGCAGCCCAATCATATGCCCAGGCTGGGGAATATAACACGGCGGTTAAGTTATACCGAAAATGTGCAAGGTTCGATGAAGCTGTTGCAATTGTGACCCACAATCGACAGGAAGTCGAGAAGGAGGTCGCGGAGAATCTTATTGGTGTTGCTAGACTCTTTTATTTCAAGGGAGGGGAGCTCGAGTACGTCTATTCGAACTGGTCTTATATGTTCTCACCCCCGTTCTCTAGCAAAGCGAAGCAACTTTTCGACTCCGTTGAAGAGCAACTCGAGTACCTGGAAGATTTTGATCTCGATTCCTCCAAGGCTGCAGTTTTGGAAAACTTGGGGAAATTCCAGGATGCTGCTGAAATCCACCTCGCAGAAGGACGGACAACAGAAGCGATACGTTTATTCCTGATCGACAAAAACAACGAGGAATCCATTGCTCGCGGCAGAACTTGTATTCTGCAAGGACTTTGGGAGAAAGCTTCCTTCCACACCAGAGGCTTGAATCGGTCTGAGCAAGTTGTTGAATTGCTGAAATTGGCATCGAGTGTCAGCACACAGTCAAAGACAGTCGTGAATCCCCTGGTCAATGACGAAGTAGGCATCTGTATCTCCTTTCTGATCTTCCGAGTCTCAACCCACCCTCTCAATAGCTGGAGATGTTTCAGGCAATTACGTCGTCCAATTCAAAAGGCTTGCGTATGCTTGGAAAGGGGTTCGCCTTGAAAGGCCAGTCAATATCGGCACTTATGTGCTACGACCATTATTTCAATGATTTGCCGAACATGTCTCGAATGTCTGTAACCGACATATCTGAGTTTCTGGCCGATTTTCTTGCATATTGTGGTTTCCTCCAGCGCATCGCCAATGTTCATAACCCTTGCAAAGATCCAGGAATTCTGAAGCTCTTCAACATTGTTCCCTCCACCGATAATACCTTCTTTCTCC
>Ga0307509_10007721_pt1 | contig 13960 bp, 8 predicted proteins | sample 10_EM_MG_FD_202245 | JGI IMG/M metagenome (GOLD analysis project Ga0307509, IMG submission 202245) | Populus trichocarpa ectomycorrhiza microbial communities from riparian zone in the Pacific Northwest, United States - 10_EM | ecosystem: Host-associated > Plants > Roots > Unclassified | place...
TATGTAATGTATTAAGAAACTTTTTTTTTAAAAAAATATTAGGATTGGTTCAAAGTTTCTCAATGTTGTTCAAGTCATTGACCAATCACTCTTTTCCTATGTTCTTTCTCTTTTAAACCCGCAACTTTAAATCCTTTGCTCTAACCAATAGGCACACGGTCTTTTAATGTCGCTCTCCCATTGCTTTTTCACCTAATTATAGATATTTTATTATGACTAGCCATTGTCAAAGACTTCAGCCATTTTAGTATATTGGTCATGAACTGCAACTCCACCTTATAATCATGCCACAATGTTGGTCAATCACATGATGGCTCTTTATCCACATCGCCTACTGCGTTTGTTTCTTGTGTCTAGGTTAATGGATCAACCAATGTGTAAAGACAACTTAATTTCAAACACAGGAATACATCCTCCTCATCAAATGCTTCTCAAGCGTTGCATACTGATAAACCTTTTGAGGAGTGACTGCCTAAATAAAATTTCTCAAACATTCCACCATTCAGTGATCAACATCCAACTGATTTTGACCTTCTTAGCGATCGAGCTCCCGATGTTCTTCCACATCTTCGACCCACATCTAGCCAATATGAATATCACAGAAAAAAAATTGTGAGTGATTAATGCATTTATTTCAATTCTTCCCCTCATTTCTTAGTTCAAACTATTATATTATTTGCTCTTTTCCCCTTGCATATCTTTATCCGTGCATTCTTACAGTTTTATAATTTGTTGAGACACTCTAAGGTGAATCTTATAACTATACTGATTTTGGAGACAAAACATTTAAATGTCAAATTACAATGCTTGTTTTTGGGTTCAGAAATGCGTCAAAGTAATACCTATCTTTTTTACTCTGTTACTCAAATGATCAGATCTCGCTTCTATGCCCAACACCTTCATTGTTTGACATTCTCCTCAATCCAAGTATTGGAATCTTTTTCTAAAAACTCTTGAACCAATGCTCGGGCATATAACTTGATGTTTTCTTTCACATCAATAGGGATGAAGCTTAATAGTTTTGTTAATATATGACTAGGACTATACGTCCTTAAAACTAATGGTCATTACCATCTTTAATGGGATCATTACTATCAAATGATGTCGAACCCCTAAAATTCTCTTAACTCTATGTATATGATACTAACAATAAAGTCGCATGTCATCTTGCTCCATTTATAGTGATGACTCACCATCTTCTTTAGACGAAAGCATCATACATGAACTTCTAAAGATGTTTGATAAAATTAATGAGCTGGTTAAGGTGTTTAGAAATGCAAAGCAAAGACTTTATGATGTTGATCATCTTAACTATAGATTGCTCTCGCTAGGCAAAAAGGATAATGATTCACGTCAATATAATGATCCTTCATTGAATGACATTAGATGATTGGTTGTTTGAGATGATTTTCATTTTAAGCGTGACTTGATCATTAAAAGTTGTCTACTAGCCTTTGAAGCATGTCTCCAAGCTCTACCCCAAATATATAGCTTTGCAATACCTTCTTTTCTTTTCTTTGTTTCCCCTATGGTGATGATGGCTATCAATGTAACATCACATTTACCAACTAAGAACATCAACCATCAAGTAAATGATTGAAGGTTTTGATGAGAGCTCAACGCTTATTTTATTAATGAAAATGAAAGAGATGATAATACTCTTATTAAAGGTGGTTGATTATACCAATAGCTTTTAGTTGGTGCATTTATAGTATTGAAGAAGACCACCTTGATTATATTAGAGCAACTCAAAATGATATAAGAACGAAGGTTTATAAGGGCATACATGAAGTTATTCTATTAGGATATGTTAGGGAGAATGTCACTGGAATGTTACCATTTTCTCCTTTTTAATCGACAATTCACACTATATAATCAATAATTACTAAGATGTCATGGCTATATATAGGGCTTATGGTAACCTAAATCTTTCCATCATATTTAAATGCAACTCTAATTGGCCTAAGATTTAGAGATAGCTTCGTAAAGGTAGGCCCTACTAGCAAGAAGATAAGCCCAACATTTCGACAAGGGTTTTTTGTGCCAACTTACTGATATGATTACCTACACCAAATTAGATAAGCCTTTTGGCTATACAATTGTAGGTATAATTCTTTTTGGTTTTCATTTGTTTATTTATGCACGTCCATCAATTTCTTCATTCTTTCTTCTTTAGTTTTTTTGCCTACACTTTATTACTAGATGCTTACACGATTAAATTCCAAAAAAATAGGATTGCTACATAATCATCTTCTTTATTGGTTTGACTTTGAATTAAAGTGGTATAATTCTGAGGATGTTAATTCCATTATTTTAACTAATTTTTCTGATATAGGAGCTAATCCGGTATGCTATAATATTGTCTCAAATTTTATGTTACACAGTCCATGCTTTCAAACCCGAAAGCTCAATGCATGAAAAAAAGGCAAATGCTCTAAGTGTTTTCGATAAAGTTTAAAAACAACATTGTCTTTGATGAAAATGGATTTGTCTATTATATAAATCATGAACAACAAGGCCATTTAATCCTCAAAAACAATATTGAGCTATGCAACAACCATGTTATACCATACAATAGGAATTTCTTACTAAGGTACAATGTTCAAATCAATATTAAGATATATTATCAATCAATACTGATTAAATATGTTTTTAAATATTTTAGTAAAGGATCATACATATGTAAGATGTTTGTTAAGAAGGAGAATAATGATGAAATTAAAGCTTATCTAAATTATTGATTTATATGCATGTACGAAGCATTATGATGCTTTTTATAATTCCTTATCAACTCAAAAAATCCTCCAATTGAGTGTTTATAGGTCTATATTTTGCTTAAGAAAAATGTCACTTTTTTAGGCAATAAACCATTGTAATCAGTCCTCGGAAGGCCTTATATTAATAAGATAATGCTAACAAAATGGTTTGAGCATAATAAGGTTGATTCAGATGCATAAGGTCTTTTCCAAATAGATTTGTTCGGGATGCATGATAGTAGGAGTGGATCCCTAAGTCATAAACGGTTCAGTTTTGGTTATTTGACGTATGTTCACCCTGCAGTTGGAGTACTATATTATCTTAAATTTCTCTTGACCCACTTCAAGGGGATTTTAGCAATAAGGATCTAAGAAAGGTTTATAGGGTTATTTATCCGATATTCCAGCATGTTTACAAGACCCTTAGTCTTCTAAGGGACAATAAAGAATGGGATAAAGCTTTTTATACAGCAATTACAACAACTATATCCATATATCTTAGGCAACTCTTTATGAGCATCATTATTTTTTGTGAAGCAATTTTAGCACTCAATGCATGATGAAATTGTCATATATTTTAGGGCTACATTCAACACGCCTAATCTGTGAATGTCTTTTAATGAGCTAAAGAATTATGTTCTTTACAAACTCGAGTTGCTTTTCAATATATCTGTCACATCCTTAAAGAAGCATGAACTTCCAATGCCCGATGGATAGTTGTTATCTAAGATAAGAAATAGGTTATTGAGGGAAGAGCTTAATTATGACATTGTTAATCTTATATCCTAGCCTTCAATGCCAAGATGTTGCTTAATCAAGACTGCTGCATGTGTGCGGTGTCACAATGATCATCATCCCGTATCGGGATGCTCATATATGAGTGGAAAGAACAAGAGATTCTTGTTATTTATTAGTTAAAAAGAGTTTGGAGTTGCCACCTAGTATTTTAGTCACTAGGAACCCTAATTGGTCTTCAGAGTCTGGATAAGAGAACTGATTGTGTATAGGAAAGATAATATCACCCTTAAAACACCCTACCTAAGGTAAGTTGCATTGTTTATTTTTTTATTTTCTAAGGTATTGTTGTGTTTTCTAACCATTGACTTGTTTATTGGTTAAAAAAGATCCACCATAGTAGAATACACTATGACTTTATAGGTTAAACTTGGTCATTCTATAGTCAAAACAAAAGGAAAATCTTTTCTAATAACTAGAATATGTTTTACATATAAGTTTATAATCTCAGATATTTAAATGAAACAAAATAAATATTTAGTGTTCTTGAAATGTAGGCCAATTCTCATGGATTTAATAAACTTGCTATTAAATCTAAAAATATATGCAAAAATACGAACAAAATTATTTTTTCTTGAATTTTTTGTATTTAAAAAAAATGCTAAATCATGCCATGTATTTTTTTTTAATGCAATATGATTTTTATTTGAGAAACTTGGCCATATGCAATTAAAATATTTAAATGTATTTGTTTGAAAGAAAAATTTTATTATTTGTTTTTTTGTGTGAAAAGAAACTGGTTTATTTAATACTAGGAAAAAACCTCGTATGAAAGTCACAATCCCAAATAGTCAATAAATAAAGAGCTAAAAGTAAGATATATAAAATATTTATTATAAATGAGTCCCTTGAATGCACAAAATTGAATTAATTAAAAAAACAAGGGTTTTGTTTGAAAAACACACAAAAAGAAAAAACAAATAAGTGCTGGAAAAATCACCAGGGCATGTTTACTAACCACACTCTTAGCTAAAAACCATAGGCTTAAATTTTTTCTTAAAGGCATGTTTGGCAAACGCTTTAAAGATAAAAAATTACTTTTTTCCTTTGGTAAATTTTGAGCATGCCAAACACAACCTTAAAAAAAATAACGAACTCAACACATCCTACATGGCTGGGCTTCCCCGCGCAAAAACAAGACCTAAACCAGTGGACGAAGGAAATAAGATCAAATGAAGAAATTGTTTGAATCTTATTCGAGAACATAAAGAACAATAAATGAACCTATAAATTGAAGTAGCAATACAAGCCCAATTACATTGAATGAAAGGCTTATAATGATGAAAAAAAAAAGAAAACTAAGTTATAATCATGCATTATAATGGAACAAAAGGTCTTGATTCTCATTAATCTACCCAATAGCTAAGAACCTTAAACCAAGCATTCAAAGCTAAGAAAGATCGATTAATCTAAAACATGTCATAAAAGGAAGAGAAAAATGGCATAGAACACTAATGCATAGGTTTGAGATTCAACCGAAGCTCACAAGGGAAGCAAAAACATCAAATTATGAGAAAACCTAAATTTTAGCTGAACAACACTCAAGAACAAAAACCCAGAAATTCATACAAACCTAGAAAAATGCAGATAAAAAAAAGCATAAAAACCCAATAAAACAACCTAAGCCTTGCAACTATAGCTCAAACATGCTTACCATAACTTGCTTGAACCAGAAAAAAAAAAAACTTGAAAACACAGAAAGAAAACAATGTATATGAATCAAATCCAACACATAACTTCAAATAACAGTCAATTACCTCTAATAATATTACACTAGACCAAAGTTGTTCCTAATTAACAAAACATGAACACTACTTGCAAAAAGACCAACAACATGCCTAGGAAAACAAATTAATAGTCATCATATGACCAATCAAATATTAATGCATTAAATCCAAAAAAAAAAAACCAAAGGATCAACCTAAAAATATAAAATGCTAAATTGTTTTTTAAACTAACTTATACCATCATATTACCAACCCTAAAACATCAACATATGCATCAAACAAAACATGAACATATATGAGCATATTAAATTATGACATAACTAATTATCTTAGCACAAGCATCTATGACATATTAAACTAGCAAAACAATCACAGTGGGTGCACAATAAACATTTAAGCATGAATTTAAAACACAAATAGAAGAGAGGGTGTACTTATTAAGCTACACCCCTATCAAAGTTGAAGATATACCTTATAAGGGGAATGTTGATTCCTTCTTTGGGTTATTTGCTTCTTTCCTCTTGATTTTCAGCTTCTTTTTAATGTGAGACTAGTTTTGATTCTCTTCCTTCCTTTCTCATCTTAGCACACAATTATTGTAGCTTCTCTCTTAATCAACTATCAGGTTTTTCCTCTTAATCTCTATGTGTTTCCTCTCTTCTTTCACCCTGTGATTAATTCTTTCTCTCCCCTTCCACCTCTTTCTACTCAAGAACAAATGTCCTTTTATAAGCTAACCAAAACTAGAAATTGCAAAACCATGGTGGTTTTGCCAAAAGGTTTTATAAAAGAATCTTATAATTTCTCTTCCAAAACCTTTCTCCCCGAAATAGGTGGTGCCTGGTCCTTTTTTTATCCTCTTGTAAACTGAAATCAAACATGAGAAAACAACCTTAGAGTTTATTCTGTCATGGTGAATTTTTCTTCAGTCATAGATGATTTGGGCTGGGTACTTTGTCAAGATCATTATGGAGTTGAGCTATAAACATATCATTGCTAGACCTAAAACTTCTAGAGTTTATGTATATTTATCATCAGGAATAAACCACACTTGATTTAGATGTCCAAAACTCCACATTCATTTATTGGAAGGTTGACCCTCGATCAATTTGAATCTGCCAATGCAAGAGTGGTTAATTAGGGACAAGATGTTATCAAGTTCGTTGAAGCAAATGAGATATAAAAATTTGATAGAAGTAGCCGATCCTTGTAGAGAAGATGTTTCTTAGTTGAATGGTGGTGGTTGGAGCCTCGAAGGTGATCAGAGGTACATTCATTCGCTTGAAGGTAGCGTCTTGATCAACTTTCTCGGCTAAAGAACTTCACACAAGAACCAAACGTCGTGTCACTTATTTCTTTATTAAAGTGCAAGTGACACGTTGTTCATTTAAATCCTAAAAACTAGGGTTTTTAAATATGATTTTAGGGAAATTTCAATTTAGTCTTTATCCTTCTAATTTTAGCATATGTATCCTCAATTGACCTTAAAACTTAATTTTTATAATTGCACCCCTGAAAACCTTTAAATCCTTTAATTTAAGTGTCTTTTACAACTTAGTCCTTGTTTTCCTGATTATAAAATTTGACTCTTATCAACCATCAAACTTTTAATTTCTTTCAAATTAACCCATGAATGGATTAATTTCAATCCCCGAACTCACGCGCATTCTGCAATTTAGTCATTGGTTTTGAAATCCTTCAATTTGACCCTCAATCAGCCTTTAATCTTCAAATTTCTTTTAATTGAACCCTTGATTGCACCAACTTAGCATTTTCAAGTTTCAATTATGTCCTTAATATTTCAATCTTTGTAAATTGATCTGAATTAGGTCTCAAAACTGGATTTTTTCTCAATTGAGTCATTGATTGAATCCATAAAACTCATTAGAAGTTTAATTAAGTCCTTAAACTTAATTAATTCTTCTGATTTTTGCCCAATTCTCTTTGAAACTTAGTTTTTCTTTAATTAAGTCCTTAAATAAGTCAATTAAACCTATTAGAAGTTTAATTAGATCTTTAGATTAATTAATTCTTCTGATTTTGGTCAAGTTTAACCTCAATTTTATTTTTTTCTTTATCTCATCTTATCAAAATATCTCTAATTTGGCTATTCTTCTGGCATTTTAGTTTGTTACAGCTCGAGAGCTTATCTCCTTGTGTCCCAAAAATATTTTTGGATTTTAAATTTTTTATTTTTTTGGATTTTTGAATAAAAAAGAAAGATATGTATTTTTTATAAAATAATTTTAGGGGATTCAAAATTGGGTTATGAAAAATGTCAAAAGAAAGTATATAAATTAGATGTGGCATACAATAATCAATTGAGTTAGGTCGAAGGTTTGATTGTGTTTGTTGTTGCTTTATTTGAAATTACATTGTTTCTTTTATCGAGAGGTTGAATTACACATTCAAGGTTCGAAATTCCCGTTATAATGACTAAGAACTCATCATGTTAGATTAAGAAAAACATAAATATCATATGACTCTTTTATATGACATCTCTTATTGTTTAGGATGAGGCTCCAATAAAAAACAAATGTTGTTTTGTGGTGTTTGATCAATCATTACATAATGTCCTTGTATATGGTGATGCAACTCTTTGTGATAAGCTATTTGGTGGTAAATCAATTCTGTTAGATGAGGACATTAGACAAATCCTACTAGTTATATCTAGAGGGATAAAGGAAGAAATTGTCCATGCTTTTTTTAGTAGCTCATTATTTTAGCCAAAATTTAATGTTCCCACACTCAAAGAGAATATATGCATTTCATTCAATAGGCTTCGTGATGATGAGAAAGACAAATTAAATTTGTTTGCTGAATGAATAAATCCTTATAATAGGTAATGGAGATACGTGTGATTTATCAGTTCCAAGTGATTACGATGCAGTGTTTGTCAAAATCCCAAGTGATCTAATGTTGGATCCAAGTTTAGACCCTATCCCATCAAAAATGTCATTGTCAATGACATTAACAATTTCATCATTGACATGTTGCTAGGAGATAAACATGTTTACCCAAGCACTCAATGACATTAACAATTTCATCATTGACATGTTGCTAGGAGATAAACATGTTTACCCAAGCACTGAACGTGTTTGCACATCGTTGGAGGATGCCAATAATGCTAATTTATTATATCCAGTTGAGCTTATTAATCAATTTGAGCCCAATGATGTGCATTCACATATGCTAGTATTGAAAATAAAAACTCCAATCATGTTGTCGTGCAACTTAAATCCAACATTTGGTTTATGTAACGAAATAAGGCTTATCATCACACAACTTGCTAAGCAAGTCATCAAGGCACGTATAATGGCAAGGTTTAATATTAAAAGCCATGTCTTCATTTCAAGAATTGTGTTCTCTACCAATGATGAAAAGTGTCAATTCACAATTAAACGACGAGAGTTTCCTATTATACCATGTTATGCCACAACAATAAATAAAAGCTAGGGCCAGTCATTGAGAATCGTGAAGTTTTTCTCAAAGAACAAGTTTTCACACATTAGCATTTATATGTTGCTATTTCTAAGGTTACATCAAAGAATGACCTTAAAATAATCACTTGCAATGGTGATGGGATACTAGGGCCAATCATTGAGAATCGTGAAGTTTTTCTCAAAAAACAAGTTTTCACACATTAGCATTTATATGTTGCTATTTCTAAGGTTACATCAAAGAATGACCTTAAAATAATCACTTGCAATGGCAATGGGATACCTTTTGAGTATGCAAAGAATATCATTTATAAATATATTATCAACTTGGTATTAAGTACATGGATGTGTGGTTAACCTTTTGCATAGTTAGCCTTTCATCCTAATATGCTCCAAATGATTGCTTTATTTATATATAAAAAAATTTTGTTCCTCAAACCATGCTAATTAATTTAAATGTCACTATGCTCGTATCTTCATCATGAACATGTTTTTTCCATAATTGTTTTTTGAAATCTTAGCAATGTTATTAGTATGTATATATATGTTCCTAAATCTTTGAGGTTTGTTTTTTAATGCTATAATGTTTTCTTTTTACCTTCTAATTTATTTTCCTTTTTTTTACATGAACATGGTTGTGTTTATCCAAGCATATAAAAATTCACCTTTTATCCTTTGTTGTGACCAAGAGCTTATCGTGTTTGGGTTTCCAAGTTTGATGGACAACCAAACAACTTTAAATGCTTTTTTAGTAATTATCAAGTACATTTATATCGTCATAGTTATAACTTTAAGAGCAATGACCCTTTATCTCACAAAACAAATACCTTCAAATATGCTTTATTTCCTAGCCAATTTATTCAATCTTATTAACACTACCCTTGCATATGTTCCATAGCAATTTATGCTTAACACACATGCATGTCTGCTTGTGTTATTGGTGTTGCACTTTTTATATTTTTTATATTTCTATAATATTTTCTATCTTTGTTTTTGGTCTAAGGTGGAATCATTCGGGCACCCTCAAAAGCAAGAAATATTTAGATGTTTGTTGAAGCAATTGTTGATGGGATCCATTACAAGTTTTAACACTTATGAACCAACATTTATGAATGTTGTTATTGTTGTTGTTGTCCATGAAGCAGTTATTGACCTTAAATCCAACACATAAATCAGAACTATTGATCTTGTAATATCTATGATTTAAAGGCATTACTTCAACTTGATTGACTTTGCATATGTTCTATCCAAAAGGAAAGGATCAAGAGTTTTAACAGGTTCATATAACTCCCTAAATATTTTTCTTTAATGATACATTTTCCATTTGTTCTTTTCAATTCCAACACTAGACTTATATTGTTGCTTTTAATTCTTATACAAATGCTCTCTGAAGGGTTAAGTCTATTCAATCGCTTAAGCAAGTTCTAGTACACGAACAAAATTTGGAGCACAAAGAAGAGTTTCTTTTACAAAACATAAAGTTGCCCTAAGGATTTATCTTGCATATTTTAATGCAAATAACTTTACTTACTAAGTTCTCTCCATCGTTTTCCAGAGATAATGAACTACACATTTCTCTTGGGGGGGCAATGCTCGAGCCTATAATAACGATGATATCTACATAATTTAGCCTCATGTGATCATTATTTTTACTAAATTTCATGTCAATCAGTTCCAAGGTTTGCAATTTAGCTCAATCCATACTTTTCCATAAAAAAATATGCACCCATGAATTATTACCCTTTCTTCCTATGTTGTTTACCTATCTTTCACGATCTTAACGTCATCTAGCAAAGAAAAATTATCTTTTGCTCCTATTTATTTACCTCTTTGATTATATGTTTAATAGGTAAGCCAAACCTAAAAGGCATATCAACTTCATTTTGGTACTTTAATTCTGATATATCTAAGACATTGTTATATAAGCAACAATATGTTATACAATCTTGATAAACAATTTGTTTCATGCAATTCATGTTCCTTTTCTTTTAATGATGCTTCATGTAAATCCCGAGATAATCAAGGCTGGATTAAATTAAAGAAAATAAACTAAACTAAAAAGAAGTGGGGGCAAAACGAATACATTTAAAGAAAATGGAGTCTAAATGGAAATAAGAATAATTATATAGCATAAATACTACTCTTCTTACCAAAAACAGATCTGCAACTATCGTGAAGAAAGAAGAGAGGGAGTTTCGGTATCTATTTTTACAGATCAAGAGAGAAACACCAAATTTCAAGAACCCATCCAAGATTTAGGGTTATAGGTAAAAATAAACACTGGTAGGCAAGGGATTAACAAGAAAAAAATTGAACAAGAAGAGAAGAGGAGAGGGTCGGCTGTCATTAGAAAGAAAAAGAGGGATCGAGACCTTGATTCGTATCGGGTAAGATATTCTAAACATGGTCTTATGAGTTGTTTTAAAGTCGATTATGAATTGATGCCTGGATGTTAAATTATAGATTTGAGTTCTATAACTCCAAATATAGTTAAAAATATGAGGAGAGATCAGACAGTAACAGTTCAAAAATGGACAATAACAGTTGGACAGTAACAATCCAAGTATTTGTTAATGAGCGATTTTAATTATCTTAGAGGCAGAACTGGGCTCTCCTCAAATCATAGAACTTGTAGCCTCATGCCTTATCTTTCCAACAACATAAATTTTACTTGAATCAGAGTTCTACAACTCCAGATATAGTTAAAAATATGAGGAGAGGTCAGACAGTAACAGTTCAAAAAAACAGACAGTAACAGTCTAAATGTTTGTTGATGAGCGATTTTGATTATCTTAGAGGCAGAACTGGGTTCTCCTCAAATCATAGAACTTGTAGCCTCATGTCTTATCTTTCCAACGACATAAATTTCTCTTGAATCGGAGTTTTATAACTCTAGATATAGTTAAAAATCTGAGGAGAGGTCAGACAATAACAGTTCAAAAAACGGACAGTAACAGTCCAAGTGTTTATTGATGAGCGATTTTGACAATCTTAGAGGCAGAACTAGGTTCTCCTCAAACATAGAACTTGTATCCTCATGTCTTATCTTTCCAACGACATAAATTTTGCTTGAATCGGAGTTCTATAACTCTAGATATAGTTAAAAATCCGAGGAGAGGTCAGACAGTAACAGTTCAAAAACGAGGCAGTAACAGTTGGACAGTGACAGTCCAAATATAAGAAAGGAATGATAACTAGGATTGGACAAAGAATGACAATAATAATGAGTGAAATGAGAAAAACATAAAGTACTAAGAAATGACTGAAAGAAAGATTTATTGGCTGTTGATATGGTTATTATAAAACATATCCTTGAGTGAGGAAAATTTATGAGATAAACCTGTGATTTGCAGGAGGGACCACAGGCGTGGTGCAACAACAGCAGCAGGGGAGCACGAGTAGAGCTTCTATTGCAGGTAGGTGAATCACACCTTTACCTTCTACGTAAATTCCATGTTTTAATATATATTACTGATGTGAAATGTGAATTACCGAATGTATGTGTACTCAAGGGGAAATGTTGTTATGTGAATTGCTAAGTGATGAAATTATCACTGACAAATGAAATATGAGAAGTGTGATTTGAGGCGTAAACTAGCATACATTCAGTGTATGTTAGGATCCCGGGAAAGGGGATCGCCATGTTTCGGCTAGCATACATTCAGTGTATGTTAGGATCCCGGGTAAGGGGATCGCCATGTTTTGGACTAGCATACATTCAGTGTATGTTAGGATCCCGGGTAAGGGGATGATGATGATGATGATACGAGTGAAAGGGGTATCGGAAATGGGTTAAACAAAGATAAACATGTTTGATCTTATAAAGTCTGGAATGGAGGTTAATAGTGAAAGAGGGAACGACTATTAATAGTTTGAATGAGGAAGAGATTCTAATGAAACCTGAAAGGAGAAGGGAACAAAATATGGATGCATGTTACCCTTTTAAAATTGCTTGATTTCATGTTGTTATTTCTTTTTATGTAATAGTCACCTTTCAATAATATGTATTTTGTTTCAGGAACATCACATACACGACAGGAGTAGATCCTAGCTTATGTTTCCCTTGTAATTTAGGTTATAGGGGGTATACCCTTATATTTTGTAAACATGAAAATGTTTGTATAACTTAATTTGTATAATTAATGTTTACACTTGATTGAATGAACTTAATCTCTGTAGTTCATGTAACCATCTTTCATGTCTAAGTAGTACTTTTATTTTCATCCATAATGATGTTTTGTTATATAATGTATATCATGAATATCGTAGGTAATAGGTGTGAGAATCTTATGGAAATTGAAACCTAAGACGATTGGGTCGGGATTAAGTTATGAAATGCGAGTTATTAGAAGTGTAAACAGGCTATATATCGATGACTTGGGACCTTCCGGTATAGGGGGGACTCCGTCAAAATTTCGGTAAATTTTAATATGAAAACCATATATATATATTCTCTGTTTTCGGTTGATATAAGAGTGTTGTTTTTATCTCAAAGTAGGGGGTGTTACACTTCATGTGAGCCTAACATCTTTATGATTTTAGCTTCGGTCAATTACATTTAGACGTTCATCATTTTCCCTCATCCTCCAACGTTGTTTTATAACTTGAAGACCGAATTAATGAAAACAAGGGGACAATTAAAGAAATTCTTTACATGGACCCATATGACCATAAGTTTATTTTGATGCCAATTTATCACTGTCTTTTTTTCTTTTTTGAACTATGATTTATTTCATTACTCCTTATAACATAACTAGACCATTGTTGCCTTTTTGTTTCCCAACACAAAATCTTAGGTTCACATGTCGTGCATCCATTGTTGATTTTAATATGTTTAGTGAATGGTGGTACTAGAGATGTCCTGAATGCAATAAAAAGCTTGATGGAACCGAGAGGGAGCTAATATGCAAGGACCAAGATGTCATCACCGGTTTGCATATGACATGGTTAATTTACTTTGTTAAACCTAAATGTTTTATTATTTATTCATTTCAATGCCAATCCTTTTTCATTTTTTATTTGATAAATGACATGTTGTCATAGGTTTTACATTGATTGTGTTGTTGCTAATGGAAAAGAAGTTAATTTCATTATGGTTGGTTGGTCTGTTAAGAATTTCTTTGGTGCATTCGCACACCATTATGTTTATAATAGGAAGTTCATCAGTCTATATGTTATCTCACCTCTAGTGTTGAACAAACTTAACAAGATAAATATTTTCTAGCTATGTTGTGGATCATTC
>Ga0307509_10007722_pt1 | contig 13956 bp, 19 predicted proteins | sample 10_EM_MG_FD_202245 | JGI IMG/M metagenome (GOLD analysis project Ga0307509, IMG submission 202245) | Populus trichocarpa ectomycorrhiza microbial communities from riparian zone in the Pacific Northwest, United States - 10_EM | ecosystem: Host-associated > Plants > Roots > Unclassified | place...
ATTGAAACACGGCCATTACGCTTACGGACTTACAGTGCCATGGAAGTCTCGTTGGGAGAGGTCTTCAGCGGCGTCTTCTCGGTGCGTTTTTCTTAAACGTCCGTCGATACGCCTTGCCTGATCCCTTGTAGACTTCTGATTCTCTATGGAATGAATTGTATGAGGCGGGCGAAGTCGAGTACGACAGGTTCTGGCGTATGCCACTGGACGAAGAGTATGGACCTCAGATTTATTCGTCCAACGCTGATCTGTGCAACGTGAGAATAATTCGGGTCCTGGTTTTCTCCTCCTGACCACGGCGCTAATGTGATTATGAAACAGACTGGTGGGAGACCGGGAGGCAGCTGCACGGCCGCATTGTTCTTGAAGGCATTTGTGGAGGGCATCGAGGCCAAGGACGAGGGCGAGGCGCCGATGCGCTGGGCGCATATTGACATTGCAGGAACCATGGAATTCACGCGACCATACCCGTACAGTGAGAAGGGGTTGTCTGGCAGGCCCGTCAGGTGAGTGTTTTTACGAAAGATTAGAGGTAGGCGGGGGTGCTGATTGAATGTGATTGTGATGCTTGCAGGGCCCTCGTTGAATTCGTCCGCAGGCTTTCGCAGGCGTAGTAGTCGAGTCTGCTTCATGTCCGACCAAGAAAGGGATCACCGAGAGACTTGAGTTGTAATCTACCCTAATAGTTTGCTTGTACCACGTTGCGCGTCACCTTTGGGAAAAAATGGCCATTGGCCGATCCAGTCATAAGTCGGAGTGAGTGTGGGCACCCTCGTTTTCACTTTTGTCCTGTTCACCATACGACCCCGTCCATTTTACTTGCTACGACTTTTATCTCTTATCACATATTACCTAGGCTGAGCCTAGCCGCTCTCACCTTACCACCACTCCAGTCTCGACGACTTTCACGCCACAGGTCATCGGCAAACCGACACCGAACGAGAATGCGTCCGCCCGTCTACCTCGCTCTCTGTCTACTGTCCGCCTCGTCGTCGGAGGCTACACTCATTTCACGAACCGCGAACCGGATACACCACGCAGCCGTCAAGAGGAGCGCGAGATTGGCGAGGGACATCCGCTCCGTCCTCAACAACGTCCTGATCGAGCAGCCGATCATTGGTCCGGATACTGGGAATCGCGTATACTGTGTCGCCAATCCTACCGGCCCAGCGCAGAACCCGACATCGTCAACACCGACCCCGACGGGTGGCGGGAATGGCGTCATCGTTTCCTCCATCTCCTCCGGCTCCTCCAGTTCCAGGCGACCCAGCCCCACCCCCTCCTCGGCAGGAGGTCCAGTCCCTACCCCCACTTCGGACTGGAAATTGGTTGAGGATAGGGAAGGCGCAAGTTTCTTCGACGGTTGGGACTTTTGGGACCTGCCTGGTGCGTTTTTTTATTCCTTTGGTGGAAACCGCTCACTCATCACGCTCCCTAGACCCCACCAATGGTACGACTTCTCACCGCACCAATCACTATACCCCAAACCTAAACGTCAATGCGTACAGGTGTCGTTCAATACCTTAGCCGTGATGACGCGGTAGGTTTCCTTTCTTGGGGCATGCCCGGAACTTTATCGGACTGATTCTTTGCCGTCGCTTGTAGGAAGCTAACGGGCTCATCGGGGTCAATTCCGACGGAAATATTCTCATGAAGGTCGATACTACGGAGAAGATCTCGGGAAATCGCAAGAGCGTCCGGATACACTCGAAGAATGTCTTTAATGGCGGTCTCCTTATCTTAGACTCCGTGCACATGCCGACTGGGTGTGGCACATGGCCAGCCTTTTGGAGCAACGGTGTGTACTCCTGATCCGCATCATCGCTTCTTTCGGTGCTGACGCTTACTAACACAGGACCGAACTGGCCTGCTGGAGGCGAAATTGATATTATTGAGGGTGTGCACGACTACACGAACAATCAAGCGACGCTCCACACCAACCCCGGTTGCGGCCTTGCCAGCACAGATCCCAGGACCCTGTCCATCAGCGGAACTGTCGTTGGTGGGATGGACTGCGCCGTCAGCTCCACTTCTAATCAAGGATGCGGCGTTCGAGCCAACTCCAGCACGACTTTCGGAGCGGGATTCAACAGCATCGGTGGGGGTGTTTATGCCAGTAAGTTTCCCACTCCTGTGCAGCGCGATATCGTAGCTGATATGATTGGAATCAGTGCAATGGGATTCCAGCGGTATCTCAATTTTCTTCTTCCCTCGTGGATCCATACCAGCGGACATCACGGCTGAGGCTCCCCAGCCATCTACATGGGGGCTTGCTATGGCCAGATGGCCCGCGATTAATTGTGACCCGTTCAAATTCTTCTATGACCACGTCGCTATCTTCGATACCACCTTTTGGTACGTTCGGTTTTTCGTTGATGACGGAGAACAATATCCAACGAGCTTTGTGTTTGCAGTGGCGACTGGGCTGCCGGCGTATGGTCATCATCGGGGATACCCGGTCAAGAACAGAGCTGCGCCGCTCGCACGGGCTTCGCCACGTGTGAGGACTATGTTCGCAATAAGGGAGATACTTTCCAAGAAGCTTGTGAGTCTATCAGTGCCCCGGGAGTTTCGCCCTTGAAGTAAATGCGTTTGTTTCAGACTGGGAAGTCAAATCGTATAAGCGATACCAGAAGAACTAGACACGATATACACGCATACTTCGACTCCTTTTGTTCTTCTCATCCCACGCCGTTACCTCATCCTTTCCGCCGCATGCTCGTTCGGGCTGTCTCCTTGCTCTCGCTCAAGTAAACGGCGTCATGAAGTTCAAACCCCTGTATTCACTAGTCCATATCCCCTCCAGTCGGGATCCGTATCATTATAGAGCTCTCAGGTCGTCTCAGTGCTGGACATTTGTATCTTACAACGAAGCCTTTAACCCTCTTTTCTTCTCAGTGTAGGTATTGGCCTCCTGTCGATATCTTCTCCTCTTCACACCCCTTCTACTTCCCCTCTGTGTTTTTATCCCCTCCTCGTTCTGTCACGTGCTTCCCCGATAGAATGAACATGGAGTAGAATTTTCACGAATATTCTGGAACGGAGAGCGAAGAAGATCGATAGAACAAGGAAAGCAGCGTGTATATGCGGATGGAAACTAATAGATCGATGAACCTACGTGGGAGTCGGGATAGAAACGCGTGTATGTTGGGGTTATGGAAATGATGTGTGCGGTATACTTATAGATACGCAGATAGATGGGAGAACGATGGAAAACACGTCGAGAGGAGAGAGCATAAAAGACATTATGTCCATTTGGGGAGTACTTGGAGTCGGGGGTGGGCAGCTCTATCAGGGGGAAGTCTGCATTTTCGCAGGGATGTCCGTGTCCAGGGCTGGACCGGGGGGTGCGAGCCTTTGGAGCATGTCGAAAAGCTCGGTCATTTTCGCGGGTTTCGAAAGGAAGGCATCCATTCCTGTGCTCAAACACAATTGTTTCGTGGACTCTTGACAGTCCGCGCTCAACGCGATAACTTGAAAACGGACGACATGAGGATCAATATCGTGGGAACGTCACGAGCAACGGGCTTACTTGGTAGTCGGATCTCGTATCCGCGTTCCACTTCGAGCTCTCGTATCCGCCTAGTAGCTTCGACACCATCGCATACAGGCATGTCTGAGAGGTTGAGTGAGCTTTGGATGATAAAGAATCGGAGTACCTCGGGCCTACGGTGGTCAAACATGCCTGCTCGGAAATACCCGGGACCATGTTCCTCCCAAGCTGCGACAGCCTCTTCGCCGTTCGTGGTGGTTTCGACCTGAAGATTCACTCGCTCCAGCTGCGCCTTCAACAACCTGCACGCGATCGGATTATCTGAACAAGTGGCGGCGAGGGTGAGTCTGCCTGCGGGTTGAGAGTCTAGTGTTATCACCTTCTGCTATCAAGATCTTCATCCCTGGAGTACCCCGCGTGCCGCCGACGCCCTCGACGGGCTTGTCCCTCACAATCTTTTCAGGTGCAGGTAACGTAACCTGGGGTAACGGGTTCCTCAGCTGCACCAGCGTCTGTAACATTTTAAGCGTCCGAGGGGGTTTTGTGAGACGGAGAACTTTGTGCGAGCCGTCTCTCCCAGAAGTACCGGAGGAGTTCCCCTTAGTGGGGGTATAAATGTGAACAATCTTGGTGTCGACAAGGGAGGGGAGACCAAGTCCGTCGACCACAGTGATAAGGTCATCCGCAAGATCTCCGGATTGAGTGTCCAAGATCACGAAATCGACTCTGTCCGTGTTCCCTGCAAACTGCTCAAGCCATATTTGCGCTTCCACTTGGGTACGAGTCGACGCCACCCTGAATCCGACGAACATCGTCTCTAAGAGCCTTAATGTTGTATCCGAAGGAGAGCATAAGAGAATCTGCACAGGACGGGGATCCGCGAGCTGCGATCTAAGACGCTCAAGCTTCTCCGCGCTCTATTGCCTCGTAAGTATGGCCAGGCGTGAGTGCCGAATGGAACCAACCAACCTCATTTGCCTCCGGACCGCGATATATGTTCACGGGGAACGCGAACCAGAAAGTGGATCCATGTCCGAGTTCGGATGCCACACCGATGCCACCATCAAGCAATTTAGCAAGTTCGCGCGATATCGATAGACCTAGCCCAGTCCCGCCGAACCTGCGCGTCGTGGAATTGTCGGCTTGCTGGAAGGGGACGAATAAAGATGCGCAATGGGTCTTCGAGAGTCCAATCCCGGTGTCCCTGGAGTCGGTGTCAGCTCCTCAGCCGGTCGCGACAGTGATAGAGATAGCGACGCACTGTATGGTGAACTTGATCGGAACCACCTCCGGGTCAGGTGTTGGTCTGCTTGGATCCACAGATACCGTGCACTTTACAGAACCACGGTCGGTGAACTTGACCGCGTTCTAATGGAAAATGAACGTCAATATCTATTATGGACCGGCCAATGACTTACGCCGATCAGGTTCATCAGGACTTGAGAAACAAGTGTTAGTTTTGGAAGAAGATGAAAATCCTTGTTTGACTACCTTGTCGAATACGAGCATAATCGGAGTGAATCCCTACGGAGGGACGATCAGTGTTAAACGTGGAGAACTCGCTATTGCTTACATGCAGGAACGTTGGGGTGAATGTAGTAGGATAGATCCATGCGCTCAGCCGCTAACGGAAGGAGCAACTCCAGGCAGTCCTGTATCGGTGTTATGGAATCAATACAACACTAGGGTGAGAATTGCCAGCGTACTGCAACTATATTCTCGATGGAGAACGCCGACGAGTCCAGTTTTACAGCTGAGAGTATACCATCAACCCCACGTCCGTAAGGCGGAGAAGGTAACCCACCCGACGCCTCAAGCTTACTGTAGTCCAAGATTGAGTCGATAATCTGAGCCCGCAACCGTGAGACACCCCTGTTGCGTTGGTCAGAGTCAACGTTAATCACCTTCAATAGAAGTTCGCAAGACTCCTTGGCCGTTTGAACTGGAAAAGAGTTAGACCCTCGGAGGGAGATACAAGGGTTATACCCCACCCGTTTCCCGCTGTCCGGGGTTCAGCTCAGTACCACTTAAGATGTCCAGCAACCCATAGAAAGAACTGAGGAAAATTAGTTTCGATCCTGACGTCATCTGGGATCGCGCACCTGAACGGCGTTCGCAACCTGTGGCGTTGTGGTAAACGGGGTCAATTACTCAGAAGGGAGGGGTGACCAGAGCAAACCCACTCGTGAGACATGGACGCCAAGAAGTTACTTTTTATCTGGGTTTGCGTCCGTTAATACTGGATGTGAAATAAGTAAAAGATTTCAACCTTGGTAGCCTTGAGCGCATCTTCGCGGCTTTGACGAGCGATTGCGAGAGCTTTCTTTTGTGCGTCAATCATTCGCAGGTTCTCTCTCGTCCCCGCCTGTACAGATCGGAACAGGAGGGCGTTTGTGATACTGATAGTCGCTTGTTGACATAACAGGTGGATCATCGTGACTTTGCGTTGGGTGAATGGGTACTTTGATGCAAGGTAGACTGCCCCAGAGGTCTGACCACGGTTACCGACTATGGGGAGACAAATCACGGATCTATGCACACTTTCGGACGCCTCCGCAAGGAATCGTGAATCCGATGCTACATCGTTGAAGCAAAGCCGTTCTTTGGAATTCAACACTGCCCAATGTTAATATGGATCAAAGGCATACATGGGGTACCCTCACCGTGTTCGATTACGGCTTTCTGAAGTGCGTCTCTGATTGACCGAACGGGCTTGGAGTTTCTGAAAGCACGTAAGACGGGTCCCTTAGAGCAAGGTTCATACTCACACATGTACGTGGCATGCCCCAGGAGGTTCCATTGTCGTGGCAACAGAATAATCGCCGGCCTCTCTGGCTATCACCAGACATACCTTCTCCGGAGCACATATTTCTGAGGAGGGGGGTCAGATCTGGGGGACGAGTGTTAAGGAGAAGGCGACCTACCGGCTGAAATCTCAACAAAGCGTTGTAGAGCTGCAAAGATGTGCGAACGGATATTTATAAGAACGACCGAAGTGCCTACCTGCGGCGAGATTGATGTCGCTGGATATCTCCTTGCTCCACTTCAAGATCGACGAGAGGTCAGTAACGCTCAAACTTAGCGGGCTCATCTCAGGGTCATCCATCGTCGTATCTGCGCTCCTGGGTTGTTCGTACACTGGCGGTTGCATCCCTGGTGCGAGGACAACGGTTTCCGTTTGAACACCTACGTCGGAAGAAAATGTGTGGCGCTTCAAAGGCTTTTGCGATCGTGGCCCAAGGACAGAAGATAGGTGGTTGCTGAGAGAGGATCAGGTGTGAAAGACGCGAAAAGGTGGGAGCATACGTGATCCCTTTTGCACCCCATTGGAATTGCCGCTGAATGCCACTATTTGGGGATTAGGAACTGCAGGTACGTAGGCGGTGGGAGTGGTCACCGTCGCTGCAACTCCGTACCCAGCCCTTCAACGCCGCACCGAACAAAGTGACAGCCTTGCTATTACAGTCCAGGTTACACTTTAGCCGGGGACGGGCACTGGTGAAACATTACGTACCAGGTATAGACTGTAACCCTCTTCTATGAGCCAGTCGTGGTTTACGGACAGCCTTTCAAACAGTCAGGAATCAAAGAACTCGTATGCTCGCTATACGCACTTGACGGCCACATCGTAAAGTTTGAATGCGTCCGGCGCGTTGTTCAAGGAGGCTATTTCCGCGTCCTGTTCACAGGAATAAGTGCCATTCGGCGCGGTGAATGTATGGAGTGACGCGCAATAAGGGCGATCCATGCGCTGTTGTTTACTGGCGACGGTGAGAGCCACCTTGAGGGTAACTTTAGTTTGTAATCTAGGCTGTAGGAGGCAAAACACACTTCTTGATGTAGGTGGTGTTCTTCTCCACCTGGTCCATATATCTTTGCCGCACATCTAGAGCTAACCGACCCTTGCGAACGCAGCCTATCAGTGCGAGACAATGGAAGAATAGCATATATCGACTGTGTCGGTGACTGGGTTGCGTCAGTTGGGGCTGTGAAACCGGGCAGCAGCCGGCAACGTACTTCGGGTGAAGGTTCCTAGTTTCGTATACAAAGAAACCCCGTTCCGCCGCTTCCGCAACGTAGCCCAGGCAAAAATAGGCAACTACTTTGAATCCATTATACCTAGAAACTGAAGTGAGGCGAATGGGGGCGAAATTTCTTTTACCAAACTCCTACCAGTTTAGAGTAATTGGGGGCATCCGGCCGAGCGAGGCAAGGTTCCCCGAATATTCCGACTCCACGAACTCTTCGGTATCGAAGATATTATCGGGAGATGTGGCAACGGTATAACCCCCCAACGCTCGAATGCAGTTAAGAAGACCTACGGTTGTCATTGATCTGAGCATTGGCCTGTGAATCACTGGGCCTACCTTGAAGCAATATGACGAGTTCAGCGTTTGGAGACCAGAGTTTCATGTCGTTGAGAGACTGTCATTCAAGACCGGTCAGATACCCCTGGAAACGTTCTGTGGGGGTACCCACCTCCTCCGCAGCAACGACCAATTCACTGACTGAGAGATGGTGAATGAGCGTTCGAATGATATGTGGGTCCCTTACGGTGGTCACAGATGTATAAGCGGGTGGCATTCGCGTGTAGCGCAGCGAACCCGCAAAAGATCCTACGAAAACTTGAAAAGGGAATGGGGAACGCAGGGGCTCCTCACCTACCCATCACCGGCTGTCTTTCCGTGTTTGAGGGCAATATCCATGCGACTTAGGTTTGCACGGTAATGAACGTTGTCAAATCCTGAGACCATCGCGCAAAACATGACTTGGGAGCGGCTACAGCACATGAAATTGATGACCGCTCGTTGAAAGCCGTTCCACTCCATACGCACCACTTGTCCATACTGCTCCCATGCTTTTCTGCGATACGTAAAGCCAACTTCCCAAGGTCTGCGGAGAACCTATAGAGCTCCCTCCGTTCCGCGGAGGCTACAACAGTCAGTATTTCGAGTGAAGTTTATAAAAGGGTTCGTACCTCCTAATATCCAGAAAAATCCCATCGCAGTTCCAGGACTCATACCGGATCTGTTACAGCTGGGTCAGGCAAGTCTTCACGAGAATGATGATGACACAAACCGTAATGCAAGTTTGATAGTCTGTCGCCCAAAAAGTTAACAGCTCGCCTCGTAATGGTAAATGAACGCCCACTGTGAGCCCAATGATGTCAGAGAAACCATCTCCCCAGTATGCGTTGGTTCCTTGCACATCGTAAGTGGAAGAACGCGAAAACCCAAGCCTGGACACACCGGCGTCGTTTAGTACAGCGACAGCCAGGTCCGTTCGAGGATCCGTCGCGCGCGGGATTCCTAGAATCTCGTCGAAACCGATCGCTAGAATCTCATCCTTAACTTCCTCAAACATGACGTCCAAATCACGTTTGGTAGGGGCCTTTGGGACCTCAATCCCAAGGATATGCAGAGCTGCGAGACTGTCGTTCAGAGCGTCATCGAAGCTTCCTTGCATCCAGTTTATGCGCGACCGCAGCCGTAAAACTCGAGCCCGTTCCTCGACACTGATAGGTCTGCTATGACAATCAAGGAGTATTCGGCGCGCTTCGTCGTAGTTTCCTGCGTTCCAGGTTAGTACCCGCTCCCTATTGGATGGCGGAGGTTCACCTTTCCATATGGCCAGCCTGGAACAATCAGCCATACGAAGAATGACAAAAAACGATGGACGTACTCTATCAGCCGTAGGCTTATCAAGCACGTCCTTTCTGGGTGTTGCACCCACGCGTCATCATTTTGTAAGGACCGCGCATTCTCGAATGCCTTAGTCGCAAGCTAGACCCTGGCGTTAGGATTGAATGCGAAGGTCTTCAACTCCGAGTACCTCGTGTGCTCCCCGTGTCCATGTAGCTTCACCCGCCCTGATCAAAGCGTCCACCAGCTCGTCCCGTTTGGCATGTCGACGGAGAAGGGGCAAACAGCTGCAAAATTTATGAGGACGCTGGGAAAAAACCGAAGGTAGGCCACCCCACCGTTTTGAGTGTTCCGCGATTCTATAAACATCCGTTGACGGGCCATGCAACATCATGAGAATCACCTGTTTTGTGATGTTAATATGTCCGCAAGGGTCTCTTTCGCACTATACCGACCTTTAAGGACATCTTGGCCACCGCCTCCTCCGGAAATGTGTCCAGTTCTGCCTGGGCTGCCTGGCGATATCGGTCGTGGGTGAAGCTGCACGTGTCACGAGCGCGGTTAACAAGCCACCCCTCGGAAATGGCAATCTGTTGCCCCCCAATGGATTTTCCAATACTCGCTGATTCGTCATTGACCGTAGAAAGTGCTTTGGCGAAGTCCCATGTTTCGACTGGTTCTTCGTCACCTTCACCGCCTCCACTAGACCAATCCATCATCAGGGCGACTTCTGTCACTTTGAACCTACTATGGGGTCAGAGGTTACCCGCGGGAGGCGGTACCGGGACTGACGTTGTGCCGAAGAAAAGTGCCCAGATTATATACATCTTGGCTTCCTCTGGGAGTTGCCTGAGTTGCATCACCAGGTATGTCACGTCGCTCGGGTCGGATACGACATTCTGGGCGACAAGGCTCTTCTCAATGGCGGTGAGATCGTAGCTGCAGGACGCATCAGCGTAGCCGTATCAAACGAGGAGATAGCGCCTACTCCCAGCGGTTCTTTTCCATGTCGAACTTGATCTGTCAAACCAGGTTAGACGGTTTCATAGGCAGAAGTCACGGAAATTACATGTCCTTGGCGATGCAAGATCAAGAGGATACTTCGAGCCGAGAATGCATTGCCCGAAGATGCCTTGAGGAGTAAATGAGAGAGGGTCCCGCAGTCTCCAGCAGGCCAACGTAGAGTGCGTGATACGAGGTTCGAGACATCTTGGTACCCAAGAGACTCCAGGTTGATCCACACTGCACGAGAGTTGCTCGGGAACACCCGCCTGAGACGATCGACGACCCCCCTGTTCGATCGTTAGCATTCCACAATCACCGTAATACGAGATTACTCACTGCTTCTCTGCTCTCAGCGTCCCGAAGATAAGCTGACGGATTGTGAGTATATGGTCGGTGTCTCCTTTTACATACACACCATTCGTGTTCGCGAGTTCGCTAGGGTTTCGATGAGACCCAATGTGCTACATGGGAAGATCAGCAGGTTGGGCTCAAAGAGTATAGGGAAGGTGCGCAACTAATCATCGGCTTCTTGAAGGTCGTCTAGGAACAACGCGAACAACCGAATTTCGGCTATGGTGGATAGGATGCTGACCATCAAGGTTTGGAACCTTGTTCGGAGTTCTGAGGTGTCGAGAGACTCCTCTGGGCGGGCTTGGATATGGATATCATGGGCAGCCAAGATATCCTTCAATTCGGGGGCCCCATGGTATAGGAGCGGGAGTAGGATTAACTGTGGTCCAAGCCTGTGTTTGAGTTGAGCGATAAAGCGGTGCAGATCGCTGTCGAAAACCATGAATTGCCGGAGGACTGCGGAAAGGCAAGAAAGCTTGGGGGGAAGAGTGAGGATACGTATAATTTGTAATGGGCATGCGTCGCACCAGGCCGGAGAATGGTGCAGAGTCAACCCTCTGAAATTTTGCATGGCCCCACAAGCCGTGAGCTTTAAGCCCTAGATTAGCACCGGTCACACGTTAGATCAAACTGACAATCGTACACCTCCACGCCGCTTGGTTAGCGAGAATCAACGACGTTTTACCCGCTCTGGAGAGTATGTTAAACATTGTTTGCCGGTGGATTGCGTCACTCACCCTGCCGGCCCCACAACAAAGACTGCCCGGGTCCTGGAGACGCGATCAGGTGCAGAAAACGCGCTCAGGCTACCCCCTGAGCCAGTTGTCGATTGTTGGTCCAGTGATGGGGATGGTGCACTTTCCGCGGTACTGACCGCTCGGTGCAGGGAGGTCGTGGCAGAACCCTCGCTGGATACAGTATCGCTGTGGTCTTCGGCCCCACAGCCACTCCCGGAACCGGTGTACTGGGAACCAGACGATGTCAAGACATAAGGCCTCCTTGCGGACGCCGAGTACGTGGCGAATGATTCCGAAGTTTGGCGGATGATATCGCGAAGTATTCCCGATTCCTTGTCCCGACCAAACTGGGAAAGGAATTGGGGAGGTGTGATATGATCTCAGAATTTTCCTTACAAGGGTTTGGGGGAGTGTGAATTCCTGCCCGCCGTGGCACGTTAGTAGGTCGCCACTACACCGCCTCGCCTGAACTCACCATAAACTTGTCCAGCGTGCCGATCGGAAAGTCCGGAATGAGCTGTGAGGGCTAAGTAGGTCCATCATATGGTACAGCTGGGCACCCACTTCCGAAGTGTGTTCAGATGCGAGCGAAACGGCGTCCAGGAGCCGTTTCTGACACTCCATCAGATCATTCCTTACACCCAGCGCACTCTGGTATCGTGCTTCCGGGTTCTTAGAAAGCAGCTAAAATCGAAGTCAGCACGGGGTGTTCGGGTTGAAACACGTTCGCTACCTTCTCGACGATCGCTGCCAACACTTGTGGTACATCTCTGCGTGTTTCGTGAACCGGCATTGGTCGCTTCTGCACTATGGAATGAAGGAGTTGTAGTGGCCCTCCTTCGAAGGGCGATGTTCCCCTCCCAACAAGGAGGGTCCAAAAGAATATCCCCAGGGAATAGAGGTCAGTTCGGTTATCCTCCGCCATGTTCTCAACACTTCCTGTCTGCTCTGGTGCAAGGTAACACAAGGCCTCCTTGACCTTCACCCTGTCTGCTTCCTCAAGGGCGTGCGTCTTTATGACGAATGCAGACGGCCCCCCCGACTCCTCGAGCGACACGGACCTATTACCAAAATGGATGAAACGGACTAGACCACCGTTTGAGTTATAGTGGAAGGCGTTCGCGCGAACTGTTGATGAAGAATTTAGGAGACACGGTGGCACATCATCTGAATGATCTCTCACTCTCTCGATGAGTAAAACCATTCCTAAACTGGCGTAAATGCCACCTCTTGAATAAATAACATGTTTCCCCTCACCGATGAAGCATCTCCAAGCAATGCGTGGCTTGAATTGCAAATCTTATGGATTCGTATTCAGCAAGGGGAGCTATTTGGAAACGGATGACGTACTCGAGGAAGGTCGCAAGGTCCATCATATCGCAAGACTCCACCTCCATATCCAAGCCGCCCATCACGTACATGTCTCCATGACTCAGGGTGCGTACCCGAGACGTCTCACCCAGGAGGATGGCATTGACCTTCGTAGAAGGGTAGTACCGTCCCAGAGAGTTGACCCCAGGATGAACGAGTAGCAGCACCACACAGTCACCTTGGGACCGCCGTATTGTGAAAAATTCAATCAGTCTGAGAGTTGCGTTTATTGACTCTGACGAGGTTGCCATTCGGCCAAGGCTGGTGGACTTTTAGGACACTTGAGACTGAGGCCGTGATGGACACCCACATGTGAGCCTCCCTCTCCAGGCACATCGATCCATTACTATGCGCTGCGGCAATCTTGGCCAATACCCTAGACCCGTCCTTAAGACTAACCCCTTCCGCGACGAGGGTCGCGCTGCCGGTGTCGTCCCACTGGGCAGCCTGTGGCGACGGTGAGCCACATTCACGACCATCGAGGGGGTTGGAATGGGAATCACCCTCTCGAACGTATAGCCCGGGACCGATAGAATATCGTCTCTGAAGTACAACAGCGGTGACGCGGGCGAATCATACTTTCGCCTCATCGGACTGCTCTGGGTGAGAGCGGCTGAGGTGACGGGAAGGGTGATCGACTGCCAAGGTCGAGACACGCGTGACATCATCGTGTCAATGATCCAATTCGGGACCACTCTCTCAATTGTATGTCGTCTCATTGGATAGTTGGTACGATTATGCATAGTGGCTAACAAGAATTACACTCAATGGTCAACATGGCAAACAAGATTAAGAGGTCACTGGACGCGGTTCGGCACATTAGGAACTTTTGGTAAACTTGTGTATGAAAACGCGACTCACTGTAGCTGGCAGGATCGATGCTGTCAGGCAATTCTGTCATCGCCACTTCAAACCTAGCCTGGATGGCGTCCATCACTTGTTGATCACCATCCGAAGAAACGAAGGTGATCGCCAAACCCTTGGTACCGAACCGACCGGCACGGCTGAAAGGAGGGTGTCAGGAAAAAGAACGGATGGGTTATTTCGTCCTGGAAACTCACCCGACACGATGGAGATAAGAGTCGGCATCAGGGGGGGCATCGTAGTTGACAACGATGTTTACTCGCTCGACGTCGATACCGCGACCGAAAATGTCGGTGGCGACGAGGATGCGTTTTTCGAAGGCCTTGAACGCGGAATATCGACTTATACTAAACGGAGCTGTCAGGTCAACGACCCCGAGATGGAGGGCGGTTCAGGCATACCGTTCCTCCTGGGAAAGGCCCGAGTGGATACTGATGCTTGGGAAATTGCAAGAGACGAGCAACTTGTCCAATTCGATTGCGCGCGCGACGGA
>Ga0307509_10007723_pt1 | contig 13953 bp, 6 predicted proteins | sample 10_EM_MG_FD_202245 | JGI IMG/M metagenome (GOLD analysis project Ga0307509, IMG submission 202245) | Populus trichocarpa ectomycorrhiza microbial communities from riparian zone in the Pacific Northwest, United States - 10_EM | ecosystem: Host-associated > Plants > Roots > Unclassified | place...
TGTCTTTGTCAATTTTATTTTTTAAATATTAAGTTGGTTAAGAATTGCAATTACAAGTAAATACAAGTTTTTCCTCACAAAACACTATGGATTGATACAATTTTTCCTTACATGGTTTTTTTCTAGTTTCTTTTGTGTTTTATTTTTTGTAATATTTTTTTCCAAAATTATCTTCGTCGATTTTTTTTTTAATATTGAGTTGATTGGAATTTAACTTTGTAATAAAGCTTAATCATGTGAGGAAAGCGTTGTAACTTTCCTCACAAAACATTGTGGATTGCTACAGTGTCTCTCCAAATGGTTTTTTTTCTTATAATTTTTTCCAAATTATCTTTGTCAATTTTATTTTTTTAATATTGAGTTATTTGAGAATTACAATTACAAGTCATTACAAATAAGACTAAATATTGAGTTATGTGGGGAAGCACTGTAGCTTTCATCACAAAACACTGTGAATTGCTACAGTGTTTCCAACATGATTTTTTTTCTCTTTTTTTTGGTGTTTTTTTTGTTATTTTTTTCTAAAATTATCTATGTCGATTTTTTTTTAATATTGAGTTGATTAAGAATTTAGCTTTGTAATTGTTTTTCTTTAAAACACTGTGAATTGTTGCAGTGTTTTCCCATATTATTTTTTTTATGATTTTTTCCAAAATTATCTTTCTCGATTTTTTTTTTAATATTGAGTTGGTTAAGAATTATAATTACAATAAAGCTAAATCATATGAGGAAAGCGTTGTAGTTTTTCTCATAAAACACCGTGGATTGCTACAATATTTCTCTAAATGGTTTTTTATTTTATTTTATTGGGAAAAGCACTGTAGTTTTCCTCACAAAACATTGTCAATTGCTACAACGTTTTTCTTCATGGGTTTTTTCCTTCCAAATTTATCTTTGTTGGTTTTTTTTAATATTTAGTTGGTAGAGAATTTAGCTTTGTAATTTTTTTTGCTTTTTATTAACAGAAAAGCTAAATCATGTAGCGAAAGCACTGTATCTTTCCTCACAAAACACTGTAGATTGCTATAAATCATTTTGTTCAGGCTCTAAGTTTTTTTTATCACCAACACAACTTTTTTTTTATCATGAAATATTTGCTCCATCATACCTTTAGTTTCATTACTTATCTAGCGCTGGTTCACAATTATAACACTATCAAGTGCATTTCTTTTATAAGCCCGCGACAGCGCACGGGCATGTCATCTCGTGTTTTGTATTTGTTATCTTACTCACTCTTAATACCCTACTTGTTAAATGATTAATCTTGATTTGTGTTGTACAACCCTTGGTACAACAAATACTTGGCACTTTCATAGCCTACAATATGGTATAACCGACACTTGTGCTATGAAAGGAACTTGATTTGTTGTTAACATAAGTTATCACCATGAATAACTGACCACATTTACAAGTATTGGCATTACTCAAATAAGATAATTAATATAATCATGTTAATAATTTATAATCCGATTGAAACCTCCTTTGTGTGTGGTTATACTTATTTGAAATACCATTAGTGGATCCTCTAACCTTGACAATTGTGTTTATCCTTCTTTAATCCTTACATCAATATCACACCTCAAAATTTCTCTTCAACTTCTTTTCATTTATTATTTAAAATTTTATATAGTTCACCTCCCTGTGGTTCGATCCTGGTCTTGTCGGGTTATTTATTACTTCGACACTCCTGCACTTAGGATAAGACATCAATCTTTTGATCGTGTCAAGTTTTTGGCGCCATTGTCGGGGAAGTAAGTTATTGTATAAATTATATATATTTTTTTTCTTTTCACTTTTATTATTTTTCTAATTTTTGTTTCTTTTTTTTTCTTTTTGCACTTGCATGAGAGTTTGGACATGCACATTAAGTGGTAGACTTTCTAGGAAATCCTCATCATTTTCAGAAAACATGATTAATTAGTCGCTTCATAATGAGAATAATAGAGTTAGAACACTTAGAGACCACATAAATCCAACAAGAACAAGTGCACCATCATGTATGGTGTTCCCTCCTGATGCATCTCACTTCAATTTTAAGTCAAACATTATTCAACTTTTACCTTCTTTTCATGGCTTAGATCTAGAAAATCCATAATTGCATTTGAGAGAATTTGAAGAAGTTTGTAACATTTATAATGACTTAAATTATAGCATGAACACCATCAGATTAATGCTTTTTCCTTTTTTCTTTAAAAGATAAAGCTAAAACATGGTTATAAAATCTTAGGTCAGGATCCATTAGTGCTTGGGATGAAATGCAACAATAGTTTTTAAAGAAGTTTTTCTCTTCTCATAGAACAAACTCTGTCAAAAGACAAATCACCACATTCACTCAAAAGCCAGGAGAAACATTTTACCAGTGTTGGGATAGGTATAACTTAATACTTGTCCTCATCATGGTTTTGAAATATGGAGATTGGTTTCACACTTTTATGAAGGGTTAACACCTAAAGATAGGCAAATGGTCGAATTGATGTGTAGTAGAACTTTTGAAGATAAAGACCTTGATGAAGCAATGGAGTATCTAGACTTGTTAGCTGAAAATTCTCAAAACTGGAACACTACAGGTACGTGTGAGGCACTGAGTAAAACTCAACCTCATACATCTAGTGGCGGTATGTACAACCTTAGGGAAGATCATGACCTCCAAGCTAAATTTGCATCTTTAGCAAGAAAAATCGAGGCACTAGAATTGAGAAGGAGTGGTTAATTAAAATATGTTCAAGAAATTGTATGTCAATTATGTGAAACTAATAAACACTCAACCAATGATTGTCCAACTTTGCCTTCTTTCAAGGAATGTCTCCATAAACAAGCCAATGCTTTAAACAGTTTCCAAATGCCAAATCAGAATCCATACTCGCAAACGTATAACCCTGGTTGGAGAAATCATCCAAATTTCAGTTGGAAGAGTGGTAACAATAATACACAAACTTCATAGCCACCATTTCAAGCACACCATAATTTTCAAAATTCTCATCGATATGCACCTCCTTATGCTCCCCCTCCTAAAAGTATTCTTGAGGAAACATTGCATGCATTCATTGAAAAACAAGAGACAATCAACACTCAACATGCTCAAACCATGACAGATTTAAAAGATACTCTTGTAAAATTCACATATGCTCTCAGTTTTCAGGAGAAAGGTAAGTTTCCATCTCAACCACAGCAAAATCCCATAGGGCAATACAATTCAAGTTCAAGTAGCTCCGGAAGCCAACACATGGATCAATTCAAATCAATCATTACTCTCCGCAGTGGTAAGGTTATTGAAAAACCCATTCTTGAACCTTATGAGAAAGAAGATGAGTTAGTTTCTAAGGGTAAGGAAGGGGTTGAACCTGAACATTGCAAAGAAAAGATTGATTCCCCACCAGCACTTCCATTTCCTCATGCCATGACCAAACAAAGAAAAGTCAATCACAATTCTAAAATCTTTGAAACTTTCAAACAGGTAAGGATCAATATACCTTTGTTGGATACTATTAAACATGTACCTTCTTATGCTAAATTTTTGAAAGACTTGTGCACCGCGAAGAGAAAACTAAATGTGAAAAAGAAAGCCTTTTTAGCCGAACAAGTAAGTGCCATTCTTCAAAACAATAATGCTTTGAAATATAAAGACCCTGGTTGTCCTACAATTTCATGCTTTATTGGAGAACATAAAATTGAAAAAGCTTTTCTTGATCTTGGAGCTAGTGTGAATTTACTTCCATATTCGGTTTTTCAAAGTCTCAATCAAGGTGAGTTAAAACCAACTTCTGTAACTCTTTTACTTGTTGATAGATCTGTAAAAGTGCCTAGAGGAATAGTTGAAGATGCGGTAGTACAAGTTGATAAATTCATTTATCCTGTGGATTTTATTATCTTAGATACACAACCTGTTGAAGCATGTAATTCAATTCCAGTTATTTTAGGACGTCCATTTCTTGCAACCTCTAATGCATTGATTAATTGTAGGAATGGACTGATGAAGTTATCTTTTGGAAACATGACATTGGAGATGAATGTTTTTAACATTTGCAAGCAACCTGGAGATGATAATGATTTACAAGAGTAGACTTTATTGAAAAATTAATTTATGATCAATTTGAAACTACTTCCAGTGAAATTGAGTTTAATGAATTTGAAGATTTGCAAATGGTTTATTTTCAAGAAGAATCAAAGGCAGGTAATTGGAGACCAAAAATTGAGGAATTGCCACCACGATCAATTGAGTCCATACCTTCAAGTGTTCAACCACCAAAACCTGATTTGAAGCCGTTACCATTCAATGGAAAAAAATAAAACTTTTTCGGTAATAATTTCTTTAAAACTTAATGCACATCAAGAAGGTAAGTTATTACAGACTCTGAAAATACACAAAAATGCATTAGGATGGACCATAGCTGACATAAAAGGAATTAGTCCTTTGATTTGCACACACAAGATTTATTTGGAGGAAAATGCTAAACCCTCTAGAGAAATGCAATGAAAGCTTAATCCTAATATGAAAAAAGTAGTGAGGAATGAAGTCATTAAGCTTCTAATTAATGGAATCATTTATCCTATTTCTGACTGCAAATGGGTAAGTCCTATCCAAGTTGTACCCAAAAAGTCTGAAGTCACTATGATAACAAAGGAGAAGAGTTAATTCCAATTAGGACTATTACTGGTTGGCGCATGTGCATTGACTATAGGAAACTTAATTCAATGACTAGAAAAGATTATTTTCCTTTACCTTTCATGGATCAAATCCTAGAAAGAGTTGCAGGTCATGAATTTTATTGTTTCTTATATGGCTATTCAGGTTACAACCAAATTGAAATTGCATTTGAAGATCAAAGAAAACTACTTTCACATGTCCATTTGGTACTTTTGCATATCAAATGATGCCTTTTGGATTATGTAATGCACCAACCACATTTCAAAGATGCATGCTTAGCATATTCAGTGATATGGTTGAATGTTTTCTTAAGATTTTTATGGATGATTTTTCTGTTTTTGGTGATTCATTTGATGATTGTTTAACTAACTTGGAAAATGTTTTAAACAGGTGTGAAGAGAAGAATTTTATGCTGAATTGGGAAAAATGTCATTTTATGATAAAAACGGCATTGTACTTGGTCACATTGTTTTATCAACAAGAATTGAGGTTGACAAATCTAAAATCAAGTTAATTGACAACTTGCCAACACCAAAATCTGTTAAAGATGTTAGATCATTCTTAGGACATGATGGTTTTTATAGAAGGTTCATCAAAAGATTTTAGTGTAATATCTAAGCCATTGTGTAACCTACTAACAAAGGATAATGTTTTTGAATGGACTAAACATTGTGAAGAAGCTTTTGTTAAACTTAAAAACTTGCTTACTTCTGCTCTTGTCATTCAACCTCTTAATTGGTCATTACCTTTTGAAATAATGTGTGATGCTAGTGATTATGTCGTGGGTGCTGTTTTAGGACAAAGAAAAGATAAGAAACCTTATGTGATTTACTATGCAAGTAAAACTTTAAATAGTGCTCAAATGAATTACACTACCACTGAAAAGGAATTACTTACAGTAGTATTTGTATGTGAAAAATTCAGATCTTATCTTGTTGGCTCACCTGTTATTGTTTTTAGTGATCATGTAGCATTAAAATATTTTCTTTCTAAGAAGGATTCTAAAGCTAAATTGGTGCGGTGGATTTTGTTACTTCAAGAATTCGATATCACAATCAAGGACAAGAAAGGCACTGAAAATGTTGTCGCGGATCATTTGTCAAGATTGACAATAGATTCCACATCTGACATCACACAAATCAATGATTATTTTCCTGATGAATCTTTACTTTTTATTTCTACAATGCCTTGGTTTGTTAACATTGTCAATTTTCTTGCAACAGGAGATTTGCCAGCTCATTGGAGTACCCAAGACAAAAGAAAGTTTTTGAACGAAGTAAAATTTTTTTATTGGGATGACCCTTACTTATTCAAATATTGTCCTGACCAAATATTTCGAAGATGCATTTCCGACAATGAGGTAATCAGTGTCATTAAATTTTATCATTCTGAGGCATGTGGGGGTCATTCCTCATCAAAGAAGACGACTGCAAAAATCTTACAATGTAGATTTTATTGGCCCACCATATTCAAGGACACACATGCATTCTGCAAAACTTGTGAAAAATGCCAAAAGTTAGGATCTATTTCAAAACGTCACATGATACCTTTAAATCTGATTCTTGTCATTGAAATCTTTGATTCAGGGATGCACATACTCGTCAGCGAACTGATTCCCTACACCATACAACCTCATCAGCGAACTGATTCGCTGAAGCACAAACCTGTCAGGGAACTGATTCCCTAGACCACACAACCTCGTCAGGGAATTGATTCGCTGAAGCACAAACTCGTCAACGAACTAATTCGATACACCACATAACCTTGCCAGCGAACTAATTCGATGAAGCACAGACTCGTCATCGAATTGATGCGCTGAAGGCACATACTCATCACGGAACTGATCGACGAAGCACAGATTCCTCAGCGAACTGATTTGGTGAGGCACATACTCGTTAGCAAACTGATTGCCTACACCACACAACCTCATCAGAGAATTGATTCGGTGAAGCACAGACGCGTCAGCGAACTGATTACCTAGACCACACAACCTCATCAGGGAACTGATTCGCTAAAGCACCGACTCGTCAGCGAACTGATTGGATGCATCACGTAACCTCGTCAGCGAACTGATTCACTGAAGCACAGACTCGTCATCGAACTGATTCGGTGAAGCACAGAGTCGTTAGGGAACTGATTGGCCAAGCACAGACACCTTAGCGAACTGATTCAGCGATGCACATACTCGTCAGCGAACTGATTCCCTACATCACACAACCTCGTGAGCGAACTGATTCGCTGAAGCACAGACTTGTGAGCGAACTGATTCGCTGAAACATAGACTCGTCAACGAACTGATTCCCTAGACCTCACAACCTAGTCAGCGAACTGATTCACTGAAGTACAGACTCGTCAGCGAACTGATGCGATGAACCACACAACCTCGTCAGCGAACTAATTCCCTGAAGCACAGACTCGTTAGGGAATTGATTCGTAGAAGCATAGACTCATCACCGAACTGCTTTGGAACTGATCGGCGAAGCACAGACTCGTCAACGAACGGATTCACTGAAGCACAAACTCGTCAGCGAACTGATTCTCTAGACTTCACAAACTCTTCAGGGAACTTATACGCGGAAGCACAGACTCGTCAGCAAACTGATTCGGTGCACCACACAACCTCATCAGCGAACTGATTCACTGAAGCACATACTCGTCATCGAACTGCTTCGCTGAAGCACAGACTCTTCAGCGAACGGATCGATGAAGCATAGACTCTCAGCGAACTGATTTGATGCACCACACAACCTCGTCAGTGAACTGATTCGCTGAAGCACAGACTCCTGAGGGAACTAATTCTGTGAAGCACATACTCGTCAGCAAACTAATTCGATGCACCACACAACCTCGTCAGCGAACTGATTCGCTGAAGGACAGACTCGTTAGGGAACTGATTCCCTGAAGCACGGACTCGTCAGGGAACTGATTCGCTGAAGCTCAGACTCGTCAGCGAACTGATGTGCTGAAGCACCGACTCGTCATCAAACTCTTGCACTGAAGCACCGACTTGTCAGTGAACTGATCGATGAAGCACGGACACCTTAGCGAACTGATTCAGGGATGCACATACTCGTCAGCGAAGTGATTCCCTACACCACACAACCTCGTAAGGGAACTGATATGCTGAAGCACAGACTCGTCAATGAACTGATTCCCTAGACCTCACAACCTCATCAGGGAACTGATACGCTGAAACATAGACTCGTCATCAAACGGATGCGTTGAAGCACAGACTCATCACAGAACTGATCGGCAAAGCAAAGAGTCTTTAGTGAACCGATTCGGGGATGCATATACTTGTTAGCGAACTGATTCCCTACACCACACAACCTCGTCAGGGAACTGATCGGCGAAGCACAAACTCGTGAGCGAACTGATTCGTTGAAGCACACACTCGTCAGGGAACTGATCGGCGAAGCACAGACTCCTCAGCGAACTTATTCAGTGAGGCGCATACTTGTCGGTGAACTGATTCCCTACACCACATAACCTCGTCAGAGAATTGATTCGTTGAAGCACAGACGCGTCAGCGAACTAATTCCTTAGACCACACAACCTCATCAGGGAACTGATTCGCTGAAGCACAGACTCGTCAGCGAACTGATTCGATGCATCACGCAACCTCGTCAGCGAACTAATTAGCTGAAGCATAGACTCGTCATCGAACTGATTCAATGAAGCACAGAGTCGTTAGGGAACTGATCGGCCAAGCACAGACACCTCAGTGAACTGATTTGGTGACACACATACTCGTCAGCGAACTGATTCCCTACACCACACAACCTTGTGAGCGAACTTATTCGCTGAAGCACAGACTTGTGAGCGAACTGATTCACTGAAGTACAGACTCGTCAGCGAACTGATGCGATGAACCACACAACCTCGTTAGCGAACTACTTCCCTGAAGCATAGACTCGTCACCAAACTACTTTGGAACTGATCGGCGAAGCACAGACTCGTCACCGAATTGCTTTGCTACATCAAACAACCTCGTCACCGAACTGATCCGCTGAAGCCAAGACTCGTCAGGGAACTGATCGACGAAGCACAGACTCGTCAACGAATGGATTCGCTGAAGCACAGACTCGTCAGCGAACTGATTCCCTAGACTTCACAACCTCGTCAGGGAACTTATATGCGGAAGCACAGACTCGTCAGCAAACTGATTCAATGCACCACACAACCTCATTAACAAACTGATTCGCTGAAGCACAGACTCGCCAGCGAACTCATTCCATGCACCCCACAACCTCATCAGCGAACTGATTCGCTAAAGCACATACTCGTCATCGAAGTGCTTCGCTAAAACACAGACTCTTCAGGAAACTGATCGGCGAAGCATAGACTCGTCAGGAAACTGATCGGTGAAGCACATACTCATCAGCAAACGGATCGGCGAAGCACAGACTCTCAACGAAGTGATTTGATGCACCACACAACCTCGTCAGTGAACTGATTCGCTGAAGTATAGACTCGTCAAGGAATTGATTCTGTGAAGCACATACTCATCAGCAAACTGATTCAATGCACCACACAACCTCGTCAGCAAACTGATTCGATAAAGCACAGACTCCTTAAGGAACTGATTCACTGAAGCACAGACTCGTCAGGGAACTGATTCGCTGAAGCTCGGACTCGTCAGCGAAATGATGCGCTGAAGCACCGACTCGTCATTGAACTCATGCGCTGAAGCACCGACTCGTCAGCGAACTGATCGACGAAGCACAGACACCTCAGCGAACTGATTCGGGGATGAACATACTCGTCAGCGAACTGATTCCCGACACCACACAACCTCATCAGGGAACTGATACGCTAAAGGACATACTCATTAGCGAACAGATTCCCTAGACCTCACAACCTAGTCAGGGAACAGATACGTTGAAGCACAGACTCGCCATCAAACTGATGCGCTGAAGCACAAACTCGTCACAGAACTAATCGGTGAAGCCAGACTCTTCAGCGAATTGATTTAGGGATGCATATACTTGTCAGCGAATTGATTCCCTACACCACATAACCTCGTCAACGAACTGATTCGCTGGAGCACAGACTCATCAGCGAACTGATTCCTTAGACCTCACAACCTCATCAAGGAACTGATACGCTGAAGCACAGACTTGTCAGCGAACTGATTCGATGCACCACCCAACCTCGTCAGCAAACTGATTTGCTGAGGCACAAACTCGTTGGCGACCTGCTTCGCCGCACCACACAACCTCGTCAGCGAACTGATTCCCTACACCACACAACCTCGTCAGGGAACTCATAGGCTGAACTACAGACTTGTGAGCAAACTGATTCACTCAAGCACAGACTCGTCAGCAAACTGATTCCCTAGAGCTCATAACCTCGTCAAGGAACTAATTCGCTGAAGCAAAGACTCGTCAGGGAACTAATTCGATGCACCATATAATCTCATCAGCGAACTGAATAGATGAAGCACAGAGTCGTCATCGAACCGATAAACTGAAGCACAGACTCGTTAGGGAAATGATCGGCGAAGCACAAACTTGTCAGCGAACGGATCAACGAAGTATAGACTCTCAGCGAACTGATTCGATGCACTACACAACCTCATCAGTGAACTGGCTCGCTGAAGCACAGACTCGTAAGCGAATTAATTCGATGCACCACACAACCTCGTCAGCGAACTGATTCGCTGAAGCACAGACTCATCAACGAACTGATTCCCTGAAGCACAAACTCGTGAGCGAATTGATTCCCTACACCACACAACCTCATCAACCAACTGATTCTTTGAAGCATAGACCCGTCAGCGAACTGATTTCCTGAAGCACAGACTCGTTAGGGAACTGATGGCCGAAGCACCGACTCGTCTGCGAACTGATCGGTGAAGCATAGACTCCTCAGCGAACTGATTCAGGGATGCACAAACTCGTCAGCGAACTGATTCCCTACACCACACAACCTCGTCAGTGAACTGATACGCTGAAGCATAGACTCTTCAGCGAACTGATTCGCTGAAGCACACACTCGTAAGCGAACTGATTCGATACACCACACAACCTCGTCACCGAACTGATTCGCTGAAGCACACACTCGTCATCGAACTGATGCGCTAAAACATAGACCAGTCAGCGAACTGATTCCCTGAAGCACAGACTCGTCAGGGAACTGATGGCCAAAGCACCGACTCATCTGCGAACTGATCGGTGAAGCATAGACTCCTCAGCGAACTGATTCAGGGATGCACAAACTCATCAGCGAACTGATTCCCTACACCACACAACCTCGTCAGCGAACTGATACGCTGAAGCACAGACTCGTCATCGAACTGATTCCCTACACCACACAACCTCGTCAGCGAACTGATTCGCTGAAGCACAGACTCGTAAGCGAACTGATTCGATGCACCACACAACCTCATCACCGAACTGATTCGCTGAAGCTCACACTCGTCATCAAACTGATGCGCTGAAGCATAGACCAGTCAGCGAACTGATCGACGAAGCATAGACTCCTTAGTGAACTGATTCAGAGATGCACAAACTTGTCAGCGAACTGATTCCTTACATCACACAACCTCGTCAGCGAACTGATACGCTGAAGCACAGACTCGTCATCGAACTGATACGCTGAAGCACAGACTCATCAGGGAACTGTTCGGCGACGCACAAACTCCTTAACGAACTGATTCGGAGATGCATATACTCGTCGGCAAACTAATTCCCTACACCAAACAACCTCGGCAGAGAACTGATTCGGTGTAGTACAGACTCGTCAGGGAACTGATTCGCTGAAGCACAGACTCGTCAAGGAACCGATTCGCTGAAGCACAGACTCGTTAGCGAACTAATATGATGCACCACACAACCTCTTCAGCCAACTGATTCACTGAAGCACAAACTCGTCGTCAAACTGATCGGTGAAGCATAGAATCCTCAGCGAACTAAGTCGGCATGCACATACCTGTCAGCGAACTGATTCCGTACACCACACAACCTCGTTAGGGAATTGATAAGCAAAGCAAAGACTCGTTAGTGAACTGATTTCCTAGACCTAAAAACCTCATCAAGGAACTAATACGCTGGAGCATAGACTTTTGAGCGAACTGGTTCGCTGAAGTGTAGAGTGGTCAGCGAACTGCTTCCTTAGACATCATAACCTCGTCAAGGAACGAATTCGCTGAAGCACAGACTTGTCAGCGAACTGATTCGATGCACCACACAACCTCGTCAACAAATTGATTCGCTAAAGCATAGACTCGTCAGGCAACTAATGCGCTGGAGAACAGACTCGTCAGCAAACTGATCGGCAAAGCACAGATTCCTCAGCAAACTGATTTAGGGATGCACATACTTGTCAGCGAACTGATTCACTACACCACAAAACATCGTCAGCGAACTGATTCTTTGAAGCACAGACCCGTCAGCGAACTGATTCGATGCACCACACATCCTCGTCAGCGAATTGATTCGCTAAAGCACAAACTCGTCATCGAACTGATACGCTGAAGCACAGACTCGTCAGGGAATTGATCGGCGAAGCATAGACTCCGCAGCAAACTGATTCAGTGATGGACATGCTCGTCAGCGAACTGATTCCCTACACCACACAACCTCATCAGGGAACTGATTCCCTGAAGCACAGACTCGTCAGCGAACTAATTCCCTAAAACTCATAACCTTGTCAGGGGACTCATTCGCTGAAGCACAGAATCGTCAGCGAGCTACTTTGATGCACCACACAAGCTCGTCAGCGAACTGATTCGCTGAAGCACAGACTCATTAGGGAACTGATGTGTTGAAGCACGAACTCGTTAGCGAACTGATTCCCTACACCACACAACCTCATCACCAAACTGATTCTTTGAAGCATAGACCCGTCAAGAAAGTGATTCCCTAGACCACACAACCTCCAGGGAACTAATTCGCTGAAGAACATACTCGTCACCGAACTGATTCGATGCACCACACATCCTAGTCAGCAAATTGCTTCGCTGAAGCACAAACTCGTCAAGGAACTAATCGGCGAAACATAGACTCATTAGCGAACTGATTCCCTAGACCTCACAATCTCATTAGGCAATTGATACGTTGAAGCATAGACTCGTCGGCGAACTACTTCGCTACTCCACACAACCTCATCACCAAACTGATTCGCTGAAGCACATTCTCGTCATCGAACTGATGCGCTGAAGCACAGACTCGTCAGGGAACTGTTCGGCCAAGAACATACTCCTTAGTGAACTGAATCGGTGATGCAAATACTCGTCAGGGAACTGATAAGCGAAGCATAGACTCATGAGCGAACTGATTCTTTGAAGCATAGACGCGTTCCCTAGACCTCACAACCTCATCAGGGAACTGATTCATTGAAGTACAGACCCGTCAGCGAACTGATGCAATGTACCACACAACCACGTCAGGGGACTGATTCGCTGAAGCACAAACTCGTCAATGAACAGATTTGATGCACCACACAACCTCATCAGTGAAATGATTCGCTGAAGTAGAGACTCGTCATCGAACTAATTCCCTAAAGCACATACTCGTCAAGGAACTGATCGGCAAAGCACTGACTCGTTAGGGAACTGGTCGGTGAAGCACAGACTCCTCAGCAAATTGCTTCAGGGATGCACATACTCGTCAGCGAACTGATTCCGGGATGCACAACCGCGTCAGCGAACTGATTCGCTGAAGCACACACTCGTCAGCGAACTGATATCCTAGACTTCACAACCTCGTCAGGGAACTGATACCTAGAAGCAGAGACTCTTCAGTGAACTGATTCGATGCACCACACAACCTCGTTAGCAAACTGATTCGCTGATGCACAGACTCGTCGTCGAACTGATACGCTGAACACATACGTGTCAGGGAACTAATCGGCGAAACACAGACTGTAACGCCTGACGATTTTGTAAGCATTTAAAATTTATTTCCTACAATTTGGTATGTAAAAATATGAGTTTTTTTTTTTATTTATTTTAACTGCAACGGAATTTCTACCGAAATTTCGATAGAGTCTCCCTCATACCGGGAGGTCCCAAGTTATCAACAACTCATCTTGTACATATCTCATGTTTCATTCCATCATCAACGCATATCCATATCGCATTGCGACCACAATTATTATTAATCATAATTGTCATAACCCAAATTTTGACCATTTTTATTTTAATTATTATTATTATTTTATTTACTAAAAAAGATAAAAAAAAAATGATGATAAAAAAAATAATGATGATTAAAAAACAAGTAAAATGAAGAATGAATTAAAATTTGGTTTGAGGGCAACATGATTGATAAGTTTTGAGATTTAATTGAGTTTGAAATTAATTT